>Ga0126309_10000815_pt1 | contig 10583 bp, 14 predicted proteins | sample Plot56_FD_92541 | JGI IMG/M metagenome (GOLD analysis project Ga0126309, IMG submission 92541) | Serpentine soil microbial communities from UC McLaughlin Reserve, CA, USA - Plot56 | ecosystem: Environmental > Terrestrial > Soil > Grasslands | place: USA: UC McLaughlin Reserve, Lake County...
GACGACGCAGGCCGCCGGATGGACAAGTCGGTGGAGTCCACGCATACGGAGCTGAACACGATCCGAACCGGACGCGCGTCGGCCGCACTCCTCGATCGCGTCCAGGTCGACTACTACGGTCAGCCGACGCCGCTGAAGCAGCTGGCAACGCTCAACGTCCCGGAGCCGCGCCTGCTCACGGTGCAGCCGTTCGACCCCAGCTCTCTTTCGGCGATCGAGCGGGCGATCCAGGAGTCCGATCTCGGCCTGAACCCGTCCAACGACGGGAAGATCATCCGGCTGCCGATCCCACAGCTCACCGAAGAGCGGCGCAAGGAGCTCGTGAAGGTCGCGCGCCAGATCGGGGAGGACGGACGGATCGCGGTGCGCAACGTCCGTCGCGACGTGATCCACCACCTGAAGGAGGAGCAGAGCGTCGGGGCCGACGAGGAACGCCGGGCGGAGGAGCAGGTCCAGAAGCTGACGGACGACCGCATCAACAGGATCGACGAGCTCCTGAAGCGCAAGGAAGCCGAGATCACCGAGGTCTGATGGCCCGTGCAGCGGGCCTGCTGGCTCGCATCCTGGGCCGGCGCGAGCCGCCGCTCGAGCCGGGAGACGTTCCGCGCTCGGTGGCGATCATCATGGACGGCAACGGCCGCTGGGCTGCCGGCGAGGGTCTGAGCGTCGCCGACGGCCACCGGGAGGGCACCCGCGCGCTTCGCCGGACCGTCGAGGCCGCGATCGACCTCGGCATCGAGTCCCTTACGGTCTACGCTTTCTCGACGGAGAACTGGCTCCGGCCTCCCGCCGAGGTCGACGCGCTAATGGAGATCTTCCGCGAGACGATCGAGCGCGAGCTCCCCGACCTCGCCAAGCAGGGGGTGCGGACCCGCTTCGTCGGGCGACGCGACCGAGTCTCGGACGACCTGAGGGAGCGCATGGAGGACCTCGAGGACGAGACGGCCCACCGGGACCGCCTGAACCTCTGGATCGCCTTCGACTACGGGGGACGAGCAGAGCTTGCGCATGCGGCCCGGCGAATCGTCGAAGCAGGCCTTGAGCCCGAGGAGATCGACGAGGGCGTGCTCGCGAAGTTCCTTTACGCGCCAGAGCTCCCGGACCCTGATCTGCTGATCCGGACCTCGGGCGAGCTCCGCATCTCCAACTTCCTCCTCTGGCAGCTGGCGTACTCGGAGCTCGTGTTCACCGATCGGCGCTGGCCCGAGTTCGACGAGGCCGACCTTCGGAGCGCCGTGGTCGAGTACGCAGCTCGTCAGCGCCGGTTCGGAGCCAGATGACCGCGTTCGTCTCGCGCATCCTCGTCGCTGTCGCGCTGCTCCCGATCGTGCTCGTGGTCGTGTGGGCGGGAGGCTGGTGGCTCGTCGGTCTGGCCGCAGCCGCCGGAATGATCGCGCTTCACGAGCTCTACGTGATGGTGCGGGAGCTCCGCCCGGTGCTACTCGCCGGCTATACAGGCACGCTCGCTGCTCTGGTCGGCGCACAGTGGGGACCGGAGTGGGTCCTTGCGGGCTTCTTCGCAACCTTCCCGCTCGCCTTCCTGTTCAAGGCGGCGGGCGGCGCGATGCCGACCACGGTCTCTGCTGCGAGCACCGTCCTTGGGCCCGCCTGGATCGGGCTCGGGCTCGCGCACATGGTGCTCATCCGCGAGCTTCCCGAGCACGGTGTCCTGGCGGCCTACACGGTCCTCCTGGCCGTCTTCGTCTCGGACACGGTCGCGTATCTCACGGGACGGCTGCTCGGCCGTCACAAGATGGCCCCGCAAACCTCGCCCGGGAAGACCTGGGAGGGTTTCGTCGCGGGAACGATCGCCGCCGTGCTCGTTCCGTTCTTCGCCCTCTACGAGGAGGGTTTCCTCACGGTTCCCGAATCCCTCGCGCTCGGCGTGGCGATCGCCGCGGCCGCGCCCGTCGGCGACCTCTTCGAGTCCGCGCTCAAGCGGGACGCAGGCGTCAAGGACACAGGTCGTCTCCTCCTCGGCCACGGCGGGATGCTCGACCGGCTCGACGCCTTGCTGTTCGCCTCGGTCGTCTCGTACTACCTCATGACCGCGCTCGTACACTTTCCGTGATGAAGCGCGTCGCGGTGCTGGGGGCCAGTGGCTCGATCGGACGCCAGGCGCGGGAGGTGATCGACCGCAACCCGGACCTCGAGCTGGTCGCCGCCTCCTCAGGTTCGCAGCCGATCGACGGAATCGCGCCTCTGACGCAGGTGGGCGGCGACCCAGTCGATTTGCTGGAAGAGGCGGAGCCCGACGTCGTCCTCAACGCCGTCGTCGGCTTCGCAGGAGTTTGCGCCACGCTGTGGACGCTCGAGCGCGGGATCGACCTTGCCCTTGCCAACAAGGAGAGCCTCGTCGCGGCCGGTGAGCTCGCTCTCGCCGCCTGGAAGCGGGGAGGAGGTCGCCTCATCCCTGTCGACAGCGAGCATTCGGCCGTCTTCCAGTGCATCGAGGGTCGCGATCCGCAGACCGTCGAGGCCGTCGTGCTCACCGCTTCGGGTGGTCCATTCCGTGGACGCAACCGGTTGGAGCTAGCGGACGTAACACCTGAGGATGCGCTCGCCCACCCGACCTGGAGCATGGGGCCGAAGATCACCGTGGACTCCGCCACGCTGGCGAACAAGGGGCTCGAGGTGATCGAGGCCCACTTCCTGTTTGGCCTCCCGTACGACCGGATCGAGGTCGTGATCCAGCCGACGTCCGTCGTGCACGCCCTCCTTCGGCTACGTGATGGTTCGTCGCTGGCGCACCTCGGGTACCCCGACATGCGCGTGCCGATCTCGTATGCCCTCACCTACCCGGAGCGAGAGCCCACGGACACGCCGCAGCTCGACTTCGCGGCGGGCCTCGTCCTCGAGTTCGAGCCGGTCGACGACGAGGCATTTCCGATGCTCGGGCTCGCGCGCAGGGCCGGGGAGCAGGGCGGAAGCCTTCCGTGTGTCTTCAACGCCGCCAATGAGATCGCGGTCGGCGCGTTCCTGGACGGCCGCCTGCCGTTCCCCGGGATCACCGAGGTCGTGGAGCAGACGCTGGAGGCCGGCGCCGGCGCGCCGGTCGGCGACGTCGACGAGCTCGTGACCGTCGATGCCGAGGCTCGCCGCCTCGCCGAGCAGGCGCTGGTGCACGCATGAACAACCTGATCGCCATCCTCGGGCTCGCTTTCCTGATCCTGCTCCACGAGGCCGGCCACTTCTACACGGCCCGTCTCGTCGGCATGCGCCCGCGGAAGTTCTACATCGGGTTCCCACCGGCGATCGCGAAGGTGAACCGCAACGGCATCGAATACGGGATCGGCGCGGTACCGCTCGGCGGTTACGTGAAGATCCCGGGGATGCACCGCCCGGCGCCGTCCGAAGTGGACGCGCACTACGCCCGCGCCGTGCAGGAGGCGCCGCAGCTCGTCGGGCCGGCGGAACGGGTGAAGCGTCTCCTCGCGGAGGGCGACTTCGATGGCGCCGCCGGCGCACTCAAGGCGCTCGAGCGCGCAGCCGGGGACGCGGATCTCACGCCGGCCGCTCGCAAGGGCGTGCAGCGCGGTACGAGCGACATCGAGGACGCCCTCGGTCGGGACGCGTACTGGCGCCAGCGAACCTGGAAGAAGGTTGCCGTGATCGGAGCCGGGCCTGGGACGAACCTCGTCTTCGCGATCGCGATGTTCGCGCTCCTGCTCATTCTCGGCCCCGGACGGGCGACGACGAACGTTGCGTCCGTCGACCCGGCGATCGGCCCCGGAAAGCCGACCCCGGCCGCGCAGATCGGCCTGAAGCCGGGGGACAAGATCGTCGCCATCGACGGCGATCCGGTCGGCCCCTCGGAGATGTTCCAGAAAATCACGCAGTCCGACGGCAAGTCGATCCGCGTCACCGTCGAGCGGGCGCGGCGCCGCGTCGAGCTCGGTCCGGTGCGGCCGTTCAAGGACACGGACGATGTCTATCGGCTGGGGTTCCGGCCGCAGTTCGAGGATCTACCGGTGACCACTGCCGTCGTCGAGTCGTTCCGGTTGACCGGCGAGATCACGAAGGAGATCGGAGGCGTGCTCGGACGACTCGTGCGCGGCTCGGGGAGGGAGGAGATCTCGAGCCCGATCGGCATCGTCCGCGGCTCCTCGAGCGCGCTCGACCGCGGATTCGAGACCTATCTGTGGGTTCTCGGCCTGATCAGCCTCTCGCTGGCACTCCTCAACCTCTTGCCGTTGCTGCCGCTCGACGGCGGCCACATCGCGTTCTCGATCATCGAGGGCGTCCGCGGGCGTGCGGTCGGACGAGAGGTGTACGAGCGGGTTTCGGTGGTCGGAATCGCCCTCGTGTTGCTGCTCTTCTTCGTCGGCCTTTCGAATGACATCGGGGGGAGGGCAGGCGGCTAGACTCGGATCGGTGGGATCCGAGCGCAGCGTCAGGGTAGGCAACGTCGAGATCGGCGGCGGCGCGCCTGTGGTCGTCCAGTCGATGACCCTGACGCCGACGCGTGACATCCCGGCGACGACGGCCCAGATCGCAGCGCTTGCGTCGGCGGGCTGCGAGATCGTGCGGTGCGCCGTGCCGAAGATCGAGGACGCCGAGGCGCTGAAGCGCATCGTCCGCCTCTCGCCGCTGCCGGTCATCGCCGACATCCACTTCAACGCCAGCCTGGCGCTTCGCGCGATCGACGCCGGCGTCGCCGCGGTCCGGATCAACCCGGGCAACATCGGTGGGCCGGACAAGGTCGCAGAGGTCGTGCTGGCCGCGAAGCGCGCCGGAATCCCGATGCGGATCGGCGCCAACTCGGGCTCGCTCCCGAAGCACCTCCTGTCCCTTGCTCAGCGAGACCAGGCCGAGGCGCTCGTTGCGGCTGCGCTGGAGGAGGTCGAGCTGCTCGAGAGCCTCGACTACCGGGACTTCAAGATCTCGGTCAAGGCCACACACGTCCCGACGATGATCCGTGCCTATCGGATGCTGGCGGGCCGCGTCCCCTACCCGTTGCATCTCGGAGTCACCGAAGCCGGCACGCCGTTCACGGGCTCGATCAAGAGCGCGGTCGGGATCGGATCGCTCCTTGCCGACGGCATCGGCGACACGATCCGGGTCTCATTGACCGCCGATCCGGTGAGGGAGATCGAGACCGCCTGGGAGATCCTCAAGGCGCTCGGCCTGCGGGAACGAGGCCCGGTGATGATCGCGTGCCCCTCTTGCGGCCGGGACAACGTCGGAGTCGAGAATCTTGCCGTCGTCGTGGAGGAGCGGCTCCGCGACTACCCGCAACCGTTCGAGGTCGCCGTGATGGGCTGCGCGGTCAACGGACCGGGGGAGGCAGGCGATGCGGACTTCGGGATCGCCGGCGGTCGCGACGTCGGCTTCATCTACTCCCACGGGCGGGTGCTGAAGAAGGTGTCCTCGGAGGTCCTGGTCGACCAGCTCTTCGAAGAGATCGACAGCTGGATCGAGGACGGCATGCCGCGCCCGAAGCGCCTGAAGATGGCCAAGCCGGCCGCGCTTGCCATGGCCGAAGCGTCTCTCGTGCCGCTGGACTGAGGCCGTGGTAGCCCGAGCATCCGAGCTCTTTCTCCCGACCTTGCGTGAGGATCCCACAGACGCCGAGGCAGCGAGTCACAAGCTTCTTGCCCGCGGCGGCTTCATCCGCCAGGTGAGCGCAGGCATCTGGACGTTCCTCCCGCTCGGCTGGCGGGTCTACCGCAAGGTCGAGCAGATCGTCCGCGAGGAGATGGACGGGATCGGCGCCCAGGAGATGATCATGCCCGTGCTGACTCCTGCCGAGCTCTGGGAGGCGACCGGCCGCTACGGGATCCCCGAGCTCTTCAAGCTCGCGGACCGCAACGGTCGCCGCTTCGTGCTCCCTCTGACGCACGAGGAGACGGTGACCTTCCATGCACGTGAGATCCGTTCCTATCGCGACCTTCCGCAGATCCTCTACCACATCCAGACGAAGAACCGGGACGAGCCGCGGCCCCGCGGCGGGCTGCTCCGCGGGCGCGAGTTCGTGATGAAGGACTCGTACAGCTTCGATCGGAACGAGGAGGGGCTCGACCGGAGCTTCGAGCTCCACCGGCAGGCCTACCACCGGATCTTTGAGAGCTGCGGCCTCGAGGTGGCGGAGGTCGAAGCGGAGTCCGGGATGATGGGCGGCAGCGCGTCCCGTGACTTCCTCGCTCCGTCCGAGACCGGCGAGAACACGCTCGTCACCTGTGAGCGCGGTGACTATGCGGCTGATCTCGAGATCGCGCGCGGCGTGCCGAGGGCGCCCGAGTTACCCGAGGCGCTCGACGGCCCCGAGGAGGTCGAGACGCCCGGCTTGGGAACGATCGAGGAGGTCTCCGACCTCCTCGAGGTCGACCCGGCGGCGACGGCGAAGGCGATGCCGCACGTTCGAGCGGACGGGACGTTCGTCCTCGCGATGATCAGGGGCGACGACCGGCTGGAAGAGGCGAAGGCCGCCGGGGTGATCGGGGGTGGCGCGAGGCCCGCGACAGCCGACGAAATCCGATCGGCGCTGGGCGCCCATCCGGGGTCCGTCGGCCCCGTGGGGGTGAAGGTGGAGATCGTCGCCGACGAGGTTCTCCGCGAGGGTCAGTACGTGGTGGGCGCGAACCGAAACGGTTACCACCTCCGCGGCGCACAGGCCGGCCGTGACTACGAGGCGCGATTCGGCGATCTGCGTCAGGCGCGTGAGTCCGACACGTGTCTCAACTGTGGCGGCGCGCTTCGCTTCCAGACAGCGATCGAAGTCGGCCACATCTTCAAGCTCGAGACGGACTACTCGGTGCCGCTCGGCGCGAACTTCCTGGACGACGATGGCGTGGAGAAGCCGGTGATCATGGGGAGCTACGGCGTAGGCGTGACGCGAACCGTTGCCGCGATCGTGGAGCAGCACCACGACGACCACGGCATCCAGTGGCCCGCGTCGGTCGCACCGTACGACGTCCATGTGGTCGCGCTGCCCGGCCTCGAGGACCAGGCTGCCGAAGTGGCGCGTAGCCTTCAGGAAGCAGGAAGGTCGGTCCTCCTCGACGACCGCGACCAGCGCGCCGGCGAGAAGTTCGCGGATGCCGACCTGATCGGCTGCCCGACCCGGATCACCGTGGGGAAGAAGACGCTCGAAGACGGAGCAGTCGACGTTCGGGATCGCACAACCGGCGACGAACGACGAGTGCCCGTCGCCGAAGTTGGAAACTAGGTAGTAATAAGACCCTTGGCTCGCCGCCGACGATTCAGCACGGAGCCGTTCGGGCCGACGCTCGAGCGGCTGATGCAGGAGAAGGGTGTCACCTATCGCGCCCTCGCCGACCAGACGACCTTGTCAGCCGGCTACCTCAACCACCTCGTGCATGGAAACCGCCCCGTGCCTTCCGACGAGATCGTCCGGAAGCTCGCGAAGGCTCTGGGCGTCGAGCCCGAGCACTTCCGCGAGTACCGGCTGCGCCTGATCACACACAGGCTCGAGCAGATGCCCGAGCTGATCGACCGGCTCTACCGGCGTCTCGAGCGCTGAAGCGAGTCAATCGAGGGGCGGTGGCCCCGTCGGTTCCGCGTCGGCCGCCTCGCGGCGTCGTTTGGTGAGCCCCTTGACCTCTTCGAGGAAACGCTTCGTGTGCGCCTCGAGCTCGTCGGACACGAACTCGCCCGGGGGCTTCTTAGCGGCGGGATCGCTGCTGTTGCGTGGTTTTTGGGTGTTCTTCCAGTTTTCCACAGGGGTGTGGATATCGTCGGCGCTGGCAACGGCCGTGTCCGAGCCATCTCTCAGAGGTCCGCAGAGGAGGTCTGTGGACAACGGCGAGTCGTGCTGAGGCTCTGAATTCAAGACGCTTTTGACGTCTTTCGCTTGCGCTGAGCGCAGACAAATCCCCGCTGTTTCCGCGAAATTCCTCCCGGACCGCGTTCGGCTAAGGTGTCGCCCACGGGGCGTGGCGCAGCCTGGTTAGCGCGCTAGTCTGGGGGACTAGAGGTCCCGAGTTCAAATCTCGGCGCCCCGATTGAAGAACGCTCGCGCCGTGGGCCCAATCGTGGCCTAAACGTCATCTTCGAGGTCAACGTGGATGCTTGCGCTGCGGTTAGGAAGCGGTCTGCTGGCGCTCGAAGAAGTCGAGCAGGGCGGGCTGGGGACCGGATCCAGCACCGACGTCCGCTATGTGAACGGATCCAGATCGGGCGCACGTGAAATCCACACGCCCGCCGCGTTACTCCGCTCCTTGCCTGGGCACACAGGTCGGACACGACTAGGGAGGGAGTTCCAATGGCAACACGCGACATAACGACCGACGATCGCCGTTTCGAGGCGTCTCGGCCGACGGTGACACGACGCGAGGAGACGAAGGCCTCGTTCCTGACAACCGAGTTCTGGGCGATGGTCGGAGTGATCGCTGCGCTGCTCGTGGCCGCACAACAGGCTGACAACTTCGACGCACCTCGGGCGTGGACGTTGGTCGCGGCCGTAGCGATCGGCTACATGGTCAGTCGGGGCCTTGCGAAGAGCGGCAGCGCCCATCGCGACAGAGACGGCGACTGACATAGGTGCCGAGCTAGCCGGGAGCCCATGCGGCGGGGCTCCCGGCTTGGGTCCTCCCGAGCGTCGAACCTTGCACGCTCGTAGCGCGTGGTGCGGCGACGCGCACCGACCGGTCAACCGAAAACGACGTAAGGAGAGAAGCATGAAGATTGCGCTACTACTGAAGCGGCTGGGGCTGACGAGCACGCTCCTGCACAGCATGGGCGCCGCCTCGATCGCGGGCAGCCTCTCCCTCTGGGGAAGATCGGCGGCGGTTGCCAACAGGGACGCGAAGGCCCGGGCCGAGCGGCTCGCCATCTTCGTGGGCCTGTGGCCTCCGACGTTCTTTCTCCTCGGCAAAGTGCTTCAGGACCTCGAAGCCACGCCAGAAGAGCAGGTCGAGCAGGCTCGCATGCGCGCGGCAGCCTAGCTGCGGCGGAGGGAAGCGGCAGCGTCGGGAGCCGTTGCCGCTTTCCTCGTGAACTTTGGGCGGTCCGGGGGTCTTGTTTCGATCTCGGCGCCCCGAATTCGAAGCGGGTGAAGGACTGTTCCGCACCAGGGCGAAACTGGTCGCATGATGAATCTCGGATTGAGAACGCTGCTGCTCGTGCTCGCGGTGATCCTCTTCATCGTCTCGGCGCTGACCGAGGAGAACCGGTTCGACTTCATGGCTTTCGGCCTTGCCGTCTTCGCCGGTTCGTTCGTGATCGAGGACATCGTCGGCGGCTTCAGGACAACCAGGAACCGGAACCCGTAAAAGCCGAACGCAGGAAGGCTCCAATGATGCCGCGGTGCTCGTCGCCGACGACGCCGCGGCTCTGCGGTTTCACGTTCCCTCTACCGGGAAGAGTCTCCCCGCATGGATCGCTTGATGGAGGAACGGGTGGCGCAGAACCAGGCCACCTTCCGCGAGGCGAACGAGCGGATCAACACCGCGGCAGGCGTCTACGACGTGGACATGCCGGTGCCGTTCCTCTGCGAGTGCGCTGATCCGACCTGCTCCGAGATCGTCCGGCTCGAGCTGAGCGAGTACGAGGAGATTCGTGCGGACTCCCGCCACTTCCTGAACGTCCCCGGCCACCAGGCTGCGGCGGGTGACGCGGCGGTGGTCGTGAAGGAGTTGGAGACCTACGTCATTGCGGAGAAGATCGGTCACGCCGGCGAAGTCGTCGAAACCCTCGACGAGAGAAAGGCCAACCAGCAGCTCGATTCAGAGGAGCAGATTGGGTAGCTTGTTCCGATGGACGAGCGCAAGCGACGCATCGGGCTGAACGAAGCCGTCTTCCGGGAGGCGAACGAGCGGATCCGGGAGGTCAACGAGACGTTTTCGACGCTGACCGGTGAGATCGTCCTGGTGTGCGAGTGCGGGAACGGCGGGTGCGCCGAGAGCATCTCGATGTCACCTGCCGAGTACGAAGCACTGCGCTCGGAATCCAGCCAGTTCGCGATCGTTCCGGGTCACGAGCTGCTCGACGCAGAAGAGGTCATAGCGCTCCACGAGGGGTACTCCGTCGTGCGAAAGGACGACGGCATTCCCCGCCGGATCGCCGAGCTGACCGACCCCCGCTAGTACCGCTGGACCTCCGCGGCCGCAGTGGCCGTACACCGACTGTGGATCGCCGCGGATTCCTCTGCGCTGCCGCTGCACTCGTGCTCTTTCCGGACGGCGCTGCACGTGCGATCGGCGGTACGCCCGTGGCTCTGGTCACCGCGGACCTCGAGTCGAGGATCGTTGCTGTCGACCTCAAGACCGGCCGACGGCTGCGGCGATCCCGACGCTTCCGGGGCCGCGGAGCATCCAGTCGGTAGGCAATGCCGCCGTCGTGGCACACACCGCGCACGGCGCGCTCAGCCTCGTCGACGGCGCACGGCTGCGCGTCGGCCGCGTCATCCGGGGATTCTCCGAGCCGCGCTACGCGGCGGGATCTCCGGACGGACGCTACGCGTTTGTCACGGACTCTGGTCTTGGCGGGCTCGTCGTGGTGGACGTCGTGCGCGGCCGGGTCGCCGGGCGACTCGAGCTCGGCGGCCCGGCCAGGCACGTGTCGGTCGACCCGTCCGGCCGCGTGCTCTGGACGGCCCTCGGGACGAAGGCGGACCGGATCGC
>Ga0126309_10000816_pt1 | contig 10582 bp, 4 predicted proteins | sample Plot56_FD_92541 | JGI IMG/M metagenome (GOLD analysis project Ga0126309, IMG submission 92541) | Serpentine soil microbial communities from UC McLaughlin Reserve, CA, USA - Plot56 | ecosystem: Environmental > Terrestrial > Soil > Grasslands | place: USA: UC McLaughlin Reserve, Lake County...
CGCTTCTCGCGCTACCGCCACGGCGGCGGCCGGCGCGGCAACGTGCTCCCGGGGACGCTGACGATCCTGCGCAGCGCGATCCCGGGCGTTGCGTCGGTGGAGAACCCGAAGCCCGCGCTCGGGGGCGTCGACGGCGAGACGCTCGACTCCGCGCGCGAGCGCGCGGCGCTCGAGTTCCGCACGCGCCACCGAGCGGTCACCGCGTCCGACTTCGAGGTCCTCGCGCGGGAAGCCTCGCCGCGCGTCGCGCGGGCCGCATGCGTGCCGCCGCAGAACGGCGGGCCGGTGCGCGTCCACCTGCTCCCGCAGATCGACGCGGCGGACCGCAAGCTCGCGATCGAAGAGCTCACGCCCACGGACGAGCTATTCGGCGAGGTGGCGGAGTACATCGACGAACGCCGCCTGATCGGGACGACCGTCGAGCTCGAGCCGATGAAGCTCCGCGGCATGAGCGTCGTCGTCAACCTCCAGGCGGAGCCGCGCACCGACCTCGCCAGGATCGAGGAGGAGGTGTCGTACGCCCTCTACACGTACCTGAACCCCCTCGTCGGCGGCCGGCTCGACGGCATCGGCGAGGGGTGGGAGCTCGGCCGCGCGCTGAACCAGGGGGAGCTCTACGGAATCGTCCACGCCGTTCCCGGCGTCGACTACGTGAAGATCCTGCGCGTCTACGAGACCGACATGCAGACGGCCAAGCAGGAGGCGAAGCCGGCCGGCACGCATGTCCAGCTGGAGCCCGACGAGACGCTCGCCTCGGGCACGCACATCGTCAAGGCAGAGCACCGCGCGTACTGATGGCAGGCAACGGCCGCTACAGCACGTACGCAGGCGGCGCGCGCAAGCTCGGGACGATCTCGCTGCGGCGCTACGAGCGCGAGGTCAACGGGAACTCGCCCGCCGTCGCGTCGGAGCGCCGCTACCTCAGCCGCTCGCTGCCTGCCGTTTACCAGGAGAACGACTTCGGGGTCCGCTTCGTCAGCGCGCTCGAGCCGCTGCTCGACCCGATTGTCGCGCTGCTCGACTCGCTCCCCGCCCACATCGATCCGTCCCTCGCGCCGGAGGACATGCTGGCGCTGCTCGCCAACTGGCTCGGGCTCGAGGTCGACGAGGCCTGGCCGATCGCGAGCAAGCGCGAGCTCGTCCGCCGCGGGGACGAGCTCGCCCGCCGGCACGGGACCCAGGCGGGGCTCGAGCTGACGCTGAAGATCGCGTTCCCCGAGCATCCGCTCCGCGTCGAGGACGGCGGCGGGGTCACCTGGGCCGGACAGGCGGCGAAGAAAGGCGACTCGAGCGGCGCCGGCTTCGTCGTCTACTGCGACGCGCCGCTCGACGAGCACGAGCTCGGCGCGGTATCGCGCTTGATCGAGCAGGTCAAACCCGTCAACGTGACGTACAAGTTGCGAGTGAAGGCCGCGAGGAGCAGTGGTGGGGGTTCATAGGTGCCGCGCGCCTGCCTGAAGTGCGGGCACGAGAACCCCGACGACGTCGACTTCTGCGAGCAGTGCGGCGAGTACGTCCGCTGGGAGCTCTCGGGGGTCCGCCAGGCGGTGCCCGCCGCCCCGCCGGCAGCTCCGCCGGCGCAGGCTCCGGCTGAGCCCGCACCGGTCGCCGCGCCGCCGCCTCCTCAGACCGCACCACCTCCGGTTCCCGCGCAGCCGCCGCCGGTCGAGCCCGCGGCAGCCGCTCCCGCCGAGGTCGCCCCGCCGCCTGCGGCGGACGGAGGGGCGTATCAGCCCGCTCCGCCCCCGACCAGCGAGTACGCACCGCCCGAGCCGGACTCGGTCATGGTCACGCTGCGCCGGCCCGAGGACGACAGCGCCACCGGCGGCGACGTCGGCGCGACCGTCGAGGCCGGCTCCACCACGGCGCTGATCGCGCTCGTCCGCAACCAGAGCGGCATCGTCGACAACTACGACCTCCACGTCGAGGGGCTTCCCGAGGGCTGGTGGACGATCTCGCCGGCGACGGTCTACCTCGTCCCCTACGGGGCGGCCGGCGGCGAGTACGAGCAGGAGGTCACGATCACGCTTCACCCGCCGCGCGCTGCGGAGGCGGAGGCGCGCACCTGGCCGATCCGGATCGTCGCCGTCTCAGCGGCGAACGCGGCCCCGGCGGGCTCCGCGACCGCCGGGCTCGACATCACGCCGTACCACGAGCTCGAGGCCGAGATGCGCCCCGAGCGGACGAGCGTGAGGCGGCGCGCGCAGTTCGCGATCGCGGTTCGGAACCGCGCGAACGCGCCGGTCGACGTCCAGCTCGCGGGAATCGACCCCGACAACGCGATGAAGTTCTCGTTCCAGAAGCCGCGCTTCTCGGTCGCGCCGGGTCGACGGAACGGCTCCGCGATCATGGTCGTCCCGCCGAAGCCGGCACTGGTCGGCCGACCGGTGCAACGCCGCTTCGAGATCACTTCGACGGTGATCGGCTCGGAGACCGGCGCGCTCCCCAAGGCGGCATTCCTCACCCAGAAGGCGTGGATCCCCACCTGGGCGCTGCTGCTCGTGCCGCTGCTCCTCATCGCCGCGATCGCGGCCTACCTGCTGTGGCCGCGGACGTCGACCGTGCCCGACCTCGCCGGGCTCGAGGTCATCGCCGCCGAGCAGGCGCTCTCGGATGCGGGCCTGACGCTCGGCAACCAGACGCAGAAGGCGAACGACAGGGCGAAGGCCAACACGATCCTGGCCCAGAGCCCGAGGCCGGGCGAGAAGGCCGACGACGGCTCGGCCGTCGCCGTGGTGATCGCCACCTCGAGCGGCAGGGCGGAGGTGCCGGACGTGCTCGGGAAGACGCTCGAGCAGGCGAACACGCTGATCTCGAAGGCCGGGTTCTCGCTCGCCCCGCCCAGCCCGGCGCCGGGGAAGACGGACGTCGTCGCCAGCCAGATCCCGCTGGCGGGCAACGTCGAGCCGCAGACGACCCCGATCACGCTCGCCTTCAAGCCGGCGCCCAAGCCGGGCGGCGACGGCACGAGGACGGGCGGCGGGAGCACGGTCCCGGTTCCCGTCCCGGGCGACGGGGACGGCGACGACGGCGGCGGCGGCGGCGAGGCGAACATCGTCGTGCCGGACGTCGGCGACGCGACCCCGAAGGACGCCTTCGCGGCGATCTCGAAGCTCGGGCTCGTGCCGAAGGTGATCCCGCAGGCGAGCGGGGACACCCCGGCCGGCGAGCTGATCCACCAAGACCCCGAGCACGGCACGAAGGTCAAGAAGGGCGCGGAGGTCAAGCTCGTCTACTCGACGGGCGCTCCCGACCTCGTGTACGAGCAGAAGGGGAACGTCTTCGTCGTCGCCGTGGCCGACGGCGCGAAGCCGCGGCCGCTTGCGAACACGGAGGCGATCGAGGAGGAGCCGTCGGTCAACAAGGACGGCACGCTCGTCGCCTATCGGAAGGGAACCGAGACGGCTGCTCAGATCTGGACGGTGAATCCGGCCAAGCCGCTGACGGCGAAGGCCGTCACTCCCGAGGGCTTCGACGACAACCGCCCGGCGATCTCGCCCGACGGGAAGACGATCGCGTTCGTCCGGGCGAAGCCCGGGGCTACGGACCGCGACCTCTGCTTCGTCCCGGCGGGCGGCGGCACCGTCTCGTGCGTCGCCGACGCGAACCGGTCCGTGACACGACCTGCGTGGTCGAACGACGGCCGCGTGGTCTTCGTAATCGGTCAGGCCACGAACGAGAACCAGGGCGAGCTGCTGCGGTACGCGAGCGCGAAGCCGAGCTCGGCGACCGCCGGCGACTGGACCGACCAGGGCTACGTGACCGACTCGCTCCACGGCCAACGCGCCAACGACTACGTCTACTACGCGGCGTACTCGCCGGACGGCAAGCAGCTGGCGTTCACGGCGAACTGGGGCAAGCCCTTCGCGCACCTCTTCGTCGCGCCGGTCAAGGACGGGGTGCTCGGCAAGTTGAAGTCGTACGTCGGCGTGCGCGGCTGCGACCTCGCCTGGCGGCCGGACGGCTTGCGGCTGGCGATCGTGCAGCGCGGCGACGACTGCGGCTCCGACGAGGGCCAGCTCGCCCTGATCGACCCGAAGAAGCCGGCCGAGCTGGAGATCCTCCGCCCGGGCGGGAGCCCGGCCTGGGCGCCCGGCAACGTCGGAAAGCAGTAGGCCGCCATGCTCTGCGGAACGTGCCGCCGCCAGGTGTCCAGAGGCGCGCCGTTCTGTCCGAGCTGCGGCTCCCCGGTGGCGGGCGGCGAGGTGGCGCTCGACGTCGTCCTGCCCGACGGCGTGCGGGTTCCGCTGACCGGCACGATCTCGATCGGGCGGTCCGCGGACAACGCAATCCAGCTCGACGACCGCTCCGTGTCGCGCCATCACGCGCGTGTCGCGGCCGCCACGGGCGGCGCGTTCGTCGAGGACGCGGGCTCGACGCACGGCACCTTCCTCGACGGCCGCCCGGTCGGCGGCCGCACCCGCCTGCGCGACGGCGCGCACGTGCACGTCGGCAACGTCGAGTTCCGCGTCGAGCGGCGGCGCGACGAGAGCGAGGCCGGCCGGACGATCGTCGTGCGGCCCGGCGCCACTCTGCTCGTCTCCGCGGTCGGGGCGAGCGAGGTCGACAAGACTGCAACCACGTTCGGCTTCAGGCCGAAGGTCCGCTCGGGCTGGGCGCTGAAGCGCCTGGACGAGGGCGAGGGCACGCGCAGATGGGTGCTGAAGGACCTGCGCGGCGACGGCGCGTTCGTTCGCATGGGCGACGAGGAGGCGGCTGTTTTTCGGCAGCTCGACGGGCAGCACGCGCTCCCGGAGCTGATCACGGACGCCGAGGAGCGTTTCGGGCCGGGCGGCGCCACGAGGCTCGCGCGGCTGCTCGCCGACCTAGGCGAGCGCGGGCTGCTGGAGGGCGTGGAGGGAGGGGCGACCACGGACGGCGCCGGCGGCCTGGCGAAGGCGCTGAAGCCGCGCGAGTACGAGATCAAGGGCCTGGGGCGCCTGTTCGAGCGGATCTACCTCGGGGGCGGCTGGATCCTGTTCACGCGCGCGGCGCTCGTCGTCATGGCCGCGATCGGGATCACCGGGCTCGTGACCTTTGCGTACCTGATCGCCCGCCGCTACGGCACGCCGTTCGTCGTCGCCCAGCGGATCGGCATCGGGGCGGCGGTCTTCCTGTTCGGCCGCTTCCTCGTCGTGGCCCTACACGAGCTCGCGCACGGCCTCGTGGTCAGCTCGTTCGGCCGCAGGGTCACGCGCGCGGGCGTCAAGCTGATGCTCGTCTTCCCGTACGCGTTCGTCGATACCTCCGACGGCTGGTTCGAGCCGCGTCGGCGACGGCTGGCGATCAGCGCGGCGGGGCCGGCGAGCGACCTGCTCGTCGGGGCCGTGTTCGCGCTCGGCGCGGCCTTCGTCCACGGGACCGTCCGCGACGTCCTCTTCCAGCTCTCGTTCGCCGCCTACGTCGGCGCCTTTTCGAATCTCAACCCGCTGCTCGACCGGGACGGCTACCACATGCTCGTCGACTTGCTGGGCGAACCCGGACTGCGCCGTCGCGCGCGCGCGCACCTCGCGGCGGTTCTCTCGGGACGAGGCCGGGCCTCGGACGAGCCGCGCGCGCTGCTCGTTTATGCCCTTGCGGGGCTTGCGTGGACCATGGCAGCTGTGGCATTCGTGATAGTGATGAGCACGCGCTACTACGAGATCCTGACGTCGCTCGCTCCACCGGAGGTGGTCTGGGGCGTGTTCGGTGCCTTCTACCTCTTGATGTTCGTGCCGGTGGTGTTCATGGTCGGACGGCCGCTGCTCGAGCGCGTGCGCCGGCGCGGGGAACCACAGGGTGTCGTCGCCTGACGAGACCAAGCAGGCCGCCGACCTCATCGAGCGGCTGCTGACCGACGCCGCGTTCCGGGCGCAGTTTCGACGCGATCCGATTTCGGCATGCGAGGACTTCGGGCTGGGCGACCTCGCGGACGAGCTTCGCGGCGGCGGCAGCGCGAAGGCGCTGTACACGCTCGAGCTGCGCCAGTCGATGTCGAGCCTCGCCGGCGTGATCATGGCCGCGGCGGCGGAGGGAATCGGCGCGCTCGACTTCGCCGGGTTCGGCAGCAGCCCCGACAAGCGCGTTGCCGGCGTTGTCAACGAAGCTCTGAGCCGCCACAGCATCAAGGCGATCAGCCAGGCGAAGCTTCCGGCCGCGCCTGAGCACCACGGCGCCGGCCACGGGCATCACCCCGCGCCCGTGGAGGAGCATCACGCCGCCCGGCGCGGCGCGCCCAGCCACGAACACGCGCACCACGACCACCCGCAACCGCATCACGACCACGGCCACCAGCACGAGCACGGACACGCGCGTCCGCATCCGGCTGAGCACGGCGACCACGCCAAGCACGCTGCCGCACCGCGCGCGGGCCACGGCGACAGCCTCGCCTCCGCTCCGGCCGTAGCCGCTCCGGTCGAGGACCACCGCGAGCCGGCAGCGCCCGCGCCGGCGCACGAGGAGCACCACGCGGCGCCCGCACCCGCGCCCGTGCACGAGGAGCCGCACGCCGCCCCGGCCGCCGGCCACGAGGACGCCCACGCAGGCCACGACCACGGCGGCGGCGGCGAGCTCGCGGCCGCGGGGGCGCCGGTGCCGGCGTCGGCCGAGCTGCACGCGCTGCTCGAGAACCCGAACCTCCAACTGGCGGGGCCGGCACGCGCCGACCTCATGTCGGGCCGCGTCGATCCACGGCTCGTCTCGATGCTGACGTCGCTGACGAAGGAGCACAAGATCTCGCTCTCGGTCGTGATCACCGGCCACGACCAGCTGACGTCGGGCGGCGCGGTCTCGAACCACTTCGTCGGCCGCGGGCTCGACATCGCGAGCGTCGACGGCGAGATCGTCCGTGCAAACAGCATCAAGTCGCGGGAGCTGGCCGAAGCGCTGACGGATCTGCCCGAGTCGATCAAGCCGACCGAGGTGGGGACGCCGTGGCCGATCGACGCGCCGGGCTTCTTCAGCGATTCACACCACCAGGATCACCTGCACATCGCCTTCGACGATCCGGCGCCCGAGGGCTTCCAGTCTCCGGTGGCTCCGGCGGCTGCGCCCGCCGCGGCGGCTCCCGGAGCGCCCGGTGCGGCCGCCGGCCCGGAGAGCGGCGTGTTCAAGGCGGCGCCCGCAACGGACGCGAGCAACGGCAGCGCCACGGTCGGGGGGATCGCCGCGGTCGAGCAGAAACCGGCGCCTGCGGCGCCCGCCCCGGTTCAGGAGGCGGCGCAGCCGGCCGCCCCGGCCGAGCCGGCGGCCGCACCGGCCGCGCTCTCGTTGCCCGACGTCTCCGACGTCTATCCCGGTGACAATGCGCCGAAGGAGCAGATCGCGGCCTGGATGGCGCGGCAGGCGCACAAGGCAGGCCTGCCCGGCGAGCTGCCGATCATGGCCTCGCTCGTCGAGTCGCGCATGTCGAACATCAACTTCGGCGACGCCGACTCGATCGGGTACTTCCAGATGCGCACCTCGATCTGGGACCAGGGCGAATACGCCGGCTATGGCGAGAAGCCCGAGCTCCAGCTCAAGTGGTTCCTCGACCACGCGCTGCACGAGAAGCAGAAGCGGATCGCCCGCGGCGACGTCGCGTTCCTCAAGGACTCCAGCAAGTGGGGCGACTGGATCGCCGACGTCGAGCGGCCCGCCGAGGAGTACCGGGGCCGTTACCAGCTCCGGCTCGGCGAGGCTCGCGAGCTGCTCGGAAACGCGCAATCGACGGCTCCCGCACCGCCGCCCGACGCGACGCTCGACGCGGTCACGGCGGGCGCCGAGCTCGACGCCGCGCCTCAGGCGAAAAAGGCGCTGGCGATCGCGAAGGAGTACCTCGGCACGCCCTACCAGTGGGGCGGCGCCACGCCCGAGACGAACTTCGACTGCTCCGGCCTCGTGCAGTGGTCGTACAAGCAGGTCGGGATCGACATCCCGCGGGTCACGTACGACCAGGTCAACGTGGGCGAGAAGATCCCGAAGATCGACGATCTCGAGGCCGGCGACCTGATCTTCTTCCAGGACTCCAGCGGCGACATGCACCACGTGGGCATGTACATCGGCGAGCACAAGTTCATCCACGCGCCGCACACGGGCGACGTCGTCAAGATCTCCAGCCTCGACGAGCCGTACTACCAGGAGCAGTTCGCCGGCGGGAGGCGGATGGCCGCGGCGGTACCCGAGGCGGGCGCGCCCGTGCAGGTCGCCGCTGCGCCGGTCGCGCAAACCGCGCCGGCCGCCGCCCAGATGCCGGCTGCAGCGCCGGCCGCGAGCCCGCAGAGCGGCGTCTTCGCCGCACCGTCCGCCCCTGCGTCCGGTGGAGGCGCCCAGACGGTCGGCGCGATCCCGGCCGCCGAGCCGCAACAGCAGCCGGCGGCGGCCGCAGCGGCGGCGGATGCTGTGGCGCCGGCGCCGGCGGCCGTTGTCCCCGGCGCTCCGATCGCTCCGATCGCGGCCGAGGACCTGAGCAACACGAACACCGGCGGGAAGATGCACGAGTCCGAGTTCATGGTTCCCGACGCCGAAGGCGCGTTCTCGCCGGAGGGACGCTTTCACGCCGGGTACGACCTTTTCGCCGAGCCGGGATCGCCCATTCGCTCTCCGATCGAGGGCACAGTGGTCGAGGTCAAGGCGTCGCGCGGGAACACCGGTCAGATCTTCGGCGGCGTCGTGAAGGTGCAGGGTGCGGACGGGCGCGTCTGGGTCTTCCGGCATGTCGATCCGGAGACCGTTTCCGAAGGCGCGAAGGTGACCGCCGGACAGCTGATCGCACGCATCACGGACTGGCGGGGCGGGCCGTCTCACACGCATATGGAGCTCTGGAAGACGCTCGAGGGGGGCTACAACGTCGAGAACATGGAAGACCCGCTCGTCGAGATGGAGAAGGCGTACGGCTCGCCCGGCGCGCCCGGAGCAGGCGCGGTCCCTGCCAGCCCGGCGCCCGCGGAGCTGGCGGAGAGCCACGCGCACGATCACGGCCAGACGCCGGGGAGTCCCGCCGCCGGGGAGGTCGTCCCTGCGGACACGCCGTCGGCCGACATCTCGGCTCTCCTCGACAATCCGAATCTCGAGCTCCCGCCCCTCGCACGCGCCGACCTCGTCTCGGGGCAGATGGACCCGCGCATGGGGCCGCTGCTCGCCGCGCTTGCAAGGGAGCACCGAATCGGGCTCAGCGTGGTCAAGACCGGCCACGATCAGTTCACGTCCGGCGGGTCCGTTTCGAATCACTTCGTCGGGCGCGGGCTCGACATCGCCAGCGTTGACGGCCAGCCGGTACGCCCCGGCAATCTCGCCGCCCGCGACGTGGCCGAGGCGATCGCCGCTCTCGACGGGTCGATCCGCCCGAGTGAGGTGGGGACGCCGTGGGCGATCAACGCCCAGGACTTCTTCACCGACGGAGGTCATCAGGATCACATTCACATCGCTTGGGACGACCCGCCGCCCGCGGGCTTCGCCGCGCCTGCCGCCGCTCCGGTCGCGTCTGCTGCCGCTCCGGTAGCGGCCGCTGCGGTCCCGGCCGCCGTTCCGGAAGCGCCCGCTGTAGCGGCGCCGGAGAGCGGCGTCTTCGACGCAGCGCCGGCGGAAGCCGCGGCGTGGAAGGGGAACACGGTCCAGTTCATGCAGGCGGTCAAGGTGGAGGCGCACGACAACGTCCAGGCTGCGCCCGACCCCGACGTCGAGCCGGCGAAGATCGACGCGCCGATCGAGATCGCGGCGACGGTCGGCGGCTATCCGGGGGACAACGCGCCGAAGGAGCAGATCGCAGCGTGGATGGCGGCGCGGGCGCAGGCGGCGGGCGTCCCGCCCGAGCTACCCGTGATGGCCGCGCTCGTCGAGTCGCGCCTGTCCAACATCAACTTCGGCGACGCGGACTCGATCGGCTTCTTCCAGATGCGCACCTCGATCTGGGACCAGGGCGAGTACGCGGGCTACGGCCGGGACCCCGAAAAGCAGATCAAGTGGTTCCTCGACCACGCCGTCCACGAGAAGGAGAAGCGGCTGGCCGACGGCTACACGAACTTCCTCGGCGACGAGACGAAGTGGGGCGACTGGGTCGCCGACGTCGAGCGCCCCGCGGAGCAGTACCGCGGCCGCTACCAGGAGCGCCTCGCCGAAGCCCGGGCGCTCCTGCGCGGACCGAGCGCGGGCGCGGTCTAGATCAGGCCCTCGCGGACCGCCTGGGCGACGGCCTGCGAGCGGGTGCGCGCGTTCAGCTTCGTCACCACGTCGTGGATCACGTTCTTGATCGTCCGCTCGCTGTAGCAGAGCTTCTGCGCGACCTCGCGCGTGGGGTGGCCGGCCGCCACGAGCCGCAGCACCTCCTGCTCGCGTGCGGTCAGCCACGACAGCGACAGGCCTCGAGGCTCGAGCACCTCACGTGAGACGCGGGAGATTCCGCGCAGGAGGTTCCCGAGGATCTCCGGCGTCATCACACCGGCTCCGTTCGACGCGCCGCGCACGCCCGTCTCGAGCGTCTCGGGCGTGAGCGTGTCCTTGCACAGGTAACCGACCGCGCCGGCCTGGACGGCGGAGAGGACCTCCTGCTCGTCGGAGCGCGACGAGCAGACGACGACCGCCGCACCCGTCTTCTCGCGCACCTGCCTGATGAACTCGTTCCCGCCCG
>Ga0126309_10000817_pt1 | contig 10569 bp, 9 predicted proteins | sample Plot56_FD_92541 | JGI IMG/M metagenome (GOLD analysis project Ga0126309, IMG submission 92541) | Serpentine soil microbial communities from UC McLaughlin Reserve, CA, USA - Plot56 | ecosystem: Environmental > Terrestrial > Soil > Grasslands | place: USA: UC McLaughlin Reserve, Lake County...
AACTCGGTGCGTCTGGGGGTGCATCCTGATGCAAGAGTACAGGCGGTGCTGCCGGAATCAACGACGAACTTTGCCCGCTACGTGAGGAACACCCTCCCGCCATCGGTTTACCATTACGCGTGGCCATGCAGCGAGCCGGAGGTCGAGAGATGAACATCGAGTTCAAGAGGTTGAGTGAGGTAGACAGCGCCGACATGATCGATTTGGCGAACGATCCTCTGGTGCGGCGGCACATGCCGTTGGCGAGCGGCACCTTCGATGAAGCCGACTACGAGAGGTTCGTAGCGGATAAGGAGCGACTCTGGGAAGAGCACGGGTACGGGCCGTGGGCGTTCTTCGTAGACGGCAAGTTCGCCGGTTGGGGTGGTCTACAGCCCGAGGACGGCGATGCGGATGTGGCGCTGGTCCTTGACCCGAACTACTGGGGAACGGGACGCGCCATCTACGAGCAGATCGTCATCCGCGCGTTCGGCGAGATGGGCTTCGATTCCGTGACAGCCTTGTTGCCGCCTTCGAGAACGAACGTCAGGGGGATGAAGCGGCTCGGATTCGAGCCGGATGGGGAGACCGAGATCGGCGGGGAGCGCTTCATTCGCTACCGGCTCCGCGCGCCACGCTACCGAGCAGCTCACTGAAAGAGTCCAGCGCGAATCTCTATAATCTCCGCCATGACTAATATAGCGTGGGAATCAGCCGGGGAGTTCGAGGACATCAGGTACGAGAAGGCGGAGGGGATCGCGAAGATCACCATAAATCGTCCCGAGGTAAGAAACGCTTTTCGTCCGCTGACGGTAATCGAGATGCAGAGGGCTCTCGAAGACGCCCGCGAAGATTACGAGACGGGGGTCATCATCCTGACCGGGGAAGGACCGGACGCGTTCTGTTCCGGGGGGGACCAGAAGGTACGAGGAGATGCCGGATACCTCGAGGACCCGGACGCGCCGCAGCGCACCCCGGGCGGTGAATCGGTAGGGCGCTTCCACGTTACGGACTTGCACGTCCAGATCCGGCGCTGCCCCAAGCCCGTCGTTGCGATGGTGGCCGGATACGCCGTCGGCGGGGGCCACGTCTTGCACGTGGTCTGCGACCTCACCATCGCCGCCGACAACGCGAAGTTCGGGCAGGTCGGCCCGAAGGTCGGCAGCTTCGACGGCGGTTTCGGCGCTTCGGTCCTCACCAGTTTGGTCGGACCGAAAAAGGCGAAGGAGATGTGGTTCCTGTGCAGGATGTATTCCGCTAAGGAGGCGCTTGAAATGGGGCTCGTCAACACGGTCGTGCCGCTCGCCACCCTCGAGGACGAGACCGTCCGCTGGTGCCGCGAGATGCTGGACCGCTCACCTTTCGCGCTGCGTCTGCTGAAGGCGAGCTTCCACGCCCACGAGGACGGCTACGCCGGCATCCAACAGCTCGCCCATGACGCCAACCTCCTCTTCTACGGCAGCGAGGAGGCCCAGGAGGGCCGCGACGCCTACAAACAGAGACGCAAACCTGACTTCTCGAGGTTTCCCTACCGTCCCTGATCGCACTACGGCACTTTCGGCAAGCGACTCTCCAGTGCAATCCTGATACCTGTAAGCTTATGGGAGGGCTTAGCCCTTCGATAAGCCGCTTGGAGGTGGAGCTTCGCCTTCCGCCTCGGCCCTCGGAGCTACCAGATGGCTGGCTACGATCACCGCTACCAGTACGACGATGAGTAGCCCTGCCAACAACAGCGCGGGCACGAGGAGGCCGACGAACCCAACCGCAACGCAGGCCAGGGCTCCCAGCGGTTTAGCCTTGCCCATCGCCCCGGTCAGCCTGTAGCGGAAGAGGGCGTGGGCGAGCAGGTACACGGCCGGACCTGCCGCCACCGCGGCGACCTCGTAGGGCGGCAGGATCTCCTTCGGATGGGCGATCACCAGCTCGTCTCCTACGGCGGAGAGGATGATCCCTGCGATGAAGACCACGTGCAGATAGGTATAGGCGTCCCTGGCGAGGACGGTCCTGTCGTCGGAGACGTCGAGATAATGCTCCCCGATCGTCGCCACGGACGTGAAGTACAGCCACCAGATGGCTGCTGACGCCAGGAAGGCCATGACGAAGGCTACTATCCTCGCCGCGTCGAGTTTGAGTTCGGAAGTGGTCGCGCCGGTTATGACGATGGACTCGCCGAGCGCGAGGATGATGAACAGGCCGAAGCGCTCGGAGAAGTGCTCCGTTCCCACGTTCCAGGTGGCTGGCGGGAGACGCCGCCGGCCAGGTATCCAGTAAGTCACGAGCGGCGCGCAGTAGTCGAGAGCGAGCGCGGCCAGCCAGAGCACGACGCGTTCTGGACCGTCGAACAGGGCCCCTGCTATCCACAGCACGCCCACCATCACAAACCAGGTGAGGATGCTTCCGGCCCGCTCGCGTTCGACCGTCCCGCTCTCGGCGGCCGCGAAGGTCAGGAAGGAGTGCCTTCCTACCTGGATCGCCACGTATGAGCCGGCGAACAGCAGCGCGTGCGCCCCGAAAGCCTGCGGTATCGCCACCGACATCAGGAGGCTCACGAGCATCAACGACAACAGCAGCAGGCGGACCGGGACGGTCTCCGTATCCAGTTCGTTGGTGGTCCAGGTCGTGTAGTTCCATGACCAGTACACGGCGAGGAGAGCTATCAGGGAATGCAGGACGCCGGCCCAAGTCAGGTGTTCGAGTAGGAGATGGGAGACCTGCGTGATAGCGAAGACGAACACGAGGTCGTAGAAGAGCTCCAGGGTCGAAGCCCTCTGGCTCGCCCCATCCATTCGTCGTCGCCTTACATGCCCCACGACAGCAGTCTAACCGCGTTAGGGACGTCCTGCCCCCGCAACCTCAAGACCGTGACGGAGCGACGTCTGCTCCTACCTCCGTTCTGCACCCGTTCGCCACAAGTGTCAATATGAAGACCAAATGACGCCGTTTCGATGTCGAAAGTTGCCGGGATGAAGCTCTCCCGCTTCGACCTCTACCGCTACAGCCTGCCCTTCTCCCGACCGTTGAAGCTCGGAGGCGCTACTCTCAATCATCGCGAAGGCCTCCTACTCAGGTTGGCAGGCGACGATGGTTCCGAGGGCTGGGGTGAGACCGCACCGCTCCCCGGCTTCAGCACAGAGAGCTTGGTCGACGCTGCCTCGCAGCTACGCCGGCTCGCCGGGTCGATGATGAGCAGCGAGGCTACCGACGACTGGGTGGACCCGTACGGAGAGTTTGCCCGGGAGCTGGACCGCACCGCCCCCTCGGTCCGATTCGGATTCGAACTGGCCGTCTGGAACCTGTACGGGGCTCTTTCCGGAAGGACGCTGCCTGAGTTGGTGAAGCCCTCTCCGAGGGACGAGGTACAGGTAAACGGTTTGCTCTCGGGTTCTCCCGCGGACGTGCTCGAAGAAGCGCGACGCATGAGAGAGGCGGGCTACCCGAGCGTCAAGCTCAAGGTCGGCGCCCGGACCGTCGCCGAGGACACGGCCCTCGTCCGCGCGCTAGGAGAAGAGCTCGGTCCAAATACCTCCCTGCGTCTCGACGCGAACCGGGCGTGGGGTTATGAGGAGGCGGCTGAGTTCGTGCGCGGCGCGGCGGGGGTGCGCTTCGAGTACATCGAGGAGCCGCTCACCGACCCGGCGCTGCTACCCGGACTCGTCCGGGAGTTCGACGTGCCTGTGGCGCTCGACGAGTCGCTCCTCGGGTTAGGGCCGGAGGCCCTTGAGGAGCACCGGTACGCCCGGGCTTTCGTGCTCAAGCCGACGCTGCTCGGCGGCATCTCGCGGACGTTGCGCATTGCGGAGCGGGCGCTTCGCCTCGGCGTGAGGCCCGTCGTCAGCTCGGCTTACGAGAGTGGGGTCGGGACGGCGGCCCTGGTCGCGCTGGCTGCCGGCATCGGAGAGCATCCTGTTCCGGCCGGGCTGGATACCTACCGCGCGATCGCAGGAGATGTTCTCGAGACGCCGCTGGACCTGCCGGCCCTGAGCGTGGGCGTCAGGGAGACGGCGGACGCCTCGCGCAGGATAGCCGTACGCAGGCTGGAGAGACTCTAGCCCTTCGGGTGGCTCTGTGCGAGTTCGAGGGCGCCAGGTTATACTCTCGGGCATGTAGCGACCTTCCTTTGCAATACGTTTCCCCCGTCCTCTCCTTCGGCAAAGGATCTCTACGTGCTCGCCCAACTCAGAAACGTCTCGCTCTCGTTCCCCGACAAGAAGGTACTCGAAGACGTCTCCCTCACCATCTATCCGGGGGATAGGATCTCCCTCGTGGGCGAGAACGGCGCGGGGAAGACGAGCCTCTTTCGCATGCTGAAGGGACGCCTGGCGCCGGACTCGGGTGAGGTTTCGTTTGCCCGAGGGGTGCGTATCGGGTACCTGGAGCAGGACTTCGCCGGCCTGGAGGAGGACCCGAGACGCACGAGCATGGAGGTGGCGCTGGAGCCTTTCGGGTTCCTGATCAAGCTGGAGAGACATATCGAGCGCCTCTCCTCCGAGCTTGGCAAGGCCGGTGATGGACGCACCTCGGAGCTGCTGGCGGCTCTGGGCGAGGCGCAGCAGCGTTTCGAGATCTCCGGCGGCTACGCGTTCAGGGCCAGGACACAGGCTACGCTGACGGGCCTCGGTCTCCCCGAGGCGCTCTGGGACCGCAAGGTCTTAGAACTCTCCGCCGGCCAGAGGGTGCGGCTCGCGCTCGCGAGGCTCTTGCTCGAGGATCACGACTTGATCCTCTTCGATGAACCGACCAACCACCTCGACGTTCCCGCCCGCGAATGGCTGGAGGGGCACCTCGCCGGGATGGATTCCGCCTACGTCGTGGCCTCCCACGACCGGCGCTTCCTCGACGCCGTCTCCAGGAAAGTGGCCCACCTCGACCGAGGTAGGCTCGCCCTCTACTCAGGCGACTACACCGCGTTCCGGCGACAACTGAAACAGGCCGAGGAAGAGGGATGGCGCAGGTACGAGAAGAGCAGAAAGCTGGCGAAGAAGCTACAGCGGCAGGCCCAGGACTACCAGAGGTGGTCTGAGGCCGGTGAGAAGCAGAAGCGGGGCGCGGCGGACAAGGGATTCGTCAGCCACAGGGCCGCGAAGGTCATGAAGCGTTCGCTCGTCGCCCGCCGCCGCATGGAGGAGGCCGCCGAGAACGCCAGGACGGAGAAGCCGTTCGAGAAGGACGCGGTCAAGATCGAGTTCGGATCCTCGAGGGGTCGTGGTCTGCTTCGCGCCGAGGACCTCGTGGCCGGTTACACTGAGGAACGTCCGCTGACGCGAGAGCTTACCCTCGACCTCTGGGCGGGGGACAGGCTCGCTGTCCTCGGTCCGAACGGTTGCGGCAAGACCGCGCTCCTGCGTACCATGCTCGGCGAGATCCCACCCCTGCACGGCGATGTGCGGCTTGCCCCTTCCGTAAAAATAGGCTACTTCGACCAGGATAATCGGCGCGTGCCTCCTGACGTCACCGCCCTGCAGGCGGTCCTCGGGACGGGACGCGACGAGACCCTGTCCAGGACGGTCATGGGCAGGATGGGTGTAAGGAGGGAGAGCGTCAACAAGAAGGTAGCGAAGTTGAGCTCCGGCGAGCGCGCCAAGGTACTTCTCGCCGGCATCATCCTCGGTGACAATAACCTCCTCGTCCTCGACGAGCCAACGAATTACCTCGACATAGAGACCCAGGACGTACTTCTGGAGGCGCTGGGAGACTTCCCCGGTGGAATACTGTTCGTCTCGCACGACCGCTACTTCGTGGAAGAGCTCGCAACAGAGACCCTGACGCTCGGGCTAACATAGAGCCATGGCCAACGCTACTCCATCCGTATCCTGTCCTCTGCGGTCGGCGTCCCTCACCGCCCCAGACGCTACTGCCCTCGTCAGCGCGCAGGGCGCCATCTCCTACGAGGCGTTGGACCGGATGGTTTCGGCCGCGGCGTTCCGTCTCGGAAAACTCGAGCCGGGGAGCCGGGTGGCGCTGTATTTGCCCAAGGACGACCGTTATGTGGCGTTGGTGCTCGCCCTGATGCGGGCCGGCCACGTAGCCTGTCCCATCAGCGACCGTCTCCCAGCACGGGGCGTCGCGCCGCTCCTCGAGAGGGCGGCCTGCTCGGCCCTGATCTCCGAAGATGAGGATCTCCTGCAGACGGCCGGCGCTGACCTTCTCATGCTAGGGACCGACGCCCTGCTCGAAAAGGTGCTCCAAAGCTCCTCGGACCGTTCGGAGTCGATAGACCTTCCGCGAGGGCGTCCCGCGACCATCATCTTCACTTCGGGGAGCACCGGTGTGCCGAAGGCGGCGCTCCATACGTTCGGCAACCACTATTACAGCGCACTCGGCTCAAACGCCAATATTACGCTCCGGCCCGGCGACAGGTGGCTCCATTCGTTGCCGCTCTATCACGTCGGGGGGCTCTCCATATTGTTCCGGTGCCTGTTCGCAGGCGCGACGGTCGCACTCCCGCGGCCGGGGACTTCGCTCGGCACATGCATCGCCAGCCTCGGCGCCACTCACGTCTCGCTCGTCTCCACCCAGCTCTCGAGGCTGCTGCAAGAGGACGCCAACCTGGGTGGGCTGCAGGCCATCCTGATGGGCGGTGGTCCGGTCCCGACCCGCCTTGTAGACGAGGCGCTGGCCCGCGGACTACCGATTCACACCAGCTACGGCCTCACGGAGATGGCTTCGCAGGTCACAACGACACCGCCAGGGGCCTCAACCGAGGAGTTGCGCACCGCCGGCCGTGCGTTGCCGAACCGCGAGGTCTCGATCTCGGAGAGAGGGGAGATCCTGGTTCGGGGCGAGACGCTCTTCGCGGGCTACGTAGAGGGCGGGCAGCTAGACCGTCCTCTGGACGCGGACGGCTGGTTCCATACCAGAGATCTTGGCGGACTGGACGAGAACGGCCATCTACGTGTCGGAGGACGCTTGGATAACCTCTTTATCTCGGGCGGCGAGAACATCCAACCCGAGGAGATAGAGGAGGCCCTCTGCCGTCTGGAAGGCATAGACGAGGCCATGGTAGTACCCGTGCCCGACGAGGAGTTCGGGACGAGGCCCGTCGCCTTCGTCCTTATGGATAGCGGAGAGCCAGGAGATCTGATGCACAATCTCGAGCCGGTTTTGCCGCGGTTCAAGATCCCCATCTCCTTCCACCCGTGGCCTGATGAAGCCCTAGGAGGCATGAAGGCCGACAGAGCGGCCCTGGGTGAGCGGGCGCGGCGGTTGCATAACGGAGTATGAGCTGGCTCGCCGTCCTGGATCACACGTAATCCGGTAGATCGCTTTTGAATTGTGAATGTCGAATAAGGAATTAGGAACTGGTCCATCACCTAGCCCTTTCCAAATTCACATTTCAACTCAGGCCGTGGACACGCGTTCTCCGGTCTCGAACGATTCGATGGTCGCGTAAGCCAGTTTGAGCGCCCTGCGGCCTGCGCGGGCGTGTACCAGCGGCTCTTCGCCGCGTCTGAACGCATCTAGCAATGCGTCCACGTGTCTGTCGAAAGTCCTGTGGAACTCGCGATCCAGGTCGTTGAAGTAGCCGGCCTGCCATACCTGTGCGGTTTCATCGCCGGCGGCCTGGAACGTGTACCTGCGCACGGTGTCCTCCACGAGCACGCGCCCCGATGTACCGTTGATCTCCAGGGTGTGCGACCCTCCGTAAGCGTAGGAAGAGTCGTAAGAGCCGATCAGGCTTCCGACCGCCCCGTCGGCGAAGCGCAGGGCGAGGGCGTGCGTGCTGTACCCGCGGCCCGTCTTCTCTGTCATCTGGGCCATGACGGATTCGATCCTGCCGCACAGGTACTCCAGCATGTCGAAGCCGTGGCATTGGGTCTCTATGAGGTTGGCGTGGGGGTGGGGGGTCTCGGATGGTTCACCGCCGAAACGCCACGTGGCGAAGACTACCTCGCCCAGCAGGCCCTCCTCTATCGCTTCTCGGGCCATTCGCACCGGCCTGGCGTAGCGGTGGTTGAAGTTGATGGCGAAGAACAGGCCGCGCCTGGACGCCTCGTCAAGTAGCGTCTCGGCCTCTCCCTGGTCGAAGACCAGGGGTTTCTCCACCAGCAAGGGATAACCCGCCTCTATGACCTGGAGGGTAGGTCCGAAGTGGCCGAGGTTGGGCAGGCAGAGGCTTACGAGGTCGGGGCGCTCTATGTCGAGCATCCCCTGAATATCGAGGTAGTGTCTGGTGCCGAACTCTTCGGCCCGCGCCCTGGTTCTATCCTTACTCCTTCCCACCACGGCGCAGAAGTCCACGTCCCGACGTCCGGCGAACACGCGGGCGTGCTGCCTCCCCCAGTCTCCCGCTCCGATCAGGGCTATCTTCATGCGCCCGGCCCGGTTCATTGCTCTACGAGCACCTTGCCCGTCTCTCCGCGCCAGAAGATTTCGAACGCCTCCTGTATATCCTGCAGCGCGAACCTGTGGGTGATGATCTGTCCTAGATAGGGCAGGTAGTCGCGGAGTATCTGCAGGTTGGAGGAGAGCTCGTCGTAGCGGAAATACTCGCTACCAAGCACGGCGCGCTCCGGTGCGATCAGGTCCCGCGAGACGTCGAGGCTCAAGCCCTCCCCGTGTCCCGCGCAAACAAGCGCCCCGCGCTTCGAGAGGATATCCAGATAGGATTGCCTGGCCGCACCCTTCCCGCTAGTGTCTATAGCCAGGTCGACCTCGTCGAGGCCGTGTTCTCGGAGACCTTCGGCCAGCGTCTTCTCCCTGAGGTCTATGGTCTTGCCGCCGAGACGCCCCGCGAGGTCGAGCCTGTAGGGGGAGAGATCGGAGATCACGACGGTGACCTCGGAACCTAGCAACATCCTCGCCATGGCGAGTGCGCCGAGTCCGACGGGACCGGCACCGGCGATCCCGAGCGACCTGACGTCCTCCCGCAACCTCAGCCCGCGTCTTATGGCGTGCCCCGTGGTGCCCATCACGTCGAGGAGCATGGTCGCCTCCGCCAGGGGAACGTCGCCTCCGGTGGGGAAGAAGACGTTCTCGTTTATGAGGACGTACGGTCCGTAACCTCCATCCTTGTTGAAACCTACGTCGCCCCGCTTGTTCGTACACTGGTTGGTAAAACCCAGGGCGCAGCTGCGGCACTCGCCGCAGAATTCCATCAGGTAGATCACTCCTCGGGTGCCGGCCGCCGTGCGTGTCTCTGGTCCCGTGACCACCACTACCCCCGCCGCCTCATGGCCCGGCGTAACCTTGGACCCGTCGAAGAACTGGCCCCTCTCGGACCCGCACAGCGCGTTGGCCTCTGTCCGGATCAACAACTGCTCACGCCCCGGCTCCTGTACCGGCCTCGGTACGAAATCTATCTCCCCTCGCCCCAGAAACCTGGGAACGAGCATCTCGGCGGGCACCGTCTCGCCACTCATCCCCGCCACTCCTCGAAGAAGCCGACTCTTGATCCGTGACACAGAGATATGCTAGTTTGTGACATAAGTAAGATTATAGGTGGCACAAGTGGGGGAGTAAATAGTATAAGTAGGGCTCGCCGGAGCCTGTCGACCAGGGATGAGGAGGACGTTGCATGAAGTTAGCGCTCCGGGAGGAGATGAGCCGGGGTGAGACGTTGGCCGACCAGTTATCGTGGCTCGAGGGCCTTGGGTTCGACGGTATCGAGTTGGCGGCGGCATCTTTGGGTCTACCGCGGGGGGAGCTCGAGCGGATCTTCGCTGGTTCGCCGGTTCAGGCTGCAAACATCGCCGGAAGCGGAGCGTTGTTGGATCCCGACCCTGCCGAACGGGCTGTGGCGAAGGATTTGATGCGCGGGCGGTTGGAGCTGGCGGCGTCGCTCGGCGCGGTCGGCGTTTTGACGGTCCCGCAGTTCGGTTCGGCGCCACGTTTGCCCGACCTATCACCGTACAAGACGGGTGCAGAGCTCGAAAGAGAGTTGTTTGTCGAGCAGCTCGAGGAGCTCGCGCCCGCGGCCCGCGATGCCGGCGTGCCGATCTTCCTCGAACCACTCAACCGCTACGAGCAGCACCTCGCTAACCGGCTGGAGCAGGGGGTCGCTTTTGCCGAGCAGGTCGGGGATGGGGTCGGGATAATGGCGGACTTCTTCCACATGAACATCGAGGAGGCGGACATCGCGGCGAGCATTCGGGCTGCGGGGCAGCACATCGTCCACGTCCACGTCGCCGACAGCAACCGTCTACAGCCCGGAAAAGGGCGCCTCGACTTCCGTCCCGGCTTCGCCGCGCTCAAGGAGGCCGGTTATGATGGGTACCTCGGCATCGAGTGTGGGATCTCGGGCCCCTACGACGAGGCGCTGGCCGAGGCTGGCGCCCTTCTGAGGGAACTCTGGGACGCCGCGTAGATAACACTTAGAGGAGCAGACCTTGACGACCCGATTCGGAGTCTTCGTTCCGCAGGGCTGGCGGATGGACCTTGCCGAGATAGACGACCCCGTCGAGCAGTACGAGACCATGACGAGGGTGGCCCGTGTGGCGGACGAGGGCGGGTGGGACTCTATCTGGGTCTTCGACCACTTCCACACCGTGCCGACACCGGAGCTCGAGACCTGCTTCGAGGCCTGGACGATCAGCGCGACGCTGGCGCGGGACACGCAGAACGTCAAGATCGGGCAGATGGTCGGCTGCAACG
>Ga0126309_10000818_pt1 | contig 10564 bp, 5 predicted proteins | sample Plot56_FD_92541 | JGI IMG/M metagenome (GOLD analysis project Ga0126309, IMG submission 92541) | Serpentine soil microbial communities from UC McLaughlin Reserve, CA, USA - Plot56 | ecosystem: Environmental > Terrestrial > Soil > Grasslands | place: USA: UC McLaughlin Reserve, Lake County...
CCACGTCGTTCACCGTCACGCCCTCGCCGTGGGCCTTCTCGATCGCCCGCAGACGGTCCAGCGGGGCGCTGGAGAACGCGACCTCGCGCTGCCCCGAGATGCGGCGAGCCAGCGGCGACTCGGCGCCGGTCGGCAGCAGGTCGCGGCGGATGGCGCCCGGCAGCCGCCGCGCCTCGGCCAGCCCGCTTCGCCATACCGCTGGGGCGAGCAGGCGCCGCAGCTCCCGGGTCGTCCCCACCCCCGAGCGCAGGCGCTCCACCAGCGCGCTTTGCATCAGGCGGGCGGCCCCTGGGGGCGGCTCGGGCGTCCAGGGCGTCGGCGGCGAGTCATGCGCGACCGGCTCTGTGTCCCACAGGACGTCGCGGCCGATGCGCATCGAGGCGGTGCCGTCGGCCATCGCGTGGTGCAGCTTCCAGATCAGGGCCAACCCCCCGTCCTCCAGGCCCTCGACGACCTCCAGCGACCACAGCGGATGGGCGCGGTCGAGTCGCTCGCGCATGGAGTCGGCGACGATCTCGCGAAGCCGCTGCTCGCCGACCGGCCCGGCTTGGGGAACCGGGCGCACGTGGCGCTCGATGTCGAAGTCCTGGTCGTCCACCCAGACCGGCGCGGCCAGGCGCAGCGGCGTCGGGGCGAGCCGGCGGCGAAGCTCGGGCGCGGCGGCCAGCCTCGCGGCCACGGTGGCGCGGATCTCCGGCAGGCCGGGGCGGGGGCCGTCGGCGGGGGGCTCGAGCACCAGCAGCTTGAGCGTGTGCCCGGCCACCTCGCCCGACTCCAGGCGCAGGATGGCCACGTCCTCGCGGCTGAGCCGTTCGGGGGTCATCGCGGTGCGGAGCCGCATCCGCCGAGGGCCACGGTGCGGCCGGGGGTCACGCCCGCTCGCCCGCGCCGGTCGCGGCCGCGGGCCGGCGCGACCCCAGGCGGCCTCCCACGAAGGCGACGGTGATCACCAGCCCGCCGAGGGCCAGCGCGGTGTCGAGGCGGAAGGCGTGCTGAAAGCCGGTCACGAACGCGTCGCGCACCAGGTCCTTGATGCGGTCGATCGCCTCGGGGGCGAGGTGGGCCAGCGCGCGCTGCGCCGACTCGGTGCCGGCCAGGATCCCGTACACCGCGTCGAGCTGGGAGGCCGGGATGCGCGCGATCCCGGTCGACGAGACGCTGTCGGCCAGGGCCGACTGCGATGCCGACGTGAACACCGTGGTGGTGAGGCCCAGGCCGATCGCCCCCCCGGCGATCTGGAACATGTAGACGATCCCGCCGGCCAGGCTCGAGCGGGAGGGGTCCAGCGCGGTGACCCCGGCGGTGGTCACCGACGAGTAGAACAGCCCGACACCGAGGCCGACCACCGCCATGCCCGGGACCAGCGCGCCGTACCCCGCGTCTCGGCCGACCAGCGAGAGCAGCAGCATGCCGCCGAACAGGCAGGCGGCCCCGGTCGAGACCACCAGCTTGGCGCCGAGCCGCTGGTAGAGCGGACCGGCCGCGAACGAGACCAGGGCGAACAGCGCCATCATCGGCAGGAGCCCGGCGCCGGCGTCCAGCGGCGAGTAGCCCAGCAGCTTCTGCATGAACTGGGGCAGGTAGAGCAGGCAGGCGAAGAACACCGCCGACATCAGCAGCACCCCCAGGCAGGCTGCGGAGAACTCGCGGTTGGCGATGACGTCCGGGGGGACCAGCGCCCGTACCCCGACCCGGCGCTCGACCGCCACGAAGGCGACCAGGAAGATCGCGGACGCCGCCAGCAGGGCGATGATCCGCCAGTCGCTCCAGCCGTAATCGGTGGCCTGGTCGAGCGCCAGGAGGAGGGCCACCAGGCCGATGGACAGCGTGGAGACCCCTCCGTAGTCGATTCCCGCCTCGGGCGATCGCTCCTCGGGCTGGCGCACCTTGAGCCAGATGACGTAGATGGCCAGCAGCGACACCGGCAGGTTGAGGAAGAACACCGCGCGCCAGCTGACGGTGTCGGTGAGCGCGCCACCGATCAGCGGTCCCATGGCGTTGCCGAAACCCGCCGCACCCAGGATCAGACCGCCGGCCAGCCCGGCCTTCTCCGCGGGCAGCGCCGCGTAGGTCATCCCGAGGATCGCCGGCCACATCATGGCCGCGCCGATCCCCATGGCCGCCCGGGAGGCGATCAGCCAGGCGGTCCCCGGAGCCAGTCCGGCCAGGACCGAGAAGCCGGCGAAGATCACGCAGCCGGCGAAGAACACGCGGCGGCGCCCGAACAGGTCGGCCAGGCGCCCGCCGGTGACGATCAGGACGCCGAAGACCAGCGCGTAGGCATTGATCACCCACTGGACGGTGGCAACGTCGGCGTCGAGGTCGTGCTCGATGGCGGGCAGCGCGACGCTCAGCGCGCAGAAGTCGTTGGCGATCACGAAGACCGCGAGGCCCATGGCGACGAGCGCCACCACGGTGCCGCGATCCAGCCGCTGCGAGGCCGCGGTCTCGGGCACGGCGCGGAAGGCTACGCGGTCGCCGCGAGCCAGTCGAGATGAGTCTCTCGGGCCGCCGGGGAGGAGGCCGGCGGTCAGCGCGGCGCGCTGAGCAGGCGCTCTATGAGGTCGAGGTACTGCATCAGGCTGCGCACCGCCAGGAACTCGTCGCGGACCCTCTCCTGGGCCTCGTGCCCGATGCTCCGGGCGCGGCCGGGGTCGCGCAGCAGGTCGCCGACCGCCTCGCCGTAGCGGGTCAGGTCGGCGGGGTCGTCGAGCAGCACGCCGCTGACGCCCTCGACGATCTGGTCCTGGATGCCGCCGATACGGCTGGCCACCACCGGGCGTGCCTTCCACATGCCCTCGGCGACGGTCAACCCGAAGCCCTCGGCGATGCTCTTCTGCACCACCACGTCGGCCCGGCGCTGGAGGGCGTTCACGATCGCCGCGTTCTCCTGGAGGTCGTCCATCGGCAGGCAGGCCAGGTGCACGCGCGAGCGCGCGTCGTCCGGAAGCCCCTCGTACAGCCGCTGGGCCTCGGCCAGCACCTGCTTGCCCTCGGGATCGTCCGCCACCGCCTCGACCGCCGGGCCGGCGTAGACGAGGTGGGCATCGGTGCTCGGGGCGACGTGCTCGACGAAGCCCCGGATCACCCCGATCGGGTCCTTCAGCCGGTCCCAGCGCGAGACCTGGAGGACCATCGGATCCCCGGGCCGCAGCTCGGACTCCTCCATGACCTCGGCGCGCCGGTTCACCCGCTGGGGCGTGCCCGACTCGTCGAGGTAGGTCGGCACCCCGTCCGTCCCGTCCGAATTCAGGCCGGCGCAGGCCAGGATGGCGCCCACCGTCTCGTGGGTCAGCTCCTGGTTCTTGGGGGAGAACGCGTCGATCACGGGGGCGATCAGCTCGATCCGGTCGTCCTCCAGGCCCTCCCACACGAACGCGCGCCGGGAGAACACGTAGGCGTTCGCGGGCTCGACGTAGGGACGCAGGAAACCCCACGCCCGCCGGGCCACCTCGCTGGGGGTGTCGATACCCACGTGGCAGCGCCAGATCACCCGCACTCCCAGCCGCTGCTTGAGGACGGGGATCAGGCCGGCCGGCTGGGGGTCGTGGATGATCACCACGTCGTCGGGGCTGACCAGCTGGGCGAACTCCTCGATGTTGGGCTCCAGCGCCTCCTCGTAGATGGAGCGCTCGGCGTCTCCCAGCTCGCCGCCGTCGCCCGCCGCCGAATGCAGGTTGTTGTGGATGCGCTTGGTCAGGGTGAAGAAGGGGTCGTTGCCCGCGATCACCGTCCAGCGGGCGTCCACGCCGGCCCCGTGCGCGTAGGCGAGCAGCGAGACCAGCATCTCCGCCACCCCGCCGCCGCGGGCGGTCGAGTTGACGTTCCAGACCACGCGACCGGCCAGCAGGCTGCGGCTGCGCTCCACGCCGGCGATGAACTGCTCGTACCGCGCCGGGGGCAGGACGTCCTGGAAGCGCTCGACCGGCAGGGCCCCGATCCGGACGTGCTCGAGCGCCATGGGCCGATCATTACCGCCCGCCGGCCGTGCCGCAACCTCAACCAGACGCGCCCGGCGGCATCCGGCGCCCGGTATGGTCGTCGCCTGGATTACGGCGACCGAGACGGGGGCACAGCGGACGGCATGAGCACGGTGACGGACACGCGCACGCTCGACCAGCTCTGCGTCAACACGATCCGCACCCTCTCGATGGATGCCGTCCAGAAGGCCAACTCCGGCCACCCCGGCACGCCGATGGCCCTGGCGCCGCTCGCCTACGTCCTCTACACGCGGGTGATGCGCCACAGCCCCGCCAACCCGCACTGGCCGGACCGCGACCGCTTCGTGCTCTCCTGCGGGCACGCGTCGATGCTGCTCTATTCGATCCTCTACCTGACCGGGTACGGGCTGGAGCTGGAGGACCTGGAGAACTTCCGCCAGCTGGGATCGCCGACGCCCGGACACCCGGAATACGGGGACGCCCCGGGCGTGGAGACCACCACCGGGCCCCTGGGCCAGGGGATCTCCAATGCGGTCGGCATGGCGCTGGCCGAGCGCATGCTGGCCGCCCGCTTCAATCGCCCCGACCACGATGTGGTCGACCACTTCACGTACACGATCGCCTCGGACGGGGACATCCAGGAGGGCGTGGCGTCGGAGGCGTGCTCGCTGGCCGGCCACCTGCGACTGGGGCGGCTGGTCGCGTTCTACGACGACAATCACATCCAGCTCGACGGCGATACCGCGATGGCGTTCTCGGAGGACGTCGGCGCCCGCTTCGAGGCCTATCACTGGCACGTCCAGAACCTCGGCGAGGACTTCGACCTCGACGGACTCGAGGCCGCCGTGCGCGCCGCTCAGCAGGTGGAGGACCGTCCGTCGCTGATCATCGTGCGCACCCACATCGGCATCGGCAGCCCCCACAAGCAGGACACCAAGGCCGCGCACGGATCGCCGCTGGGGGAGGAGGAGGTCCGGTTGACCAAGGAGGCCTACGACTGGCCGGCGGACCGCGAGTTCTACGTCCCCGACGAGGCGCTAGCCCACTTCCGGGAGTGCGTGGGACGCGGGCGCGAGCAGGAGGTCGAGTGGGACGAGCGGATGGGGGCCTACCGCGACCAGCATCCCGATCTCGCGGCCGAGCTCGAGCGCATCTTCGCGGGCCGCCTGCCCGACGGCTGGGATGCGGACATCCCGAGGTTCGGGGTCGACGAGGGGATGGTGGCCACTCGCAAGTCGTCGCAACGGGTGATCCAGTGGGCCGCCGCCCACGTCCCCGAGCTGGTCGGCGGGTCGGCGGACCTGGCGTCGTCGAACCTGAACACGATCGAGGACGGAGGCGACGTGGGGCCCGGTGAGTACTCCGGGCGCAACCTGCACTTCGGCGTGCGCGAGCACGGGATGGCGGCGATCCTCAACGGGCTCAACCTCCACTACCTGCGCGCCTTCGGCGGGACGTTCTTGAACTTCAGCGACTACATGAAGGGGGCGATGCGGCTGGCGGCGCTGATGCGCCTGCCCACGATCTTCATGTTCACGCACGACTCGATCGGCCTGGGGGAGGACGGCCCCACCCACCAGCCGATCGAGCAGCTGGCGCACCTGCGCGCCACGCCCAACCTCAACGTGGTGCGCCCGGCGGGCGCCAACGAGACCGCGCTGGCGTGGCGCTTCGCGATCGGCGGTGACGCCCCGACCGTGCTGGTCTTCTCGCGCCAGGGGCTTCCAACCTGGAACCCGGCGGGCGTGCCCGATGACGCCGTGGATCGCGGCGCGTACGTGCTGCGCGAGTCCTACAAGGACCCGGAGCCCGACGTCGTCCTGATGGCGTCCGGGTCCGAGGTGCACCTGTGCAACGCGGCCGCCGACCTGCTCGAGGCCGACGGCGTGGCCACCCGGGTGGTCAGCGTCCCCTGCCTGGATCGCTTCGCCGCGCAGGACGCCTCGTACCGCGACACGGTCCTGCCGCCCGCCTGCCGCGCGCGGCTAGCCGTGGAGGCGGCCAGCCCGCTCAGCTGGTGGCGGTGGGTGGGTGACTCGGGGGACGTGCTGGGAATGGAGGGCTTCGGCGCCTCGGCGCCCCAGAAGGTGCTGTACGAGCACTTCGGCTTCACCCCGCGCAACATCGCCGCGCGGGCCCGCGCCGTCAACGAGCGCGCGGGCGCCCGGGCGGCGGGCTAGATCGGAACCGGACTGAGAGGCATCGACATGAGCGTTCAGGCACAGGTCAACCCGCGGCTCGCCGCCCTCACCGAGGCCGGCACCAGCGTGTGGCTGGACCAGATCCGCCGCAACCTGATCGAGGACGGGGAGCTCCAGCGCCTGATCGACCAGGACTGCCTGCGCGGCGTCACGTCCAACCCGGCGATCTTCGAGAAGGCGATCCTCGGCTCCGACGACTACGACCAGGACCTGGTGGCGCTGGCCAAGGAGGGCCTGGACAAGCGCGAGATCTACCGGCACGTCGCGGCCAAGGACGTACAGCTCGCCGCCGACGTGCTGCGCCCCCTGCACGACCGCCTCAACGGGCTGGACGGGTTCGTGTCGATCGAGGTGGCGCCGCGGCTGGCCCACGACACCGAGGCGACGATGGAGCAGGTCCACATGTACTGGGAGCGCGTGGACCGGCCCAACCTGATGGTCAAGATCCCCGGCACCGACGAGGGCGTCCCGGCCATCGAGCAGGCGCTCTACGAGGGGATCAACATCAACATCACGCTGCTCTTCTCGGTCGAGCGGTACACGGCGGTGGCCGACGCCTACGTCCGGGCGCTGGAGCGTCGGCTCGACGAGGGCAAGTCGGTGGACGTGCGCTCGGTGGCGTCGTTCTTCGTCTCGCGGGTCGACACCGAGGTCGACAAGCGACTGGAGAAGGCCGGGCGCAGCGACCTCCAGGGCACCGCGGCGATGGCCAACGCCCGGGCCGCCTACCAGCGGTTCAAGGAGATCTTCGAGGGCGAGCGGTTCGCCAGGCTGCGCGAGGCGGGGGCTGCGGTCCAGCGGCCGCTGTGGGCGTCCACGGGCGTCAAGAACCCGCACTACCCGGAGACCAAGTACGTCGACGAGCTGGTGGCCCCCGACACCGTGAACACCATGCCGATGCCGACTATGTTCGCCGTGGCCGAGCGCGGCGAGGTGCGCGGCGCCACCGCCGATCAGGACCCGTCGGCCGAGCTGGAGGCCCTGGCCGAGGCCGGGATCGACCTCGACGACGTCACCGACAAGCTGCTGCGCGACGGGATCGACGCGTTCCAGGTGGCGATCGACCAGCTGATCGCCGGCGTGGAGGACCGTCGCGAGGCGGTGGTCACCGGGCGCCCGCCCACGGTCCGGTCGGTGATGCCCGACGACCTCGAGCCCGGGGTGGCGGAGACGGGCAAGCGCGCCGTCGGCGACGACGTGGCCAAGCGGACCTGGCACAAGGACGACACGCTTTGGGGCGAGGCCGGAGCCCCGGAGGTGGGCGACCGTCTCGGCTGGCTGACCATCTCCGAGCCGATGCTCGAGGACGCGGCCGAGCTGCGGGCGTTCGCCGAGGCCTGCCAGGCCGACGGCCTGACCGACGCGGTGCTGCTGGGGATGGGAGGTTCGTCGCTGGGGCCCGAGGTGATCCGGCGCACGTTCGGCGAGATAGAGGGGGCCATGCGCCTGCAGGTGCTCGACTCGACCGATCCCGACGCGGTGCTCGCCGTGGAGCGCTCGGTGGACCTGTCGCGGACGCTGTTCGTGGTCTCATCGAAGTCGGGGGGCACCATCGAGACGCTGTCGCACTTCCGCTACTTCCACGACAAGGTCGCCCGGCAGGTGGGTGAGGAGGCCGGCTCGAGGTTCGTGGCGGTGACCGACCCAGGCTCACCGCTGGTCGAGCTGGCCCGCGAGCACGGGTTCCGTCGCGTGTTCGAGAACGACCCCGACATCGGGGGGCGCTACTCGGTGCTGTCGTACTTCGGGCTGGTGCCGGCGGCACTGATGGGCGTCGCCATCGAGGCGCTGCTGCACCGCTGCCAGGTCGCCGAGCAGAACTGCACGTCCTACGACCAGGGGACCAGCAACTCGGGGCTGTGGCTGGGAATAGTGATGGGCGCCCTGGCCCGGCAGGGCCGCGACAAGCTGGGCTTCCTGGTGTCGGAGCCGATCTCCTCGTTCGGCCTGTGGGTGGAGCAGCTGATCGCCGAGAGCCTCGGCAAGGACGGCAGGGGCGTGGTCCCGGTGGCCGACGAGCCGCTCGGGCCGCCCGAGTCCTACGGCGAGGACCGGACGTTCGCCTACCTGCGCAACGCCGACGAGCCCGACGCCGAGCTTGACGCTGCCACGGAGGCGCTGGGTAGGGCGGGCCAGCCGGTGATCACGATGTCGGTCCACGGGCCCACGGACCTCGGGCGCATCTTCTTCTTCGCCGAGTTCGCCACCGCGGTGGCGGGCTGGGTCCTGGGGGTCAACCCGTTCAACCAGCCCAACGTCCAAGAGGCCAAGGACAACACCGCCAAGGTGCTCGAGCGCTACGCGTCCGACGGCGCCCTTCCCGAGGTCGCCGACGCCGACGACGCCGCGCTGGCGCGGCTGCTGGACGGGGCGGCGCCGCCGAACTACGTGGCGATCATGGGCTACCTCCACCCCTCGGCGCGCTTCGACCAGGCGGTGGCCAAGCTTCGCGAGGCGATCCGGGAGCGAACCCGGTGCGCCACCACGTTCGGGTACGGCCCCCGGTTCCTGCACTCGACCGGGCAGCTGCACAAGGGAGGACCGCCGACCGGGATCTTCCTGCAGTTGGTCCACGACGGCGACGAGGACGCCGACATCCCGGGGGCCGGCTACACGTTCGGCACGCTCAAGCACGCCCAGGCCACCGGGGACCTCCAGACCCTGCGCGACCACGGCCTGCCGACCGAGCGGGTCCGGCTCGAGGGCGATCCCGCGGAGGCCGTCGGGCAACTCACCGACAAGATCAAGGAGCTCTGACCAGATGCAGCTCGGCTTCGTTGGCCTGGGGCGGATGGGCGGCAACATGGTCCATCGCATCCATCGGGACTCCGACCACCAGGTCGTTGCCTTCGACTTCAACCAGCAGGCGGTGTCGGAGGCCGAGGGAAACGGCGCCATGGGGGCCTCGTCGCTGGAGGACCTGGTGTCCAAGCTCGAGGCCCCCCGGGCGGTGTGGATCATGGTCCCCGCCGGCGACCCCACCCAGCAGACCGTGGAGGAGCTGGCGAGCCTGATGCACGAGGGCGACCTGGTCGTGGACGGCGGCAACTCGAAGTGGACCGACGACCGCCGACGCGCCGCCGCGCTGTCGGACAGGGGCATCCACTACGTGGACGTCGGCACCAGCGGCGGCGTGTGGGGCCTCGAGGTCGGCTACTGCATGATGGTCGGCGGCCCCGACGAGGCGGTGGAGCGGCTCGCGCCGATCCTCGACGTGCTGGCGCCGCCCACCAGCGAGGACAGCCGGCACGCGATCGGGGACCGCGGATGGGCGCACTTCGGCCCCTCGGGCGCGGGGCACTACGTCAAGATGGTCCACAACGGGGTCGAGTACGGGATCATGCAGGCCTACGCCGAGGGCTTCGAGCTCTTCCACCGCTCGGAGTTCGAGCTGGACAACGCCAGGATCGCCCACCTGTGGCAGCAGGGGTCGGTGGTGCGCTCGTGGCTGTGCGAGCTGGCGGCGCGGGCGTTCGAGCAGGACGGCAACGACCTGGCCAACCTCGAGGGGTACGTGGAGGACTCCGGCGAGGGCCGCTGGACGATCGAGGACGCGATCGACAAGGACGTCCCCACGCCGGTGATCACCACCTCGCTGTACTCCCGGTTCTACTCGCGTCGCAGCGGCGACTACACGGCCCGGGTGCTGGCGGCGCTGCGAAACCAGTTCGGCGGCCACGCCGTCAAGATGGCCAGCGGCGAGGAAGGCTGAGCCGGACGGTGGCCACCGTCCAGGAGAACCCGCTGGTCGAGGGCCTGGAGCGCCTTCCCGTCCATCCGACCGCCCTGTCCATCTTCGGCGCCACCGGAGACCTCTCCAAACGCAAGCTCCTGCCGGCGATCTACAACCTGGCGCACGACGGCGCGCTGCCGGAGCGCTTCAACCTGATCGGGTCCTCGCGCAGCGGCATGTCCGACGAGGAGTTCCGGTCGATGGCCACAGACGCGGTGAAGCAATTCTCCAGGCGGACCCCCGACGAGGCCGTCCTGGAGCGGCTGTTCGAGGACGCGCGCTACGTCAGCGGCTCGTTCGACGACCCGGCGGTCTACCGCTTCCTCGACCAGGCCCTGAGCGAGTTCGACTCCGAGGCCGGCGTGCGGTTCAACCGCGCCTTCTACCTCTCGACCGCCCCCGCGTTCTTCCCGGTGATCGTCAAGGCGCTCGGCAAGCAGGGGCTGGACCGCGACCACGAGGCCGAGGTGCGGGTGATCATCGAGAAGCCGTTCGGCACCAACCTGGCGGAGGCCCAGGCCCTCAATCGCGAGGTGCTGGAGGTCTTCTCCGAGTCCCAGATCTACCGCATCGATCACTACCTGGGGAAGGAGACGGTCCAGAACCTGCTGGCCTTCCGCTTCGCCAACGGGATGTTCGAGCCGGTGTGGAACCGCAACTACATCGACCACGTCGAGATCACCGCGGCC
>Ga0126309_10000819_pt1 | contig 10561 bp, 9 predicted proteins | sample Plot56_FD_92541 | JGI IMG/M metagenome (GOLD analysis project Ga0126309, IMG submission 92541) | Serpentine soil microbial communities from UC McLaughlin Reserve, CA, USA - Plot56 | ecosystem: Environmental > Terrestrial > Soil > Grasslands | place: USA: UC McLaughlin Reserve, Lake County...
ACCTCATTGCACGCTCTCAGCAAGTCAGCACTTCGGCATGTCAGCAAGATAAAAAGCAGATCAGCTGAAACGCTGACAAGTGCCCGACAGGGCGCGTGCTGAATAGCTGCATTACGCTGGTCCTTCTGCCAATGTATGCTACTATTTGATCCGTTCGAAAGCCTTTGAAGTTCGCACAAGCTCCGGAGGATGATGAAGAGTTACATGGCGCGACCCCTCGAGGTCGAGCGGAAGTGGTACGTGGTAGATGCGGAGGGTAAGCACCTCGGGCGTCTGGCGACCGAGATCGTGCGCGTTTTGCGCGGCAAGAACAAACCGCAGTACACGCCGCACGTCGACGTGGGCGACTTCGTGGTCGTGGTGAACGCGGACAGGGTGGCCGTCACGGGTAGGAAGGCCGAGCAGAGGGTCTACAGGCGGCACTCGGGCTATCCTGGCGGCATGAAAGAGACCAGCTACGAGCAGATGCTCGCACGCAAGCCGACCGAGATCCTGCGCAAGGCCGTCTACGGGATGATGCCGAAGACCCGCCTCGCCAGGAAACAGTTCAAGAAGTTGAAGATCTACGCGGGACCCGAGCACCCACACGCCGCCCAGGACCCGCAGAGGCTCGAGGTGAAGTAAATGGCAGAGGCTCTCTACAAAGGGACGGGAAGACGCAAGACCGCCGTAGCGCGGGTAAGGGTACTCCCGGGCGACGGTAAGATCACCGTGAACGGCCGCGACGTGGACGAGTACTTCCCGCGTCCGGCCTACCGCACGGCGGTGCGCTCGCCGCTCGAGCTCCTTGGCTCGGCCGGACGCTACGAGGTCATAGCCAAGATCGAAGGCGGCGGTCCTACGGGGCAGGCGGAGGCCCTGCGCCACGGCATAGCGCGGGCCCTCGCCGAAGAGTCGCAGGAGGCCCGTAGCGAGCTGAAGGCTGCAGGGATGCTCACCCGTGACTCCCGGGCCGTCGAGCGCAAGAAGTACGGCCTGAAGAAGGCCCGCAAGCGCCCGCAGTTCTCCAAGCGCTGAGCCGCAAGAGCAGGTTCGCCTCGGGCTCCTTTCGCGCGGCGGAAGGGGCCCGTTCTACGTCGAGTCGGGGAGAATGTACCGGGATGAGTCCGGAAGAGCACATTGAGTACTCGCCCTTCGAGGTCGAAAGGTTCTGCGAGTCTTTTTCGCACAAGAAGCGCTCGGGTTTCAGGATCTACCCTGGCGTTGTTGGGGAGGCAGACTGAGGGACCGGTCCATAACGTTCGGCACCGACGGGGTGCGCGGGGTCGCGAACAAAGGCCTCTTGCCCGAAGACGCCCTTAGCCTCGGGCTCGCCGCCTCCCGTGCCTTCGGAGGCAGGATCCTCATCGGACGCGATACGCGCCTCTCCGGAGAGATGCTAGCCCGGGCCCTCTCCGCCGGCCTAGCGAGCGGCGGCGCAGACGTCGTCGATCTCGGTGTCCTGCCTACGCCCGGTGTCGCGGCCCTCGCGCCGCGTTTGGGAGCCACGGCAGCGGGCGTCGTAAGCGCCTCGCACAACCCTTACCCCGACAACGGCATCAAGTTCCTTTCAGGAGAAGGCCGCAAGCTCTCCCCTGAGAAGGAGCGGGAGATCGAAGATCTGCTCGAGCGCGGAGCCGCGCGTCCGACCGGAAGCGACATCGGAAGTGTAGAGGTGCTCGATGACGCCGCGCAGCTGTACGCGGAGTGGGTACTCGGGAGGCTGCGTCCGTCGGCCGGGGGTGTCAAAGTTCTCCTCGACTGCGCCAACGGGGCGGCCTACGAGGCGGCGCCGCTGGTGTTCGCAGAGATAGGGGTGGATCTCACCCTCACCGGGACCGAGCCCACTGGTACAAACATAAACGAGGGCTGCGGCTCGACGCACGTCGACGAGCTCGATGCCTCAGGTCACGACGTGGCCTTCGCCTTCGACGGGGACGCCGACCGGGTGCTTGCGGTCGACGAGCAGGGGAACGTCGTCGACGGGGACAGGATCATCGCCATCCTCGCCCGCGACAAACAGGAGCGTGGAGTCCTCTCTGGCGAGGTCGTGGTCACGGTAATGAGCAACCTCGGCTTCTTCAAGGCTATGGAGGCCATGGAGATACCTTACGAGGTGACTGACGTGGGGGACAGGTACGTCGCCGAGGCCATGGGCAGGCTCGGGGTCTCTCTGGGCGGGGAGCAATCCGGACATGTGATCCTCTCCGAGCACGGCACGACAGGGGACGGTATCGTTACGGCGCTCGCGCTCCTCGACGTGATGGTCCGCACCGGCAGACCACTCTCGGAGTTGGCCGGGGTGATGGAGGTGTATCCGCAGACGCTCATCAACGTGAGGGTCGAGGAGCCGGGGGCGGCGAAGACGGTTGCAGCCTCGGAGGCTGTCGGACTGGCCGTCGCCGAGGCGGAGGAAACACTCGGAGAAGAGGGACGCGTCCTCCTGAGGCCGAGCGGGACGGAGCCTGTCGTTCGGGTAATGGTCGAGCATGCTGACGAGACGGTGTGCCGGGAGGTCTGCGAGGAGATCTCTCGCACGGTACACGATGCCGGTAAGGAGGGAACTTGAGGTTTGTAGGCTGCGCTCTGTCGTGGAGGCCGGGCGAGGCGCGGGAGAAGGTCTCGTGCCTGGTGGTGATAGACGAGCGGGGAAGCATCATTGCCAACTCGTTCGCGGCGAACGCGGAGGAGATAGCAGAGACGGTCCAGGGCTACGGCTCGGAGCGGCGGGGGACCATTGTCGGTGTCGACGCGCCGCTCGCCGTCCCGAACGAGAGGGGGACGCGCAGGATCGAACGCATCCTCTCGAAGGTGGCCCTGCCTGCTTACTCGGCGAGCCGCAGGATGTTCGGCGGCAAGCCTTACTCCGAGGAGTTGCTCTCCGAGCTGGAGAAGGTCGGGGTGGAGTACACGGACTACCCTTTCCCGCGGGAGAGGGGCCAGAGCGTGGTCGTGGAGGTGGACTCCGCCGCGACGCTGAAGGTCCTCTCCCTGGAGCGCTCGGGTGCCGCGGACGACGGCGACCTCGCACAAAGGCTCCGCGCGATGGACGACCCCAAGTTCCGTAAAGGCAACAAGGAGAGCAGGGCGACGGCGCTAAGGGGCGCCATCGAGGTCCTCTGGGATGCGCCGGGCCTCAGGCTCAGGACGGGCAACCTCTCCGCTGACATCGCCGCGCCCGAGAACGTGGACGTCTCCAAGCTCGACGTCTCCGCCTCGATGTCTCACGCTGAGCTCGACAGGACGGTCATCCTGGTGGAAGGGATCCTCGCCGCCTACACCGTCAACCGTCACTGGAGAGGAAGAGATGGCTCTATAGTAGTAGGGGCGGGGGATGAGGGCTCCGTCCTGCTGCCGGCGAAGAACGCCCTGCGCGAGCGCCTGGCCGAAGAATGCGGTGCCGCCGGTGTACCTTACGTGTAGTGTTGGCGGGCCGCAAGACAGCTATCAGGAAGGGACCGGAAGAGCGGTGAAGGCCGTTTCGTGGAACGTGGCCCTGCCACAGGCGCAGCGCTACATACCCACCCTTTTCGCGGAGCGCCTTGATCTTCTGGTCCGCAGGCAAGAGAAGGGTTCCCGATGAGCCTCAAAGTCCGCCTCATACCCTGCCTCGACGTGGACGCCGGACGGGTGGTAAAGGGGACGAACTTCACCAACCTGAGGGATGCAGGGGATCCGGTGGAGCTCGCGGCCCTCTACGACAGGGAGGGGGCCGATGAGATCGTGTTCTACGACATCACCGCCTCCCACGAACAGAGGGACACGGCAGCCACGCTCGCCCGCCGAGCCGCCGAGGAGGTCTTCGTGCCCTACACGATCGGCGGCGGCGTAAGGACGGCCGACGACATGCGCGCCATGCTGCGCGCGGGGGCCGACAAGGTCTCTGTAAACAGCGCCGCCGTAAGGAACCCGGATCTCATCACCGAAGGAGCCGAACGCTTCGGGAGCCAGTGCGTAGTGCTCAGCGTCGACGTGAAGCGGCGCGGACTCTCCCCCGGCTGGGAGGTCTACCTGAACGGCGGACGGGTGAACACGGAGATGGACGCCGTCGGGTGGCTCATCGAGGGCGAGAAGCGGGGTGCCGGGGAGTTCGTGCTCAACAGCATGGACGCGGACGGGACGGAGACCGGCTACGACCTCGATTTGATCTCCGCCGTCGCCGAAAAGACGACCCTCCCCATAGTCGCATCGGGCGGGGCGGGGAGCCCGGAGCACATGATCGCAGCAGTTAACGCCGGAGCGGGCGCGGTGCTCGCCGCGAGCATCTTCCATTTCGGGGAGTACAGCATTGCCGAGGTCAAGGAGCACATGATGCAATCCGGCATCCCGGTCCGGCTCGTGGAACCACGGGTCGGACGTAGTGGCGGCGTGGAGGGATGATGTAGGGATGACCTCGGCGCCAGACACAGTGCAGTTCGACGAGAGTGGCCTGGTGCCCGTCATCGCCCAGGACGTGGCGACGGGCGACGTGCTTACGTTGGCGTACGCCAACCGTGAGGCTCTCGAGAAGACGCTCTCCAGCGGCGAGGCCCACTACTATTCCCGCTCGCGCTCTGAGCTCTGGCGCAAGGGCGCGACGAGCGGCAACACGCAGAGGGTCGTCGAGGTGAAGCTGGACTGCGATGGGGACGCGCTCCTCTACATGGTCGAGCCGCGCGGACCAGCCTGCCATACCGGCCAGAAGAGTTGCTTCTTCACCACCCTGGCAGGGGAAGGAGTCGGGGTTGCGCCTGCAGGAGATCGGGAGGTCCCTTTCGGGACGATGGTCGAGCGACTGGCGGGGACGATAGCGCAGCGCCACAGGGAGATGCCTGAGGGATCTTATACAGTCTCACTGATCCAGGGCGGAAAGGAGCGGTTGGCACAGAAGGTGGGGGAGGAGGCGGTGGAGGTGGTCGTGGCCGCCCTCTCCGACGAGAGGCTCCCCGAGGAGGCGGCCGATCTCATCTACCACCTGCTCGTGCTGCTCGAGGAGCGGGGAGTCGGAGTAAAGGACGTGGCCAGGGTACTGCATGACCGCCACGGCTAGATTCAACCTCGTCCCTTCGCTCGGCGAGGCCCGCAGTCTCGCCCGCTCCTACGACGTGGTACCGCTCTACGCCGAGTTCATAGGGGACCTCGAGACACCGATCTCTGCGGTTCTGAGATTCGCGGAAGAGGACACGGTATTCCTGCTCGAGAGCGCGGAGTCGGCCGAGAGGTTCGGACGCTACTCCTTCCTCGGTTTCGACCCAAAACGCACTCTCTGCTACAGGGACGGTCTCTACACGGTCGTCGACGCCGATGGCGTGCGGGAGATTCCCGCAGGGGACCCCTTCAGGGGCCTGGCCGAGATCGTTGGCACAAAGAGCGTAGCCCCGCTACCCAACCTCCCTGCGTTCGTGGGGGGCGCCGTAGGGTACTTCTCCTACGACGCCGTGCGTTACCTCGAACGCCTTCCCGACGCCCCCGAGGACGACCTCGACGTACCGGAGGCCTACTTCGCCGTTACGGACACCCTGATCGTCTTCGACCACCTCAGGCACAAGGTGCTCGTCGTCTCGCTGGTCGACGCCGCAGGCCTGCGCGACGTGGAGGGCGAGGGCTTCTCAGCCGCCTACAGGCGGGCGGCCGACGACATACGCAGGATCGCGGAGCGGCTATCAGCCCCGCTGGTGCGCCGGACGCCCGCCTTCGGCACCGGATTCGAGATAACCTCCAACTTCACCAGAGGGCGCTACAAGGAGGCCGTCGAGAAGGCGAAAGAGTACATCAGGGCGGGGGACGCGTTCCAGATCGTCCCTTCCCAGAGGTTCGCGGCGGAGATAGGGGACCTGGACCCCTTCCTGCTCTACCGGGGCCTGCGCACGGTAAACCCGTCCCCTTACATGACCTACCTCAAGCTCGGCGGCCTCTCCATCGTCGGCGCATCCCCCGAGCCCCTGGTACGCGTCGAGGGACGCCGGGTGATGACCCGCCCCGTCGCGGGGACCCGAGGGCGCGGCGACACGCCGGAGGAAGACGCCGCCCTGGCCGAAGAGCTGCTCGCGGACGAGAAAGAGCGGGCCGAGCACGTCATGCTCGTGGACCTCGGGCGCAACGACCTCGGGCGCGTCAGCGAGGTCGGCTCGGTCGGGCTCGAGAGCTTTATGGAGATAGAACGCTACTCGCACGTCATGCACATCGTCTCTACCGTCGAAGGGGACCTGCGCGAGGACCTGACCGCCCTGGACGCCCTCGCTGCGGCCTTCCCCGCGGGGACCGTCTCCGGCGCGCCGAAGGTCAGGGCCATGGAGATCATCGACGAGCTCGAGAGTACCCGCCGCGGACCTTATGCGGGCGCCACGGGCTACTACGGCGTCGACGGCCGCCTCGACACCTGCATAACGCTCCGCACAGCGCTCCTCAAAGACGGCATCGCCTACTTCCAGGCCGGCGGCGGCGTCGTCGCCGACTCCATCCCTTCGCTCGAGTACGAAGAGACCCGTAACAAGGCGCGGGCGATGGAGCAAGCGCTCGAGGTCGCCCGCTCCCGCGAGATGTGGCTGTAGCGGCTCGCCGCTTGCGGCGAGCCGTGCCGGTCAGCTTGTCAGCACTTCGGCATGTCAGCCGTTGGTTCGAATTGGGTCCATCGTTCCGTCCACCCGAACCGACGCCCTCACAGCACCGTGCACGAGTCTTGCGCACTACCGGCCTTGGGGCCTCTAAGCCTTCAGAGCACATTCAGCAATCAAAATGCTGAAGTGCTGAATTGCTGACAAGCGCGGAATGCGGAAGGAGCAACCCTTCCGCATTCCGCTATACTTTCTCCGCCATGTTGGGGATACTTCTCGTGCTGTTCGGCTATGTTCTTGGATCCGTGCCGACCGGATACCTGGTCGGGCGGACCCTCGGGGTGGACGTCCGGAAGGTAGGCAGCGGGAACATAGGTACGGCGAACGTGCTGCGGGCCGCGGGGAAGTGGGCCGCCGTACTTACCCTCGCTGGCGACATGCTAAAGGGTCTCGTTCCGGTGGTGGTCGCCAGGCTCGTCGTGCAGAACGAATGGCTCATCGCCGCCGTCGCTTTCGCCGCGTTGATCGGGCACTGCTGGCCGGTCTTCCTGCGCTTCAAGGGCGGAAAAGCCGTCGCCACGGGCGCAGGCACGACCATAGGGCTGGCGCCTCTTCTAGGACTCTGCCTCTTCGCGTTTTGGTGGGCGGTCGTGCTTCTCAGCCGTTACACTTCGCTCGGCGCGATAGCCGTCATGGTCATAAGCCCCGTGGTGTTCTGGCTCTCCGGCCAGCCGCTCCCTTACGTGCTCTACACCATAGTCGGGGGGGCGCTCGTCCTGTGGCGGCATAGGGAGAACGCAAGGGCCCTGCTGAATGGCACCGAGAGGAAGGTAGGACAGCGGGCTGAGGGGGGGAGCTAGTTGCTCGGCGAGGCGTACAAAGACAAGAAGATACTGCTTACGGGGGGGACGGGCTTCCTGGGGACGGCGCTGGTCGAGAAGATCCTGCGCTCCCTCCCCGACCTCGGACATCTCTACCTCCTCGTCAGGCCCTCTCGCGGAAAGAGCGCCGCAGACAGATTCGAGAAGGACGTGCTCGGCGCCGCAGCCTTCCGCGGCCTGCGCGAGAAGTTGGGCGAAGGCTTCGAAGACCATGTCTCGAAGAGGGTCCGCGTTCTGGAGGGAGATGTAAACGCACCTTCGCTGGGGCTTGGCGAGGAGGATCTCGCGCAGCTCTCGCGCGAGGTGGACGTCGTGATCCACTCAGCCGCTTCAGTCGTTTTCGACGCGCCGCTCGACGCTGCAGTTGACTCGAACGTCCGCGGCACTTTAGGGCTCCTGAAGCTCGCGCGCACCTGGGAGAAGAGGCCGCTGTTCATGCACATCTCGACGGCTTACGTGGCGGGAACCATCAAGGAGGACGCACCAGAGGCGCCGCCCGGCCCATCCTCGCCCGACGGAACGACCCTCGACGCCCGCGAGGAGGTTCTCGTCCTCGAGGCGGTCGTGGCCGAGGTGGAGGAGGCTTCGCAGGAGCGGTCGCTGCTGAGGCGCTTCGAGACGGAGGCGCGGCGGGAACTCGGGATGGTCGGCGAGGAGGAAGAGGTCGCCGAGAGGGTGGACCAGCTGCGGCGGGCCTGGATGCGCGAGCGGCTCGTCGAGCGGGGGACGCGGCGGGCGCAAGAGCTCGGGTGGAACGACGTCTACACCTTCACCAAGTCGCTCGCGGAGCGGATGGTGGTCGCCGAAAGGGGTGAGACGCCGCTCGTCATACTGAGGCCTGCCATCATAGAGAGTAGCCACAAAGAACCCTACCCCGGTTGGATCCAAGGCACGAGGATGGCCGACCCCATAATCATGGCGTTCGCGAAGGGAATCCTGCGCGAGTTCCCGGGTAACCCGAAAAGCTACGTGGACATCGTCCCCGTAGACCACGTCGTGAACGCGATCCTCGCCGCCGGCGTCCGCCGCCCCGAAGAGTCCGAGGTCTTCCAGGTCGCCTCCGGTGAGCGCAACCCGATCCGCTACCGCGACCTCTACGACATAGTGCGCGATTACTTCGTACAGAACCCCTTGCGGGATTCGAGCGGGCGACCGATCCAGGTGCCCGAGTGGTCCTTCCCCGGTCGCAGGCGGGTCGAGGGACGGCTCAAGATGGAACTCGCCGGCCTCAAAGTGGCTGGCATGCTCGCCGCGCGGATGCCGGAAGGCCACATGGCCACGGACGCGCGGCAGAGGATCGCACGCGCCGAGAAGCGCGCCAGGATGAGCCTCTACTACAGCCGCATCTACGGCGCCTACGCGAACATGACCTCGACCTTCGCGAGCTCCCGCACGGAGGCTCTCTACAGAGCCCTCCCGGCAGAAGACCGCGAGGAGTTCCCGTTCGACATCACCGACATCGACTGGCGGACCTGGATGCAGGGGACGCACCTGCCTGCGCTCACGACCCGCCCGAGCCGCAAGAAGCGCAAGAAGACGACGGCCGAGAAGCCTGGCGAGGTCGCGGCGATCTTCGACGTGGACGGCACCCTCGTAGGCTCCAACGTCGTCTCTTACTTCGCGTGGCTCAGGATGAGGGAGCTTCCTGCGGCCGTGCGCCCACTCTGGCTCGCCGGGTTCCTGACCAAGGTCCCGTACTACTGGGGACTGGATAAGATCAGCCGCGCCCACTTCAACCGCGCCTTCTACAAGAACTACGCGGGCTGGAAGCCCTCCCGCGCCAGGCATCTTGGGCAGGAGAGCTTCCCCGGCTTCACCCTGGATCGCATCTTCCCCGATGCGCTGCGGCAGCTCAGGGACCACAAGGCCGCGGGCCACCGCGTAGTCCTTCTCTCCGGCGCCCTAGACTTCCTCCTCGAACCCATGAAGGACCTCGCCGACGACGTGCTCTGCTCCACCCTGGCCCAGGAGAATGGCTCCTATACGGGAGAACTTACTGGGGCTCCCGTGGCCGGCGAGGCCCGAGCCAGGATGCTGGCCTCCTACGCCAGGCGTCGCGGCCTCGACCTCTCCCGCTCCTACGCTTACGCCGATTCGATCTCCGACCTCCCCATGCTCGAGGCCGTCGGGAACCCCGTCGCCGTCAACCCTGACCGGCGGCTCGGAACCGCAGCGAAAGACCGGGGATGGAGGGTCGAGCGCTGGGACAAAGACGGCACCTCAGACGGTGTGGCCAAGAAGATCTAGGTTGCACGCCCTCGTCTACCGAAAGTCCATCCCACGCTACCTCTTGATGCGCGCCGGCTCCAAACGTATAAAGACCCTGGAGACGAGCCGCTTCTCCCCGCTCCAACTCGAAGACATCCCTGAACCTGAGCTTCCGACCCCGGAGTGGGTACGCGTAAAGCCGCTCCTCTCCGGGATCTGCGGCTCGGACCTGGGGACGCTCTCCTCGGAAAACTCGCCCTACTTCTCCCCGATAACCTCCCCTCCCTTCGTGATGGGCCACGAGGTCATCGGTAAGATAGTCGAAGATAACTCCGGCTTCCGCGCCGGCGAGCGGGTTGTCCTGGAGCCTGCTCTGGGCTGCAGGGTCCGTGGCATAGACCCACCTTGCCCTCTCTGCGCCTCGGGCCGCTACGCCCTGTGCCTGAATGTGGCAAGGGGGGACATAAGCCCCGGCATCCAGACGGGCTTCTGCCACGACACCGGCGGCGGCTGGTCTCGGCGTACGCTCGTCGCCCACCCCTCGCAGCTCCACCGCGTGCCCGACGCCCTACCCGACGAGGCCGCCGTCGCCATCGAGCCCCTCGCCTGCGCCGTCCACGCCGCGCTCGAGGCCGCCCCCGCCCCAGAGGACACCACCCTGGTGATCGGGGCCGGCAGCGTCGGCCTCTTCACCGTAGCGGCCTTGAGACACCTCACCGACGCAGGCCGTATCATCTGCGTCGCCAAACACGAGCGACAGAAGAATGAGGCCCTCCATCTGGGGGCGGACGAGATCGTCCACCCGAAAGAGACCTACACGAAGCTCCCGGAGATGCTCGGTACGGAGGCGTACAAACCCGAGCTCGGCAAGCCGGTCGTCATGGGCGGGGCCGATAGGGTCTTCGAGTGCGTCGGCGCGCCCGGAACCATGGAGGACGCGGTCCGCCTCACCAAGCCCGG
>Ga0126309_10000820_pt1 | contig 10559 bp, 20 predicted proteins | sample Plot56_FD_92541 | JGI IMG/M metagenome (GOLD analysis project Ga0126309, IMG submission 92541) | Serpentine soil microbial communities from UC McLaughlin Reserve, CA, USA - Plot56 | ecosystem: Environmental > Terrestrial > Soil > Grasslands | place: USA: UC McLaughlin Reserve, Lake County...
GCCCAAGGATGTCCATTAGCTGCCGCGCGGCCTCCTGCACAGCCTGTCGGGGCCGTATCCTCCCGTCTGTGAACACCTCTATCCTGAGGGAGTCGAGGTCGGTGCGGGCGCCGGCACGCGTCTCGGAGACCGAGTAGTTCACCCTCTGCACGGGCGAGAAGATCGAGTCTACCGCCATCACCCCTATGGGGTCAGCATCGCTCTTGTTCTGCTCGGCCCGGACATAGCCCTGGCCCTTCTCGACCGTCAGACGCATCTCGAGATTACCGCCCTCGGAGACGCTCGCGATGTACGCATCCTCGTCCACCACCTCGACATCGGCCTTGATGTCTATATCCTTGGCCGTTACCTCGCCGGGCTCGCTCTTGACTATCTCCAGCTCCACCGCCTCGTCACGTTCGAGCCTGAACCTCAAGTCCTTGACGTTGAGGATGATGTCTACTACATCTTCCCTGACGCCGGGTACGGTCGAGAACTCGTGGCTTACGCCCTCTATTCTCACTTTTGTCACCGCGGCCCCTTCGAGCCCCGAGAGCATCACCCTCCGCAAGGAGTTGCCTAAGGTGTGTCCCAAACCGCGTGGCAACGGCTCCGCCACGAACACCCCGCGGCGATCCTCTTCCTCTTCCACCCTAAAACGGGGTGGCGCTATGTCTAACATCGTCAAATTACCACCTGCTTATAAAGGTTTTCGCCTACCGACTGTAGAACTCGATAATGAGCTGCTCCTCGACAGGCGTATCTATCTCATCGCGCCCCGGCGTGTGCAAGACGCGGCCTGTAAAGTTGTCGTGGTCCGCCTCCAGCCACGGCGGAACCGCCACCACGTTCTCGACCGCGTTCACTATCGGCTCGAGGTTCCGGCTCTTCTCCCGCACCGTGATCACGTCCCCCGGCTTCAGGACAGCCGACGGAATGTTGTGCTTACGGCCGTTAAGGAGGAAGTGCCCGTGCACCACGAGCTGGCGCGCCTGCGGCCGACTGGTGGCGAAACCCATCCGTAACATGACATTATCCATCCTGAGCTCCATGAGCCGCAAGAGATTCTCGCCGGAGACGCCCTGCATCCTGGTCGCCTTGTCGTAGGCACGGCGAAACTGCTTCTCGGAGACGCCGTAGTACCAGCGGGCCTTCTGCTTCTCCAGGAGCCGCATACCGAATTCAGTCTGCCGCTGACGACCACGTCCATGCTCGCCCGGAGGATAGGGCTTCTTCTCTAGCGGGTTCTTGCGCATATTGGAGAGCATGACCCCCGCGCGCCGGTCGCGCCTGCCCCTGGGTCCTGTGTAACGCGCCATGTGCTACCCCCTCCGCCTCTTAGGGGGCCGGCAACCATTGTGCGGCTGGCCGGTGACGTCCCGGATCGAGAGCACCTCTATGCCCATGCTCTGGAAGGTCCTCGCGGCCATATCCCGGCCCGAGCCATGGCCCTTGACCTCGATGTCCACGCGCCTGACCCCCTGATCCATCGCCTTATTCGCCACGCTCTCGGCGGTCATCTGGGCCGCGTACGGGGTGCTCTTGCGGCTCCCCTTGAAGCCCAAAGCCCCCGCTGACTCCCAGGCTATGACGTTGCCCTCCTGGTCAGTGACGCTGACGATAGTGTTGTTGAACGAGCTTTTTATGTGCACGATGCCGGTCGTTACGTTCCTGCGAACCCTGCGACGCGACCGGCTCGCTCCTCTGCGCTGCCCGCGTTGCTGTTGCCTCTGTCTACCCATTACCTGGCCTTCTTCCTCCCGCCTATAGACGGCTTCGGACCCTTGCGCTGGCGGGCGTTGGTCTTGGTGCGCTGCCCGCGCACCGGTAGCCCGCGGCGGTGCCGGATGCCCCGGTAAGAGCCTATATCTATGAGCCGCCGGATGTTCTCATTCGTCTCGCGCCGAAGATCGCCCTCGACCTCAACGTTCTGGTCTACGTAGGTTCTGATCTGGGCGACCTCGCCCTCGGCCAGATCGCGGATCTTCGTGTCCGGGTTCACGCCGGTCTCGTTGAGGATTTTTTTGGCCGTCGAGCGTCCGATGCCGTACACGTATGTAAGCCCAACCTCTACCCTCTTCTCGCGTGGCAGGTCCACACCCGCTATGCGCGCCATACCTCTAGCCCTGCCTCTGCTTGTGCCGCGGGTTCTCGCAGATTACCCGCAAAACTCCACGCCTGCGTATTACCTTGCACTTATCACAGACAGGTTTGACACTAGCTCTCACTTTCAAACCCTGCTCCTCCTGCTCTTCTATCTAAACCTGTAGGTTATCCGTCCCCGGTCGAGATCATAGGGGCTGAGCTCTACCTTGACCTTATCACCCGGCAGTATACGGATGTAATTCATCCGCATCCTGCCCGAGATGTGGGCCAAGACGTTGTGCCCGTTGTCGAGCTCTACCCGGAACTGTGTGTTGGGTAGCGCCTCAGTAACGGTGCCCTCTACCTCTATGACGTCTTCTTTAGCCAAGGACCTCCCTCGCTCGTATATGTTACGGGATGGCCGGAGCCAAACAAGTATGTTATCACGCGCACCCCGCGTCTCCCACCCCTTTAGGCCGCTGTAAGCACCCACGGACCGTTGTCGGTGACGGCGATGGTGTGCTCGTAGTGGGCGGCTAAGGAGTCGTCGGCGGTGTAGATAGACCAACCGTCCCATTCGCTGATGCGAATGTCGTGATCCCCGAGCGTTATCATAGGCTCTATGGCGAAGGTCATACCGGGCAGGAGGCGTGGTCCGGTGTCCGGTCTCCCGTAGTTGGGAATCTGGGGATCCTCGTGCATCTTGCGCCCCACGCCGTGCGAGACGAGGTCCCTTACTACCCCGTATCCCCGCGATTCAGCCAGGGCCTGTATCGCGTGGCCGATGTCTCCGAGTCTTTTGCCGACCCTAACCTGGTCGGTGGCCGCCGCCAGACATTGCCGTGTCGTGTGCAGGAGGCTCTCGACCTCCTGCGGAACCCCCCCAACCGAGACGGTCGTAGCCGAGTCGGTCACGAAGCCCTCGTAGCGAACGCCCACATCCAGGGAGATAATGTCGCCGTCCTTGAGCCGGTACGAGCCCGGGATGCCGTGTACGATCATGGCGTTGGGCGAAGCGCAGATGGAGCCCGGAAAGGCCGGGTAGCCCTTCTGGCCCGGGTAGCCCTTGAACTCGGGCGTACCACCGTGCGAGCGTATAAAGTCCTCGGCCATCCGGTCGAGCTCCTTGGTCGCGATCCCGACCTGAACGTTCTCTGCGAGCATCCTAAGGCAGGCGGCCGTGATTCTGCCGCCCTCACGCATCACCTCGAGCTCGCCCCTGCTCTTGCGGACGATCAAAGGCTACTTGTTCTCCCCGACGGCCTCAAGCACCTCCTTCGTCACCTCGTCGATATCCCTGCTGGCGTCGACGGTGACGAGTATGCCCTGCTCCTCGTAGTAGTCCTTTAAGGGCTCGGTCTGCTCATGATAGGTCTTCAAGCGATTGCGGATGGCCTCCTCGGTATCATCGTCGCGCTGGACAAACGGGCCCGGATCCTCCTCGCTGCCCTCCTCCGGTGGCGGATTATGCTCGATGTGGTAGACCTCGCCCGTCGCCTCGCTCTGCCGGCGGCCCGAGAGCCGCTCGATGAGCTCCTCGTCCGACGCCTCGAGTACTACGACTTTATCGATCTTCTCATCGATCTCCTTAAGAGCCTCATCGAGCGCCTTGGCCTGCTCCTTATTGCGCGGGAAGCCGTCCAGGATCCAGGAATCGTTCTCGTCGAGGTAGGGCTTCGTCATGTCGATGATGATCTCGTCGGGGACGAGTTCGCCCTTGTCGCTGTACTCTTTTATCTTCTTCCCGAGCTCGGTCTCTTGCTTGATCTCGCTGCGCACAAGGTCGCCGGTCTCGATATGCGTGGCGCCGGTCTCCTCTTCCAACTTCGCCGCCTGGGTGCCCTTGCCGGCGCCCTGAGGACCCATCAGTATCACCCTCACCGCTGCTGTCTCCTCCCTTTCAAGAACCCTTCGTAGTTACGCATCATGAGCTGGCTCTCGAGTTGCCGAACCGTGTCCAGTGAGACACCGACCACGATTAGTATCGACGTGCCACCGAGAAAGAGCGTGTTACCCAAGTTCAAGCCGCTGGCGATAAGGTACGGCAAGACCGCGACTGTCGCCAGGAAGATCGCGCCGAAGAGTGTGATCCTGGTCAGCACGTTGTTTAGATACACCGCCGTCGGCTGCCCCGGGCGTATACCAGGGATGTAGCCGCCGCTCTTCTTGAGGTTGTCCGCCTGCTCTATCGGGTTGAACTGCACCGCTGTGTAGAAGTACGTGAACATCAAAACCAGGAGTGCGTATAGGACCAGGTACGGTGGGTCCCCCGGGTTGAAGAAGTTCGCGATCCTCCCCATGACGGAGTCCGGGTCTCCCCCGGCGAACTGGCTGAGGATGACCGGGAAGATCAAGAGCGAAGAGGCGAAGATGATGGGTATAACCCCTGCCATGTTGACCTTCAGTGGCAGATACGTTGTTCCACCCTGGCTCATGCGCCGCCCCACCTGGCGCTTAGCGTAGGTTATAGGTATCCGGCGCTGCCCTTCGTTCACGAAGACGATAGCGGCGATGATAACGACCGCGAGCACTCCGAGAATCACTACGTTTAGTACGTCCCCCCCTTCGTAGAGGGTCTGCACCGCCGACGGCGCTCGCGAGAGGATCGCCGCAGAGATGATGAGCGAGATGCCGTTACCGAGACCTCGCTGGGAGATAAGCTCCCCAAGCCACATGATGAGCATCGTGCCCGTCGTAAGCGTCAGCCAGATGAGATACAGGTCTATTACCGTCGCCTCGGTGAGAACCCCTGGGAACACACTCCCACTGCGGAAGAACAACACCATCGCCAGCGACTGGATGGCCGCCAGCACGAGGGTAAAGTAGCGGGTGTACTGCGTAATCTTCTGCTGACCCGTCTCGCCCTCTTTGGCGAGCTCCTGCAACCTCGGAATGGCGACCGTCATCAATTGCATCACGATCGAGGCCGTGATGTACGGCATGATTCCCAGAGCGAAGATGCTCAGGTTGTTGAACGCTCCGCCGGTAAAGACCCCGAAGAGGCCCGTAATCGCGTTGCCGCTAGTGTCGAGGCCGTTCGCAATGGCCTCCCGGTTCACACCCGGTAGGGGCACATGACATCCAAGCCGGTAAAGGGCGATTATGCCAAAGGTGAACAGGAGCTTGCGCCTGAGCTCCGGGACGCTCCAGGCGTTTCCTAACGCTTTTAGCATCTCACCGCTCCAGGACCTCGACGCTCCCGCCAGCTGCCTCTATCTTCTCTTTAGCGGCCTTTGAGAAGGCGTGCGCCCGCACCGTGACGGCCCGCCCGACCTCCCCGTCCCCCAGGATCTTGACCAGGTTGTCCTTCCTGCGAACCACCCCCGCCGCCTTGAGCTCCTCGACGCCAACCTCGTCTCGGTCAAGCTCCGCAAGCTCGCCGACGTTGACCGGAGCGTAGACCTTAGGGCGTGCGGTTGTGTGAAGCCCGCGCGCCATGCCCTTGAGACGCGGCAGCCGGCGCTGCAGGGGCATCTGGCCGCCCTCGTAGGCCAAGTGCGCCTTCGCACCCGAGCGGGCCTTGGCACCCTTGTGACCGCGGCCGCTGGTCTTGCCGTGCCCCGAGCCTGTTCCTCGTCCGATCCGCTTGCGGTCCTTTTTTGAGCCGGCGGCCGGACCGAGTTCGTTCAACCTCATTACTCCTCCACCTCCTCGACCTCGACCAGGTGACGTACCTTGTGGATCATACCGCGTATCTGCGGTGTATCGGTATGCACCTTGTGGTCCCGGATGCGCCTGAGGCCCAGGGCCCGGACCGTCCTTTTGTGATCCTGCTTCGAGCCGATGACGCTCTTTCTCTGCGTGATCTTTAGGGGGCTCATAGCGTGATCTTCACCCCCCGCGACTGCTCGATGGTGGCCTTGGAGCGCAGGTCTCTCAAACCCTGCTCCGTCGCCCGTACCAGGTTAATGGAGGTGGTCGATCCCAGAGCCTTTGTGAGCACGTCCCTCACTCCCGCGAGCTCTAGCACTGCGCGCACGCCACCGCCCGCGATAACTCCCGTACCCTCGGAGGCAGGCTTGAGCATCACCGACGAGCTCTCGAACTTGCCCAGAACCTCATGAGGAATGGTCGTGCCGCGCATCGGCACGTCGAACATCTCGCGTCGGGCTTTCTCCTGGCCCTTGGCTATCGCCGCAGGGACCGTGTTCGCCTTACCGAGGCCCACGCCGACTCTGCCATTGCCGTCACCAACCACGACGAGGGCGCTGAAGTTAAAGCGGCGACCGCCCTTGACGACCTTTGCGACGCGCCGGATCTCGACGACCCTGTCCTGTAAATCCGACCTATCCTCACGCTGGGCGCGCGCCCGGTCCCGAGGCCGAGGCCTGCCGTCGCTACGCTCCTTGGTGGTGCCGCCCCCCCCACGGGCGCCCCCGCGGGTGTCCATACCCCCGCCGCGGCTCGTCCCGGAAGGACCCTGTCCCCTGCTACCGCTTGCTCTCCGTCCCAATGCGTTATTCTCCTAAAACTTTAGCCCGCCGCTTCGGGCGCCCTCGGCGAGCGCCGCGATCCGGCCGTGGTACTTGTTCCCGCCGCGGTCGAAGACCGCGGTCTCTATCCCGGCGTCGGCGGCCCTGCTCGCGACAAGCTCGCCGACCTTGCGTGCCGCGTCCGTACGGTCCTCCGCCCCCGTTACCTCCTGCGATCCCGCCGCCACTAGCGTGTGGCTCTCGAGGTCGTCTATAAGCTGGGCGTAGGTATGCACATTCGACCGGTAGACGGAGAGCCTCGGGCGCTCCGCCGTCCCGAAAACCTTGCGCCGAATACGATTCCTGCGCCTGTTCTTCTGCCCTCTTTTGTCCAATACCGGCATTGAATCCTCCTGCTAGCTATCCGGCCTTGCCGACCTTGCGCCGGATCTGCTCGTCGTCGTAGCGAATGCCCTTACCCTTGTATGGCTCCGGCGGCCTTACCTTCCGGATCTCCGCCGCCTGCTGGCCGACCCGCTGCTTGTCTATGCCGCGTACGACTATGGTCGTCGCGTTCGGCATCTCGAAGTCTATACCTTCGCGCGGCGAGATGACGACCGGGTGTGAGTACCCAACCTGCAAGTTGATGTCCCGTCCTTGCAGAGAACCCCGGTACCCGACGCCCTGTATAAGGAGGGTCTTAGTAAAGCCGTCCGTAACGCCGGTGACGGCGTTTTGCAGCAGGGAGCGTGTAAGCCCGTGCATCGCCTTGTGCTCTGGCGAATCCGAGGCCCGCATCAGCACGATGTTCCCGTTCTCCTCCCTTACCTCGACCCCGCGGCCCACGGGTACCGTCAGCTCGCCTTTGGGGCCTTTAACCTGTATCTCGCGCCCGGAGGTGTCTATCTCTACCCTGTCTGGCACCTCAACCGGTGCCTTACCAATTCTCGACATTCCTTCTCCTCCTAATATACGAAGCAGAGGACCTCGCCGCCGATGCCGGCCCTGCGAGCTTCGTGGTCGGTGAGGATGCCGCGCGAGGTCGAGAGGATCGCCACCCCCAGCCCATCGAGGACGCGCGGGATATTGGTCTGCTTGCGGTAGACGCGCCTGCCGGGCCGGCTCATGCGCCTCAGGCCCCTGATCGCACGCCGCCCGTCGGGGTCGTACTTGAGCTCTACGACGAGCTCCTTTTTCGCGCCTTCTCCCCTCTCCGTGTAGCCCTCTACGTAACCCTGCTCCGTTAAGATACGGGCCATCTCGGCCTTCATCTTTGAGTGCGGCATCGCAACCATTTCGTGCCGGGCCATCCCCGCGTTGCGGATGCGGGTCAAAAAGTCCGCTATGGGATCGTTAACGCTCATAACTTTACCAACTCGCCTTCATTACACCGGGAACCTTCCCCTCGTGCGCCAGCTCTCTCAGGCAGATCCGGCACAAACCGAACTTCCGGTAGTAGCCGTGCGCCCTGCCGCACCGCTGACACCGGTTGTACTCCCGGACCTTGAACTTCTGCGGCTTCCGCTGCTTCACCAACAACGCTTTTCTCGTCATGAGAGTATCTCCCTAACTCGTCCGGAACGGCATGCCCAACATGCGCAACAACTCCCGGGCCTCTTCATCACTCTCCGCCGTCGTCACCACCGCAACGTCCAAACCCCGCGTGGTGTCTATGGAGTCGTAGGAGACCTCCGGGAAGATAGTCTGCTCCCCCAAGCCCAGTGCGAAGTTGCCGCGCCCATCAAAGGAGCGGGGGCTGATACCCCGGAAGTCCCTAACGCGCGGGAGCGCGATGTTTATGAGCCTATCCAGGAACTCCCACATCCGCTCACCCCGGAGCGTAACCCTCGCCCCGACCGGCATGCCGTCCCGGATCTTAAACCCGGCGATGCTCTTTCTCGCGCGCCGGAGCTGTGGCTTCTGGCCGGTGATGCGCGCCAAGTCCTCCATCGCGCCGTCGAGCCTCCGGCTGTCCTGCGCAGCCTCCCCGACGCCCATGTTCACCACGATCTTGTTTAGCTTTGGTATGCGCATCGGGTTCTGTATCTCAAACCTCTCTTTGAGAGCCGGGGCGATCTCCTCCCGGTACCTGTCCTTTAACCTAGCCATCTATGTCCTTTCCGCTGCTCTTGGCAACGCGAACCTTTTGTCCGGAGTCCGTGATCCTGTACCCTACCTTGGTCGGCTCCCCGGAGTCTGGGTCTACGAGCATCACGTTGGAAACGTGTACCGGGGCTTCGAACGTGTACAGGCCCTCCGGGTTCTGCTGGCTCGGTCGGGCGTGGCGGGTCCTGACATTCACACCTCTAACGACGACCCGCTCTTTCGCCGGGATGATCCGCTCGACCTCGCCGCGCTTGCCCTTCTCCTTGCCAGAGATCACTTGCACCGTATCCCCACGCTTTATCTTGAGACCCATCGCCTACAGCACCTCCGGGGCCAGCGAGATTATCCTCGTATAGCCCTTGTCTCTCAGTTCGCGGGCGACGGGCCCGAAGATGCGCGTCCCGCGCGGGGCGCCATCGTTGTTGATGATCACACCCGCGTTCTCGCCGAACCGGATGTACGACCCGTCGTCCCTCCGCGTCTCTTTCTTCGTCCTGACGACCACGGCCCTCACCACGTCGCCCTTGCGCACGCCACCACCCGGCGCCGCCTCCTTGACGGTGGCAACGACAACGTCGCCCACGCCCGCGCTGCGCCTCTTTGAGCCACCCAGCACCCGAATGGTCAAGAGACTCCTGGCACCCGAATTGTCGGCTACCCTGATTCGTGTCTCGTTCTGTATCATTATTGTTCGGCCCTCGACACCACGTTCGCGAGCCGCCACCGCTTGCGCGCCGAGAGAGGCCGCGTCTCGATAATCCGAACCGTGTCGCCGACACGCGCCTCGTTCTGCTCGTCATGCACCATAAAACGCTTGGACCGCCTGACGCGCTTTTTGTACAGTGGATGCTGCACGAGCGCCTCGACGGAGACGACCACGGTCTTTTCAGGTTTGTCGGAGACGACGAGACCTACCCGCTCCTTGCGACTGCCACGCGTGGGGTCGCTCTGCACCGAACCCTCGTCCTGATCCAGCGTCGGCCCTTTGGCGGCGCCGGAATCAAGCCCTCCGAAATCGGGGGTCCCTGCGGCCTCTGTTTTCTCTCTCTCCTCTGACACTACTCGTTCTCCCGCTGTTTCTGATTCAGGACGGTCAAGAGCCGGGCGATGTTCTTCCGAACCTCCTTGAGCTGTCCCGTGTTCTCCAACTGTCCGGTTGCGTGCTGGAAGCGCAGATTGAAGAGCTCTCGCCGCGTAGCAGCAAGGCGCCGCTCGAGCTCCTCGACGTCCAGCTCGCGCACCTCCGCCACCTTCACGATTGTGCACCTCCCCGCACCAGAAAGCGAGTCTTTATAGGTAGCTTCTGGGCGGCTAAAGCCATAGCGTCGCGTGCCAGATCCTCGTTGACCCCGCTCATCTCGAACATTACACGGCCGGGCTTGACGACGGCTACATATCCCTCGGGGCTACCCTTGCCGCTGCCCATGCGCGTCTCGGCCGGCTTCTTAGTGACCGGCTTGTGGGGGAAAATGTTGATCCAAACCTTCCCGCCGCGCTTGATCTTCCTGGTCATAGCTATTCGGGCGGCCTCTATCTGCCTGTTCGTGATCCAAGACGCCTCCAACGCCTGCAGCCCGTACTCGCCGAACTGCACCTCGGTGCCGCCCTTTGCCTGCCCACGCATCCGGCCCCTGTGGGGCTTCCTGTACTTTAGCTTCTTCGGTACGAGCATCGCCTAACGCCCCCCGCTCAACTCATCGTCGTGCATCCCGTGATTAACCCAGACCTTTACCCCGATCTGGCCCATCTGGGTCTCGGCCTCTTTAAAGCCGTAGTCGATATCCGCATCCAGCGTGTGCAGCGGCACCCGGCCCTCGGAGATGGTCTCCGTCCGGCTCATCTCGATACCGCCCAAACGGCCACCGCACTGGATCCTCGCGCCTTCGGCCCCGCTGCGCATCGTGCTCGTAAGTGCCCGCTTCATTGTCCGTCGGAAGGCCGCGCGGCCCTCGAGTTGCTCAGCGATAGACTCTGCCA
>Ga0126309_10000821_pt1 | contig 10554 bp, 8 predicted proteins | sample Plot56_FD_92541 | JGI IMG/M metagenome (GOLD analysis project Ga0126309, IMG submission 92541) | Serpentine soil microbial communities from UC McLaughlin Reserve, CA, USA - Plot56 | ecosystem: Environmental > Terrestrial > Soil > Grasslands | place: USA: UC McLaughlin Reserve, Lake County...
CCGCCTCGAAGCCCTCTACGTGCTGGCGATACACACCGGCCTCCGTCAGGGAGAGCTACTCGGCCTGAAGTGGGACGACGTGGACCTCGACGACGGCTCCCTCCAGGTCCGCCGGACGCTATCCATAACGAAGAACGGTCCCGTCTTCACGTCCCCGAAGACGACCGGCTCCAGGCGCAGCGTGAAGCTCACCCAGCGGGCCATAGAAGCCCTCAGAAGCCATCTGGACCGCCAGCTTGCGGAGATAGATAGGGTAGGCTCCCTGTGGCGCGAGAGCGGCCTCATATTCGCCTCCGAGACGGGCGAGCCGCTCGACAGGCGCACCGTCACGAACATGAAGTTCAAGCCGCTCCTGAAGCGGGCGGGGCTGCCGCCGGTCCGCTTCCACGACCTACGCCACACGTGCGCCACGCTGCTACTTACCCGCAACGTGAACCCGAAGATAGTGTCGGAGATGCTTGGGCATTCGACCATAGCCATCACCCTCGACACCTACTCCCACGTGCTGCCGAACATGCGCGATCAGGCCGCAGCAGCGATGGAAGAGGCCCTTTCGTAGCCTATTGCTGCCGCATTGCTGCCAAAGCCCTCGGAGCAGTCTTCGAGGGCTTTCTTCTATCTGCACGAAAAATGCGCTGTTTGCAGGTAATTTAGCAGTACCGGAGGTCGGGCTCGAACCGACACGGTGCTTTCGCACCACCGGATTTTGAGTCCGGCGCGTCTACCAATTCCGCCACTCCGGCATGGAGAACCGCGACATTATACCAATGTACAGAGCTCGTTAGACTTCGCATGAGGGTCGTCGCCGGTTGCGGTGGTGGAGCCGGTGCCCGAAGCAACCCAGGGAAGGATTTGTTGACTTCTTTACAACTTAGGTGAACTCGGGTACGTAGTAATATATACTACGAGCATGTCAGATGATCATCATAGAGCACGGAGCTAGGGATGGATCACTCGTTCTACGCGCCTTCGTTCAGGCTCAAGCGGCTTGCGTGGGGCGGCTACGGGTTCGGGCACACCTCGCGCAGGGAGCCTGGGGACGTGCGTGGGACGGTAGTCGGTAAGAAGGGCCGCTTTCGCGGTCTCGGGACAAAAAGAGGAGGTGATGCTTAGAGAACGATTCGGAAAGGTGATCCATGGCCCTCGACCTCCGGGCGGACCTATACGAGGCCTGCCAACAAATCTCCCCCAGATATCCAGACTACGCGACACTACCCATCGAGGACGGATTTGACTGGTCCTCCCTCTCCCGCTGCTCCTTCGAGAGACTCTACCTGGTAGCCTTCCGCTCCGTGTGGCGGCCGGAGGCGGATCTCGACCTCCTGCGCGAGCACGACGACCGCGCCTACCAGGAGGCACTGAAGATAGGCGGCCTCCTCCGCTACTTCAAAGGCCACGCGAACGAGCGGGGCGAGTACCTGTCCGTTCTGCCTCTGGGAGACGCGCGAGCAGGCCAGGAACGCCGCAGGCGCCACCTCGCACCGCTCCGCCGCTCGCGTCACCGCGCAGATGTACTCGTCCTATATGCTCGACCGCTACTGGGTGAAGAAGCTCAGAGAAAGGCTCATCTTCGAGCCGCTCTAAAACGATTCGCATAGGTATCGACCTACTATGAATCGCTCATTAGGCCAGAAGCGAAAACGAAGAGCTGAAGTGCTGACCAGCTGAAATGCTTGCATTCCTCTTTGCACACCGCTCCACGATCAGAGCGGGAAACGGCCCGCCCCTCCGGTATAATCTGGGTAGTGCGAGTTTATCTTATCGACGGCTACTCACTCCTGTACAGGGCGTTCTACGCGCTGCCGCAGAGCATTAGCACCTCTAGCGGCCTGCCGACGAACGCCCTCTACGGTTTTACGAGCATGCTGCTCAAACTGCTCGACTCCGAGGAAGAGGTGGGTCTCGGGGTGGTATGGGACGGGGGGATGCCGAAGTTTCGGTTGGAGATCTTCCCCGAGTACAAGGCGCAGCGCTCCGCCATGCCCGAGGAGCTCAGGGCGCAGCTCGACCATCTAGATGAGATCCTCGAGGCCATGAACATCCCGGCCATCAGGGCCGAGGGCTTCGAGGCCGACGACGCCCTTGCTACGATGTCGCGCCAGGTGCCGGAAGGTGTGGAACTCTTCATAGTCACCGGCGATCAGGATGCCATGCAGCTCGTGGACGGAAGGGTCAAAGTCCTGCGTACCACCCGCGGCGTCTCTGAGACGAAGGCGTACGGCAGGGATGAGGTCGTCGAGGAGTACGGCGTGACGCCGGAGCAGATCCCCGACTACAAAGCCCTCACGGGAGACTCCTCGGACAACATCCCCGGTGTTCGGGGCATAGGCCCCAAGGGCGCGGCGAACCTGCTCAGGGAGTTCGGTTCCCTGGGTGGCGTCTACGAGAACCTGGAGAACATCTCCGCAACAGGCACGCGCAAGAAGCTGGAAGAAGGCAGGGAGAGCGCTTTCATGTCGCTGGAGCTTGCGAAGATGCGCTTCGACGTGCCCGTGAAGTTCGACCCCGAGATGCTCCACTTCGAGGGCGTCTCAGCCGAGATCCGAGACATCACCAGGCGCTATGAGTTCCGTACCCTGGAGTCGCGGCTCACCGAGTTGCCCGTCGCCGGGGGAGAGCAACTCCCGCCGATCGAACGCCTGGAGGTGCGTGTCTCCGACGAGCCCGTCGAGTTGTCCTTCGAACCCGTGGCGGCAGCACCGGTCAATGACGATAGCGGACGCTGGTGCGTCGCCGTCTCGGTGGACGACGTGCGTGTCACAGATGGTATGCCAGACGTCCCCCTCAAGGTGCACGACTCCAAGACGCTCGCGGTGCGGGGGGCAGATTTCGACACCTATCTCGCGGCGTACCTGGTCAAGCCAGGGCTGGGGAGCTACGACCTGGAACCGCTCGCCGCAGAGAGGGGGATGGCCGAGGTCGAGGTCAGCCACGAGGATAGGGATGTCGTGGAGGCGGCGAGGAGGGCCGCGCTGGTCTATGCGCTCTCGCCGAGGCTCGGGGAGGAGCTCGAGGAGATGGGGCTCGCCAGGCTCTACTACGACGTCGAGCTCCCGCTCGCCGACGTGCTCGGGGAGATAGAGGAGATCGGGATGCCCGTCGACGCTTCTACCCTCGAGGAGGTCGGAGAGGAGCTGGAGGGACGTATCTCGGACCTGGAGCAACACATCTACGAAGAGGTCGGCCACCCCTTCAACATAGGGTCGCCCAAGCAGCTCGGCGAGGTCCTCTTCGAGGAGATGGGCATACCACCCGTCAGAAAGACCAAGACCGGCTATTCGACGGACGCGAAGGTCTTGCAGCAGCTCGCCATAGAGCATCCTGTGGCCGACCGCATAATCGAGTACCGCGAGCTGACCAAGCTCCGGGGCACCTATATAGATGGTCTCCTGAAACTCATCTCTGAGGATGCTCGCATACACAGCACCCTCAACCAGACGCGGGCGGCTACGGGTCGCCTTTCGAGCGACTCGCCCAATCTGCAGAACATCCCGGTTCGGACGGAGATGGGAGTGCGGATCAGGGACGCGTTCACCGCGTCGGAGGGCAGAAAGCTCGTGGTCGCCGACTACTCCCAGATAGAGCTCAGAATCCTGGCCCACATGACCGGAGAGCCTGCGCTCATCGAGTCGTTTACGAGTGGCGAGGACATACACACCCGCACCGCCTCGGAGGTCTTCGATGTGCGCATGGAGAGCGTGACGCCCGAGCTCAGGCGGAGGGCCAAGATGGTCAACTTCGGCATTCTGTACGGCATCTCGGGGTTCGGGCTGGCCACAAGGCTGGGGAACGTGCACCCGGCCGAGGCCGAGCGGTACATCAAGCGCTACTTCGAGCGCTACCCTAGGGTCACCGAGTTCATGCAGGAGACCCTGGAGGAGGCCGAGGAGCTGGGGTACTCCACGACCCTCTTCGGGAGGCGGCGTTACGTTCCCGAGCTCAGGAACTCCAACAAGAACGTAAAGAAGCTCGGGGAGAGGATCGCCTTCAACGCCCGCGTCCAGGGAACGGCCGCCGATATCATCAAGGTGGCGATGGTCGACCTCGCGCCGAGGCTGGGGTCCCTCGGGGCTGATATGATCATGCAGGTCCACGACGAGCTCGTCTTCGACGTCGACGAGGACCGCGTCGATGAGGTCGCCGACCTCGCCGTTGACAGGATGGTCGCGGCCTACGACCTCAGGCCGCCGCTCGAAGTCGAGACCAAAGTCGGTGATCGGTGGGGGAGAGTGAGCCCTCTGTAGAGCAGATCCCCGGCCCGGTTTTCGCGGGCGTAATTGCTGTATAATCTGCACCCGTCAAGCAAAGTAAAGGAAAGCAACAGTTTCATGACTGATACCACACAGAACGCGTCCCGAGAGTTGACCATGAAGGACTTCTTTCGGGAGGAGAACGGGGAAGTTATCCCCGTCGACGAGAGCGTCCTCATAGACTTCAAGGACGGGGACATCGTCGAGGGCGAGGTCGTCCGGATAGACCGGGACGAGGTACTCGTCGATATCGGCTACAAGTCGGAGGGCCTGATCCCCTCGAACGAACTCACCATCCGCAAGGGCGCCGACCCGCACGAGGTCGTCGAGCTCGGCCAGCGCCTGGAAGCCCTGGTCATGCAGAAGGAGGACGCCGACGGGCGTCTGATCCTATCGGCCAAGCGGGCGGCATTCGAGCGGGCCTGGAACCGCATCGAGGAAGCCTACAACGACCAGCGCACCGTCGAGGGACCTGTCATCGAGGTAGTAAAAGGAGGCTTGATCCTGGACATCGGGTTGCGAGGCTTCCTACCCGCGAGCCTGGTCGACATCAGGCGCGTGAGGAACCTCGACTCGTTCCTCGGCCAGAGGTTGGAGTGCAAGGTCATCGAGCTGAACCGGAGCCGCAACAACGTCGTACTCAGCAGGCGCGCCGTCCTGGAGGAGGAGCGCAAGGAGGAGCGCGAGCGCATCCTGACCTCGCTCGAAGAGGGAATGATCGTCAGGGGCACCGTCTCCAACCTGGTGGACTTCGGGGCCTTCGTCGACCTGGAAGGCATCGACGGTCTGATCCACATCTCCGAACTCAGCTGGCAGCACGTAGACCATCCGAGCGAAGTCGTCGAGGTGGGCGAGGAGGTCGAGGTCAAGGTCCTCGAGGTCGACCGCGACCGCGAGCGCATCTCGCTCGGCCTCAAGCAGACCAGGAAAGACCCGTGGCAGGAGATCGTCGAGCGGGTCAACGTCGGAGAGCAGATCCACGGTAGGGTGACCAAGCTCGTCTCCTTCGGGGCCTTCGTCGAGGTCGCGGACGGGGTCGAGGGTCTTATCCACATCTCTGAGCTGGCCGACCATCATGTGGAGACACCAGATGAGATCGTCCGCTCCGGAGACGAGGTCGACGCCCGCATCATCGACGTCGACGCCCGCCGCCGCAGGCTCTCATTGAGTCTGCGGCCGAAGCGCGAGGAGCGCGAAGAGCGTCCCCGCCGCGAGGAGCGCCCGCGCCGCGAGCCCGAGCAGCGTGGTACCCCGGACCGCAGAAGCAGCGAGGGGAGCGGCCTCCGTAGCGGCGCCTTCGACGCGCTGGCCGATCTGGACCTCGAGGAGAGCTAGAGTAGGACTTATCACAGGGAAGAACTGTGAGAGGGCCGGTGACCGTCGCCGTCACCGGCCCTTTCGCGTCGGGCAAGAGCACGCTGGTCCGCCTCCTGGGAGAACTGCCAGGTACGGAGACGGCCTCGGCCGATGAGATCGTGCATCACCTCCTGAAGAACGACCGGCAGACTATATCCAGGATCATCGACCGTTTCGGGGAAGACGTCAGAGGATCTAAAGGCATCGACCGCAAGGCCCTTGGCCGCGAGGTATTCGGTAACGCGGAAGCACTGCGGGATCTCGAAGACATACTGCACCCCCTGGTGCGTAGCGAGACCGACAGACGCATCGAGTCTTCCACAGCGGAACTCTTCGTCGTGGAGATACCGCTGCTGTTCGAGACGGACCGGGGTGAGGACTTCGACTACACGGTGGCCGTCACAGTGCCGGAAGATAGGCGCCGCGGGTGGACGGAGGAGCGGGGCATGGACGAAGCGGCGCTGCGGGCCGTGGAGGCGCGGCAGCTTTCCGGTGAGGAGAAGGCCGGGCAGGCCGACCTGATTGTACAAAACGACGGAGACCTGGATAAACTTAAGGAGCAGGCAGAAGATCTTGGGCGCACGATCTTACGGGAGAGGGGATCTCACGGCGACCTACCCTAAGAAACGCAGGTACGGCAGGTCGCGGGCCCGCCGCCGGCGCGGGATTCTCATGTTGCTGGTGGTGGTAGGGCTGCTCGCCATGCTGCCCTTCGCTCTCAGGCTACCGGATGCCGTGATGCGTTCCATTTACCCTCTCCGCTACGCGGAGACCATCAGGGAGGTTAGCGAGGAGAACGACCTGGAGCCGGCTTTCGTGGCTGGTGTGATCTACACGGAGAGCCGCTTCAGGCCCCACGTCGAGTCCCACAGGGAGGCCTACGGGCTCATGCAGCTGCTCCCCCAATCGGCGCACTTCATCCAGCGCAAGAGCGGCATAAAAGGCGACTACCGCGATCCGGAGGTCAACATAGAGTTGGGAACCTGGTTTCTTGGATACCTCGATGAACGGTATAAAGGTGATGAGAGACTCATGCTCGCGGCGTATAATTCAGGGGAGGGATCCGTTGACGCCTGGGTCTCCGACGAAGGCTTCGACATCGCGAAGGACATACCCTACAAAGAGACCCGCCACTACGTGAACAAAGCGCTCGAGGCCGAGCAGACTTACGAGGAACTTTACGGGAGGAACTTAAATCGAGACTCGGAGTAGCTTCCAGGTAAACAGCGAATATCAGCCGACCGGCGACCAGCCGCAGGCCATAGAGCAGCTCGCCTCAGGGCTCGACGCGGGTATGAAGGCGCAGACCTTGCTCGGTGTTACGGGGTCCGGGAAGACCCACACCATGGCCCGCGTTATAGAGAAGGCCGGTAGTCCTGCGCTCGTCATCGCGCACAACAAGACGCTCGCGGCGCAGCTCGCCAGCGAGTTCGCCGAGTTCTTCCCCAACAACGCCGTCGAGTACTTCGTCAGCTACTACGATTACTACCAGCCCGAGGCTTACGTGCCGCGCACGGACACCTTCATCGAGAAGGACGCCCAGATCAACGAGGACATAGATAGGCTGCGTCACTCCGCGACGAGCTCACTATTTACCCGCCGCGACGTGATCGTCGTCGCCAGCGTCTCGGCGATCTACGGTCTGGGTAGTCCGGAGGAGTACCGCTCGAAGATGGTTCTTTTGGAGCGGGGGGGCTTCTACGACCTCGACGACGTCTTGAGGGATCTCGTCAAGATCCAATACACCAGGAACGATTTCCAGTTGGGCCGCGGCAACTTCAGGGTGCGGGGCGACGTGCTCGAAGTGCATCCCGCTTATCAGGATACGATCTACCGCATCTCCTTCTTCGGCGACGAGGTCGAGAACATGACCGAGGCCGACCCCCTGACGGGTGAGATCCTGCGCGAGCACGAAGTGCTGACCGTCTACCCCGCATCCCACTTCGTTACTGGCGAAGACAGGCTCGCGACCGCCGTCAAAAACATCGAGGCGGAGCTCGAGGAACGCCTGGGAGAGCTGGAAGGCGAGGGCAAGGTTCTGGAGGCGTACCGTCTCAAGCAGCGCACCCAGTACGACCTGGAGATGATGCGCGAGCTCGGCTACACCTCCGGCATCGAGAACTACTCGCGCCACCTCGACGGTCGTCCGGCGGGCTCGACGCCGTATACCCTCCTGGACTACTTCCCCGATGACTACGTCACGTTCATCGACGAGTCGCACATAACGCTGCCCCAGGTAAGGGGTATGTACAACGGCGACCGGAGCAGGAAGACCACCCTCGTCGAGTTCGGCTTCAGGCTGCCGAGCGCCCTGGACAACAGGCCTCTTATGTGGGACGAGTTCTTGCTCAAGACCAACCAGATGGTCTTCGTCTCGGCGACGCCGGGGCCGTATGAGCTGGAGAACTCGGGACAGATAGTGGAGCAGATCATCCGCCCGACCGGCCTCGTCGACCCCGAGGTCGAGGTGCGTCCCACCAAGAACCAGATCGACGACCTCCTCAACGAGGTCGCCAAGCGCGTCGAGCACGGCGAGCGGGTCCTCATCACCACGCTGACCATAAAGATGGCCGAGGACCTCACGGACTACCTGCTCGAGCACAACGTCAAGGCGCGCTACATGCACTCCAACATAGAGACGCTGGACAGGATCCAGATCATCCGCGGCCTGCGTACCGGTGAGTTCGACGTGCTCGTCGGCATCAACCTCCTCCGCGAGGGCCTCGACCTTCCTGAGGTAACGCTCGTCGCCATCCTCGATGCGGACAAAGAGGGCTTCCTGCGCGGGGAGCGGGCGCTGATACAGACCATCGGCCGCGCCGCCCGCAACGTCAACGGGCGGGTCATTATGTACGCTGACAAGGAGACCGACGCCATGCGCGTCGCCATCGGCGAGACGGAGCGCAGGCGTGAGATCCAGAGTTCTTACAACGAGCAGCACGGCATCGAACCGCGCACCATCACCAAAGGCGTCTCCGACATCCTCATCGCCGCCGAGGCCAAAGGTCTCTACAAGGCGGGCAAGAAGAGCGGCCGCGAAACCCCCCGCGACCCCGAGGAGCTACGCACCCTCATCGCCGACCTCGAAGCCGAGATGTTAGAGGCCGCAGAAGAGCTCAAGTTCGAGTACGCCGCCAAGCTCCGCGATGAGATCAAAGACCTCGAGAAGCAGCTGCAAGAGGTCGTTTCTTAGGGCTTGGCGGCCAACGGAAGGAGTTGTGGTACTGATGGATTTGGGACACGGTATCGTCTCGCGGGATCCCGAAGTATTGAACGGAGATCTCGTTTTCGCCGGGACTCGAGTGCCGGTAAAGAACCTGGTGGATTATCTGGCCGCGGGGGATAGCCTGGATTACTTTCTGGAGGGATTCCCCGGGTGGGCCGCGAGTAGGCGGTAGCCTACCTGGAAATGTCGCACAAAGTCGTGGAGGAGACCGTAGGTGCGGGTGCTCCTCGATGAGATGCTGTCGAGAAGCGGGGCGTTAATGGAGAATTATACGGCGATATTCGAGCGTGGGGAAGATGGCTGGTGGGTTGCAAGCTGTCTAGAGATGCCGGAGGCCATTACGCAGGGCAAGACTATTGAGGAAGCACGAGAGAATCTTAAGGATGCGATCCAACTGCTCCTCGAGGTTAGGCGCGAGGAGGCCGAGAAGGAACTCGAAGGTAGAGACGTTATCCGGGAATCACTCGCTTTGTGAAGCGCCGCGCTCTGCTGAAGCATCTGAAGGAGCACGGGTGCGACCTTCGCCGGGAAGACACCAGGCATTCCATCTATCAGAATGTCGAGACCGGCAAACGCACCAGCATCCCGCGTCATACGGAGATAGACAACACGACGGCGCGCAAGATCTGCACCCAGCTCGGCATCCCTCTGCCAGGATAGACCGAGGTCGAGCGCCTGTTTACTGACACACCACCCTCTGGATCGGCCTGACCAGAACGTAAGGCATCATCCGATGGTTCGGCTCTGTTCTCAAACGTGCACTGATACCGGGAGCCTGAGGCCGCGGATTGCGAAGCAAGCCGCCCCGAGCAGTCTCACCTCACGCGTGATGGCGCCGGCTTCGTCAGGCCCCCGTCTGCCCTGACCCGAGGGTTGCGCAGGAGGTAGAGTCCGTAGGCGACGATGCCGAGGGTGCTGAGAAGCATCATGACGGGGTAGGTGACGGTGCCCAGCGTAGCGATGCCAACGGCGAAGGCGAAGACGGTGTGGATCAGGATTACGGGCCAGATGGAGGTGGTGCGCCAGCGGAGCGCGCCCCAGGTGAAGCCTCCGCAGAAAGTCAGTGCCGTCAGGCGGACGGCTTCGGGCCAGGGACCATCCGTCGCGTTCTTGCCGAGGACGAGCAGGCCCGAGAGCAAAGAAGTCAGGATCACGGCCCGTACCGGGCCTGCCGGCACGAGCGCACGCCACAGCAGGCCCCGGAAGACTATCTCCTCGCCGAAGGTGGCGACGAGCGCGGTGAGGAACGCCGAGGCCAGCGACGCTGGCCCTGATCCGAAGACGCCGCCGGAGAGAGTCAGCGCACTCACGAGCAGCGGGAAAAGGAGCAGACGCAGGTTCCGCCACTGCGACGCCCGGTTGAAGCCGGCCTCGCGCCACCAGCCGGTCCACACGAGCAGGCCGAGAGCGAGCACGGTCGCCAGCGTCCAGAACAGAGTATCCGGGCTCTTCATCTCGGAGAGGATCAGGTCGAGACCTACAGGCGGCTCGAAGGCCTTCTGTGGCAGCTTCCCAATGTTGCCTACCGGCGTCCTCGGAAAGACGACCCTGCTCGCGAGACTGAGACCGAACATAGCCAGCGTGACAAGCACGGAGAAGCCGAGGGGATGGCGGCTTGCAAAACGCCTCACCGCCACACTCCTGTGTACGGTCTCCGGGCTTCCAGCACGGAGATGCTCTCTTCCGCGGGCGTTATCGGAGCCTCTCCTTGAGGCCAGCGAG
>Ga0126309_10000822_pt1 | contig 10549 bp, 11 predicted proteins | sample Plot56_FD_92541 | JGI IMG/M metagenome (GOLD analysis project Ga0126309, IMG submission 92541) | Serpentine soil microbial communities from UC McLaughlin Reserve, CA, USA - Plot56 | ecosystem: Environmental > Terrestrial > Soil > Grasslands | place: USA: UC McLaughlin Reserve, Lake County...
GCGACGTGCAGGGACACCAGAGCCAAAGAGACAACAAGGGAGCCCTCCAAGAGAACGGCGAATCAACCCTCGTAGCCCCCAACCTCAACAACTCAGCCTCATCCTGGCGCGCAGGCTCCTAGGATGCCGGAGATCCAGGACATCCAGGTGGGCGGCTGGACCTGGGGCCAGAGCGTGGCGAACGGAACCCCGCGAAGGGCCGCGATCACTCCGGCCACGATGCCGACCACCATTCCGGCGACGAGCCCCAGGGCCATATGGACCCCCGTGTCCAGGACGCGCGCTCCCGCCCGGCGCCAGAACCCGACGTACTCCAGCTCCACAGCCGCCTCGGGAGCCTCCCCCGGCTCCAGGTCCAGGGCGGTGGGAGGAGCATAGGGATTGTTCGGCTCGGGGAGCGCCGAGGGCTGGTTCAGTATGCTCAGGTTGTCCGGCATGAGACCTCCTCTGGGTTTGGCAGTAAGTGAGCCCGGGGAGGGTTTCGTTTCAGCCGCCCCACAGCCTCTTGAGCTTCTGTCAGAGCGACGGCTTGGGTGGATTGGGGGGTTGTTCGAGCTTCTGGATCAGCTCGGTCACCTCGTTGACCTCGGCGGTCATTCCCAATAGCTGAAAAGCGTCGCGAGAGGTTCGGTAGATCTCCAGGGCCTGCGAAGAGTCAGTTTCAGCGAGCAGCAGGCCGTATTTCCAGCATCCCTCCGAAGACCGACGAGATGAACACCCGGCCGAGCTGCATCCGTTCGCCTCCCCCACATTTCAGCGATCCCTCGATTCTAATCCAAGGCCACCTCACAAAGGCTGTGACATTCGTTTCCTGGATCCCCTCACCTGTTACAAAGGGCCGAGCCCGTGTCGCAACCAAGGGAGCCTTTGTCACGCGGGCTCGAGCCCATGTAACACGGGAAGTTTCCCTTGTAACACGGGCTCCATCGATTGTCGCAGGTCGAATTCGCTTTGTCGCAACATGAGCCCCATTTATTTAAGCTTACAGGAAGGGCGACAACACGGCGCGCTCTTTTGTCACAACCCTTCCAGGGGTTTGTCACGCGTGCTTGGACCTTCGTCGCAAGTCGTCTGCCATTTGTCACAGGATCACGACGATACGTAGCAACTCTCTCGCGGAACGTAACAACAATTCCCTCTTGTGTCGCAACGCTTCCACGGAACGTTGCGGCACTTTCATCCTTCGTGGCAACGACTCTGCGAAACGTCGCGACCCCTCCTTCCTGTGTCGCAACCTGTAGAAGATTTGTAACGAGACGGAGAGTCTTTGTCGCAGGCTCGATAGAGAACAGCGCAACCTTTCAACGGGTTGCGACATTTTCTCGAGCACCCGAGATCGGGGAGCGAAGGAGACTCTCGAGGGAAGCAGGGGTTGTTACAAGGGAAACTCTCATTGAGGCACAGGAGACTCCGCGGGAGGCGAAGGGGCGCGAGATTGTCGCACGTGGCGTCCTAGTTGTTACAGGCCGTTCGCATCGTCAGGGACGTCCTGGCCGGTTTGTCACGACATTCCTGCCACCTGTGACAAAATCGGGAGGCTTCAAGCCGAGGAGAAGTCCTCCGGCAAGCCGGCAGATTTCCCTTGCGCCGACGGTCAGGCACGATCCTCGCTAGGGTGGTCGACTGGTGTGAAAGGGGGTTTGCCCATGCGTTGGACGCCTGGTGGCAGTCGCGGGAATCTCGAGGATCGCCGGGGGCAGCGGGGTGGTGGCGGATTCGGTCTTCCGGTCGGACGCCTCGGGATCGGCGGGATTCTCGTTCTTCTCGTTCTGAGCTTCATCTTCAAGACCAACTTTTTCGCTCTCCTTGGAGGCGGCGGCACCACGGCGCCCGTCGCGCAGGCGCCGGCCTCTCCTGAGGAGGAGCAGATGGTCGAGTTCGTCAATGCCGTGAACAACGATGTCCAGCAGACCTGGCAGCAGCAGTTCGCCGCCTCGGGCGAGACTTATCAGCCCGCCAAGCTGGTGCTGTTCACGGACTCCACCACCTCCGGCTGCGGCTATGGCCAAGCCGCCATGGGGCCGTTCTATTGCCCGGCCGATCAGCGCGCCTACATCGACCTCGGGTTCTATCAGGATCTCAAGAGCCGCTTCGGCGCGCCCGGCGATTTCGCCCAGGCCTACGTGCTGGCCCACGAGATGGGACACCACGTGCAGAAGCTCCTGAGGATCGACCAGCAGGTACGCCAGGCCCAGGAGCAAAACCCGCGGCGGGCGAATGAGTACTCGGTGCGGATGGAGCTCCAGGCCGACTGTTTCGCGGGCGTCTGGGGCCACGCGGCTTCCCAGCGGCGGGACGTCAGCGAGGGGATGGTCCTCGATCCGGGCGACGCGGAAGAGGCCCTCCGGGCGGCCTCCTCGATCGGCGACGACCGCATCCAGCAGCAGGCCGGCGCGTCGGTCAATCCGGAGACTTGGACGCACGGCTCGTCCGACCAGCGCGTGCAATGGTTCCGGGTCGGCATGGAGACCGGCGACCCGGAGAAGTGCGACACGTTCGCGGGCGCAATGTAAAAAGGAAAACGCCTCGATCACCCGAGCGTGATGCTGGCCATCACCTCGGGCTCGTTCTGGACTTCGACCGTGACCTCCGCGGCCTCGAAACCCGGCGCCCGCACTCCGATCCGATAGGTCCCGGGCGCGGGCGCCGCCAGCCGGAAGCGCCCCTCGTCATCGGTCAGCTGGGCGATGTCCGGGAGAGCCACCGGCCCCTCCACGAAGTAGACAGACGCCTCGGCGATCTTCGCGCCATTCGGGCCCGTGACCGTTCCCAGGATCCTCGTCACACGTCCGCCCGGTCCCTCAGGCGGTCCACTGCCGGATGTTCCGGTAGACGTCTGCCGTAATGCGCGTCCCCGAGTTCGAGGTCGTGCCGCCGTAGGCATGGACGGCCACGGCGATCGGCAGATCGTTTTGGAGCAGATACACGGCCGCGCCGCTCTGCCCACCGGCGGTGTCGATCGCGTAGAAGACCTTCGGCCCGGTGACCGATTGGATCGGCAGCGAGTGGCGCCACAGAGTGCCCGACGGCTTGTCGCCCGGGTACCCGGTCACGTGCGCCTGCACGTTGACCAGCTGGCTGTCGTCGAACACCCCATAGCCAAACCAGCCGGTCGAGACGCCCAGGGGCGTGTCGAGGATGATCGCGCCGTAGTCGTGGTTCTGATCTCCCTTTTCGGTCCACCCCCGGACGCTCCAGAACGTCGTCGACTTCGCCGACCCGAGTGGCTTTTCGAACCCGTTGCGCCCGGGGCTCACGTCGATGCTGGTCACCCAGCCGTCGCGGTCGGGATCGCCGCTCCCTTTGATGAACACGCAGTGGCCGGCCGTGATCAGCGTGCGCGGGCTGATGAACCAGGCGGTGCCGAGCCACTGCGAGCCGTCGCGTGCCGTGATGCGCAGCGAGGCGATGGCGCGCCAGAGATATTGACTGGTCTGCGTCACCTGCTCGCGCTCGTCCGTGCCTTGGATGGACACGGCCGCCCCCTGGCCCTGGCCGAACGAAGCCGCGCCGATGTCGAGGATCGCGGTGTCCGGTCCGGCGTCGAACCCGGCGGCCCCGCCCAGGTCGGAAGCCCCTTCGGAGCCGCCGGCCGGTTGGGCTTCGGAATCCTGGGGTCCGTGGAAGGCCGGCTGCCGCAGCGCGGCCGGGGTGGACAGGTTCGTAACGGCGGCGTCTGGTTCGAATGTCGCTTCGAGAACGCTCATGGTACCTCCGTGCGGAGAGAGTCCTTCATATCCCGGACAGGCGAGTGAGACAGCGGTTTCGTTACTTATAGCACGGAGGGTGAGGGCTCCCTATCGCTGGATCTGGAAGTTCACCGTGAGCGTGTAGTACACCGCGACCGGCTGCTTGCCGATCCTGGCGGGCTCGAAGGTCCACTCCTTGACCGCGGCCAGCGCCTCGTCGTCGAGCCCCATTCCCAGGCGCTTGAGCACGCGCACGTTGGTGACGCGGCCCTGCTTGTCGATCACCGCCTCCAGGATCACAACTCCCTGGGTGCCCGCGCGGCGCGCCAGCTCCGTATAGCGCGGCTGCCGGCCCGACAGCGGAACCGGCCGCGTCATCGAGCCGTCGAAGCGGAGGATCTCGTTCCGGGGCTCAGGCGCCACGATCGGACCGGAAAATCCGATGCCGCCGCCGCTGTTGGGAACCCCTCCGGTTTCACCGCCCGGGAGACCGCCCGTCACGCCGCCCTGCGAGCCGAACGGAGAGGCGTCCTCGCTCACAGGCCCAGGGGTCTCCGGTCCCGGATCGGCCGGCGGGGTGTCCGGAATGCGGTCCGCGTCCGGTTGCCGGACCGGCGGCGTTGGGGCCGTCGGCGCCGTGGCCGCCGTGTGGTGCGTCGGGCCTCCGGCCGGCGGGGGCGGAGGCGGAGGCAGGAGGACCGAGATGTATGGTCCCATCGCGCGCTCCGGCTCCTGGACCGGAGCGACGTTCCAGACCTGCGCGAGCGCCACAGACGCCAGCACCGCGAGGTGCAGACCGACCGCGACCGGCAAGGGGGCCCACCGGCGGCGAGGATGCTGCTTCTCTTCCAGATCGATCAGCGAATGCTCGAACATGGCACACCTCCGAAACCTTGGAGACCGGTTGCCCCTCGCCGCCTAACCTGCTGGCTCCGAGGGAGTTATCCGGGCGCGCGCCCTTGTTCAGATTAGACGGGGGGTGGTTTCGGAAAGTTCCGCGAGAGGAAACATCTGGCTGCGGCACGGACACCGCAGCCAGGCGAGAAAGGGCTCAGTTGGGCAGGCAGCGGCAGCAGTCGTTGCCGGTCGGCGCCCAGTGGGTGCCCACTGGGCACTCCATGCACCGGACGTTGTCGCAGTTGCCGGCGGCGGCTTCCGGAGCCGAGATCTGCACAGCGAAGATGGCGGCAAGGGACACGATACCCGCGAGAACCAGTCTCTTCATACGTCTACTCCTACTTCTCTATGTGTCATTCGTAAGGACTCCCACCCCGAGACGTCCCGGGTGGGAGGGGCGCAGTCTAACCGCCTGAGCCCGGAGAAGCAAACGCTTGCTGCGGAATGATCCCCTCACTCCGCGCGCGGAACCAGGCCGCGGTCCGCGCCAGCCCCTCGGCCAGGGAGAGGGGCACCGGCACGTTCAGCTCCTTGCGCAAAAGGCTCGCGTCGATGGCCGACCGCTTCTGCTCGCCGGGCTTGCCGGGGCCATGGGTTGCCTCCGCGTCGCTGCCGAGGGCGCGCGCGATTCCGCGGTAAAGCTCGACGACGTTGGTCTCGACGCCGGTCCCCACGTTGTAGGTGTGGAAACCCGGCAGGCCCGCCGCCGCGAGGTTCGCTTTGACCACGTCCGAGACGTGCACGTAATCGCGGGTCTGCAGCCCGTCGCCATTGATCGTCGGAACGCGGCCGGCGAGGAGGCGGTCGTGGAAGATCGCCACCACTCCCGCTTCGCCATGCGGGTTCTGGCGCTCGCCGTAGACGTTGGCGTAGCGCAGGCAGGTTGCGTCGAGGCCGTAGGCCACGTGGTAGAAGAAGAGGTAGCGCTCGAACGCCAGCTTGCTCACGCCGTAGGGAGACACCGGCCGCGCCGGGTGGTCTTCCGTGGCCGGGAAGAAATCCTGCTCCCCGTAGATGGCGCCGCCGGTCGAGGCGAACAGCACCTGCCGGACGCCGCCGTGGCGGGCCGCCTCGAGCAGGTTCAAGCCGCCGAGGATGTTCACGTCGGCATCGAACACGGGATCTTCGACGGAGCGCCGCACGTCCATCTGCGCGGCGTGATGGATGAGGGCGTCCACCTGCGACTCGCGGACGAGCCGCGCGGCCTCGGGCGAGCGGATGTCGAGGACGTGGAGCTCCGCACCCGCCGGCACGTTCTCCTCGCGCCCCCCCGACAGGTTGTCGAGGACGAGCACCCGCAGCCCCCGCTCGACGAAGGCTTCGGCCAGATGGGATCCGATGAATCCCGCTCCCCCGGTGATGCAGACGGTCCGGATCTGTTGGTCGTCGCGCATGATGGCGGAGCTTATAGCAAGAGGCGGACCACCGCTTCCCCACTCCAGGCGCGCGATAGAATGCCCCCGCGCTCCGCCGTCTGGAGCGTTCCTACCTGGGGAGGTGCGACGTGGACTACCGCAATCTCGGCCATACCGGCGTCAAAGTGTCCCCCCTCTGCCTCGGCGCCATGATGTTCGGCACGTGGGGCAACCCCGACCATGACGACTGCATCCGGATCATCCATCGGGCGATGGAGGCCGGCATCAACTTCATCGACACGGCGAACGGCTATTCCGAAGGCGAATCCGAGATCATCGTCGGCAAGGCCCTCGAGGACCGCCGCGACAAAGCCGTGCTCGCCACCAAGGTGTGGGCTCCGGTAGGCGAAGGGCCGAACCAGCGCGGCCTGTCGCGCAAGGCGATCCAGGAGCAGGTCGAGAACAGCCTGCGCCGCCTCGGTACGGACGTGATCGACCTCTACCAGATCCATCGCCCCGATCCGACGACGCCGATCGAGGAGACCCTCTCCACCCTGAACGACCTGGTGCGCCAGGGCAAGGTGCGCTACCTCGGCCTGTCGACCAACCACTACGCGGGCGACGCGCTGTGGGAAAAGCGCTTCTCCGCCTGGGAGATCGTGGAGACGCTGTGGATCAGCGAGCGGCGCGGCTGGGAGCGCTTCGTCTGCCTGCAGCCGCCGTACAGCATCCTGCGCCGGGTGATGGAGCTGGAGCATTTCCCGATGTGTCAGAAGCACGGCGTCGCCAACATCGTCTGGAGCCCGCTCGAAGGCGGCTGGCTCACCGGCAAATACCGCCGCGACACGGGCAACCCTCTCGACACCCCGCGCGCCGAGAAATGGATCGGCGACGTGACGAATCCCAAGTTCCGGAAGCGCCTGGACGTCGTCGAGGAGCTGATCCCGCTGGCCGAGAGCAAAGGCATTCCCCTCGCCCGCTTCGCCAACGCCTGGGCCCTGCGCCATCCGGCCGTGACCTCGGTGATCATCGGTCCGCGCACCCTGGAGCAGCTCGAAGACAGCCTGGCCGTGCCCGACGTGCAGATCACCGCGGAGGAGGCGGCGGTGATCGACCGGCTGGCGCCGCCGGGGACATCGGCGCTGTAGCCATGAAGGATCGAGAGCCCGAGGGCCAGGCGCTCCAGCGGCACAGCGAGGAGCTGGCCATCCTCAACGACGTGGCGCGGGCCCTGAACGCTTCGGTGGACCTGCCGGCGCTGCTCGAACGGGCGCTGGAGAAGGTGGCCGAGCTGCTCGGATTGAGCACCGGCTGGGTGCTCCTCCTCGACGAGATTTCCGGTGAGCCGTACCTCGCGGCCGCGCAGAACCTTCCGCCGGGGCTCCGCGAGGAGCCGCGGCTGATGACCGGCTGGTGCTGGTGCCTCGACTCCTTCCGCGACGGCGAAATGGACGGCGCGGCGAACGTCGGCGTCATCACCTGCAGCCGCCTCCGCAAGCTCGGGCTGGCCCAGGGCAAGACCGCCGGCCTCCGCTACCACGCGAGCGTCCCGCTCACCGTCTCCGCCGGCGGCGGCGGGATCCAGCGGCTCGGGATGCTCAACGTGGCCGGCCCGGCGTGGCGCGAGCTCGACGGGAACGAGCTGAACCTCCTCCGCACCATCGGCGACATGCTCGGCGTGGCGGTCGAGCGGGCGCGGCTGCACGCGCGCCGGCTGGAGTCGGCCCAGACCGAGGAGCGCAACCGCCTCGCCCGCGAGATCCACGACACGATCGCGCAGGACCTCTCGGCCATCGCCTTCCAGCTCGAAGCCGCCGAGGCGCTCCTCACCCAGCAGGCGGAGCCGGAGCGCGTCCGGCGGAGCGTCACGGCCGCGCTCGACCTCACCAGGAAGGGGCTCGAAGAAGCGCGGCGCTCCGTCCTCGACCTTCGCGCGGCTCCGCTGGAGGGGCGGACGCTCCCTGCCGCTCTCGCCGCCCTGGCCGCGGAGGCGGATGCCGCGAGCGCGCCGGCCGTGACCTTCGAAGCCGCGCCCGCCGCGGCTTCCCTGACGCCGGCCGTCGAGGCCGGCGTCTACCGCATCGCCCAGGAAGCGCTCCAGAACGCGCTGCGCCATGCGGCCGCCACGCGCATCGACCTCCGCCTGGAAATCGCCTCCGGCACGGTCCGCCTCACCGTGCAGGACGACGGCCGGGGCTTCGCGATCGGGGGCGTTGCGGGCGGCTTCGGCCTCATCGGGATGCAGGAGCGCGCGCGCCTGCTCGGCGGCACGTTCCAGGTCGAAAGCGCGCCGGGCGCCGGCACCCGGGTCACCGCCAAGGTCCCAGCCAATGCCTGAGGCGATCCGCATCCTCCTCGCCGACGACCACCCGGTGGTCCGCGACGGGCTCGCGGCGATGCTGGGGACGCAGCCGGACTTCGAGGTGGTCGGCGAGGCCGGCACCGGCGCCGAGGCCGTCGTGGAGGCGGCGCGGCTGCGGCCGCACGTCGTGCTGATGGACCTGGAGATGCCGGCGCTCGACGGCATCGAGGCGATCCGCCGGCTGCGCGCCGCCGATCCGGCCGTGCAGGTGGTGGTGCTGACGGCGTTCGACACGGACGACCGCATCGTCGGGGCACTCCAGGCCGGCGCGCAGGGGTATCTGCTCAAGGGGGCGCCGCGCGCCGACATCTTCGCCGCGATCCGCACCGTGAGCGCCGGGGGCGCGCTGATCCCGCCGGTCGTCGCCTCGAAGCTCCTCCGGCAGGTCCGCGCGGCGGAGCACCCGGACGCGCTCACGGCGCGCGAGAGAGAGGTGCTGGACCTCATCGCCGCGGGCCTCGCCAACCAGGAGATCGCCGCGCGCCTCTCGATCAGCGAGCGGACGGTGAAGTTCCACGTCAGCTCCGTGCTCTCCAAGCTCGGCGCGAAGAACCGGACGCAGGCGGTCCGGCTGGCCCAGGAGCGCGGGCTCGTCTCCTCCTGACCTGTCCTTTGGTCCAGGTGTCGGGACTGTCCCTCCGCCGGATGTGCGGGGTGACGGGGATTCCTATGCTTGAACAGGACTGACACGGACGATCACGGACGGTCAGGGACGGGAAAGGACTTGCTCATGCATCGCACAGCACTGATCACGGGCGGCAGCCAGGGGCTGGGCCGCACGGTTGCGGAGTTTCTTGCGGCGCAGGGTTACGACCTGGTGATCACGGCCCGCCATGAAGAGGAGCTGGCGGCGGCGGCTCGCGAGCTGCGCCGGCATGGCGGCCGGGTGTTCGCGCTCACGGGCGACGTGGCCGACCCCGGGCATCGCCAGTATCTCGCGCAATCCGCGCGCGGCCTCCGCCGGCTCGACATCCTCCTCAACAACGCCTCCACCCTCGGCGCCACGCCCCTACCACAGCTCATCGACTACCCGCTGGACGAGCTGGACGACGCGTTCCGAATCAACGTCGCCGCCCCTCTCGCGCTGGTGCGGGAGGTCTTTCCCCTCCTTGAGGAGAGCGGCGGTCTGATCGTCAACGTCACGAGCGACGCCGCTCTCGGCGGATATCCGGGCTGGGGCGGGTATGGGCTCACCAAAGCCGCTCTCGATCTCGCGAGCCTCACGCTCGCCAACGAGCTGCGCGACCGCGGGATCGGCGTCGTGGCCGTCGATCCGGGCGACCTGCGCACGCGCATGCACCAGGCGGCCTTCCCCGGCGAGGACATCTCCGACCGGCCGCTGCCGCAGGTGACGCTGCCGTTCTGGGCCTGGCTCTTCGGGCAGCCCCGGGAGGCGGTGACGGGCCGCCGCTATCGCGCCCAGGCTGACCGCTGGGAGGTGAACGCGGCCGCCCTCGACGAGGTCGCCGTATGAGGCGCGCCGAGCTCGACTTCGACCGGCCGCAGGTGCTCCAGGCGGGCGGGCCACCCGAGCATCGCGGCCTGGAGCGCGACGAGGTCCGTCTGCTGGTCACGACGGAGCGGGGGCACGAGCACGCGCGGTTCCGGGACCTCCCCCGATTCCTCGCTCCCGGCACGCTCCTGGTCGTGAACACGAGCGCGACTCTGCCGGCGAGCCTGCCTGCCCGCCACCCCCATCTCGGGCCGCTCCTCGCGAACGTCTCGACGCGCTACGGCGGCGGCCTCTACCTGGTGGAGCTCCGGTGGAGCGCCGCGAGGCCAGGTCCCCTTCCGCTGGAGATGGGCGACACCCTGGAGATCGCCGGCCTGCCCGCCCGCCTCGTCGCCCCTCACCCCGGCCTGCCGCGGCTGTGGTTCCTGCGCGTCGAGAGCGACCTCCGGGAGGCCATGGACCACGCGGGAGCGCCCATCCGCTACGGCTATCTCGAATGGCCGTACCCGCCGCTGAAGGCGTACCAGACCCTCTTCGCGCGAGAGCCCGGCAGCGCCGAGATGGCGTCCGCCGCGCGCCCGTTCACGGCCCGCGTGGTGGACGCTCTCCAAGCGAAGGGGAGCGCGCTGGAGAGCGTGACGCTCCATGCCGGCGTCTCCAGCCACGAGCTCGAAGCGGACGAGGTCGAGGATCAGGTTCTCTACGCGGAGCCGTTCGAGGTGCCGGAGCAGACGGCCGACGCGGTGACCGCCGCCCGGCGGGAAGGGCGCCCGGTGATCGCCGTCGGCACGAC
>Ga0126309_10000823_pt1 | contig 10535 bp, 9 predicted proteins | sample Plot56_FD_92541 | JGI IMG/M metagenome (GOLD analysis project Ga0126309, IMG submission 92541) | Serpentine soil microbial communities from UC McLaughlin Reserve, CA, USA - Plot56 | ecosystem: Environmental > Terrestrial > Soil > Grasslands | place: USA: UC McLaughlin Reserve, Lake County...
GGCGGCTAGCGCGATGGGGATCAGGGCTCGTCGTGACAGCGGCGCCCAGGCCACGAGCAGCGGTACGGCGAACACCCACGCGAGCCGGGTCACGTTGACACCGACGGCGGCTGGATACACCAGAAGACCCACCTGCAGCAGTCCGTAGAGCACCGCCCCCGCCCGCAGCTGCCGCTGGCGGCACAGCAACCCGACAGCGATTGTGCACGCGGCGGACGGCAGCAGGTTGTGGACCTCGAACGGCATCGATCCGACACCAGGGAAGAGCGCAGCAGTGAGACCCAGGGGCGTCGCGACGACCGCACCCAGCAGCAGGAGGTGTCGCCGGGGCCGCGGCTGCGCGACAAGCACGACGGCGATCGCCAGCCCGAGGAACATCCCGGCCAACGGGCTCGCCAGGCAGGCGAGGATGCCGAGGGTCGCCGTGACCAGCGCACGCGCCTTCGTCGGGACCCGCTCGATGGTCGCGAGGCACCACAGACCCAACGCCATCCCGATCCCGAAGGTGATCCGGCCGTTGAGCAGGTTCGCCACCACCGTCAGCAGGAAGGCGCTGAGGCCGGCCACCGGCCGCCGCGAGGACCTCAGCAAGCGCTCCATCGCGCCGGCAGCGGCTGCAGCAGAGATCGCACCTGCCACCGGTGGCGTAAGTGCCGCCATCAAGGCCGGACTGAACGCGCTGTAGGTCGGTAGGTGAAGCCCGCCGAACCACCCCTGCCACCAGACCGTCGGCCCGACTCTGCGCAGGACCTCCGCCCGCGCAACCTGCGCCGCCAGGTCGGGCACCTGGGGTGGAGCCAGGATGTAGCCGGCGAGGACGGCCACGAACACGCCTACGGCAGCGAGCTCGTACCGCGTCGGGCCGGGTCTGCTTCCGGGCACGACCCGCCAGCTGTTCATGCGTCGATGCTGGAAGCGGGGGGCGGGCCGGGCAACGGGGGTAACCGGCCCGAAACCACCCGGTTACCCCCCGCGGCGAAGGGTGTCGCGCCATCATGGGCGGGTGACGGTCCCTGTTCGGGTTCTGGTCGCAGAGGACCACTTCGTGACCCGCGAAGGCTTGCGGCGCCTTCTCGACGAGCAACCGGACATCGAGGTCGTCGGCTGCGCGGCCGATCCGCGTGAGGCGATGGAGCTGGCAGCACGTCTGAGACCGGATGTCCTCCTCACCGACATCCGGATGCCGCCGAGCCACACGACCGAAGGCATCGACCTGGCGCACGAGATCCGAGCCGCGCTTCCTGGCTGTGGCGTCGTCGTGCTCTCCCAGCACGACGACGAGGAGTACATCTGGTCGCTGTTCTCCGAGGGGGTCGCCGGCTACGCGTACCTGCACAAGCTGCGCGTCGGGGACGCCGAGCAGCTCGTGCGCGCAGTGCACGAGGTCGCCGCGGGTGGGTCCGTCCTGGACCCAGCAATAGTCCAGCGGCTGCTCACGAAGCGGGCGGAGAAGCCGGGATCGCCCCTGTCACAGCTGAGCGACGGCGAGCTCGAGGTCCTCCGGCTGATGGCGCAGGGCTACAGCAATGCCGGTATCGCAGCCGAGACCCACCTCGCGACCGGGACGGTGGAAAAGCGGATCGCGACGGTCTTTCTGAAGCTGGGGCTGACCGAGAGGGATGACGTCAACCGCCGGGTCCAGGCCGTCCTGCTCTACCTTCGGGAGTCGGCGAGCGGCCACTGACCCGCTGCCCCTGCACCGGCACGTTCCAGGTGGCGGGCAGTTCGGCGGTGACCCACGTGCCCGCCGCGGCCCGGCTCTCGACCTCCAGCGTCCCGCCGAGCGCCGCGATGCGGTCCGACATGTGCTGCAGCCCGGTGCCCCGTCGGACATCTGCGGCGTCGAAGCCGATCCCGTCGTCATGAACCTCCAGCACGACGTTTGCGTCGCGCTCGGCGAACGTGACGGTGGTCGCCGTAGCCCGGGCGTGCTTGCGGATGTTGCCGAGGGCCTCGACCGCAACGAAGTAGACGGCCACCTCGACCTCAGTCGGCCACCTCCGCCGAGCGATGGCCGGATCGATGTCGAGGACGATGTTCAGCGGCATCCGGCCGACGAGGGATCGGATCGCGGCGGCAACGCCATGGTCGGTCAGCACGCTCGGGTAGATCCCCCGCGCGAGGTCCTGCAGGCTGAAGACGGCTTGCTCCGCCTGGTCGGCGAGCTCGTCGAACGTGTTCGCCGGCACGTTGGTCGCCCGGGCGAGCTGTCGCAGCCTGCCGGCGAGGGCGATGAGCTCGTGCTGCGCGCCGTCGTGGAGGTCACGCTCGATCCGCCGCCGCGCCTCGTCCTGTGCAGCGACCAGACGTTGCCGCGACACCCGCAGCTGCTGGGCCCGCTCCTGCAGCTCCTCCATCGTGGCCGCGACCTCGCCGAGCAGCTGACGGTTGTCATGGGCCAGCGCCGCCTCGCGACAGATGACAGCAAGGAGCTCCAGGTCTCCGTCGGTCAGCGGTTCACCGCGGCGCTGACCCACAACCAGGACACCCCACGGTGCGCCGTCCGCAGAGAGCACCGCCAAGGCCGCCGAGTCAGCCGGGAGGCTCGCCCGCTCGGTGTCCGGGGGAAGTAGCCGTGCCGGGTGCGTCCGGAGCAGCTCGTCAGGGAAGCGGACCACCTCTGACGCCGTGACCTCGCCCGCCTGCGCGGACAGCCGGAACACACCGGTCCGTGCCGTCTGCACCCACAGCGCAGTCCACGGTACTGCGACTCCGCGTCGGGCCGAGTCGGCGATCCGAGCGGCGGCAGCCTCGTCGTCCACCGCACTGAGGCCGTCGGCGAGCCCGACAAGCACCGCGTAGCCGCCGGGTCGCTTGCCGTAGACCAGGTCGCGCACCCATGGTTCGAGCCGCCGGCTGTAGCCCTGCAGAAGGATCGTCACCACAAGCGCAGCAACCGCTGCGCCTTGGACCTGGGCTGTGCGCACTCCACCGGTGGCCACCACGGCCACGGCGACGATCGCTGCCGTGAATGCCGCAGAACAGGTTCCGAGGACGACCGTCCGCGGGAGCGCCTGGTCGACGATCCACAGCCGCCAGCGGAGCATGGCGGCTGCCACGCCCAGCGCTCCGACCCCCACGGCAATCGCCGCGATCGCGAAGTGGACCTCCCCGGCTTCCACGCCCGGCAGCGTCCGCAGGGCGATCAGCAGCAGGACTCCCGCGGTGAGCCCGGTGGTGCCGACCCTGATCTGCTGGCGGACCACGGGGCCGGACCGCGGATAGCGCGCAGCGAGGCAGACGGCTGCCATCAGGGGCAGCAGGCCGACGAGGACGCTTGCCGCCTGCGCCGCGACCGGGTGGGGCGTGCCCTCCTGCGCTCCCGTGACGACCCCGGGGAGATGCCCCGGAACGGGCAGCGGAGCGCCGTCCGGCGCAGTCAGCCACGCGACCAGCGAGACGGCAGTGAGAAGCAGCGACGAGCCGATGACGAGGGCCCGCCACCTCGAGATCGGCCGGTGCCCGTCCGGGAACAGGCCGATGAAGAGCATCCATGGGACCGCCAGCCCCACGTCGATCAGCCAGACCGCGCCCGCCAGCAGCTCCGGCGGCCGTTCTTGCGCCTGAGCAACCGCGAAGAGTGCTACGGCGACGGGTCCGGCGACCGCAACGAGCAGCAGCACGCGCCAAAGGTTGTTGTCGGGCGTCGACCGGTGGAGCAGGACAGCCATGCCTGCCGCCCCCGCGGCGATGACGGAAAGATTGATCGTCTGTACGGGGAGGCGCGACCCGGTCGCGAGGTCGGTGGCGACAAGAGCCACGACGCTGGCCAGCACCGAGAGCAGTGCGATGCCGCGGACCAGCGGGGCGCTCGAACCGCTCATGCCGCCGATCGTGCGCGCTCGACCCCCGTCCTGCAAGGAGGCAATCCCCCGCTGCACCCGTCCGGACAACCTCCGTCGACGCGGGCGTCACCCGGCTGTCCGGCGATGTTTCGCGCGACGAGGGTCGGCTGCAGGCAATCGGACGAAGGAGGGCGCCACATGCCGCAGGCCCTGAAGGTGCGACACGACACATCGGCACCTGGACGAGGCGGTGTCTCCGAGGATCCAGGCTGCGCCCACCGCGGCTGCGTCCCGTCGAGGCCCGAGAGAGTCGTCACCGTCGCGAACGGCGTCACGATGGCCAGAACGGCCGGCTGCCTCGCCGCGGTCACGCTCTCCATCTCGACCTCGCAGCCATGGCTGCTCTTCCTCGGGCTCGCGATCCACTGTGTCGGCGACACCGCCGACGGGATCGTTGCACGGTGGCGGGACGAGGAGACGAGGGCGGGGGCTGTCCTCGACATCGTGAGCGACCGCCTGTGCATCGCCGTCTACTACGTGTCCTACGGCCACCTGCAGCACGACATGCTCCTGCCGATCGCGCTGTTCCTCTTCCAGTTCATGGTGCTCGACGCGCACCTTTCCCTGGCGTTCCTCAACTGGCCACTGCGGTCCCTGAACTACTTCTACCTCGTCGACCGGGGGCTCTACGCCTGGAACTGGTCGACCCCGGGGAAGGCCTTCAACAGCGGGGCGCTCATCGTGGTGATGCTGACGACGCGCTCGCCGGCCGCCTGCACGGCCCTCGTGCTCGCGATCACGATCGTGAAGGTCGCCTCGCTGATCCGGCTGCACCGCGACGGTGTTCCTGCCCCGGCCGGCTGCGCCGCGAGCAACGCGTCATGACCGCCGTCGCGCTGAGCGCCCTGGTGATCCTGCTGGTCCTGAGCTTCGCGACTGCGGTCGTGCCGATGGGTCCGCCGGAGGCCATGGTCATCGCTCTGACTGTCGCCGCGACCTCCCTGGAGTGGGCGCTTACGGTGGCGGTCATCGCAGCGGTGGGACAGGCCGGCGGCAAGCTGCTGGTGTTCCTCTCGGTCCGCGGCACCTTCCTGCGACGGCTGCCGCTCCTGAACAAGGTCCTGGACAACCGGGTGCTGACGCGCGTGAACGGCTTCGACCGGCGCCACCCGGGCCACCTCGCGGTGGTTGTCGGGCTCAGCGCGCTCGCGAGCGTCCCACCGCTCGTCGTCGTCTCCCCTGTGGCCGGCTCGACCGCGATGCGCCCGCGACTGTTCGTCGTCAGCGCGTTCGCCGGCCGACTCGGCAGGTTCAGCCTGCTGGCGCTGGTTCCCGGCCTCCTCTGGTGATGATCAGACCTGCTGGATCGGCGGCTTCGGCGGCGGAACCCCGTCGTCCTGGAGAGCCCCGCCTAGAGCACCGCCGATGCCCTTGAGCGCCTCGCCCAGCTCGCTCGGAACGATCCACACCTTGTTGGAGTCGCCCTGCGCGATCCTCGGCAGCACCTGGAGGTACTGGTAGGCCAGCAGCTTCTGGTCGGGGTTGCCGGCGTGGATGGCGTCGAACACGCGCTGGATCGCCTGCGCCTCACCGTCGGCCCTGAGGACGGCAGCCTGTGCGTCGCCCTCAGCCTTCAGGATGGACGCCTGACGCTCGCCCTCCGCGGTGAGGATCTGTGAAGCCTTGAAGCCCTCGGCAGTGAGGATCGTCGCCCGCTTCTCACGGTCCGCGCGCATCTGCTTCTCCATCGAGTCCTGGATGGAGGCGGGCGGGTCGATCGCCTTGATCTCGACCCTGTTGACGCGGATGCCCCATTTTCCGGTCGCCTCGTCCAGGACTCCTCGCAGAGCGGCGTTGATGTGGTCGCGAGAGGTCAGCGTCTCCTCGAGGTTCAGGTTTCCCACGACGTTGCGCAGAGTCGTCACCGTGAGCTGCTCGACGCCCTGGATGTAGTTGGCGATCTCGTACGTCGCCGCCTTCGCGTCCGTTACCTGGAAGTAGATGACCGTGTCGATCCCGACGACGAGGTTGTCCGCGGTGATGACGGGCTGCGGCGGGAACGACACGACCTGCTCCCGCAGGTCGATCAGTGGCCGGAGCTTGTCGATGAACGGGACGAGGATCGTCAGCCCAGGCGAGAGCGTCCGCTGGTAGCGGCCAAGTCGTTCGACGACGCCAGCGCGCGCCTGCGGCACGATCCGAACCGTCTTGGCCAGGACGACCAGCACCAGCAGGAGCAGGGCGACCAGGACGATCAACGTGACTACCGACTCCATCTAGAGCTCCGCTTCGTAGACGATCGCTGTCGCGCCGTCGATCTGCGCGACCTCGACGTTGCGTCCCGCCTCGATCACCGTCGAAGGGTCGAAGGTGCGGGCGGACCACACCTCACCTCGGAGCTTCACCTGTCCGCTGTGCGCGTCGACCTGCTCGAGAGCCACCGCCGGCGCGCCCACGAGTGCTGCCGTTCCGGTGCGAATGGCGAGCGGCGTGCGCAGGTGGCGCAGTGCGATCGGTCGCACGACTGCCAGCATCCCGATCGCCACTACCATCGCGACGACTACCTGCAGCACCACGGGGCCACCTGCGACGGCTGTCACACCGCCTGCGAGCGCCCCCGCCGCGAGCATGAGGAACATCAGGTCGAGCGTGGCGATCTCGACGACACCCAGAACGACAGCCAGACCGACCCACAACGCCCAGTCGTAGTCGTTCATCCGCCGGTCTCCTCCGCTGCTCGTCCGCGCGATCCTAGGTCAGGCGAGTGGTCGACGACCCGGTCACACGCCGTTGACCGCTCGAGCCGTCCAACGATCGGCGACCCGTTGGAGTTGCAGGCGGATGTCGAACGTCGCGCCGAGCGACTCGGCTGTCAGCGCCGTCTCCAGCGGGCCCTCGGCTACCACGCGCCCACCCTTGAGCAGCAGGACGTGGGTGAACCCGGGCGGGATCTCCTCGACATGGTGCGTCACGAGCACGAGCGCAGGAGCTGACACGTCAGCGGCAAGCTCCCCCAGCCGCCGGACGAGGTCCTCCCTGCCGCCGAGATCCAGGCCGGCGGCGGGTTCGTCGAGCAGCATCAGCTCGGGATCGGTCATCAGGGCACGGGCGATCTGCACGCGCTTGCGTTCGCCTTCGGACAGGGTCCCGAACCGCCGCGAGGTAAGGGGCGCCACACCCAGGGCATCGAGCAGCTCCTGGGCGCGGTCGCTGTCGAGGGCGTCGTAGCGCTCACGCCAGCGGCCGACCACGGCGTACGACGCCGTGAGCACCACGTCGCGGACGGTCTCCTTCGCAGGCAGCCGGTCGGCCAGCGCGGCGCTCGAGAGCCCGATCCGCGGCCGCAGCTCGAAGACGTCGACGGCACCCAGCGTCTCTCCCAGGATGGTCGCGCGGCCACGGCTGGGGTGCAGGTTGGCCGACGCGAGCTGGAGCAACGTCGTCTTGCCGGCACCGTTGGCCCCGAGCACCACCCAGCGTTCGCCCTCGCTGACCTGCCAGTCGACGCGATCGAGCAGCACCGCGCCTTCGCGCAGGACGCTGACGCCGCGGAAGTCGAGGACGTCGGACACGAGCGCAACCCTATGAGTTCGCGGCTCTAGCCTTGTCCGCGTGCCTGAGCTGCCGGCTGCCGCGCGTCTCGTCGTGTGGGGCAATGCGTGCCTCGCCGGTGCCGCCAGCCCCGACGAGGCCGCCGAGCGCGTCACCGGCCCCAGCGATGCGACTCATCGGGTCTTCGGTCTGCCGGGAGAGGACGGTGGCGTCTCGATGACCTACGCTCTCGCGCGCCTGCGTCCGCTCGGCGTGACGTCGCTGCGCCTGGCGCTGCCGAGGCCTGGCGACGTGAGCGGCCTGCCCGGGCCGCCTGCCTTCAACCGGCGAGCGCTTGCCACGGGTGCGGCCGCCCTGGCGGCCGGCACCTCCCCACTGGGGTTGCTGGACGAGAGCCGTGGTGCGTGGACAGTGCACCCGGTGCAGCCAGACCCGCGGCCCCCGACACCGCTGAACGAGGCGGACCGCGACCTGCAGAGGGTGATGCGTTCAGCGACCGCGCGGCTCGTCCACCTCGACGTTGCACGGTGGCAGCCCGCGGCCGCAGAGGTCCTCGCTCACCAGGCGGCGCAGTCCACTCGCAGCCCGCTGCCACGCAGCTCTCCTCCGCAGTCGGCGCACCTGCTCGACACCGCATTGCGACTGCTGACCATCGTCGACGTCGCGCGCGCCGACGACGGTGCCGCGGTTTCCGCCTCGGAGATGGCGGCGCGGCGCGAGGCGCTCCGGGAGGTCGAGACGGCTGCGCGTCACGCAGTCGAAGCCGCCTGCAACGCCGGGAGCCCGCAGGTCTAGGCCATGGCCGCCCGGTAGACGTCGAGCGTCCTCGTCGCGACCGTCGTCCAGGAGAAGTTCTCGACGGCACGGCGACGGCCGGCCTCGCCCATCCGCCGCGCGGCCGGCTCGTCAGCGAGCACCGCGTTCAGACGGTCGGCCATGTCGGCTTCGAACCGGCCGGCATCGACCGGCGTACCCGTGCCGTCGTCGAGCTGCTCGATCGGGACGAGGAACCCGGTCTCCCCGTCCGCCACGACCTCAGGGATGCCGCCGGTCGCAGTGGCGACGACCGGCGCGTGGCACGCCATCGCCTCGAGGTTGACGATGCCCATCGGTTCGTAGACCGAAGGGCAGGCGAACACCGTCGCGTGCGTCAGGATCTGCACGACGTCGGGCTTGGGCAGCATCTCGCTGATCCAGAAGACGCCGTCCCGCTCCGACCGCAGCTCCTCGACCAGGACCGTGACCTCGGCCAGGATCTCCGGGTTGTCCGGTGCACCTGCGCAGATCACGAGCTGAGCGCGGGGATCCAGCGCGCGCGCGGCTCGGAGGAGGTGCGGCAAGCCCTTCTGGCGGGTGATCCGGCCGACGAAGACCACACTGGGCAGCCTCGGGTCGATGCCGTGCTGCTCGAGCACGTGGGTGCCCTCGTCGGGCTGGTACTCCTGCGGATCGATGCCGTTGTGCACCACGTGCACCCGGGCCGGGTCCACGTTCGGGTAGCAGCGCAGCACATCGTCTCGCATCCCGGCCGACACCGCGATCACCGCGTCCGCCGCCTCGAAGGCGACCTGCTCCGCCCACGACGACACCGTGTAGCCGCCACCGAGCTGCTCGGCCTTCCACGGTCGGAGCGGCTCGAGACTGTGGGCGGTCACCACGTGCGGCACCCCGTGCAGCAGCTTCGCGACATGGCCCGCGATGTCGGCGTACCACGTGTGCGAGTGCACGATGTCGGTGCCCTCGCACCCTGCGGCCATCTCGATGTCGGCGCCCAGCGCGCGCAGGGCACCTTTGGCCGCGGAAAGGCCCGGCGGCACGTCGTACGCCGTGACACCCGGCTCGTCGCGCGGAGCTCCCATGCAGTGGACCCGCACGTCGACCAGTGCGCGCAGCTCCCTGGCGAGGTACTCGACGTGCACGCCCGCACCGCCGTAGACCTCCGGCGGGTACTCGCGGGTCAGCAGGTCGGCTCGCACTCCCCCATGATCCCGGCCGGCGGTCGGCAGGGCTAGGCCGGGATGGCCGGGGTACGGTCACGCCATGGCGGAGAAGGTGCTCTCGATCGTCCTGGCAGGCGGCGAGGGCAAACGGCTGATGCCGCTCACGGCAGACCGAGCCAAGCCCGCCGTGCCGTTCGGGGGGATCTACCGGCTGATCGACTTCGTGCTGTCCAACCTGGTCAACGGCGGCTACCGCAAGATCGTCGTGCTCACCCAGTACAAGAGCCACAGCCTCGACCGGCACATCACGTCCGCCTGGCGGCTCTCGGCGATGCTCGGCAACTACATCGCACCCGTCCCGGCCCAGCAGCGGCTCGGTCCGCGATGGTTCGCCGGCTCGGCTGACGCCATCTACCAGAGCCTCAACCTGATCAACGACGAGCGGCCGAGCCACGTGATCGTGTTCGGTGCCGACCACATCTACCGGATGGACCCGAGCCAGATGGTCGCCCAGCACGTGTCGGCGGGCGCCGGCGTGACGGTCGCGGCGATCCGGCAGCCGATCGGGTTGGCCGACCAGTTCGGCGTGATCGAGACAGCCGAGGACCAGCGGACGATCTCGGCGTTCCGCGAGAAGCCGACCGACGCCGAGGGCCTGGCCGATGCCCCGGACCAGATCTACGCGTCGATGGGCAACTACGTCTTCACGACCCGGGTCCTGTTGGAGGCGCTGCGCCAGGATGCTCTGGATCCCGCGAGCAAGCACGACATGGGCGGCGACATCATCCCTCAGCTGGTCGCCAAGGGCGAGGCTCAGGTCTACGACTTCCGCGACAACGACGTGCCCGGTTCCACCGCGAGGGACCGGGACTACTGGCGCGATGTCGGGACGATCGACTCGTTCTACGAGGCGCACACCGACCTGATCTCGGTGCACCCGCAGTTCAACCTCTACAACAGCGACTGGCCGATCTACACGACCCACGACCCGCTCCCGCCGGCGAAGTTCGTGCACGCCGAGCCGGGCCGCGTCGGCCGCGCCGTCAACTCGTTCATCTCCAACGGGGTCGTCGTGTCGGGGGCGTACGTGCAGGACTCGGTGCTGTCCCCCAACGCGTCGGTCCACTCGTGGGCGGAGGTGACCGGCAGCGTGCTGATGGACTGCGTCTCCGTCGGGCGGCATGCGGTCGTGCGGAACGCGATCCTGGACAAGAACGTCGTCGTGCCCGAGGGGGCCCGCATCGGCATCGACTGCGAC
>Ga0126309_10000824_pt1 | contig 10531 bp, 5 predicted proteins | sample Plot56_FD_92541 | JGI IMG/M metagenome (GOLD analysis project Ga0126309, IMG submission 92541) | Serpentine soil microbial communities from UC McLaughlin Reserve, CA, USA - Plot56 | ecosystem: Environmental > Terrestrial > Soil > Grasslands | place: USA: UC McLaughlin Reserve, Lake County...
ACGCGCACCGCATCCCATTCCTCGAGCTCGACGATCTCGTCGTCGACTTTCATCCGCCCGCTCCCGCGCACGACCACGTACACCTCCTCTTGCGTCGTGTGCGTATGGCCGTACGGAAAGCGATAGCCGGGCGGGACGCGCTGGTAGCTCAGGGCGGATTTCTCGAGCTCGAGCACCTTGGTCGCCGCGCGGAACTCCAGGTCGGGCGCGCCGTCAAACCTAGGGCCGATGTCCTCCAGATCCTCCTTGATGTTCCTGAGCGTGAACGGCACGGCGCAATCCTATGGCCTCATTCGTCTGTGCCCAACGGACTCACCGGGCCGACCAGGGAGCCTGGCTACCGCTGTGCGCAGACGGCGTCGATCGGCCAATAGGTTGCGCGCGGCTATCCCGGTTTCCGGGACTCGTTCGTGGCAAGTGCATGCGTCAGCTCGTGTCGGGAGTGGATGTTGAGCTTTCCGTACGTGCGGCTGAGGTGCGCCTCGATCGTCTTTTCGGTGACGAACAGCGCTTGCGCCGCCTCGCGGTTGCTAGGTGTGGAGGCGTCGCGCTCGCGCACCAGGCTCGCCACGATCGAAGAGAAGCCCGCCAAGCGCGTACCGAGTCCCGGCCGGCGTTCGAGCGGGCGGTGCACGCCGGGTGGACGTCGATTCGGAGGCGCGTAAGAGCGCACAGCGACTCAGTTTTCAGACCTCGCGCAAGGCGTGCGCGGGCTGTTGGTGTACGCTCGCTCGACGTCGAGGTCAGAAGCCGTCACGACCAGCTCTGTCACGGCATCGGCGCGCCACCCTGATCTCGCACCCTGATTCTCGATCCGGCGACCCTGATCCACGCCACGCCAAAGCCGCCCACGGGGCGCGAACCCGGCGTGATGGCTATGCCGTCCTAGTGCGCGGGTGCGCGCGTTGCGTGGTCGGCGCGCTCGACGGCACGGGCGAGCTCGACCCGCGAGGAAACGCCGACCTTGCGGAAGATGTTGCGCAGGTGCGTCTCGACCGTCTTCTGACTGAGGAAGAGCTCGGCGGCTATCTGCGGATTGGTCTTGCGGTCAGCGACGAGCCGTGCGAGCTGGAGCTCACGCTCGGTCAGCGATTCAAGCCCAGTCCCGTCGGCACTTCCCGGCCGCGTGCGGCGGTGAACGCGATGGCCGAGCTTGCGGAGCTCGCGTTCCGCCTGATCCCGGTAGCGGAGCGCTCCGCGTTCCTCGAAGTCCCGGGCCGCGCGTTGCAGCTCGCTCGCGGCGCGGTCACGCTCACCGGTTTGGGCGAGGGCCAGGCCCGCCAGTGTGCGCGACAGGGCTGCCTCGACCGGCGCTCCCGCCTGATCAGCGGCCGCGGCGGATGCGAGTGCCTGCCCGGCTGCACGGGCAGGGTCGCCGGTCGACAGCTCGACTGCCGCGGACGTTCGATCGGCCCAGGCAGCAGCCATCGGGAGCTGCACGGCCGCCGCCCACGCCTGCGCGGCCGCGGCTGCACGTTTCGCCTCGGCGTGACGACCGAGGTCGAGCCAGGAGCGCGCCAGCACCTCGAGGTAACGCGCCCGCGGGCTCCCTGCGATGAGGACCAGCTCATCGCCTCCCGCCGACTCGAGGAGCAACTCGACCGCGCGTTCCGGCTGCCCTGTCTCGAGCAGTGCCGCAGCGAGGTCGGCGGCTCCCTCGGCCGAGTGGAAGTTGCTCTCGGCGTCCCGGCTGAGGTCGGCGCTCTCCTCGGCGGTGGCGAGCGCGAGCTCCACGTCCCCACTCCGCAGCGCGGCGGCCGAGCGGCCCAGCAGGTTCCAGACCAGCGCGTGTGTGTTGCCCAGCAGGCGGGCCGCCTCGATGCCGCCGTCGAGGAGCTCGGCCGCCTCGACCAACTTCCCCCGCTGGCGCAAAAGCCCGCCCAGGGTCGCGGCCAAGAGGAGGAAGAGCTCCCCCTGGCCGGTCGCACGCGCCACGGCCAGCGCGCGATTGGCGTGCGCCTCTCCCTCGGCGTACCGGTCCAGATAGAGCTCCACCCCGGCGAGCCAGGCCGCGCCCTCGAGGTGGGCGGCGAGCTCGTCGTCCGACAGGGAATCGACCAGTGCCGCCGCCTCTGAACGACTGGATTCGGCTCGGTCGGGCGCGCCCATGATCGAATCCGCGAGCGCGAGCTCGGCCAGGGCCGCCGCGGTCATAGGCGCGTCTTCAATGCGTCTCGCCAAACTCACCGCGCGCTCGGCCGCTTCGTGCATCTCGTCGTGCTTCGTGCGCCACAGGGCATTGATGGTGAGCTCGAGCATGAGCACGACCCCCTCGCGCGAGCCCTGATCGGGGAGGCTCTCGAGGGCGCTCGCCAGGCGGTCACGGGCTTGATCCTGTCGGCCCAGATTGCTCTCCACGCCGGCACAGGCCCGGGCGAGCTTGGCACGCAGCGCGGGGGAGTCGTCCGGCACGATCGCGAGCGCGTCCAGCAACGCGCCGTGGCTGTCGTTGAAACGGCCGACAGCCGTCAGCGCTCTCGCGCGAGCGAAGAGAAGCTCGATGCGCTCCTCCGCCGGCGCGGTCGCCGGCAGCAGGCGCAGGGCTTCCGCGAACGAGTGCGCGGCGCTCGCCGGCGCCAGCCGGACGGCTTCCTCGCCGGCCTCGCGGAGCACGGAAATTGCGCCGGTGTCGCCTTCCCGCGCCGAGCGCTCGACGTGATGGGCGCGGGCCGAAGCTGTGGCCCCCCGTGCCGCGAGCGCCTCGGCGCTGCGCTCGTGGGCGCCCAGGCGCCAGCCGCCGGCTGTGGCTTCGTAGACTGCGCGGCGAACGAGCGGATGCCGAAAGCGGAAGCGTCGGGGCACGTCCGTCGTGCGAAGAAGATCGAGTTTCAGCAGCTCGTCGATCGCCTCCATCACGGACGCCTCGGGCATCCCCGCCGCAGCTGCGGCCACCTCAGGCTCGAACGGGTCGCCCGCCACCGCCGCGCCTTCCAGCACAACGCGTTCGGAATCGGACAGCAGCGCAAGCTCCTCTGCGAGTGCTGCGGCAACGGTCGACGGAACACCGATCGCCGAGAGCGACGTGTCGTCGGGTGTTGCCGACGCGCCGCTCGTGCGGTCGAGTGACCGGGCGAGCTGTTCGAGATAGAAGGGGTTCCCGCCGCTCTCCGCATACAGGACGTTGGCGTCGACGCGATCGACCGCGTCGCCTAGTAGCTCTCGCGCCTCCTCGTCGCTGAGCGCGCCGAGCTCGAGGCGCGTGAGCAGATCCGCGCGCCACGCCCGCTCGAGTGCCGTGGACAAGCGTTCTGGCACGTGGCGCGGACGCATGGCCAGCGCCAGAAGCACCGGCGCGGCCGGCGGCCGGCGCAGGAGGGCTCCGAGCAACTCGATCGACGCCGAGTCGGCCCAATGCAGATCGTCGAGTACGAGCGCGAGTGGCTGCGTCGATCCGAGTTGTTCGAGCAGCGAGCGCACGGCACGGTGGCTGCGATAGCGCTCGTGCTGGAGCGCCACCTGGCGACCGCTCGCGAGCGTCGTCAACGACGGGAAGACGTGTGCGAGCTCCGTCCGAACGTCGTCGTCGAGGACGGCGAAGCGATTCGGGCCGAGCCCTCGCACGTACTCGTCGAGCGAATCCACGAACACCGAGAACGGCAAGTCGCCCTCGAGCTCGGACGCCGAGCCTGAGAGGACGAGGTGTCCTCGGGCATCGGCGCGATCGGCGAGCTCCGCCAAGAGACGCGTCTTTCCGATGCCCGGCTCACCCACGAGCAGGATTGCGTCGGAGCCGCCTTGATCGAGCTCGGCCAAGACTCGATCGAACGAACTCAGCTCCTCGGCGCGCCCGACGAGGTGGTCGGTATGCAGGGCCATTTCTCCTCCCGTGGAGGATAAGTCAGGCCCGCAGAACCACAAAGATCAGGGTGCGGGATCAGGGTGCCCCCCTGATGTCGGCGCGGCCGGGCAGCGCCAAGCTCGGCCCATGAGCCGTTACCTCCTTTATCACCACCACGAGCCGCATGAGTGCGGCGTCGTCTTTGCCTCGTTCAAGGGGCATCAGAGCCCGCTTCGCCACCGGTCCACCCTCGCAACCTGCCGCTCCGGCGGCCATGAGATCTGGTGGGCGGTCGAGGCGACAACGGAACAGGAAGCGCTCGGCCAGCTGCCGTTCTACGTCGCCGAGCGCACCACCGCAACGAGCGTGAGCGATGTCGAGATCCCGTGACCGGGCCTGCACTCGCCACCTCCGACCCCGCAAGGAGGAGCCTATGTCCCCCGCCAGCGTATGTCCCCCGCCAGCATCGACCCGCGAACTCGCTGCTCGAGAATGCGACGGCATCTCGGTGCGGCTGCTCTGGCACCCGCGCGAAAACGCCGTAACCGTGTTCGTCGAGGACGCACGGCCCGACGACTGCTTGCGCCTCGCAGTCGCGCCCGAGCGCGCACTCGACGCCTTTCATCACCCCTTCGCCTACGCCGCCTGACCGCGGCCCACTGAAAGGAGAGCGACCGTGTCCCACAGCACCACCCCCAACCGCAAGCCGCGCAACCTGGCCGCCCGCATGGGCCGCTGGAGCGCCGGCCACTGGAAAACCGCAACGTTCGGCTGGCTCGCCCTGGTCATCGTCGCCTTCGGCCTCGGCAGCATGGTCGGCACGAAGACCCCCAATCCGAACACGTCCGGGCCCGGCGAGTCGGGCCGGATGGACCGCATCCTGCACGCCGACTTCAAGCGGCCGGCGGCCGAGAACGTCCTGATCCAGAGCCGCACCGCCGCGGCCGGCACGCCGGCGTTCGACGCGGCCGTCAAAGACGTCGTCGCCCGCATCTCGCGCGAGGCCGACGTCCGGAACGTCCGCTCGCCGCTTGCACCCGGCAACGCGGACCAGATCTCCAAGGACCGGCACTCCGCGCTCGTCGGGTTCGACATCCGCGGCGAGATCGACAAGGCGCCCGACAAGGTCCGCCCCATCGTCGACGCCGTGGCCGCGGCCCAGGCGGCTCATCCGAGCTTCTTCATCGGCGAGATGGGCGATGCCAGCGCGCCGAAAGCGATCATGGATCAGTACGGCAAGGACCTCGCCCAGGCGGGGACGCTCTCCCTGCCGATCACGCTGATCATCCTGATCATCACGTTCGGCGCGCTTGTCGCCGCGGGGATCCCGCTGCTGCTCGGGCTCACGGCCGTGTTCGGCACTTTCGGGCTGGTCGCAGTGGCGAGCCACGCGCTCCCGATGGCGAACGAAGTCCCGGCGCTCGTGCTCCTGATCGGGCTCGCGGTCGGCGTCGACTATTCGATGTTCTACCTCCGGCGCGAGCGTGAAGAACGCGCGAAGGGCCGGAGCGAGCGGGCCGCGCTCGAGGCGGCTGCCGCCACCTCGGGACGGTCTGTGCTGATCTCCGGCCTGACCGTGATGGTCGCGATGGCCGGCATGTTCCTGATCGGCGACAAGACGTTCGCCTCGTTCGGCGTGGCGACGATGATGGTCGTGGCGGTGGCGATGCTGGGCTCGCTCACTGTCCTGCCGGCGCTGCTGTCGCGGCTCGGCGATCGGGTCGACAAGGTCCGCGTCCGGCGCCGCTCCCGCAACGGCGGTGAGAGCCGGATGTGGGGCTGGATCGTCGACCGCGTCCTGCGGCGGCCCGCGCTGTCCGCGGCGATTGCCGGTGTGCTCCTGCTCCTGCTCGCCCTCCCCGCGATCCAGATGCGGATGGCGGACCCCTCGCCGGAGACGTACCCGGCGCACCTCGAGGTCGTCAAGACCTACAAGCGGATGCAGCAGGCGTTTCCCGGAACGGCGCTGCCCGCGAACGTGATCGTCAAGGCCCCGACCGTGAACGCTCCGGCAGTCCGCGCGGCGATCTCCAAGCTCGAGCAGCGGGCGCTTGCGAGCGGCCGCGCGCACGAGCCGATCACGATCGCGGTCAACAAGGCTGGCACGGTCGCGAACATCACGATCCCGATCGACGGGAGCGGCAGCGACAAGGCGTCGGACGCCTCGCTGGCTCTGCTCCGGAAGACGATCATCCCCGACACGGTCGGCGCCCTCCCGAACGCCGAGGCCGGCGTCACCGGGCTGACCGCGCAGTGGAAGGACTCGGGCGACCAGATCCGGTCGGCGCTGCCGCTCGTGGTCGCGTTCGTGCTCGTGTTCGCGTTCGCGCTGATGCTGGTCGCGTTCCGCTCGGTCGTCGTCGCGTTGAAGGCGATCGTCCTCAACTGCCTGTCGGTCGCCGCGGCCTACGGCATCCTCGTGCTGGTCTTCCAGCACGGCATCGCCAAGGACCTGCTCGGGTTCACCGATACGTCCGGCATCTCGCCCGTGCTCCCGCTGCTGCTGTTCGTGATCCTTTTCGGCCTTTCGATGGACTACCACGTGTTCATCGTCAGTCGGATTCGCGAGCGGGTCCAGCGCGGAGCGACGATGGACGAGGCGATCTCGGAAGGGATCCGCTCGACCGGGAGCGTCGTGACGAGCGCCGCGGTCGTGATGGTCTGCGTGTTCGCGGTATTCGCCACGCTGTCGCTGCTGTTCTTCAAGCAGTTCGGCGTCGGGCTCGCGGCCGCGATCCTGATCGACGCGACGATCGTCCGCGGTGTCCTCTTGCCCGCGACGATGAAGCTGCTCGGCTCGCGGAACTGGTACCTCCCGTCGTGGCTCGAGTGGCTCCCGCACTTCGAGCACGGCGAGCTCGAGATCGACGATGAGCCCGAGCCGGAGCCGGCACCGCGCAAGTCGAAGCGTCGCTTGGGTGCGGCCCGCGTCACCGGTCTCCTGCTGATCGCGATCCTCGCGCTCGGTCTCGCGTACCTGAAGCTCGCTTCCGGCGGAGACAAGGTCGCCCTTCCCGCCGGTGCGAAGGCCGGCCAGCTGTCCCTGCATCCGTGCCGGTACGGCACGGAGCAGGGCAGCTACGCCGCCGACTGCGGCACCCTCGTCGTCCCCGAGAACCGGGGCAAGCCCGGTTCTCGACTCATCGCTCTCCCGGTCACTCGGATCAAGGCGCGCTCGGATCGTCCGGGCGCGCCGATCTTCCGTCTCCAGGGCGGCCCAGGCGTCACGAACATGTCGTTCAAGGAAGCGAGCCGGATCGCGGGCAGCCACGACGTCGTCCTGGTCGGTTACCGCGGCGTCGACGGCTCCGCGCGGCTCGACTGCCCCGAGGTCGAATCGGCTCTGAAGCGGTCGAAGGACTTCCTTGACACGAGCTCCTTCCGGGCTTACACGGACGGCTTCCGCTCGTGCGTCGATCGGCTCCAGGCCGACGGGTACGACCTCGCCGGCTACGGCCTGCCGCAGCGAGTCGACGACCTCGAGACGGCGCGCAAGGCGCTCGGCTACGGCCGGATCGACCTGATCAGCGAGAGCGTGGGCACTCGCACGGCGATGATCTACGCCTGGCGCTACCCGAAGAGCATCAACCGCTCGTTGATGATCGGCACCAACCCGCCCGGCCACTTCATCTGGTACCCGAAGGCGATCGACGAGCAGATCGGCCGCTACTCGCGCCTGTGCGCACAGGACGCGTCGTGCAGCAAGCGCACGGACGATCTCGCGGCGACAATGAAGGAGGCCTCCGCCGACCTGCCCGACCGCTTTTGGTTCCTGCCGATCCGGACGGGGAACGCCCGCGCCGCCTCGTTCTGGGGGCTGATGGAGTCGACGCAGGAGGCTGCGCCGCTCTCGGCGCCGATGACGCTCGACAGCTGGATTTCGGCTGCGCACGGCGACTCCAGCGGCCTGTGGTTCGAGTCGACGCTCGCCCAGTTCGCCTTTCCCGAGTCGTTCGTCTGGGGCGAGCTGGCGTCGGTCGCGCGGCTCGACGCCCAGGCGGCGAAGCGTTATTTCTCCTCGGATGCCGGTCGCGGGTCGATCATCGGCAGCCCCGGGTCGAACTTCCTGTTCGCGGGCGGTGACCTGCTAAAGGCGTGGCCCGCGAACCCGACGGAGAACGAATACAACCGCGTGCGGGACTCGAACGTCGACACGCTGCTTGTCGGCGGGGAGCTCGATATCGCGACGCCGCCGCAGGCGGCCGCGCGGGAACTGCTGCCGCATCTTCGGAACGGTCGCCAAGTCGTGCTGCCCGGAATCGGTCACACGACGTCGTTCTGGTCAGAGCAGAAGCACGCCGGCACGCGGCTGCTCAGCACCTACTTCGACACAGGCAAGGTCGATTCGTCGCTCTACATGCCCGGCAAGGTCGACTTCACGCCCGAGGTCACGCAGACGGCACTCGGCAAGGGCTTCGCCGGAGCGATGCTCGGCCTCCCATTAGTCGTGCTCCTCTCGCTGGTGCTGATGTGGCGGCGTTCGCGGAAGCGCGGCCGGTTCGACCGCAAGGCGAGCGTGCTCCTCCGCTCGCTCTACACGCTGGTCCTCGGGCTCGGCGGATGGTTCGCCGGCGTCGTCATCGTGCTGTCCGCCTTCCCGGAAGTGGCACTCGACGATGTGCTTCTCGCCGTCCTCTCGATCGGAGTGCCGATCGGGCTCGGGGTCTACCTCGCCTGGGTCAACCGCAACCTGCCGGCTCGGGCCAGAACGGCCGGCTTGCTCGCCGCAACGGCCAGCGCCCTCATTGGGGCCTGGCTGGGGTTTCACGCGACGACCGGGCTGATGGCCGTCATCACGACGATCGTCGGAGCGACCGTCGGCGCAAACCTGGCCCTCCTCGCTCTGGACATCTCAGGGGGTCGGCAAGTTCGTGACCGTTCAGCCGCAACGATCGCGAAAGAGACCCTGGCGGTGCGCCCGTCGACGAGTTGAGGTCCACTCGGTCCTGACGCGGATCGGCGGGCGGAGGGTGCAGATCGCCTCCGCCCGCCGGCGCTTGTCTGCTGGGCAGAGATCGGCCAAGATGGAGGCCAACCAATGGCCGAGCTCGCTCAACCGTTGGTTGCAGCGCCGGAGCCGACCTCGCACAAACTCCGACGCGATGTCGGCTTCGTCGGGCTCCTGTTCGCTTCCTTGGGCTCGATCATCGGTGCCGGCTGGCTGTTCGCCGCGCTCTACGCTTCCTCGCTCGCCGGGCCGGCGGCTATCGTGTCATGGCTGCTCGGCGCCGGCGCAATGATGCTCCTGGCCCTGACCCATGCCGAGCTCGGCGGCACGTACCCCGTGGCCGGGGGCAACGCGCGGTTCCCGCACTACGCGTTCGGCACCCTGATCGGCTTCACCAGCGGCTGGGTCGCGTTCCTCGGCACCGTGACCGTTGGGCCGATCATGGTGCAGGCCACGCTCCTTTACGCGTCGAACTACGCCTCCTCGCTGACGACGGTCTCGGCCGGCCGGCCGGTGCTGACGGCCCAGGGCTACGTCGTTGCGGCGGCGCTGCTGCTGCTCTTCTGCACGATCAACATCATGGGCGTGCGCTGGCTCGCGGAGACAAACAAGCTCGCCGTCTGCTGGAAGCTCTTCGTCCCCGCGCTCACCGTCGTCGCGCTCCTTCTGACGTCCGCTCACAGCGAGAACTTCAGCGCCGGCGGCGGCTTCATGCCCTTCGGGTGGAAAGGCGTGTTCCTGGCGCTTTCGTCCGGTGGCGTGGTCTTCGCCTGCCTCGGCTTCGAGCAGGCGGTCCAGCTCGGTGGCGAGAGCCGCAACCCAGGCCGGAACATCCCCCTCGCGATCATCGGCGGGATGGTCGTCGCCGTCGGCCTCTACCTTGCGCTCCAAGTTGCCTTCATCGCCGCGCTCGACCCGTCGAGCTTGTCCAACGGCTGGGGCGCGGTTTCGTTCTCCGGCAAGGCCCAGCTGTTCGGGCCGTTCGCAGGGCTCGCGACGGCACTGGGGCTCGGCTGGCTCGCGGTTCTCGTCTACACGGACGCGATCGTCTCTCCCGGCGGCACCGGCCTCCTCTACACCGGCGCAAACGCTCGCATAACGTTCGCGCTCGCTCGGAACGGCTATATCCCGCGGGCATTCGCCCGGCTCACGCCTAAAGGTACCCCGCTTTTCGCGATCGCCTTCTCGTTCCTGTGCGGCCTGGTCCTCTTCCTCCCGTTCCCGGGCTGGCAGCAGCTCGTCGGCTTCATCTCCGCGGCGGCCGTGGTCGCGTACGCGATGGTGCCGCTCTCGCTTGGAGCTCTCAGGCGTCAGGATCCAGGGCGGCCGCGTCCCTTCCGACTGCCCGCGGCGTCACTGCTCGCCCCGGCCGCGTTCGTGGTCGCGAGCGAGATCCTGCTCTTCACCGGCTGGGCCGTGGTCTGGAAGCTGATCGCGGCGATCCTGATCGGCTACGCGCTCCTGACGCTCTCGATGCTGACCGACACGAACGCGCGGACGCTGTCGCTCGATTGGCGCAGTGCCGTCTGGTTCTGGCCGTATCTGCTCGGCATGGGCGCGATCTCGTACCTCAGCTCCTTCGACACACGGACACCGAGCTCGATCCCGCTGATCGGCCTCGACGGACCCCGCAATGAGCTCACCTTCGGCTGGGACGTCCTCGCCGTCGCCCTCCTCAGCCTCGCCGTCTACTCGTTTGCGATCAGGAGCCGGCTCCCCGCTGAGCAGGCACTCCAAAACGTGGGCGACTTCACTGCCGAGGCAGAAGGCGACGACGGTCCGGGATCTTCGGCTCCGGCGCGTGG
>Ga0126309_10000825_pt1 | contig 10513 bp, 8 predicted proteins | sample Plot56_FD_92541 | JGI IMG/M metagenome (GOLD analysis project Ga0126309, IMG submission 92541) | Serpentine soil microbial communities from UC McLaughlin Reserve, CA, USA - Plot56 | ecosystem: Environmental > Terrestrial > Soil > Grasslands | place: USA: UC McLaughlin Reserve, Lake County...
ACTCCTGCATCGCCGCACGCGTGATCGAGTCGAGCGCGGCGAACGGCTCGTCGAGGAGAAGCACCGGCCGCGCGGCGAGGAGCGTCCGGAGGAAGGCCACCCGCTGGCGCATCCCGCCCGAGAGCTCGGCCGGCCGGACGTGGGCGAAGTCGGCGAGGCCGAAGCGGGCGAACAGCGGCTCGGCGCGGGCGCGCGCGGCCGCCGGATGCTCGCCCTGGGCCTCGCGCGCGAGCGCGGCGTTGGCGAGCGCGCTGCGCCACGGAAGCAGGAGGTCGCGCTGTGGCATGTATGCGCACGCGGGGAGGCGCTCCTCGCGCGCCGTCGCCCCGCCTACCGCGACCGTCCCGGCGTCTGGCTCGGAGAGGCCGGCGACGAGCTCGAGCAGCGTGGACTTGCCGCACCCCGAAGGGCCCACGACGGCCAGCACCTCTCCGCGCGCGGCCGCCAAGTCAAGTCCTGCGAGCGCGAGCGTCTCGCCGCGGCGCGAGGAGAAGCGGCGCATGACGCCGCTCAGGAAGACCTCGGCGGTCTCCTCGCGCGGTCGTGGCTCGATTGCGGCAGCCCCTAGCTGCGTCGGCATGGCGCTCCCTCCGCGGGCATTACCCCACAGGTTCGAAGGGTCGGCGCCGGGCGACCCTTGGTCGAGCGCGCCCTCTCAGCCCGCCTTCCCGCGAGCCCCCCTGGTCGTGTCGACCGAAGTCTACCCGACCGCCTCCGCCCGCCGGTCGCCGCCCCTCACGAGCGCCGCGTCGGGGACCGGCACGCGCTCGAGCGCGGATGGGGGGCGGCGCCGGCGCCGCGGCCGGCGCCGTTCGCACAGCTAGCGCCCGGTGTGCAGGCGCTCAGGGCGCCGGCGCGGGCGGCCGCGGGCGAGCCAGGCATGAGGCGCCGCGTCGCGCGCGCGGAGCCGTGTCGGCGCCGCCGGCCGCCTGCGCGCGGCCGCCGGAGGCGAGCCGAAGGAGGGCCCAGGCCATCGCGCCGATCCACACCGCAGCGATCGCTAGAAGGACGAGGTAGGCCGGGAGCTGCAGCGCGCTGGTCCCCACGGCCTCGCGCTGGAGGATCCGCTTGTCGGCCACGAACGTGCGCGTGAAGCGGGGTTCGGCGGTGACGGCGGGCGCCGGGATCGCCCGGTCCTCGGGCATGTAGATCGGAAGGGCCCGGATCGCGCGGCCTTCGTGCAGCCGGACCATGGTCTTCCACTCGCCGTGGACCGGTACGGGCGCCGTCGTCCTCCACACGCCCGGCGCGATCTCGCCCAGGTGCACGAGCCGGCTGCCGCCGCCCTGCCACGACAGCGCGCTCATCCAGTCGGCGCTCTCGGCGCCGGAGGGCGGGCTGACACGGACCGTCGCCTCGACCTCGCGGCGGGGCTCGGGACGGACCTCGCTCAGCGTCACCTGGGCGCGCAGCGGGGGGCCGGGATTTGTCACGAGCGGGAAGGCGAGCAGGGCGATCACGGCCGCGCCCGCCGCCGGCACAAGCCAGCGCGGCACGCGCTCGGCGACGCCGAGGTCGGAGTCGAGCGCGCGGGCGATCGACCCGCCGAGCAGGCCGCCCGCGAGCCCGGCGAGCGGCGCGGCGAGCGCCACCTCGGCCAGGAGCGCCTCCGTCCAGGGGATCGGCATCGCCAGGTGGCTCCAACCCCACTCCGCCGCCGTCCCCACGGTCCCGATCAGGACTCCGGAAACCGCGCCGAGGGCGAGCGGCCGGTCGCGCGGGATGCGCAGCGCGACGAGCTCGACGATCGCCGCCTCGGCGAGGTAGACCGGGAAGCGCATGACGGTGTGACCGAACATCGGCCCTACGAGCAGGGTGATCGCCGCGTTCACAGCGATGTAGAAGGCCGCGGTCTTCAGGGCTCCGAAGTGGCCCAGCCACGCGCGTGCCGCCACGAGCCCGATCCCCGCGGCCAGGGCGATCATGATCGGCTCGAACAGCAGGCGGAACTGCGGCACGCCGTAGTTGAACTCGAGCTGAAGCGTCGAGAGTCCGATCAGGAAGCCGCCGGCCACGCCCGGCCCGCGCAGGCGGCGGACGAGCGCGGCGGCGCGCGCGTGGACAGGGCGCTCGGTGGCTCCGGGGCGCTCGGCGCGCCTGCCCTCGGCGAGCAGGACCCAGATCCCGAGCGTGGAGAGCGAGGCACCGGCGATCATAAGGATGTGGGTGGGCCCCCACAACGTCACGTCCTGGCCGAACAGCCGGTGCCAGACGTCGTCGAGCGGGAATCCGGAGAGCGAGAAGCCGCCGCACAGGAGGATGAGCACGCCCCCGAGCGGCACGTGCCAGCCGGGCCGCAAGGCGATCGAGGTCCGGGTGCGCTCGCCCGTCCCGAGCAGGACGGCGAGGTAGCCGGCGAGCACGATCCCGCCAAGCCCGGCGAGGATAAAGAAATGCGAGGTGTTGGCGAACGGCCCCGCGTCGCGTCCGTCGTCGATATGGGTCGCCACGTCCCAATAGAACCCGAAGCACGCGGTGACGAGCGCCGCCGCGGCGAGCAGCGAAGGCAGGGCGACCCACCCGGGCATGCCCGAAAAGCGCTCGGCGAAGCCGGCGACGCTTGTGACGAGCTGCGTCCGTCCGCGCCGGTGGAGCTCGCCAAAGGCGACCGCCGCGACGGCAAGCAAGACGCCTACGATCGTGGCGGGCACGAGGTCCTCTGTCGGCGCGCCTCGGGCGGGCTCGCCGGCGGCGAGCGCAACGGGGCTCAGCACGAGCGACGGCAGGACGGCGAGCGCAGCGGCGAACGGGAGGGACTCGAGGCGGCGCATGTCGATGCTCCTTTCGGGGGCCGGCATTACGCGAGATACTCCTGCCGCAGAATCATGTTACATCGGATAATGGAGCATGGCCTTCGGTAACATCACCTGGAGGATGCCGACGGCCAACGAAAAGTCGAAGGACGGGTCGGGCAGCAAGCGCCGACGCCGTTCCGCGCCCACGGCCGACGGTCCAGCCAACGGCGGCCAATCGCTGCCGGCTGCCGCCAACGGCGCCGCGTCCGCCGACACGGACGTGCTGACCATCGAGCAGCTCGCCCAGGAGACGGGCATGACGGTGCGCAATATCCGCGCGCACCAGTCGCGCGGGCTCCTCCCGCCGCCTGTGATCCGCGGGCGCACCGGGTACTACGGGCGTGAGCACGTGGCGCGCCTCGAGCTGATTGCCGAGATGCAAGCCGACGGCTTCAACCTCAAGGCGATCGAGCGCCTCGTGGCCGACACGGGCGACGCGGCCCCCGAGCAGGTGCTCGGGTTCAAGCGCGCGCTGACCGCGCCCTTCGAGCAGGAGAGCCCGGAGCTGATCGACGAGGCGGAGCTCGCCGTCCGCTTCGGGACCGAGAACCGGCGCGAGATCACCAGGGCGATCAAGCTCGGGATCCTCGTCCCCATCGGCGAGGACCGCTATGAGGTGCCGAGCCCGACGCTGCTGCGCGCGGGGGAGGAGCTCGCGCGCGCCGGCGTCCCGGTCGACGCGACGCTACGGGTGCTCGAGCAGCTCAACCGTCACGCCGAGGGCGTCGCCGAGGCCTTCGTGAAGCTCTTTCTCGAGCAGGTGTGGAAGCCGTTCGACCAAGCCGGCCGGCCCGAGGAGCGCCTGCCCGAGGTCGGCCAGGCGATCGAGCGGCTGCGTCCGCTCGCCTCCGAGGCACTGCTCGCGGTGTTCCAGCGGAAGATGACGCGCGAGGTCGAGCAGGCCTTCGGCCGCGCGCTCGAGCGCAAGCGCTGAGCGCTCAGGCCGCCTTCGGCCGCAGGTCGGTGAGCGCGGCGGCGGCGGCCTCGAGCTGGCGCGTCGACCAGCACTCGAACACCCCGTCGCAGTACGGCTCGTACGCGCGCATAACCGAGTCTCCGTAGTTCCAGTAGAGCTTGGGCTCGGGGTTGATCCAAAATGTGCGCCCCGCGTGCTCGGCCACGCGCGCGAACGCCTGGGCGTGCGGCTCGCGCCCGTTCGTGCGCGCGTCGCCGAGCACGATCACCGTGGAGCGCGGGTCGAGGTCGTCGACCACCTCGGACAGGAACTCGAGCCACACGCGTCCATAGTCGGTGTAGCCCGAGACGTCGGCCACGCCCGCGTCGCTCGCGATCGCGCGCGAGATCGCCTCGAACGAGCGCTCGCGCGCGAACAGGTCGGTCACCTCGGAGATTCGCTCGACGAACACGAACGAGCGCATCCGGCGGAAGGCATCGTGGAGCGCGTGGAGCACAGAGAGGAAGAAGACGCTCGCACTGGTCACGCTCGTCGAGACGTCGCAGAGGAGGTAGAGCTCGGGCCGGCGCGGGCGCTTCGGCCGGTAGCGCAGCCGCAGCGGGACGCCGCCCGTCTCGAGCGAGGCGCGCAGCGTGCGGCGCACGTCGACGACCTGGGCGCGGCGGCGCCCGCGCGCCTCGTGACCCTGGGTCGCGAGCCGGCGCTTGAGCTGCCCGGCCACGCGATGGACGGCGGCGAGGTCCTGGAGAGGAGCGCTCGGGAGCGCGCGGTCGAGCTCGCGCAGCGGGCGCGAAGGCGGAAGCGAGCGGGTGCGCTCGACGGCGTCGCGCTCGAGCTCGCGCCGCAGGTGGCGCTCGAACTCGCGCAGGCGCTCGGCGGGGACCGCGTCGGGGTCGCCGCGCGCCTCGGCCTCGCCGACCGCGTCGCCGCGCAGGCCGAGCGAGCGCCGGATGCGCTGCACGTCGACGCCAACCACGCCCGAGCCCTCGCGGCGGCCAAGCGCGGAGACCGAGAGCCGCGCGAGGTCGCGCATCTCGCCGTCGGAGCCGGCGCGGATCGCATCGCGCACCGCTTCGCGCAGCGCGTCGAAGACGATCCGGTCGGCGTCCGAGCCGCCCTCCGCCTCGAAGCGCTGCTCGGTGAGTCCGCGCTCGACCGCCTCGCGCTCGACGGCTCGGAAGAAGAAGCGCTCGAAGAGCGCGTCAAAGACGCGTCGGTCATCCTTGGACTTGGCGAGCGTGGTGGCGAGCGCCTCGCGGAAGTCGGCTTCCTGCGTCCAGCTCACCTCGGCGAGCGCGTGGAAGGCGTCGAGCAGCTCCGAGGTCCCGATCGCCACCCCCTCGCGGCGCAGCTCGTCGCCGAGCTCGAGCAGTCGCGCCTCGAGGCCGGGCGGTCCCTGGCGCGGCGGCATTCCGCCGTACGGCGCGCCGGCGCGCGCGTCGCGGTGCCCCCCGACTCCCTCGCCGCGCTGCGGCGCTCCGCCTCGCCCGCGCCCCGCCCTGGCGGCGCGCGCCCCGCCGTCCTCAGGCGCTCCGCCGCGCTCCGAGGAGGTCATCGGAGGCAAGCTTCACGCCCACGCGCTCGGCCACCGTGTCGAGGTCGGTGCGGTGCTTGACGATGATGCTCAGCGTACGCTCGAACACCGACGCGTCGAGTTCGTCGGCTCCGAGCAGGAGCAGCGCGCGCGCCCAGTCGATCGACTCGGCGATCGAGGGCGGCTTCTTGAGGTCGAGCGCACGCACCATGTGGACGACCTCGATCAGCCGCTGCGCGGTCGTCTCAGGCAGCTCGGGCGCGTGTAGGCGGACGATCTCGAGCTCGCGGTCGACGTCCGGATAGTCGAGCCACAGGTACAGGCAGCGGCGCTTGAGCGCCTCGGTCAGCTCCCGTGCGTTGTTCGAGGTGAGGAGGACGAGCGGACGGCTGCGCGCCTCGACCACGCCGAGCTCGGGGATCGAGACCTGAAAGTCAGACAGGATCTCGAGCAGCATCGCCTCGAACTCCTGGTCGGTCTTGTCGATCTCGTCGATCAGGAGCACGACCGGCTCGCTCGCGGCGATCGCCTCGAGCAGGGGACGCGAGAGCAGGAAGTCCTCGCCGAAGATGTCGTCCTGGACCTCCTCCCAACCGGTCCCGGCTGCCTCGGTCTGGATGCGCAGGAGCTGCTTTCGGTAGTTCCACTCGTACAGCGCCTTGGCCTCGTCGAGACCCTCGTAGCACTGGAGGCGCACGAGCCGGCGCTCGGTCGCGCGCGCGAGCGCCTTGGCGAGCTCGGTCTTGCCGACGCCGGCCGGCCCCTCGACGAGCACCGGCTTGCCGAGGCGCGTGGCGAGGAACGACACGAGCGCCGCCGGCTCGCCCGCGAGGTAGCCGACCTCCGCGAGGCGCACGGCCATCGCCTCGGCGCTTGCGACGGGGGCGGGCACGGCTCAAGGATACTTCCGGCATCGACTCGCCCGAGACCGCGTTCCCCTCGACCCTCTCGGTCGAGCCCTTCCTGATCCTGCTCGCGCTCGGCTTCGTGCTCGGGGGCCTCGGTCATCTCTTCGGCCTACGCTTCCTCGTCGCGCTCGGCGTACTGCTGGTGCTCGTCGCGACGCTCGTCGGGCCGGCGGTCGTCGTGCTCCTCATGCGCTGAGGAGGACGGCGCGCGTGCATGGGCGGGCGGCTCGCCTCCGCGTTCGGAGGCGTCGCGCTTCTCGCGGGGTCTGGCCCTGCTTTTTCCGACGGCCGCGGGTCGTCTCCAAGGGCACGCGGCACGGGGAGGGGGAGAGGTCTGTGGACCCGCGCCTTAGCTCGTGTGCGACCGAGCGCGGACATCGACACCGCGGACCTAGACGCCCTGTGGCTCGAGAAGCCGGAGTGTGGGCCGGGGCGCAGGATCCGTCGCCTGCGCCTCCCCGCGGCCGCGCTACTTGCGACGGCCGAGATCTTCCTGCCGGCCGGCAGCGGGCAGGGCGCCGGTGGGGGCCGGCAGCGGGCAGGGCGCCGGTGGGGCCCCCGCGTGGCGGGGCGACGACTCCGGTGACCGGGGCGGTGCTCGACGTTGACTCCGCGTTCCGGCCGCGGCGAATGGAGGAGCTCGTACGTCGCTCGCGGGGTGGCGGTGCGGGCAACCGTCGAGGCGGTCGCGCCCGGCGCTCCGAGAGATGTCGATGTGCTCCTGGTGACGGGCCCTGCGAGGACGGCGCCGGTACCGAGCCGCGGGGCGAGGCCGACCGCCGCAGGGGAGGGGCACTCCGCTGCCCGGCGTCCCGCTTGCTCGGACCTGTGCATGCCCTGGGTCTTCGGCGTCGCCCGCGGTAGCGAGCGGTGCAACCGGGGAGACGGCCGCCGAGCGGTGCAACCGGAGGGCTGGATCCTCAGTGCCTCGGCGGCCACTGGGTTCGTATCGCTGCTAGTGCGTCGAGCGCGCGGCGAGCGAGGCTAACGTGGACCTCGATGCCCCTCCGCGAGGACGCCCAGCCACCCGGGCTTGAGCAGTGCGAAGTGGCGGTGACCGACTGCGGCTGAGGGCGCCGGCGCCCGCCGTCGGGGCCACACGGTTCCTCCTCTATTCTCCGCCCCGTGAGCGAGGTCACGTCGGGACTCGAGGGCGTCGTCGCCTTCGCCACCGAGATCGCGGAGCCCGACAAGGCCGGGAGCGCGCTGCGCTATCGCGGCGTAGACATCGACGACCTCGTGGGGCACGTGCCGTTCGAGCACGTTTGGGGGCTGCTCGTCGACGGGACCTTCGAGCCCGGCCTCCCGCCCGCGGAGCCGTTCGAGCTCCCGGTGCCCCGTACGGGCGACCCGCGCGTCGACGTCCAGTCGGCGCTCGCGCAGCTCGCTCCGCGCTGGCGGCTCGGGCAGGTCCTCGACATCTCGGACGAGCAGGCGCGCGACGACCTCGCACGCGCGTCGGTGATGACGCTCTCCTTCGTCGCCCAGTCGGCGCGTGGCGACGGTCTCCCTCCGGTGCCGCAGGAAGAGATCGATCGGGCGGAATCGATCCCCGAGCGCTTCCTCATCCGCTGGCGGGGCGAGGCCGATCCCGACCACGTCAAGGCGCTCGATGCGTACTGGATCTCCGCCGCCGAGCACGGGATGAATGCGTCGACGTTCACCGCGCGGGTCGTGGCATCGACCGGGGCGGACGTGGCCGCGTCGCTCTCGGCCGCCGTGGGGGCACTCTCCGGTCCGCTGCACGGAGGCGCTCCCTCCCGCGTCTTGAGGATGCTCGACGAGGTCGAGCGCACGGGCGACGCCGACCGCTGGGTGCGCGAGGCGCTCGACCGCGGCGAGCGCCTGATGGGCTTCGGCCATCGCGTGTACCGCGCCGAGGACCCGCGCGCACGCGTCCTGCGGCGGACCGCCCGCGAGCTCGGGTCGCCACGGTTCGAGGCGGCCGAGGAGCTCGAGCGCGCGGCGCTCGCCGAGCTTAAGGCGCGCCGGCCCGACCGGGTCCTGGCGACCAACGTCGAGTTCTGGTCGGCGGTCGTCCTCGACATGGCGGACATCCCGCCCGACATGTTTACCTCGATGTTCACGTGCGCGCGGGTCGGCGGCTGGGCGGCGCACATCCTCGAGCAGAAGCGGGAGGGACGGCTCGTGCGACCCACCGCGAAGTACGTCGGGCCGGGCCCGCGCGAGCTCGCGGCGGTCGCCGAGCGGATCCCGCTCTCGCGCCCTGCGGTCGGTGCGTAGGACGCGCGGCGAGCGGGCAGAGAGGAAGTCGTGACCTCCGGGGCGGAGACCGCGACCACCAAGCAGGACGCCCAGCCGCCCGTCGAGGGCGTCTCCTCGTTCTCGAAGTCGCTCTTCCTCGGCGAGATCCACGAGGACATGGTTTTCCCGTGGCCGCGGCCCTCCGAGGAGGAGCGCGAGCGGATCCGCGAGCTCATCACCTCGCTGCGGGAGGCGGCCGAGAGCTACGACGCCCGCAAGGCTGAGGAGGAGCGCTGGGTCGGCGACGACTTCATCCGCGACCTCGGAGACCGCGGGCTGCTGGGACTGTACGTGCCCGACGAGTACGGCGGTCAGGGCCTCTCCCAGACCGGCTACTGCCGCGTCTTCGAGGCCGTCGCCCAGGTCGACTCGACGCTGCCGGTGATCCTTGGAGTGCACCAGTCGATCGGGCTCAAGGGCATCGCCCTCTTCGGTACCAACGAGCAGAAGGAGCGCTTTCTCCCCGACCTCGCGAGCGGGCGCAAGCTCGCCGCCTTCGCTCTCACCGAGCCGGGCGCCGGCTCCGACGCCTACCACCTCGAGTCGCGCGCCGTGCGCCAGTCCGACGGCTCGTGGCTCCTTAACGGCGAGAAGCGCTGGATCGGCAACGGCGAAAAGGGCTCTGTGATCGTCACCTTCGCGCGCGCCGAAGTCGACGGGAAGGACCGCCACATCGCGCTCATCCTCGAGAAGGGGATGGATGGCTTCGAGGTCGGCGAGCGCTACGAGACAATGGGCCTGTGCGCCAACGACCTGCGCCACCTCTACTTCAACGACGTGCGGGTGCCGCCCGAGAACGTCCTCGGCGACCCCGGCGAAGGCTTCAAGATTGCCATGCACGTCCTCAACAACGGGCGCATGTCGCTCGCCACCGGCTCGGTCGGGGGCGCGAAGACCCTCATCGACGGGGCAATCGAGCACGTGACCGAGCGGCGGCAGTTCGGGCGCCGGCTCGCCGACTTCGAGCTCGTCAAGGACAAGATCGCGTGGATGGTCTCCTACCTCTTCGGGCTCGAGGCGATGTGCTACATGACCACCGGGCTCGTCGATCGCGGCGTGCCCGACTACTCGCTCGAGTCGGCGATGGGGAAGATCGCCGGCAGCGAGTTCCTCTGGTACCAGGCCAACCGCGCCCTTCAGCTCAAGGGCGGCGAGGGCTACATGCGCGATCAGCCGTACGAGAAGGTCCTGCGTGACATCAGGATCTTTCCGATCTTCGAGGGGGCGAACGACGTGCTCCAGCAGTTCGTCGCCCTGTCGGGAATGAAGCCGCTCGGTGAGCAGCTCGAGGGCCTATCGAACGTCAACCTGCGCGACCCGGTGGGCTCGCTCGGGGTGGTGGCCGACTACGTGGGGGGCCGCGTGCGCCGCGAGGTTCGCCCCGAGCGAGTGACCAAGGCGCACGACGAGCTCGACTCGCTCGCCGAGCCGCTCTCCGACCAGGTCAAGCGCCTGCGCGACACCTCGGAGAAGCTTCTCCGCAAGCACCGGCGCGACGTCATGGAGCAGGGCTTCCAGCTCAAGCGTATGGCCTCGGCGGCGGCCGACATCTACGCCCAATTCGCGGTCCTCTCGCGCGTGACACACATCTTCGAGGACCGGGGGGTCGAGGTTTCGGGCCAGGAGCGCTATATCGCCGAGACCTTCATCACGCGGGCGGCCCGCCGTGTGGAGAGCGCGCTCGACCGCGTCGACTCGAACGACGACGAGCGCACCGACGCGATCGCCAAGCTCGCCTACCGCCGCGGCGAGTACGGCTACTCGCTGTTCGAGGACTGAGGTCCGCCCGTCGCCCGGCTCGAGCGCGCGCCGATGCGGCGACGCCCACCCGCCCTACAGGCTCTGCCTCCCCGCGTGGCCCGCGTCGAGCTCGTGCCAGAAGCCGATCTCCTCCTCGCCCTCCTCCCAGCACAGGTAGACCTCGCGGTCCTCGCGCACCGAAGGGAAGTCGACGAGCCCGCGGTCGAGGTCGCGCAGCACGATCTCCATCTCCTGGAGCTCGCGTAGCGCCGACTGGAGGGTGAGGAATCCGTCGGAGACAACGAGCCCCGGCGCCCCGCCGCCGTTGGTCGGAGCGGCCGCCCGGAGCGCCGCA
>Ga0126309_10000826_pt1 | contig 10512 bp, 11 predicted proteins | sample Plot56_FD_92541 | JGI IMG/M metagenome (GOLD analysis project Ga0126309, IMG submission 92541) | Serpentine soil microbial communities from UC McLaughlin Reserve, CA, USA - Plot56 | ecosystem: Environmental > Terrestrial > Soil > Grasslands | place: USA: UC McLaughlin Reserve, Lake County...
GCCTTGTCGAGCTTCGTCGTCAAGCTACAGTACAAGGATAAGGGGGTTCCAGCAAGCACGACCAGTTTCTTCGCGCTCAGCGTCGCATCCCTACTGACTCTTCCGGCAGCGCTTATCACCGCACCCCGCGAGCTGCCCGGGACACGGGCGGTGCTGGCGGTGATCGTGCTCGGTTTGGGCTGTACGGCGTTGGGCTACATGCTCTACTACCGGCTTATCGACCACGTCGGGGAGGAAAGAGCGGCGCTCGCGAACTACCTGACGCCCGCGTTTGCGCTCTTTTACGGGGTGCTTCTGCTCGGCGAGACCCTCACGGTCTGGGCGGTCCTCGGTCTGATACTGATCATCGTGGGAGCGGAGATCACCCTGCGGGGTGCCGGTAGGCGACGCTCCGGAAGGGACTTGAGATCCCGCTACCAAATTCATCCACCGTTCCACTAGAGCTAGTTGAAGCGAGACATCGACCGTCCGCTTCGGCGATTCTGAGCAATGCTACCTTTTCTTTCCGCCGCGATCCCTCCCCTAGGCACGGCGGAAAGGGTTGCGCCCTCTAGCTGCTGTGTAGAAGCCGCTCTCAGCAACGGTGGTTCGTTGCGTCGTCTGCCCCTCCTAGAAGGTAGTTTCGCACCGCCGATTGGCGAAACCGGAAGATACGCTCGAGCTGTAGCCGCACCAGCGGATCGAAGATCTCACCGAACGGCCCGAACGGCAGTCGGTAGCGCACGACGTCTTCGATGATCGTCGTGTCGCCGGCCTCGTGGAAGCGGTGGGTGTGAACCCAGAGGCGGTAGGGGCCTTGCACCTGCTCGTCTACGAACCCGGTGGGCGGTTGCCAGCGCGAGATGCGCGCCCGCCAGCGCAACGGGATCCCGAACAAGCGAAGCTTGTAATCGATAAGGGTTCCTTCTCGCATGGGGATCGGCTGTGGGGTGAAGATCCGGAAGCGCAGTTGGGGCGGGGTGATGCGCTCGAGGTTGGCCGCGTCGGCGAAGAAGGCGAACACCCGTTCGGGCGGCAGCGGCAAGTCCATGAAGGTCCTGAGAACGTGGAGCGCCAAGCTGCTTATTGTAGTCGATCCCGAAATATGGCCTGGTAATTTGTCCGTGCTGCCCGTATAACCGACGAAATCGAGTAACAGGTGGAGGCAACGCTATGACAAACGTGATCGAGAACGAGCGTTGGAGGGTCGCCGACCGGGCCGCCGACTTCCTCTCGGTAGGTCGGGAGGTGTGCCGTAGGGCGTTCCACGAAGAGCCCGAGGAGCGCGTACGGGAGGTCGTCCGGTGGGTCCTGTCCGAGCGCGACCTTCCCGGGCATGATCCCGAGCGGATGATCGAACGTTGGGCCCGCGAACAAGGCCGTGGGGTCTACAGCCGGGACCGTCGGCACGCTGATCTGGAGCGCGTCGAGGGAGCCGTAGACCGGGCGATATTCGGGCGCGACGCGGCAGCGTAGAGCAGCGGTTCTTCCCGCAGAAAGGCTGGCACCCCTCCCAACCTTTCCGTTTGCCGTGGGCTCGCAACACTCGGGCGGGTTGTGCTTCGGCGTGGGCTAACCCCCGAGCCTCGCATCTATCCTTCTCCCCCCGGCTCCAAGTTCTGGTCGTCCGCGTCGAAGAGTGGTTCCCGGTAGGCTTCGTCGACCTCGCCAAGCGGCAGGTACCCCTGCAGTCGGCTCGAAAGCCAGCCCGCGACGAGCGGGCGGTAGCGGTGCTCCATGTCCAACCTGGCCGCCCGGGCCTCCTCGTGCTGGTCGGCGTCGAGCTTCCTCAGCCGCTCTAGCCTCTCCAATACCTCGCTCATGGCCTTCTCTAACTCGACTTCCAGCCGGTAGCGCTCTTCGGAGAGCCCAACGTGGCGTCCGAGGTGGACGCGACGCTCCTCCTTGGCGCGGCGGGCTTTGGCCTCCTCGACCAGCTGCCCTAACTCGGAGGCGGTGTTCCGGGCCAGCCGGGCCTTGCGCGAGAGCCGGCCGGCTCCTTGCTCCAAGGTCAGCAGCTCCCTGTCGGCCGCCTCGTCCCCGGTGAAGGCCGGCGGCGCCAGGGCTATGCGGCGCTCGTCCATCTCCTCGAGCTTTCGCTCGGAGTCTTCGGCCTGGGTGAGGGCCTCTTTGCGCTGCCCCTCCAGGCGCTCTATCTCGGCGTCGATCAGCTCGGCGGTACTCATCACTTTTCCCTCCCCTCCGCTCGCTCGACCTCGCGTAAGACGGTCGGACCGCAACTCGGCGAAGGGCCTGGCGGTGAGTAAACCGGGCTCCTGACCGGGACTCCGGTCACCCGTCATCTTACGCGGCCTCGTCTTCCCGATGGTCGGGCTCGACCGAAGCCGAGGACGCACCTTCCGGTCCCATGCGCTCTGCGCTTCGCGAGCCCTCAACCTTTCTGTGTCCGATCTTCTCGATCGTGCCCGGCGTATCTCTGAATAGCCAGAGCAGAATCAAGAGCGCCCCGACGGCGCCGGCGAAGACGAGTATCAGGTAAGCCAACGCCATGCCCAAGGCAGCGATTCCCAACGTGGCACTTCCTTTCGTATCGCGGTCTCTGCCATCTACCCGACCATACCCAGCGGGCTCTTGCTTCCAAGAGGCAACAAGGGAAGATCGAGGAGCGATCTTTCGGTTGCTCAAGATGTTGGGGCACAGAGGTACCACCCGCCGACGTAACGTATTTATCCGCCGATCGCTCTTAGCGGTTAGAGTTGCTAGATGGAGGGCGGCCCTATTAACGACCCCATCATCAACCGCGCGCAAAATCTCCTGTTGCAAGCATCTTGCCCTTGGATACGGTCGGTGATTCGCGGAATGATCCTCCTGCTCGCGCCTGGAGGACTATTATGTATGGGGCGTTGTTAGCTACGGGAGGGGTGAGACTTGACGAGGGAGCTCAGAGTAGCGGTCGCGGCGGCGGAAGCGGCGGGCGAGGTGTTGCGGGACGGCTTCGGCCGTCAACACCGGATCGAGTACAAGGGGGAGGCGGACCTCGTCACCGAGGCCGACGAAGAGGCCGAGCGGAAGATCGAGGAGGTCATCCGGGAGACCTTCCCCGACCACGGGATGCTGACCGAGGAGGGCGGGGAGACGCAGGGCCAGGGCGACGCCCGCTGGATCGTCGACCCCTTGGACGGCACCACCAACTACGCCCACGGCGTCCCCTTCTTCTGCACCTCTCTAGCCCTGGAGAGGGCGGGCGAGGTGGTCTTGGGCGTGGTGCACGACCCGATGGCGAACGAGACCTACGCCGCCGAGCGCGGAGGCGACGCTACCTTGAACAGTAAAGTTATAGCAGTGTCGGAGACCGACGAGCCAGCGCGTGCGCTACTGGGAACGAGCTTCGCCGACCGTCCCGAGGAGCTGGAGGCGGGCCTCGATGTCTTTGGGAGGTTAGCGGTCTTGGCACGGGGCGTGAGGAGGTTGGGTTCCGGGGCTCTGGACCTGTGCTACGTCGCCGCGGGGAGGCTCGACGGGTGCTACGAGCAGGGCTTCTCGGCGTGGGACGTGGCGGCGGGCGTGCTGATCGTCGAGGAGGCGGGCGGGAAAGCCACCGACCACCAGGGGGGCGGGCTCGACCCGGAAGATAGCGAAGGTTTGTGGTGAGCAACGGCCCGTTGCACCCGGATTTGATACGCGTGTCGAGGTAGTACCGTTGCTAGGGCACGCGGCGGATCGGCTCTGCTCCGGCGAGGCTCCTGGTACGCCGTCTTCGTTGCGACCGGTCACTTCACGGCGAGCACCATGACCGAGGAACGGCGCCTCGCAGAGCACATCGAGACGATCGCTCGGTGGATCGTCGAGGGCGAGCACATCGTCGCCTTCACGGGCGCGGGCATCAGCACCGACTCCGGCATCCCCGACTTCCGCGGCCCCGAGGGGGTGTGGACGCGGCGCGACGCCGGCCTGCCCCCGCCACGATGGCGGGTTTCGCCGGGACAAATCGAGCCCAACGCCTCCCACCTATCCCTCGTCGAACTCCAGCGCCTCGGCAAGCTGCGGTTCCTCATCACGCAGAACACCGACAATCTCCACCGCCGTTCCGGCATCCACCCCGAGCTCCTGGCAGAGTTGCACGGCAACGGGCAGCTCATGCGCTGCCTCGGCTGCGACCGGCTGTACACCCGCCAGGAGGCAGGGTGGGACACGAACCGGTGGGGACCGGGCTATCTTACCCAGAAGCCGCTTGCAGGGCAGCCGGCCTGCTCCGCCTGTGGCGGCCGGCTCGTCTCGTCCGTGGTGAACTTCGGGGACCCGTTGCCTCAAAAAGAGCTGGAGCTAGCCGATCAGCACGCCCGCCAGTGTGACCTGATGCTAGTCTTGGGCTCCTCACTCGTGGTGAACCCGGCGGCCTCGCTCGTGGGGCTGGCCCTCGGGTCGGGGGCGCGGGTGGTCCTGGCCAACCGGGGCAAGACACCATACGACGACGCAGTGACGCTGCGGGTGTGGACGGTCATCGGCGACGTGATCCCTCCGGCGGTGGAGCGGGCGAAGCGGGTGCTCGGGGAGTAGACGAACAGGTCCCGAGCGCGGGGTCAAGGGGCTGCCTCTATCACTATAGGGGATGTAGAGGATACGACTCACCGCCGCGGGCACCTACACGCCTTGCTGGAAGCTCATCGCGACCGCCAACGATTGACTCCTCAGATCTTTCTCCAGAGACAAGGAACCGATCTACGTGGCATTAGCCTACGAACTCGACGATCGTCTTCAGTGCATGTCGTTGGTGTTTTCTTTCCGCCGCAACCCTCTGTCAAAAGCACCACTACTTTTCGCCCTTCTCCTGAATCCCCTCTCCCGAATATAGGTCCTAATCTTCCTTACGGTACAGGGATCGACCGCTAGCTTGGAGAGCCACGAGTCAAGGTAAATAGGGTTGTAGTACATAAGATAAAGTTCTCGAAGCTTTCCCCAAGAACGTTAGGAGAGGCGATGCGATTAAAACCTATAGATCGGCAGGTCGTCGCGCTGATGGGTGCCTCAAGCGGTATAGGCCGTGAGGCGGCCACCCGCTTTGCCAAATGTGGCGCCAAGGTCGTGGTTTCCGCCCGTAACGAAGCGGCGCTTCGGTCCCTGGTCGATGAGATACAACGCGATGGTGGCGAGGCTCTGGCCGTGCCCGCGGACGTGGCCGAGTTCGAGCAGGTGGAGGCGGTTGCGGACAAGGCCGTGGAGGAGTACGGGGCCCTCGACACTTGGGTGCACTCGAGTGGCGTCGGGCTCTACGCCACCTTCGATCAGACGGAGCCCGAGGAATTCAGGCGGGTAATGGACGTCAACCTGATGGGACAGGTCTACGGAGCGATGGTCGCACTGCCGCATCTAAAGCGGGAGGGCCGCGGGGCGCTGGTCCACATCACTTCGGTCGAGGCCAAGCGCTCGGCGCCGTTCCACAGCGCCTACGCCGCCTCCAAGCACGGCGTCGACGGCTTCCTCGAGTCTCTGCGCGTGGAGTTGAAACGCGAGGGGTGGTCCATCGGCGTAACCAACGTCATGCCCGCGGCGATAAACACGCCCTTCTTCAGCAGCTCGCGCACGAAGCTGGGCGCAAAGCCTATGGGTTTCCCGCCGATCTACCAGCCGAATACCGTAGCCGACGTCGTCCTGTACGCCGCCGAGCATCCCACCCGCGAGATGGTCGCTGGGGGTGCCGGCAAGGCGATGCTCCTCACCCAGCGAATTTCACCGAGGCTCATGGACGCCCTTATGCTGCTCGCGGGCTTCGACTCGCAGAAGACCGACGAACCGAAGTCTGAGGACGATCCCCATAATCTCTTCGAGGCCATAGACGAAGACAGGATCGAGGGAGACTTCAGCGACCGGGCACATCCGAGGAGCCTTCATAATTGGTTAGGGACGACGTACCCGAACGCGAGGCGAACTGCCCTCGCGGGCCTGATCACTTTGGGAGCCGTGAAGCTGCTGCGGGCACGGAGATCGTAAGCGAATTAGGGCCGAGTCCTTTGAGCGCATGACCGGGTCGTCTCGTCGTTTTGTTGAGTATCGTCAGCAGATCAAAGTGGTGCGATGTAAAGTCTTACTCGTATTCGGTAGCGAAGCGCAGAGTGCTGGTCGCTACCTCCGGGTGTTCGTGGTCTCTTCCAAGGCTAACCATCCCCGGGAGAGGAGCTAGGGTGTAATTGGGCAAGCTGTGGCGGGTGGACAAAGCCCTAGAGAAATCCGAGGGTGTGAGGTGGGCTCGGGAGCGGCTAGGGGTCTACGACTGGTCGAAGGTCGACTGGATCACCGTGCACCGCGGACGGAGCGAGAGGTACGCCTTCCGGGGCGTGTACAAGTCGCCATCTAAGGGGCATGGCCTCTACCGGATCAACTGCAACGCCAGTAAGCACACCCAGTACCCTATTGCTTACCACATGCGGGTCTCCCCCTTGTACCGCAAACCCGACGGGACGTGGCCGGAAGTGCCCGAAGGCCACGAAGTAGGCGATCGTTACGTCGCCACCCGCGACGGTAAGAGTGTCCAATGGAGACGGCTGTACCGACCCCTAGAACTCGTGAGCGAAGACGAGATTCTAATGTTCTTGGTGGCGCACGAGGCCTTCCACTACCTTCGCAGGACCAGGCAGGTGGGAGGACGGCACGGGGAGATAGAAGCCGACGCCTTCGCCCTGAGGATCTTGGAGCAGTACCGGGCGGGGCTTATCATCGCCGTCCCGCTCGTACACCCTCACGGGTGAGCTAGTCGCCGTGCCAAAGGAGGGTAGGCCCAAGGAAAGAAGAAGGGTGCCAGACTCTTTGTCGCCTACCCGAGACAAACGCCCTGTACGTCTCCCTAGAGCGCCTTCACCATGCCCCCATCCACCAAGACGGCTTGCCCCGTCACGTAGCCGTTGGCCGGCGACGCGAGGAACGCCGCCACTCTCGCTAATTCTTCGGCCGTCCCGTAGCGTCCTAGCGGTATCTGCGCCTCGACCCGTCCGCGCACCTCCTCGGCCGAAACCCCCTGGGTCCGTGCAGCCGATTCGTCCATGGAGGACGACCGTTCGGTGGAGATGCGCCCCGGACCCAGCGTGTTGACTAGGATGCCGTACGGGGCGAGCTCCAAGGAGAGGCTCTTCGCCAGCCCCACCAGGCCGGCGCGGAACGTGTTCGAGAGGATGAGACCCTCGATGGGCTGCTTCACGGAGGAGGAAGCGATGTTGACTATGCGCCCGTGCCCCCGATTCCGCATGGAGGGCAGCACCCCGCGCACCGCGCGGACGAGGCTCATCAGGATCGACTCGAAGGCCTCCCCCCACGCCTCGTCCCCGAAGTCGTCGAATCCCCCGGCGGGTGGTCCGCCGGTGTTGTTGACGAGTATGTCCACGCCCCCGAAGCGGTCCTCCGCGTGCGACACCAGCGCCTGGACGTCTCCGGCCGCGCAGAGATCCGCCGGGAAGTAGGCCACCTCCGCACCCGTCTCTTCCCCTATTTCGCCGACGGTACAAGACAGCGTTTCCTCGTCGCGGCTGGAGATCATCACCCTGGCGCCTTCCCTGGCAAGCTCGGTAGCCACAGCCCTTCCCAGGCCCCTGCTGGCCGCCGTGACCAGTGCGACCTTTCCTTTCAGCCCTAAATCCACGGCCCTGCCTCCTCCTTAACTGGTTTATGCGTGACATGCACTGTACACCTAAGTGCGAATTCCCTTTGCCTATCGTCATGATGCCACGCCCAGAAGGGCCTCGGGATTTCTTTCCGCCGCAACCCGTTCCCTTAGTATCGCGGAAAGGGTCTAGGCGTAGTCAGGCGAGGAGGTACACCCTCGATACGCCCAAGATCGGTTTTCGAGGTCGCGAGAACCGGCGGGTAGGGAAGGCACCGCGCACCACGTCCTCTTCGGACTCGTGCCCGCTCTGCGGGAGTAGGGCTGTCATGTTATCAAGATCGTAAAAGGTCCGTAAGGCAAGGGCCGCTAAAGGCGAAGGGTGTACGTCGCCTTCCTTGACCCCGATGCGAGGGCCCACCTTCCTGGGTCTTCGTGGCACCGAAAAAGGAGGAGCTTTGAGTACAGTCATCCATATCCTGCACGTCGTCTCGGCCGGCATGTGGCTGGGAGGCGTGGTCTTCACGACGGCGGTCGTCTCACCGGCCCTAAAGGCTATGAAGTGGAGCGAGGCGGAGAGGGTCAGCGGCCGATCGGTCATCGGTAGACGCTACGCGAAGGTAGGCGGCGCGAACCTGCTGCTCCTCCTGGCCTTCGCCCTCTTAGACGGCCTGACGGCGGGGTTCGGCGCCGCGTTCTACGCCGAGTACGCGCTGCTGGCGGCGCTATTCAGCCTGGTGGTGGTACATGGGACCCATTTCGGACGGAAGCTCGCAAAACTGGCCGATGCTGAGCGGAGGGCTCAAAGCCCAGATGAGGCCGCTTCCCTCGCCGGCCGGCGCCGCGCGCTCCAGAGGGTCTCGAACAAGGTTTCCTGGCTGGATCTCGCGATCAGCTTGGCGGTCGCGGTCCTCGCCATAAACGGGTAGAAGCGGAACGCTATCCTGGTTAGCGCCACCGCCATAGGACAATAGAGATCATCCCTGTAGGCCGCCGATCCGCAGCGGTCCTCGCCGACGGTGGACAGTGAGGTAGGCGAAGTCCCCCGAATCACTCCTCGTCGAGCGACGAGCGCCTTTGGGGACGAACGCGACAGTCCCCGCCCGCAGGTGGTGCTCGTACCCGTTCACCGCAACAACGCCCGATCCCGAGACCCCGATGACAAGCACGTCCACCTCTTCGTTGACGTGTTCGCCGACGCCCCTTCCCGCCGGAAACCTCACCAAGTTGACGTTGATATCGTCGCTCTGCTCCAGGTTCCACACTACCCCCGCCTGTTCCCTGGTGGCGAGTTCTTCATAGAGGTCTACTATGGTTGTCTTTCGCATCCGAGGAGGATCTTAACCTAGTTTCGCGGTATGACGGATCTGGTACGCGGACCAACGCGAACAGGACCAGCGGAAGCTACGACGGTTTGGGTTAAGAACCTGATCGTACCCGGTATAGAACCGTAATCCTTTGCGGTCGCCCTACCGCCTAACACGGCCGGGGTTCTGTTCGCTCCTCCCTTGGTGCGCAAAGTGGTTTTAAGCGTCGAGAGGACCGGCGGAGTAGGACCACGGAAGGCACCGCGTTGGTTTGAAGGGAGTATAAGGTCGCTTTGAAGGACGACTAAGGGGGTGCTCAGGGTTGCCCTGAACGTATTGGGGTGAAGGGCTCGCGCTTAGAAATAGGGAACAGGTTCTACCTTGTTAAAGTCGGATAACAGCTCGGTAACGGTTTGCGAACCGGGAGCTCGCAGTGCGTGGGTGAGCGTTGAAACGGGTATGAAACATTTATGTCCCAAACCATCGTCGACAACCGCTATACCCGCAGTAGGTCCTTGGGCAGCGGAGGCATGGCCGAAGTCTACCTGGCCCACGACGAGGTCCTCGACCGGGACGTTGCACTAAAGGTGCTTAAGGACAAATACGCCAAGAACGAGAAGTTCGTCGAGCGGTTCAAGCGCGAGGCCCGAAGCGCCGGCGCGCTCAGCCACCCGAACGTGGTCTCGGTCTACGATTGGGGATGCTCTGAGGACGAGATGTACTACATGGCCATGGAGTACGTGCCGGGGGGGACGCTCAAGGACCGGATTTCGCGGGAGGGTGCCCTCGATCCGGGACCCATCGTCGAGGTCGCCCTCCAAATCGCCGACGCCCTCTCCGTAGCCCACGAGCGAGGCGTGATCCACCGGGACATAAAGTCCCCGAACATCCTCCTGACGGAGGCAGGCTACGCTAAGGTGGCCGACTTCGGGATCGCCCGAGCCGCCACGGCGACCACGACGAGCTCTCGGTCGAGCCTTGTCTTAGGCACCCCGAACTACATCTCCCCCGAGCAGGTGAAGGGCGAGTCCGTCGGACCACAGAGCGACCTGTACTCCTTGGGCGTGGTCCTCTACGAGATGCTCACAGGCGACCTTCCGTACAGCGCCAAGGACCCGGTCGCCCTGGCCACGAGGCACGTAGACGAACCTCCACGCTCCCCCAGAGAGGCGAGACCTGAAGTCCCGGAGGCTTTAGACGCCCTGACGTTGAGGCTCCTCGCCAAGGCCCCCGAGGACCGCTACGCGAATGCGGTCGAGTTGGCGGGCGATCTGGAGCGGGTACGGCCCGGTCTCTACCCGCAAAGCGTTGCCACGGAAAAGACGACGGCGGAGATGACCGCTGCACCGCTCCTTTCGACCGGGGAGAAGCGATCGAAAAGGATGGCCATCAAACCACCCGCCGCGTCGCCCATGAACGTCTTCAAGAGCGGCAGAAGAGTACGGGGCAGAGTGCTTCGCGCGCTGGCGATGGTGCTGTGCGGGGTGCTCTTGGTCGGTGGCCTCGCTTGGGCTTTGACGCAGGGCCCGATCATCACGGAGCCGTCCGGATCGGAAGAGGCGTCGTCTTCGGAAGAAGGGGCGGCACCGGCTACCACACGAGAGGCTCCCGAGCCGTACCCCGCCTCGGAGGCGGAGGGTGCGTTCGCCGACGACGCGGGCCTCGAGATCGGGGACC
>Ga0126309_10000827_pt1 | contig 10496 bp, 11 predicted proteins | sample Plot56_FD_92541 | JGI IMG/M metagenome (GOLD analysis project Ga0126309, IMG submission 92541) | Serpentine soil microbial communities from UC McLaughlin Reserve, CA, USA - Plot56 | ecosystem: Environmental > Terrestrial > Soil > Grasslands | place: USA: UC McLaughlin Reserve, Lake County...
GACCAGAACCACATCATCGCCGACTGCCTGCGCGCACTGGCGCGGCCCGGGGAGGTCGTCCCGCTCGCCGAGGAGGCGCTTCGCGCGCGGATCCCCAACGAGGCGAAGGCCGAGGCGGTGATCGTGGCGGCCTCGGCGCTCGCGGATCAGCGGCGGTTCCCGGAGGCGCTGGCGTTCCTGCGACGGGCGCAGACGCGGGACGACGTCGCAGAGGGGTACACGCTGCGCCTGTGGTACGTCGCCGGCGACATCCTGCAGCGGGCGGGGCGGCGCGAGGACGCCGAACGCGAGTTCCGCAAGGTGTTCCGGCACGACCCCGGCGCGTACGACGTCGCGGAGCGACTCGCTCAGCTGGCCTGAGGGCCATCGGAACCGGTCTGCGTCTGCGCGCCGTCCGTTCCTGCCTGCTCCGCCTCGTGCCGCTTCCGCCAGTAGCGCTCCAGGCCTGCGGCGTTCATGCGGATGCTGCCGAGCGCGTCGTAGCGCTCGAGGTCGATCGCCTCGCCGGCATCGGCCAGGTGCTCGGCTGCCGCCTGCGCACGCAGCGCGGCCGTGATGACCTCCACGTCCTCCGTGGCCGCCGAGAGGCGCCGGACGGTCTCCGACCATGCCCGCACCCGCTCGGCAGCCCGGTCGCACCCCTCGGCCGCGTCCGCGACGGGACCGAAGTGCGAGGTCAGGAGCGTCGTGGCGCGATCCCGGATCCGGTCGATGCTGGTGAGCGCCGCCTCGACGTCGACCTCCGGAGGCGGCAGCGCCGGCCGGTACACGTCGACCCACGGCAGGTGCGATCCCACGGCCTCGCCCGTGAAGACGCCTCCGGTGACGTCGTCGACGAGCGCCACGTGATGCGATGCGTGTCCGGGGGTGTGCATCACCTCGAGCGAGCGCCGCCCCAGTGCGATCACGTCGCGATCGGCCACGGTGCGGATCCGATCGGGCGCGACCGGGGACGGCGTGCCGAAGAACGTCCGCATGCGGGCTTCCCCGTACGTGCGAGCGGTGCTGGCGACGAGCCGACCGGGATCCTCGAGGTGAGGGGCGCCTCGTTCGTGCACCCAGACATCGGCGGCGGTGAAGCGCTGCAGCAGCACCCCGGCGCCGCCGGCGTGGTCCAGATGGATGTGCGTGACCACGACGTGCGCGAGGTCCTGGGGCCCCAACCCCCGTCGCTCAAGCGCCGCAACGACGCGCGGGGCGTCGGCGGCGGGACCCGACTCCACCAGCGTGGGCTCGTCGCCCGTCAGGAGGTAGACGGCGTTCAGCTCGGCCTGACCCGCCAGGCCGGTGTCGAGCATCTGGATCCCGTCGGCCACGGGGACGAACGCCGCCTCCACGGCCGGGAAGTCTCGCACACGACGTCCATGTCGCACCCGCCTGGTACGGTCGCGTCGATCACGCTCCTCCTCGTGAGCCTCCCCCGAGGAGGGAGTCGATCCATGGTCACCGTCAACGTGGTGGTCCTGGCCGGCACCGTCGCGGCCGAGCCGGTCGAGCGTCAGCTGCCGTCGGGGGACGAGGTCACCGAGCTCCGTCTGTCGGTGCCGGAGGCCGGCAGGCGCCTCCTGCCGCTGCCGGTGACGGTCTGGCACAAAGCCGTCGGCCGGCGCACGTTGCAGGGCATCGGCAAGGGCGATCAGGTCCTTGTGCATGGCACGCTCGCGCGCCGCTTCTACCGCAGCGGCGCCGGGGCGCGGAGCCTGACGGAGGTGATCGCAAGCGGCATCAAGAAGCTCGAGCCCGTCGAGGAGGAGTGACGCCGCGATCGCATGTTGTTCCAGCTCGCAGGCCGCTGAACGACGTGAGCCGGGACGTCCGGCTCAGTCCGGGAGACGCTCGCCCGCCTCGACCGCGACGTCCAGGCGATTGCGGGGCGGAGCGAGGGGACAGGCCCACCGGGGGTCGTACGCGCACGACGGGTTGTAGGCGAAGTTGAAGTCGAGCACCAGTCCGCCCGGCTCTTCGCCGAGGTCGGCTCCCTTCACCGTGTCCAGCAGATATCGGCCCGCGCCGTACGACGTGGAGCCGCTGGTCGCGTCTCGGAACGGCAGGAACAGTCCGCCGCCGTACCCGTCGAGCCAGTAGACGTCCAGCGAGCAGAGCGCGCCGGCGAGCTCGAAGCCGGCCACTGCGAACCGCGTGGCGCCGAACGTGCCGTGCGAGCCGGCGATCTCCAGACGCTCGGGGTCCGCGTCGGTGAGCACCCCGTTCACGCGGGCGCCGGGATCGTAGGCGAAGAACGGTGTCTGTACGTGTGTGACCCGGTCCGTCGCGAGGATCGGCGAGGCCGCGTGACCACGGAAGAGGGCGTCGCGGCCGTCGCGCCAGGCCGCCCACGCGCTCTCCGAGGCCGGCGCCTCGCGCGCGCGGCGGTACAGGTCGAACACCCTCCGACGCCAGTCCGCGAGAGCCAGGATCCCGGGCGCCCCGCCGTCGACGGCGCGTGCGGCGCCGTCGACCGACGGCCGATCTCCGCCCTCCCCCTGCATGACCGGGAGCCTACTCCAGCGCCCGCATCACCACGCCCGCGCGCGGCTTCGGCCAGAAGAACGTGGACTTCTGCGGCAGCCGCTCCCCCCGCTGCACGACGGCCCGGATCCGATCGGTCGTCGTCGATGGGAGCAGGTACGCGGCGGTGGCCGTCCCGGCGCGCACCTCGGCCTCGGCCACGGCCGCGTCCGGCGTGAACCGGACGGAGCCGCCGTCGGCCTCGCTGCCCAGGACGAGATCGTGCAGCGCCGCCACGGTCGGCGGGTCGCCCTCCAACGTGGCGACGCGGTGGACCAGCCCTCCGGCCTCGTGCGTGACGACTCCCACCGTCATCGCGTCGTCGTCGAGCTCGGCCAGCGCCTCCTGCAGATCGTGGACCCGCACGCCGTCCAGGCCGGGCCGATCGCCCGCGACGAGCCGGTGGAACGGCAGGACCGGCGGCACCTCGGTCCCGGCGTCGACGACGAGCGCGAGGACCGCGTCCCACGGCCCGGCTCCCTCTGCGGCCCGGCGCTCCTGCCGGTATCGCAACGCGGTGGTGTACCGGTGATGGCCGTCGGCGATCAACATGGGCTCGGGGCCGATCCACCCGGCGATCGCGGGGTCCGGCGCGACGACCCACATCGCATGGGCGACCCCCTCCTCGTCCTCCACCGCGCAGAGCGGCGCCTGCTCCGTCACATCGTCGAGGAGGGACGCGAGCGCGGGAACCGGCCCCGCCACCGTGCCGTAGACGGCGGAGATGTTGGCCCGGGTCGCCCGCAACAGCCGCAACCGGTCCTCCACGGGGCCCGACATCGTGCGCTCGTGCGGCAGGATGCCACCGCCCCACTCCTCGAGCTCGAGGGCGCAGAACAACCCGCGGATGCGGCGCTCGCGCGCGTGCAGCCGGAAGCGCATCTCGTACGCGTAGTAGCAGGGCGCCGCGCTCACGCTCAGCACACCCTCCGCGCGCCACCGTTCCAGCAGGTGGGCGGCGCGCTCGTACCGGTCGTGCTCACCGGAGGACTCGGAGAGATCGAGGTGCACTACGCTGTAGGGGCTCGACGAGAGGAACGATCGGCGCTCCTCTTCGCCGATGACGTCGTAGGGAGGCGCGGTGACGGTCTCCAGAGGCCCGGCGATCGCCGGATCGAAGAGCAGTCCCGGAAACGGGGAGATGCGAGGCATCCACGTTGTATAGCAGCCGGCTCCGCACCGAGACCGCGTACGACCTGTTCGTGCGCGGCTCCGCAATGCTCCGCGACGGGCATCCGCACCAGGCGGCCATGATGCTCGGGCGCGCGAAGCTGCTCGAGCCGGAGAAGGCGTCGATCCGCGAGGCGCTCGGACGCGCCCTGTTCCGGATCGGAGCGGCCGCCCGCGCCCGGCTCGAGTTCGCCAAGGCGGTGCAGCTGAACCCGGCCGACGACTACGCCCATTTCGCGCTCGCACTCGCGTGCGAGCGCACCGGGCAGCGCGCGAGGGCGCGCGGTCACGCGAAGCTCGCCACCACGCTGCGGCCCGGGAACCCCGACTACGAACGGGCCCTGCGCCGCCTCGCGGCCTGACGTGGTCTCGCTGCTGGAGCGCTACGACGCGTTCCTGTTCGACCTGGACGGTGTGCTCTATCGAGGCGACCGGCCGGTCCCCGGCGCCCCGGACGCGGTGGCCGCGATCCGCGAGGCCGGTCGTGGCATCGCGTTCATGACGAACAACTCCGCCCGTACGCCCGACGAGGTTTCCGGGCGGCTCCGAACCATGGGGATCCCGTCATCCGCACCGGAGGTCGCGACGTCCGCGGCGCCGACCGCGCGGATGCTCGCCGACCGCGGATGCCGTTCGGCCTTCGTGATCGGGGAGACGGGGATCCGGGTGGCCCTGGCGGATGCCGGGATCGACGTGCGGGCGGGAGACGCGGGCGAGGTCGACGCCGTGGTCGTCGGTTGGGACCGGACGGCCGACTACACGGCGTTGCGCCGAGCCTCGGTCCTGGTCGACCGGGGCGCCGTGTTCGTCGGAACGAACGCCGACGCCTCCTTCCCGGCCGCGGACGGCACACGGTGGCCGGGAGCGGGCGCACTCGTCGCCGCGATCGCCACCGCGACGGGTGCCGTGGCGGAGATCGTCGGCAAGCCGAACGCGCCGATGTATCTCGACGCACTGGAACGCGCGGGAGGCGGCATCCCGCTCGTGATCGGCGACCGGCTCGACACGGACATCGCCGGAGCGGCCGCCCTCGGCTGGGACTCGCTCCTGGTCCTGACGGGGATCACCGACCGCGGCGACCTCGCCGCCTCGCCGGTGCGGTCGACCCTCGTGGCCGAGGACCTGTCGATCCTGGCCCGATAGGGACGGAGCCGAGCTGAAGCCGGCGCCGGCGGAGGCCGAGGCGCGAGGCCGCAGCGAGCGCAGGTATCCTGGGTGCACATCTCCCACCGGAAGGAACCGCCATGAACGCCGACGACGTGCGCAAGATGCTCGACTCCGTGTTCGACAAGATGTCGCCGGCGAAGGCGCAGGAGGTTGCGAAGGGGTTGGTCGGGGAGGACCGGCGGGAGCAGGCCCAGAAGCTGGCCGGTGATCTCGTGGAGACCGCTCAGCGCAATCGCGACCGCGTCAAGGAGTTGATCTCGCGGGAGGTCGCCGCCCAGATGAAGAACATGGGCGGCGCCACGCAGAAGGACGTGGACGCCCTGAAGCGGCGGGTTCGTGATCTCGAGCGCGCCACGGGTGTCGGCGCCGGGGGCCGTTCGTCGGAGGCGAAGACGGCCGCGAAGCGCGGAACGTCGACCTCGTCGGCGACGGCCTCGTCGCCGCGCACGCCCGCCGCGAAGCGCTCCACCGCCGGCAGCCCGGCCGCGAAGCGGACCCGGGGCTCGTCGCGGTCCTCGAGCTCCTGAGACGGTGCCGCGCCGGCGCCTCGACGCCGAGCTCGTGCGCCGCGGCCTCGCCGCCGACGCCGCCGAGGCCCGAGCCGCGGTGAGGGCCGGGCTGCTCACCGTCTCGGGCGGCCCCGCCGGAAACGCGGCGGCCCTCGTCGCTCCCGACGAGCCCGTTCACGTTCGACCCGGGCCCGCGCGCTTCGTCTCGCGCGGCGGCGAGAAGCTCGCGGCGGCGCTGGACCGATTCGATGTCGACGCGAGCGGACGAGACGCGCTCGACGCCGGCGCCTCCACCGGCGGGTTCACCGACTGCCTCCTGCAGGCGGGCGCCGCCCGGGTGATCGCCGTCGACGTCGGCTACGGGCAGCTCGCGTGGTCGCTGCGCACCGACGCGCGCGTGCACGCGATGGAGCGGACGAACGTGCGCACCCTCGACCGGTCGGCGCTGCCGTTCGTCCCGTCGCTCGTCGCGGCCGATCTGTCGTTCGCGGGTCTTGCCGGCATCGTCCCCCGGCTCGTGGCGCTGGCCGACGACGGCGCGGATCTCGTGCTGCTGGTCAAGCCGCAGTTCGAGGCCCCGGCCGCGTCCGTTCCGGAGGGTGGGGTCGTCGGCGATCCGCGCGTGCACCGAGACGCGATCGAGCGCGTCGCCTCCGCCGCCGAGGGCGTCGGTGCCGGTACGCTCGCGGTCGTGAGCTCGCCGATCGCCGGAGCCGCCGGCAACGTGGAGTTCTTCCTGCACGTGCGACGGGGTGCGGCGTCCACCGTCGCGGAGCCGGGGGCGATCGCGATCCGGGACGCCACGTGACGCGCGTCGCCCTGGTCGTGCACGAGGGGCGTCCCGCCGCCGTCGCAGCAGCCGCGGGCGTCGAGTCGATCCTCGCCTCCGCGGGTGCGGAGACGTATCGTGTCCACGAGTCGGACGGCGCGTCCGAGCGCCCGGGTCTGGTGATCTCGGTGGGCGGCGACGGCACGTTCCTTCGGGGCGCTCACGTCGCCGCCGCCGCGGACGCTCCCGTCCTGGGCGTGAAGGTCGGCCGGATGGGCTTCCTGACGGAGGTGGATCCGGAGGAGGCCGAGCCGCTGATCCGGGCGGTCCTGTCCGGCACGGCGCGGGTGGAGGAGCGTCTGGCGGTGACGGCCGAGCCCGAGCGGGGTGATGGGTTCGAGGCGCAGTGGGCGCTCAACGAGATCATGGTGGAGAAGCGGGCCCGGCACCGTCTGATCCGGCTCGCGGTGTGGGTGGACGGCGACTACGTCACCACGTTCTCGGCCGACGGCGTGATCGTGGCGACGCCGACCGGCTCCACGGCCTACTCGTTCTCCGCCCGCGGGCCGATCGTCGCGCCGGACGTGGAGTGTCTGGTCCTCACCCCGATCGCGGCGCACATGGTCTTCGACCGATCCTTCGTGCTGGGCGCGGCGCAGCAGGTCACGCTCGAGGTTCGCGGCGACGAGCCCGGCCTGCTCTCGGCGGACGGGCGCGAGACGCTGGAGCTGTCGATCGGGTCGCGGATCCGGATCCGGGCATCCTCGCGCCCCGCCCGGTTGGTGCGCCGCGACGGCGCGGCCGGCTTCCTCACGCTCGTCCGCGAGAAGTTCGGCCTCCCCGGAGCGTCCGATGTCGGCATCCCCCGCTAGGGTCCGCGGCATGCTCCGGGAGCTCCACATCACCGGCCTCGGCGTGATCGACGACCTCGACCTCGAGTTCCACCCGGGCCTGAACGTGATGACCGGTGAGACCGGCGCGGGCAAGACCATGGTCACCGTCGGCCTCGCCCTCGCACTGGGTGGCCGGTCGACGCCCACGCTCGTGCGCGCGGGGGCGACGGCGGCTCGCGTGCAGGCCCGCTTCGACGCCGGCCCCGACGCCGGCGACTGGGCCGAGGACGGTGAGGTCGTTCTGGCCCGGACCGTTCCCGTCGAGGGGCGGGGCTCCTCGCGCATCGGCGGACAGATCGCGACGGCGTCGGCGCTCGCGGCGCTCGGCGCCGATCTGGTGGAGGTGCACGGCCAGCACCAGGTGCAGCGACTGCTCTCGGCCGCCACGCAGACCGCGTTCTGCGATCGGTTCGCGGGAGAAGCACACGCCGAGGCGCTCGCCGCCTACCGCCACGCCTACGACGAGCTACGGTCGGCACGCGAGGAGCTCGCGATGCTCTCCACCGCCGCGCGGGACCGCGAACGTGAGCTCGACCTGCTCGCATATCAGGTGCGAGAGATCGAGGGCGTCGGGCCCGTCCCCGGTGAGCGCGTCGGGCTCCAGGCGGAGGAGGGCCGGCTCGCCCACGTCGAGCGGCTCCTCGCCCGCACGGACGAGGCGCTCGGGTCGCTCACGGACGACGACGGGCTCACCGACGCGGCGGCCAGGGCCGCCGCGGCCCTCGCGGATGCGGCCGGCCTGGACGCCGAGGCGCGCGACCTGGGTGACCGGGCCGCGGCGCTCACGGCCGACGCGACGGAGCTCGCCCACGATGTGCGGGCCTACCGTGAGACGCTGCAGGCGGATCCGGCCCGCCTCGACGAGATCCGCACGCGGGTCCACGACCTCGCGGCTCTGGAGAAGAAGTACGGCGCCACGGAGGAGGAGGTGTTGGCCTATCTCGAGCAGGCGTCCGCGCGTCTGGAGAGCCTCGCCGGGGCCGACGACCGGCGGGCCGCGCTCGAGCACCTCGTGGAGGAGCGCGCCGCGACGGCCGCCGATCGTGCGGCGGTCGTGACGGCGGGGCGGACCGCCGCGGCGCCCGCCCTGGCGGCGGCGATCCAGGCGGAGGTGCAGGAGCTCGGGATGGAGGGCGCCACGGTCGGGATGCTCCCGGTCCCGCTCGACGAGGCCGGCCCGGGTGGCGCCGAGCGCGTTGAGCTCGCCCTGTCCGCCGGGCCGGGACAGCACCCGCTGCCGCTCGCCAAGGCGGCCTCGGGCGGGGAGCTCTCGCGCACCATGCTCGCCTGCCGCAGCGTGATGGCCGATCTCGACGCCGTGCCCACGCTCGTCTTCGACGAGGTCGATGCCGGGATCGGCGGTCGCGCGGGACTCGCCGTCGGCCGCCGGCTCGCGCGCCTCGCGGAGGACCGGCAGGTGCTCGTCGTGACCCACCTGCCGCAGATCGCCTGCTTCGCCGACCGTCAGTTCCGCGTCACGAAGACCTCCGGGACCGCCGCGGTCCGGGTGCTCCGGGACGCGGAGCGCGTCGAGGAGCTGGCGCGGATGCTTGCCGGGATGCCGGGCAGCGAGGGGGCCGCCTCCCACGCCGAGGAGTTGCTCCAGGAGGCGGGGCGCGCGCGACCCGCTCGCTGAGGCGTCGTACGAGCCCGATGAGGCCCTGCGCGCGCCGCGCGGTCCACAGCGTCCCCGCGATCCGGGCGGTTCGATAGGCTCTCGAGCAGGATCGTCCCCAAGGTCGCCCAGCGTCGGCGGGGCCGCGTGGGCCGTTCCCCGGAGGTCTCCGTCACGTCCGTCACGAAGCCACGAACCGGTCGGTTCCACAACCCGCTGCGGCGCCGCCCGCAGGAGGGCCTGGCGCGCGTGGACCGGCGCACGAAGGACCTCGTGGGGCGCCTGCGTCCGGGCGACGTCGCGGTGATCGACCACGAGGACCTGGACCGGGTGGCCGCCGAGGCGCTCGTGGACGCGGGCGTCGGGGGAGTGGTGAACGCCGCCGCGTCGATCAGCGGTCGATATCCGAATCTCGGACCGCTGATCCTGGCGGAGGCCGGGGTGCCGCTGATCGACACCGTCGGGCCGCTGCTGATGGACAAGGTGCGGGAGGGCGACCGGCTACGCCTCGACGGCGACCGGATCTGGGCCGGGGACCGGCTCGCCGCGGTCGGCCTGCGGCAGACCGCCGACTCGATCCTCCACGCGATGGACGCCGCCAAGGACGCGCTCGGCGACCGGTTCGAGAGCTTCGCCCGGAACACGCTCGAGTACATGCATCTGGAGCGCGACCTTCTGTTCGGCGGCGCCGGCCTTCCCGAGCTCGATCACGATCTGGACGGGCGCCCCGTGCTCGTGGTCATGCGCGGCTACGACTACCGGGAGGACCTCGCGGCCCTCCGCGGCTACATCCGGGACATCCGCCCGGTGCTGGTCGGCGTGGACGGCGGTGCCGACGCGCTGCTGGACGAGGGGTACCGTCCCGACCTCATCGTGGGCGACATGGACAGCGTCTCGGACCGAGCGCTCCTGCTGGCCCGCCGCGCGCGACATCCCACCGAGCTGATCGTGCACGCGTACCCAGACGGACGGGCGCCCGGGCACGAGCGGCTCGAGGCCCTCGGCGTGCCGTCGAAGGTCGTGAAGGCCGTCGGCACCAGCGAGGATCTCGCGTTCCTGCTGGCGCACGAGCGCCGAGCCGAGCTGATCGTCGCGGTGGGTTCGCACGGCAATCTGCGCGAGTTCCTGGACAAGGGCCGTGACGGCATGTCGAGCACGTTCCTGGTGCGGCTGCGCGTGGGGGAGATCCTGATGGACGCCAAGGGCGTGTCGCGTGTCTACGGAGGCCGTACGTTCCGGGCGCGGGACGCGCTGCTCCTGGTGGGATCGGCGCTGTTCGCGATGCTCGTCGTGGTCCTGATCTCGCCGCCACTTCGCCTGTACTTCGATCAGCTCTTCGAGCAGATCCGGCAGGCGTTGTTCGATCTGCGGGAGCTGCTCTGATCTCCTGGCGGTATCACCTGATCTCCATCGTCGCCGTCTTCCTGGCGCTCGGGCTCGGCGTGTTGGTGGGCACCACGGTGCTGAACGACAGCCTCGTGGACGGCCTCCGCGGCCGGCAGGAGCGGTTGCAGCAACAGACCGACGCGCTCCGCGAGCAGCTGGGTGCCGCGTCACAGGAGGTCGCGGCCCTGGACCGGTTCGCCGCCGACATCCAGCCGGTGGTGCTGCCGAACCGGCTTCCACTGCAGCCGGTCGTGATCGTCACCGCCGACGGCGTCGACGCCGACGCGCTGGATGAGGCCGGCACCGCGCTCGACCTGGCCGGAGCCCGCGTGGTGACCACGATCACCGCGCAGCCGGCGATGACGGCCGCGGTGGGATCGGACACCCAGGCCCTGGCCGAGCTGCTGGGGCTGGCCACCGACACCCCGCCCGAGGACGTATTGGCGCGAGCCGCCGACGCGCTCGCCACCCGGCTCGCA
>Ga0126309_10000828_pt1 | contig 10492 bp, 14 predicted proteins | sample Plot56_FD_92541 | JGI IMG/M metagenome (GOLD analysis project Ga0126309, IMG submission 92541) | Serpentine soil microbial communities from UC McLaughlin Reserve, CA, USA - Plot56 | ecosystem: Environmental > Terrestrial > Soil > Grasslands | place: USA: UC McLaughlin Reserve, Lake County...
CCGCCACCGTGGACTTGGACATCGACGTCGATTCTGTTGCGCAATTCGCCTATAAGCGTAAGCGGCGTAAGAAGGAGCTCCCTTGCGATTTCAGGACTCACCAGCTCTGCCGGCCTATTGTTCATCCTTACCTTGCCGGTTCCCTTAGCTATTGTGGCTACTGCCTTACTTGTCTTGCGTTGGCCCGGATAAAGCTCTATCTTGTTTATCATTCTCCCTTCCATCCTATCTGCTTGGCAACTTCGGCAATAGAGATATAGTAGGACTCTGGCTTCGTAATCTTTGAGTCATCAAATGATTCCATCTTGGCACTTTTCATACCTTCAGGGATTCCCATATATACCCTCAGGCGCTTGAATGCACTTATGCCGTCTGGCTTACGCTTTGGCACCATTCCCCTTACCATCTTGGATAAAATGGTGTCTGGCCTGCGCGGGTGGAAGGGGCCGTGAATAGGGTTTGTCACCGAATTAATACCCAAATGTTCTTTGTATGAGTCAATTGTCTTGTAGCGGTTACCTGATAGCATCGCCTTCTCGGCGTTGACGATAGCAACTCTATTACCTTGCAATAGCAGTTTCGAGACATGTGAGCACATCCTACCCGCAATGCAGTTGGTTGCATCAACTACTACTATAGTCTTTTGCTGCTTTTGTACCGTTTTTTGCTCAGCCAATTATTCTCACTCCTTTGCCATCGGGGTGCTTATTGATCAAATCATCAAAGCTCACCACCTTGCCGCCAGACTCTGTGATTTTCCTGGCGGCGGTTTGTGATATTGAAAAAGCGCAAACCGTTAGCTTGTGTCCAAGACTGCCAGTTCCTAGAACCTTACCGGGGACGACTACCACCTCGTCTGCTTTGGTTATCTCTGCAAGCCTTCTGACATTAATCTCACGCCGATTAGCCCTCGGACCCGCAAGTTCCTCTTGGAGAGCCCGCCATATTGCCGCCTTGTTCCTCTTAAAGGCATTGCGAAGACTCCAAATTGTGTTATCAATCACAGTCTCGGCAAACATATGTAATATAAACTCGTATTCAAAAGTCCACAAATAAATGTAGTGGCCATGTTAACCTATAGCTACCATTTGAAGGCTGGAGCGTGTAGCTTAACTCGCTTGTAGATCCTAGAATCAATATCGTTTAAAATCTAGATAGCCTCATTTGCAAGCGATCTTGGAGAGTCCGGCCTTTATATGATACGAGGCTTACATCGAAGTCCGATATCTAGGCATTCTTTGGAACCTTCAGTGACGATACTAACTGTTTGAAGCTCTTGACCTTTGCAACGAGCCGCTCCCCGGCTCCCAGCAGTATCTCTTCGGCCGTCAGGGCTCCATTTGACTCCAGAACCAGTATTGTCTCATCCTCATTCTTGCCATCTTTTACTACTGCAGCAGACGTGGGCTGCCACTTCGCATGGTCTTTGCCAACGCCAAGTCTTGCATACGCTTCAAATTTTAATTTTTGATTGGGCGCAAGAACCACGATCGGAATGTCTCTACTGACCGGTTTGACCATCTCATCTTCTGACACAATCTCGCCTGAGGTCACGGCCACTGTCTTTTCATTTGCCTCTGCGGCAAGTACCAAGAGAACCCTGCACTTGCTGCACCCAAGCGTACTCTTGCAGTCACACTCTTGAGGCATTACGAACCTCCCGGGATCAGTGCGGAGCGGTATTAGCCCAAGCCTATGTGCAACCGCTTCGTCGTGCATAACAGACGAATTTTCAAGAACCACTACGTCATCTATCGCCAGCGTAGAGACTTCACTTATTGCCAGCCTCCTGAGAGAATTGACATATTGTCTTGGAACATTGCTAAATTTAACAACAATCCTTTCATTTGATTTTTCAACAATTTCAGCAGAATGAGAAGCCAATACTTTTAACAACTATCCAAAACAACCTTAAAAATCTACCGAAACTTGTAAAAATTCTGCCTCCTAACAGGCATATATATTCCAGAAATGGATGATCCTATTAAATGACAGACAAATTCACAGTCGCTCGCCTCGTTTTGGACGGCGACAAATTTGAGCTGCTGGTGAAGCCGGACCCAGCCCTCGAATACAAGATGGGCAAGAGAACCGATATTTCAAGTGTGCTAGTATCAGATGAGATTTACTCTGACGCCAACAAGGGCTCAAGGGCATCAAGCGAGAAGATGATGAAACACTTCAAGACGACTGATTCGGCGGATGTGGCCAAGCAGATCCTGGCAAGGGGGGAGCTTAACCTCACTACCGACCAGCGTAGGAAGATGGTTGAGGAGAAGAAGAGGCAGATAGTGCAATTCATAAACAGGAGTTTTGTTGACCCTAAGACTCACTTGCCGCACCCTATAGTGAGGATAGAGGCGGCGATGGAAGAAGCGAGGGTGCCGATAGATCCATTCAAGAAGGTGGAAGATCAAGCCAAGACCACAGTTGATGCGCTCCGCAAGATACTACCATTAAAGTCAGAGACCGTTAAGCTCACCGTAACAATCCCGCCACAATTTGCTGCGCAGTCGTACGGAGTACTAAAGTCTACCGGGGACCTTAGATCTGAGGAGTGGCTTGCAGATGGGTCACTCAAGGCAGTGCTTGATATGAATGCCAGTATCAGGGGGCAATTTCTTGACCGGCTTGGAGCAGTTACAAAGGGGTCCGCCCAGGTAAAGGCAGATTAGACAAAGGATCCACACTTAAAAATATAAGTGCGCTATAACTTACCAGCAAAGGGAGAGAAAAGAAAATAATGAAAAATGACAATACGCTTTCAGAAGGGTTTTTTGCCCTAGTGGTGAGCTTTTGAGCTATGCATGAGATGAAGAGAAGGTACGTCATCCCCGGAGACAAGATTGCTGAGGGGAATTTTAGGCCACTCACGAACGTTATCAAGTCAGGCAACGCTCTCATTGCTACGAGAATTGGGATTGCAGAGACCGGACGGGATGGCATCAAAGTCATACCGCTATCAGGCGTTTATATCCCACGCGTAAATGACCTTGTGATCGGCAAGATCATAGACCACTCGTCCCTTTCGTGGGAAGTAGACATCAACTCTTGCTTTTCTGCTCATCTGCCTGCCCAAGATGTATTCGGAAGAGACTTTTCACCTGCCAGGGATGACATGACTAAGCATTTTGCAATAGGTGACATGATAACCGCAAGGATTATTGCATTTGACAGGACGCGAGACCCAATGCTTACTGTTCAGGATCGAGACCTTGGGAAGATCCCAAGGGGAGAACTACTCAGGATATCTGCGACACGAGTTCCCCGTCTGATAGGCAAGCGTGGCTCTATGATTCAAACCATAGAGCAGGCGACCCAGACGCGGGTGCTCATAGGCCAGAATGGAATTGTAGTCGTGACAGGCAGGTCTCCTGAAGGAGTAAACCTGGCAGTTAGGGCAATCAGGATGGTAGAAGAGGAAGCACACACAGCAAACTTGACGCAGCGCATTAAAGGACTTTTGAATGTGCCAGATACACCTCCAACGCAAGAGAGGGGTCCGCTGATTGCAGGTGCTCCTAAACCGGCAGAAATTGAATCTACAATTGATGAGGTGGAGGAAGAATTGGAGGTTGAAGGTGAAAAATGACTCAAACAAGAAATTTGATAGATGAAAATGGCAAAAGGATAGACGGAAGAGGTGCTGACGAACTACGCACTGTCAAAATAACTGTCGGCCCGGTGAAAAATGCGGACGGTTCAGCCTTCATTGAATTTGGGAAAAATAAGATATTGGCGGCAGTGTATGGCCCTAGAGAAGTGCACCCGAAGCACATGGCACTTCCTGACAGGTGTGTCCTTCGCTGCCGCTATCACATGTCACCCTTTTCCACAGATACTCGCAAGAATCCTGCCCCATCTAGAAGGGAAGTGGAGATCTCTAAGGTAATGCGCGAGGCTCTAGAGCCGGCACTGATGCTCCAGGACTATCCTAGAGCAGCAATCGATGTTTTTGTGGAGGTACTTCAATCCGATGGTGGCTCCCGCTGTGCGGGCATCACGGCTGCTTCAGTTGCATTGGCAGATGCTGGCATTAGCATGCATGATCTAGTGGCTTCGTGCGCTGCAGGCAAAGTCGATAACAAGATCGTGCTGGATATCAACGATGAAGAGGATAAGGAAGGTCAGGCAGATATGCCGGTTGCATACATGCCCCGGCTAGAACAGGTGACACTTTTGCAGCTGGATGGCAGACTTGCACCAGAGCAATTTAACGAATGTCTGGACAAGGCAATTGGGGGCGCCAAGATGGTCTATGAAATCCAAAAGCAGGCATTGATGCAAAAGTACTTTGGCAATGAAATTGAACTAAAGGAGGAAGCACAATGAGCTCATCAAAGAGATCAACTATAATCGTTGAGCACCTTCGCAAGCAGCAGATGTGGGATGCCTTATCGAGGGGGAAGAGACTTGATGGTAGAGACTTTAGCGAAACTAGACAGCTCGTAATTGATACAGATATTATCAAGAAGGCAAATGGCTCTGCAAGAGTCAAGCTCGGTGACACCGAAGTGATTGCAGGCGTCAAAGTAGAAACAGGCGAGCCTTTTGAAGGTCTTGAGAACAAGGGTGCGTTAATCGTTTCGGCAGAAGTACTGCCTACAGCATCGCCCTACATTGAGCCGGGTCCACCAGACGAGGAGGTAGTTGAGCTGGCAAGAGTAGTCGACAGAGGCGTCAGGGAATCGGAGATGATTGATCTTGAAAAGCTCGTGCTTGTGCCAGGCAAAATAGTATATACGATATTTTTGGATTGCAGCATACTCAATGCTGACGGCAACCTGTTTGATGCAACATCGTATGCTACCGTTGCAGCGCTGCTTACATCAAAACTGCCCGTATTCGAAATGCAAGATCAAAAAGTAGTAGATAGTGGCAATACGCAACCAATGCCGGTGACGAGCATGCCAGTTTCAATTACCGCCGCAAGAATCGGTGATTATGTACTGATTGATCCAAGTGCAGAAGAAGAAGCCTGCATGGACTCCAGAATAACGATAACTACTACAGACGAAGGCTTTTGTGCAACTCAGAAAGGCCACACGGGATCATTCACGCCGGATCAGATCAAAAAAGCAGCAGAAGCAGCAACAATTAAAGGAAAGGAAGTACGGGCAAGATTGAAGGAGTTGCTAGTAAACAATGGCTAAGAGGAAAAAAGGCTCGACAGCCCTCACTGGACTTGGAGTCAAGTTTGGAGCCACCGTACGTAAACGTTATGGAAAGGTCCATCGCACGCTTCACAGGAAGCGGAGGTGCCCGTCCTGTGGCTCGATCAGGTTCGGCCGTTTGGCAGCAGGGATATGGCACTGCCCTAAGTGCAACTGCAAGATCGCTTCAGGGGCATATGACATTGAACTTGAAAAGCTACAAAGCTAGAATCAAGGTATCCACTAGATCCAAGCGTGTAGCAGCCGGCATTTGCCGCGCACTTGCTCCTGACCTCAGGCTCCCGCCATCGACTGGCTCCAGAGCAGAAATCTTTCTAAAAAACTCCGAAGTTATTTTCAAAATTGAGACTAGTGATATTGCATCTATGCGTGCAAGTATCAATTCTTACTTAAGGCTGGCAGATGCATCTTATAAGTGCCTAACGCTATGATTTTATATGCTGCTGATCTGAATAGCTCTGCGGTAGTTTATGAGTGAACAGGAACTTCCCCCATGGGTAAGAGAACAGATATCGCGATTGCAACAGCTCCAACAGAACCTCCAGGCAATCATGATGCAAAAGCAACAGCTGGAGGTAGAAATGGCAGAGACAGATAGAGCTCTTCAGGAATTAAAAAAAGCCAGCCCTGATGATGCAATCTACAAGAACGCAGGTTCTGTACTCATCAAGACCAAGAAGGAAGATGTCCTTAAGGAGCTGGAGGAAAAGAAAGAATTGTCAAACACACGTGTTATGGTTCTTGGCAAGCAGGAGACAAGAGTCAAAGAAAATCTTAAGGAAGTCGAAAACAAGATAAACGAAATGATCCGCGGCATGCAGGCTGGTGGCTCCTCACCGGCCGGATCAACCGGCAACGCTGGGCCAAGATCATTGGGATAGTAGCGTGGTAGTACTGGTTATAACTGTGTGCCTCGCAATATATAATCTTCAACCGTCTATTTCCTTATATAGAAGAGCACTTGCACGAGAATTCATTTTGAAATTAGCCGGAACGTGGAGACATATAGCCAGTGACTAGTGCAGACGACCTTACATACTGTTGCAATACTTTGTATACATCATGAAATATAGTTATAGAGGGCCTAAAACAGAGTATGTCATGTGCCTGTTAGAATTGTAGTGGACGAGAGGGAAAGGAGCAGCAACATACCTGAGCTACTGAAAAATGCAGGCGCTGTCATTGACTTTACACAATTAAAGGTAGGTGACTATATCGTTTCATCTGAAACAGCAGTAGAGCGGAAAACTGTGCGTGACCTGATAAGCTCAATCTACGATGGTCGACTCTTTGTACAGTGCTCTGATCTAGTGAGGTACTATCAAAAACCCCTATTGGTGGTGCAAGGCAACATTGTTGACCTTGCTCAAACTTCTGAGGACATGGAAGACCCTGGTGATATTAAGTTGCATACAGAGCGGATGTCGCTTGCGTACGATGCGCTCATAACAGTCGCAACGGAGTTCAGAATCCCAATCATTCATACGCCTTCTGCAGAACAGACAGCACAGTTGCTAGTCACATTGGTCAACAGAAGCCTACAAGAAGCCAAGGCCACAGGTCCACTATTGAGAAAAATTAAGAAGGAAAATCCGATTCACATACAGCAACTTTCCGTGCTTGCGTCTTTACCGGGAGTAGGAGAAAAACTTGCTGCCAGGATGCTAAAGAAATTCCATACTCCAATTAGGGCACTTAACGCCTCTGCAGCAGAACTTGCCACGATACCTGGCTTTGGTCTTACAAGGGCTGAGCGAGTACGTAAGGTCCTCAATACATCCAATAATGTCAAACAAGTGGTGCAGAGCACTCTCTTTGACAATCAGGACAAATAAAACCTCAATAATCTACCAAAAGAGTGGCGCAATTCATTCAGATAAGTTTGTATTTTCGCCTTAACCTATTGCCACACAGCCTGCATTCTTTTGCATTGGGTCCAAACGCCCTGCCACAGGCACTACAGTAGGCGATCCACCTTCTTGTATGCGTGATACCCTTGCTAGCAAGAGACTTAATAGGGATCTTTAAAGTAGTTGCAACATTTGCAACTGCGTAGTCATTAGTTACCAACACAATTTCCAGCTGCAGTGCAAGAGCAATTATAGAAATGTCTGCCTCTGAAAGTTTTTGATAGTCTCCTGTCCTCCTTGCTGCGGCAACAACTTTTTCAATATTTTTTCTGTCTGAATTTACTATTTGCAGAGTATTGGATTCAAGCAATGCTTCTATGGCCCCGTGCGACTTTTTGATATGCTTTACTTCATCAAGAACTGCGTGTGTAGTGCAGTATCGGCGCGCCGATGACAGAAATACGAGGCCGGTATAAAATGCGCCCGCGTCAAGTGCATATTTAAAAGCCGAATCTTGAGAATCCAAGCTTTGTCAGCTGCCTCATTCCTTTTTTCTGAAGCCTTAAGAATACGGCGTCGTCAGAAGAGCGTAAAATGTTGATTGGCTCATCTGCGTGAACCTTAAACGTTTCTTGGCCGTCAAGTATTAGGTGCGACTCGTGCGTACTACGTAAAAGAATTTCTTTCATTGGGATCACTACTTGTGGCATTCTGTTGACAGATGCAATGGGAGTCAGAATTAGGCAGCTCATGCCTTCGTGCAAGACTGGGCCGCCAACCGAAAATGAGTGGCCCGTTGAGCCCGTGGGCGTAGAGACCACGATGCCATCCATCCTCTGTTTTATTTCGTCACCCATCAACATAATGGATAACAGAGGAGTTCTTGTGAGGTTCACTCTTATAATGAGTATGTCGTTTAAGACAGGGGGAAAGAGCTTGCCGTTGATAGAAGCCTGGATCCTTATGCGACAATCGTAAAAATATTCTCCTGCAAGTATTGCTTTGATTGCTCCGTCGATTGAGTCTGCGTCGATTTCAGACATGATGCCGCGATGACCTCCACTATTTATGCTAAAGAGCGGCACCTTTCCCGGTATGGTACGAAAAGCTCGCAAGGTAGTGCCGTCTCCACCTACTGCAAATACAAGGTCAAGCTTAATGTCCTTCAATTCATCAGGCCTGATTGGCGTTGCATTGTCGATTATGAAGGGAAGCACAGAGTGGACCTTGATCTTCCTCCTGCTGAGCAGAGTCGCGACCTTTATAGCTGCCCTGTAGGCTTCACTATTTCCTATCTTCGTGATTATCGCTACGTTGCGGATGTTCGGTTCCATCTGACCGCAGTGCTATAGCAGCAGACGAGTTCTTAAATGCCTTTACACTGAGAAAGGGTATAAGTAACAGTTGAAGGTAGCCATTCTTATGACGATGAGTGGATATGCCTACCCCGAAGTTCTATCTGAGACCGAATGGGTTGCGAACAACCTGAATAACCCAAACATCAGAATTTTGGAAGTCGACTATGATCCTGAAAATGCATACAAGGAAGGACACGTCCCCGGCTCACAGCTTGTATGGTGGAAGCGCGACATCAACGATCCTGTACGCCGCGATATCATTGACAAGCAGCAGTTTGAGGCCCTTATGAGCAGGATTGGCGCAACTCATGACACGGAGCTCATTTTGTATGGCGATTTTAATAATTGGTTTGCCGCTTTTGCATTCTGGGTCTTCCAGTACTATGGCCATAAAAAAATCAAGATAATGAACGGTGGTCGAAAAAAGTGGGAGCTTGAAAGGCGCGAGTATTCAAAGGATGTTCCGTCAACTTCGCCAACAAGATACATTGCAAACCCACCAGAAGAAGGCATACGGGCCTACATGCCTGATATAAGAAGGGCGATTGAAAAAGCAGAGCAGACGGTGCTTGTAGATGTACGCTCGCCAAAAGAGTTTTCTGGTGAAATCACTGCCCCACCAGAGTACCCGGCGGAGTCTGCACAGCGAGGTGGCCATATACCCGGCGCGAAGAATATCCCGTGGGCCCAAGCGGTCAGAGAAACAGATGGGACGTTCAAGAGTCGTGAAGAGCTAGTGGCGCTTTATGAAGGTAAGGGCGTAACGCCGGATAAGCATGTCATCTGCTACTGCAGAATCGGAGAGCGCTCATCACATAGCTGGTTCGTACTCAAATACCTGCTTGGCTACCCGTCTATTCGTAACTATGATGGCTCGTGGACCGAATGGGGCAACATGATCGGAAATCCGATAGAGAAATAAGTCCTTCTCTTCCTTCTATCTTAGATGCAACAGCAAGGAAACCTGATAAAGAAGGGCCGTTTTTACTTCATTTATGATCATGATCTCAACCTTGTGCTTGAAGATAAGACAAAACGTGGTCTGGAGGTGCGGGAGTATGTCCTTGACGAAAAGCTTGGCGTACAAGCAGACAGGGGCACGATATATGACTTGAACGGCATAGGCCACAAAGTTGGGATCAGGTGGTATTTCCCGAAGTCAAAATATAGGTTAGATCATGTCATAAAGATTGGAGAAGAAATGGAATTGCGGTATAAGGCGATAAGGGAAATGACATGTCCGGATGATGAATAACAGATCGAAATACTTTTAGGAGAAACAAATTCAGATAATTGCAGACATCATGTCTGTCTTATTGAGGGATAGGGTCTGGACAATGCTATCTGAAGTCGCCAAGAGGGGCGTTTATCCATTGCACGGCAACAAGCTGGGCATATACAGAATCCCGCTCGAGATTACTCAAAAGTCAGAAATACAAAGTATCCTCAACGATCTTAGAAGCTCCGGCTTCAAGATGGACACTCACGCTGACAGGATCTATGTGACCTACAAGTGGACAGAGAAAGGTGTTGATCCAGTCACGGGAAAAGAGCTCTCGGCAGACCTGAATATCACTGTTGAAATCATTACAGGGGAGGTCGTGGATCTTATCTACCAGATAAGGCAACTAGAATACTTTGGAGACCCCTACTGGATTAAAAACTATCGCCAGAAAGCAGACCAGAATGCCAAGATGGTCATTGACACTATTATCCGCAATACCAAGATAGGTGACAAGTTCATCGCCCACTCGCAGAAGGCGGAAAAGTTATCGCTTGAAGCGGCGATCAAGAAGCTGGAGGAAATGACGCCACTGGCAAAGAACCCCAAAGCGCGAAGTGCAACGGCCCTCGCCTCAACAGCGGACAAGTCAGCTAGTTCCAAGCCTGTTGCTGCCTCAGCTACTGCAACGGCGCCAGCAGCTGCTATTCCAGCACCTCCTGCAGCAGCTGCAGCAGGAGGAGGTGCTAGTGGTGCTGGTGGTCAAACCACTATATCACTCACCGGAACAGGAACAAGCTACAGCACGGCGGAAGGCCCAATTGATCCCAAATTCAAAGAAAAAAGACAGGTAACTGGTACCTATCAAGGAATCAAAGTATGGGGGCC
>Ga0126309_10000829_pt1 | contig 10488 bp, 5 predicted proteins | sample Plot56_FD_92541 | JGI IMG/M metagenome (GOLD analysis project Ga0126309, IMG submission 92541) | Serpentine soil microbial communities from UC McLaughlin Reserve, CA, USA - Plot56 | ecosystem: Environmental > Terrestrial > Soil > Grasslands | place: USA: UC McLaughlin Reserve, Lake County...
ATTCGCGCTCTGCGCCTCGCTCACGATCGCCCTGCTCGCCGTCCCGGCCAGCGCCCTGGCCGCCGACGTCGTGGTGCCGAGCTCGGTCGCGGGCTCCACCACGGTTCCCGCCGGCGGGTCGAGGACGCTCACGCTCCGCTGCCCCACCTCGGCCGTTGCGCTGAACGCGGCCGTGACCGACCGCGGCGCGGGCGTGACCGTGCGCCGCTCGATTCCGGGGGTCGCCGCCGGTGACTGGCGCTTTCGCCTGAGCGCCGCCGGGGGCGCCAGCAGGCGCGGCGTGCGGGCGGTGCTGCGCTGCGTGCGGCTGCGGCTGCCCGCGGGCGTGTCGGGCGCGCGACTGCGCGTGAGCACGCGCAGGCAGCCTGTCGCGGTGCCCGCGGGCGCCGGCACGACCGTGCGCATCCGCTGCGGGCGCGCGTGGGTGGCCACCGGATACGGCTTCGACCCCGGCACGCGCGGCGACGTCCGGCTCACGTCCGTCACGCCGAGGGCACACGGCTGGGACTTCAGGCTGGAGAACAGGGGGGCCGGCGAGGGCCTGTCTCGTGTTAGCGGACGCTGCCTACGGCAGAGCGTCAGCGCCAGCCGCGGCGGCACGCTCCGCTTCGGCGTGGCACGCCCCGCGTTCTCGGACGGGCCCTTCCCGACCTCCGGGCGCTTCGAGTACGCGCACCGCTGCGCCCGGAGCCAGTTCAGCCTCGCCACTGGGTTCGTCCTCGACCCGGCCAAGACGACCGAGCTGGCCGGCACGCACCCGGGCGGAGCCCGCTCCGGGCTCTGGAAGTTCCGCGATACCGACAAGGACATGGTGACCACCTTCCTGGTCTGCCTCGGCCGCCGGTCCTCGTTCCGCTAGGCGCGCCCCGCGGGCGCACTAGCATCCCGCGCCGCATGCAGTTCGACCTGACCGAGGAGCAGCAGGACATCCGGCGGCTGGTTCGCGACTTCGCGGACGGCGAGGTCAGGCCGGTGGCCGAGGAGCTGGACCGCGAGAAGCGCTTCCCCTACGAGATCGTGGCCAAGCTCGGCGGGCTCGGGCTGATGGGGATCCCCTATCCCGAGGAGTACGGCGGGGGCGGCGCGGACAACTTGAGCTACGCGATCGCGATCGAGGAGCTGGGGCGGGTCGACTCGAGCGTGGCGATCACCGTGGCCGCGCACACCTCGCTCGGCACCTGGCCGCTGTACGCGTTCGGGTCGGACGAGCAGAAGGCGGAGTGGATGCCCCGGCTCTGCGCCGGCGAGCTGCTTGGCGCGTTCGGGCTCACCGAGCCGGAGGCCGGCTCCGACGCCGGCAACACGCGCACCCGCGCGGAGCTCGACGGGGACGACTGGGTGATCAACGGCGCGAAGCAGTTCATCACGAACAGCGGCACGGACATCTCCGGGTTCGTCACGATTACGGCACGCACGGGAGAGGACGAGGTCTCCAACCTGCTCGTCCCGAACGGCACGCCGGGCTACGAGGTTGGCGAGCCGTACCGGAAGATGGGCTGGAACGCCTCCGACACCCGCCCGCTCAGCTTCGAGGACTGCCGCGTGCCGGAGGAGAACCTGGTGGGCCCGCGCGGCCAGGGCTTCAGGCAGTTCCTCCAGACGCTCGACGGCGGGCGCATCGGAGTGTCCGCGCTCGGCGTGGGGCTCGCGCAGGGCGCTCTCGACGAGGCGCTCGCCTATGCGAAGGAGCGGTTGGCGTTCGGCCAGCCGATCTCGAAGTACCAGATGATCCAGGCCAAGCTCGCCGACCTGTCCACCGAGATCGAGGCCGCACGGCTGCTCACCTACAAGGCCGCCATCGAGAAGGACCTCGGCCGCAACTTCTCGCTCACCGCCGCGCAGGCGAAGCTGAAGACGGGCCGGCTCGCCGTACGCGCCACCGAGGAGGCCGTGCAGATTCACGGCGGCTACGGCTACATCGAGGAGTACCCCGTGTGCCGCTTCTACAGAGACGCTAAGATTCTCACCATCGGCGAGGGCACCGACGAGGTCCAGCAGATGGTGATCGCCCGCGCCCTCGGCTGCTGAGGGAACCGGCGCCTATTCCCCTGCATTGGGGGTAGTTTGGGCCGGCATGGGCGCCAGTCAGGACCCAGCAGGCGGAACCAAGTGGCTCACCGCGGCGATCGCGGTGTTCGGCGTCAGCGTGCTGTTTCTGATCGCCGTGGTGATCGCGGGTGGCGACCTGGCCGACGCGCTCGACGACCTCCTGCCGATCGGGTTTGCGGCCGCGGCGCTGCTCGCGCTGGCCGGATGGTCACGCGAGCGCCGGGCCCACGGCCTGCGCGCGAACGCGGCGGAGGAGCGCGCCGACGAAGCGGAGCGCGAGCTGCGCCAGCGCGAGCAGACCCTGGCGGAGGAGCGCGAACTGAGGCTGCGCACTCAGCGAGCCCGCAAGGCCGAGCGCGAGTGGTCGCGCGAGTTGCGCGAGCAGGTGCTCCGGCTCCACAACCAGAGCGGCGTGCTGAGCGATTCGAACGACGTGCGCGAGCTGGTGCTCGAGGTGGCGATGCGCCTGTCGGATGCCGAGAAGGGCCTGCTGCTCGCCCAGGGCGATTCGGACCAGGACGGCAAGCTCGACCTGGTGGCCGCGCGAGGGTTCGAGGGCGACCCCGCGGAGAGCGAGCTGGCGCAGCGCTTTGGCGAGAAGGTGATCGAGCGCGACAGGATCATCCGCGAGGACAGCAACGAGAAGCTCGAGGGCGACGGCGCGCGGGCCGACAGCGAGATCGACTCGCTGATCGCGATCCCGGTGTACGTGAAGGAGGACTTCCACGGGATCGTGATCTGCGCCAACCGACCGGGCGGCTTCGAGGAGTTCGACGACGACGTGCTGCTCGCGCTCGGCAACCAGGCCGGCGCGGTGCTGCAGAACCACCGCATGCACGGCGAGCTGCGCGGCTCGTACCTCGCGACCGTCCGCATGCTGGCCGACGCGATCGAGTGCAAGGACCCCTCGGTTCGCATCCACTCGGACGAGGTGGCGGCCTACGTCGCCGCCGTGGCGGACGAGCTGACGATGGAGGGCCAGCGGCGCGAGCAGCTCATCTTCGCGTCGCTGCTTCACGACGTCGGGAAGATCGGCATCAGCGAGCGCATCCTGCTCAAGCCGGGCCGGCTGACCGACGAGGAGCGCAGCGTGATCGAGCTGCATCCGCGCATCGGCTGCCGCCTGATCGAGCAGGTGCCCGCCCTGCGCGGGATGGCCACCGCGGTGCTCTACCACCACGAGCGCTGGGACGGGAACGGCTACCCGGCCGGGCTGAGGGGCGAGGAGATCCCGCTCGAGGCCCGCATCGTCTGTGTGGCGGACTGCTTCAGCGCGATGACCTCCGACCGCCCGTACAGGGACGGGATGAGCGTGGAGGACGCCTGCGAGGAGCTCAAGCAAAACGCGGGAACGCAGTTCGATCCCCGCATCGTGGAGCTGTTCGTGGAAGAGGTGCGAAAGCAGCCGCCGTCGCGCGGCGAGGGGCCGGTGGCCGCGGTGTTCGCGGACCCGGAGATCGGCGAGCGCCGCGACGGTCCGGAGCCGCGCATCGGGTTCGACAGCACGGCGATCACCGACAACCAGACCCTGCTCTATTCGCACCGCTTCCTGCACGACGTGGCGGAGGCCGAGGCCACGCGGGCCGGGATCCAGGGAGATCCGTTCGCGGTCGTGATGCTCGCGCTGGACGACATTTCGGAGATCAACGCGGCCGACGGCTTTGCCGCCGGCGACGCGGCCCTGCGCGAGGCCGCCATGGTCGTTCAGGATGCGGCCGCCCGCTGCGACGGGACCCCCGCCCGCTACAGCGGCCGTAGGTTGGCGCTGCTGGTGCCCCGCGGCGATCAGCAGAGCGCCCAGGAGCTCGCTGGGGAGCTGGTCTTCCGGATCGAGGGCCAGGGGCGCCGCTTGCGCAGCTCGGTGGCGGTCTGGGAGCCGACCGACACCGGCGGCGACGTGGTCGGTCGTGCCCGGCTGGGGCTCGAGCTCCGGACGGCCGGCCCGGCCTGACGGTCCCTGACTAGGGTGCGGCGCCGATGCGTCGCACCATCGCCCTCTGGCTGCTGCTCTTCGCCGTCTACGCGGCCACGCTCGGCATGACCGCCTTTGGGCGCTCGGACTACGCGGGCGACGAGCCCCACTACCTGCTGGCCGCGAGGTCGATCGTCGAGGACGGCAACGTGGACGTGCTGGACGAGTACGCGGACCGCGAGTACGCCGGCTTCTACCCCTATGACCTCCGTCCCCACGGCCGCGAAACCGAGGGACGGCTGAACGAGCCGCATGGGGTTGGATTCCCGCTGCTGATCGCGCCGGCGTACGCGCTGGGCGGCGCACACGGCGTGGAGCTCTTCCTCGCGGCTGTCGCCGCTCTGGCGTTGGCGCTGGCGTACCGGCTCGCGCTGCGAGTGGCGCCCGATCCGTGGGCGCTCGGCGCAGCCGCGGCGGTCGGGCTCAGTCCGCCGTTCCTCGCTTACGGCAGCGCGGTCTATCCGGAGCTGGCCGCGGGCGCGGCGCTCGCCGGAGCGGCGCTGCTCGCGTTGCGGCTGCGCGAGCGGGTCGCGCGGCCCGACGCATTCGCCTGCTTTGCGCTGCTCGGGGCGCTGCCGTGGCTCGGAACGAAGTTCGTGCCCGCGGGCCTTGTGATAGGCGCCGTGGCGGTGCGTGCGCTCTGGCGCGCACCGAGGCGGACGCTGGCGGTGGGAGCGGTCGAGCTCTCGCTCTTCTCCGTCGCGCTCTACGTGGCCTTCAACGAGGCCCTCTACGGCGGCCCCACGCCGTATGCGGCAGACGTCGCCGGCGCGGGCGCCACCGACGCGGGCTCAGCGGGCGGCTACCTCGAGCGGAGCTACCGGCTAGTGGCCCTCTTCATCGATCGCGAGTACGGCCTGCTGCGCTGGGCGCCGGTGTTCGCGCTGGTGTTCGCCGGGCTCTGGTGGCTCTGGCACTCGCATCGCGAGCGGCTCGCTCAGGCCGTGCCGGGAGTGCATGACATGGAGCTCGCGGCCGCGCTCTGCGCCGCCGCGCTCGGCGCCCAGCTGCTGGTGGCCGCGTTCGTGGCGCCGACCATGTTCGGCTTCTGGTTTCCGCCGCGCCACCTGATGGCCGGCCTGCCGCTGGCGGTGCCGCTCGTGGCCATGGGTCTGCGGCACATGCCGCGGATCGGCAGCGCGCTCGCGGCGCTCACCGTGGCGGGGTCGGCGTGGCTCTATGCAGACGTGCGCTGGGGCGAGGGGTCGTTTGCCACCGACCGGCCCGACGCGCCGGTCGGGCCGCTCACCGACGTGCTCCCGCGATTCGAAGCGGGTGGCGGGTGGCCGTTCTGGCTGGCCGGCGCGGTCGGGGCCGCCGTGCTGGCGCTCGTCCTGCGCGAGGCGCGCGCCGCGCGCAACTCGCGCCAGACGGCGGGTGCCACGCGGGCCAGGTACTCGGGGTAGCGCACGAACGAGCGCCCCGTCGAACGGCGCCGGTAGCTGATCGGAACCTCCACGGCGTCGATGCCGGCGCCCCACAGGGAGATCGTGAGCACCTGGGCATAGTTGTAGTCGTGCCGGATGCGTGCAGCCGCGAGCGCTCGCGCCGAGAACGCGCGGCAGCCGGTCTGCGCATCGCTCGTGACCGTGCCGAGCAGGAGGCCGACGGTCGCGCTGGTGGCGCGGTTGGCGAGCGTGCGGTGCCACGACATGCCCTCGCGGCGGCCGAGGAAGCGCGAGCCGAGCACGTAGTCGGCGCGCCCACGCGCCACGGGTTCGAGCGCGCGCTCGAGGTCGCCCGGGTGGTACTCGCCATCGCCGTCGATGTAGACCGCCGCCGCATATCCCTCGTCGCGCGCGATCTCCAGCCCCGTGCGCAGGGCGGCGCCGAGGCCCCGCGACCGGGTGGCCGAGATCACGCGTGCGCCGTGCTCGCGGCCGATGGCGGGAGTGGCGTCGGCGGAGCCGTCGTCCACGAGCAGGGTGTCCACCGGCAGCCCGCAGGCGGTCGGCGGGACGCCGGCGAGCACGCGGCCCACCACGGGCTCCTCGTCCTTGGCGACGACGATCGCGAGACAGCGCCCGTCCGCCGCTCGCGCGGGTTCCACACCCGGGTCCTCCGCCGGGACCAGCGGGCGTCCGCGCGCGGCGTCGGGCTGCGGCACGCCGAGCAGGCGGGCGACGGTCGCGGCCAGCTCGAGCACGGAGCGCGGCTCGCGCGAAACGGTCCCGGGGAGCGCACCCTCGCCCCACACGGCGAACGGCACCGGCCGCTCGCCCCAGTCCAGGTGGCCGTGTCCGCCGATGCCGCGACCCTGGCCGTGGTCGGCCATCAGGATCACGGTGGCGCCGTCGAGCCGGCCGCTCTCGTCGAGGAAGTCGAGGAAGCCGCGCACGTGGCGGTCGGTCTCGGCGATCTGCTCGAGGTACTCCGGGCTGCGCACGCCACGCACATGACCGAGCTGGTCCGCGGCGAGCAGCTGGAGCACCAGCAGATCGGGGTCCTCCTCCTCCACGACGCGGCGGCCCGCCGCCACGAGCGAGACGTCGATCTGGGAGGTGGGCTGCACCGAGGTGACCGAGCGCACCACCTCCTCGCCGAAGGGATCGAGTAGATGCGCGATCCCCACCAGGCGGCCGCGCCGGCCGTCCCGCTCGAGCACGTCGAAGATGGACTCGCGCCGCACCCCGAGCCGCGGAGCGAAGTTCGAGCGCATGCCGTGCTCCGCCGGCGTGGCGCCGGTGAGCATCGACGAGAAGCACACAACCGTGCGTGCGGGATAGGCGGGCTCGACAGCGAGGTACTCCGTGCCCTCGCGCGCGAGCCGGTCGAGCGTGGGGGCGTCCGTCTGCCAGAGGCGGCCGCGGTTGCAGCCGTCCACGACGATCACGTAGACGCGGCGGGCGAGCGCCTCTCCGGAGGGCGCGACCGGCGCGCGCCGCGGGTAGCGCGGCAACCGGCGCGCGAACGAGCGCGCCGCCAGGGCGCCGAGCGCCGCCGCTATCGCCAGCGCCGCGCCCACCCGCAGCACCGAGCCGGGACCCGGCTGCTCGGCGATGAGCGTGCCCGCGCTGAGCGCGATCAGGAGCTTCGGCACCTGCTCGAGCGCGTTGCCGCTCGTGGGGTCCGAGTTCGTGAGCACGAGGCGCCAGAACCGCAGCCCGTTCGTCCACGGCGCGCCGGTGCGCAGGTGGTAGTAGACCGAGCCCCACACGACCACGGTGAAGAACGCATAGCCGGCGATCGCTCCCGCGAGCAGCAGCGGCGCGCGCCACGGCTCGAGCAGCGGGACCGACGCCAGCACGACGAGCCACAGGAGGGCGCGACCGCGCAGCGCGAACGAGAAGCGCGACAGGACGAGCGCTGCGGCGCCCGCACCTGCAACCGCCAGCCCGAGCGACCCCTCCGGCGCGAGCCCCAGCGGCGCGGCCGCGAGCAGCACCAGCAGCGGGTACACAACCGAGAAGGGACGGCCCTCGTTGAACACGTTCCAGGCCCGCGCCGCCCAGACCTCGAAGGGGCCGGCCGCCCGCTGTTTCGCCTCGCTCACGCGAGGCATCGTATTAGGGTGCCCTAACAGATGCCCGCGAGGCCTTCCACAGCCTCTCCAGGCGGCGCACGTACGCGCTCGGTTTGTCGGCGTAGAGCCGCTCGCCGAGCGTGAACGCCTCGCTTTGCAACTCGGAGCGCCTTCGCTCCACGACCTCGACGAACTCGGGATCACCCTCCGCGTGCACGCTCACCCAGTCGGCCAGCATCGCGAGGTCATGGTCGTCGCCGAGCCGGTTGGCCAGCTCGTGCGCCTCGTCGCCCACCGCCTGCATCACCGGAGGCCACAGCCTGCGCAGCAGGGTGTGGTGGTACCAGAGCTCTTTTGCGCGCTTGCGCCATTCGTGGAGCGATTCGACGGTCGGCTCCGCCTGCGCGGCCCGGAAGTCGCGACGTCCGCGGCGGTAGGTGCGCGCGAGGCCGTCGCGGAGAGCATCGAACGAGTGGCGCTCGAACGGCCAGCCGTCCGCGCGGCCACGCGCCTCGCGGAGCATCGCGACGACTCCCGCCGCAGCCTTGGCGCGCCCATTGTCACCGTCCGCCCCGCGCTGAGCCTGAACCAGCTTGCGCAGCTCCCACTTCATCCCGGCGGGGAGGTCGAGCGCCTTCAGCGTCTCCAGCAGCACGTCGTCGTCCCGGACACCCGCCAGCTCGCGGCCGGCGTCGCGGAAGCACGCGTTCTCGCGACGGAAGGTCTCCGCGCCGAGCTCCGCGCGCGCCATTCGGAGCAGGGCGCGCAACTTCTTCAGGTCCTTGCGCGCCTCGTGGACGGCCTTCTCGGGGCCGCTGTCCGACTCGCCGCGCAGCTCAGCGATCGCGTGGTCGATGCGGCCATGCGCGATCGCGACGATCCCCTCCGGAAGCGGCTCGCCCGGCTTCAGGCGGTATGCACGCTCGGAGCTCACCCTTCCCGCTCCAGCAGCTTCGCGGCCGCGCTCGCCGGGTCGAGCCGCCGCGCCACGACCTCGTCGAGCAGCTCCTGCACCTCGGGGGTGTCGCGCACCTGCGCCTCGAGCGCGCGGCGCAGCCGGCCTGCCGCCAGCGCCACCACCTCGTTCATGAGGTTGCGCCTGCGCCGCTCGGCGAGCGTGCCCTGCTCCTCGATGAAGGTGCGATGCTCGGCGATCTTCTCGGCGAGCTCCTCCACGCCCTCGCCGCGGCTCGCCTCCGTCTTGACGATCGGCACGCGCCAGCCCTCCTGCGGGCCGAGCGACAGCACGCCGCGGATCTCGCGCACCATGGTGTCCGTGAGGGGATGGTCGGCCTTGTTCACGGCGATCACGTCCGGGATCTCCATCACCCCGGCCTTCAGGGCCTGGATCGAGTCACCGGAGCCCGGCATCAGCACGAGCACGACGGTGTCGGCGTGATCGATGATGTCCACCTCCGCCTGACCCACTCCCACGGTCTCGAGGAAGACGTCGTCCTTGCCGCTGGCGTCCATCAGGAGTGCCGCCTGGAGAGTCGCTTCGGAGAGCCCACCGAGCGAGCCGCGGCTCGCCATCGAGCGGATGTACACACCCGGGTCGAGGAAGTGGTCGGTGAGCCGGATGCGGTCACCGAGCAGCGCACCCTGCGTGAACGGAGAGCTGGGGTCGATCGAGAGCACGGCCACCTGGCGATCGAGCCCGCGGGCGTGCTCGATGAGGCGCCCGATGAGCGTGGACTTCCCCACGCCCGGCGGCCCGGTGAAGCCCACCACGGCGGCACGCCCCGTGCGCGGATAGACCTCCCGAACGAGCGCCCAGCCCTCGGGATCGTCGTTCTCCACGAGCGAAATGGCGCGCGCAAGCGCGCGCTTGTCGCCCGCGAGCAGGTTCTCGGCGAGATCGGCGGCTGTGCGTCCGGGGCCGGGCACGGTGGCGGAACTCTATGGCGCGCCCCGGTTAGCGGGCGAACTGCGGCGGTGAAGGGGTCGTCCTCCGGGGGGTTGGCGAGAAACCTGTCGTATAGGGGGTAAAACTCGCCGAACCCTCCCCCTCAGTGCTGTCGTTCACCGCACCGCGAAGACCCACACGGTCCGAACCGGGTGCAGCCGGCGACCGGGCGAATGCGACCACGACAGGTGCAGGTGCGGCGCGCAGCCGCGCGAGCGCTTGCAGACGGACGGGTGGCCGTGGTTGAAGTCGCCGTTCCAGCCCACCCAGCGGAACGGGAAGCGCGGCTGGTTCTGGCGCGGCTCGGCCCAGCGGGCTGCGCGCGAGACGTCGGCCCACGTGCCGCCAGCGCCGGGCTCGATGTCCACCGCCAGGCCGAGCGGGTGCTCGCCGAAGGGCTCGTGGCCCACGGTTCCAAAGCCCTCGGCGATGCGCACGTGGTAGCGGCGGACCAGGTACAGCACGTCCGCGAGGATGCGGCGGTCCACGCGCACCCAGGTCTGGCCGGGCAGGGGCACGAAGCGCCCGCCGCCCGTGACCCGCACGGTCCTGCCCACCCGGCCCGGTGGTCCGTAGTCGACGCTCTCGCACTTCAGGTCGAGCGCGTCGAGGGTCTCGGCGCTCACGCTGTCGAAGCCGCGGGCGCACCAGGCGCTGTCGGAGGCGCCGTCGCGCAGGTCGATCGAGTCGTCCCCCCTGCCGCCGTCCGCGAAGTCCGCGCCGGCGCCGCCCACGAGGCTGTCGTCCCCATCGCCGCCGGCGATGCGGTCGTCGCCGTCGCCGCCGAGAATCGTGGCCGGGACGGACGAAGAAACGCTCACCGAGTCGTCCAGGTCGCCTGCATCCACCTCGATGCCCGTGAACTGGCCGCTGCCTACGGGCGCAGAGCAGCTCGCGCTGTCGTCCGCGCCAAGCGTGCAGCCGGGCCCTGCTATCAGCGGCGCACCCGTGTCGGTCACGATCATCGATGCCCCGGTCAGGCCGTTGGCCAGCGTCAGCGCGTTCGCCTCGGCGGGCGCCGCCAGCACGCGCAGGATGTCGCCCTCCACGGACACGGTCGCGGCCTGCGTCGCGGGAGCGAGCGCCAGCAGGCCTAGG
>Ga0126309_10000830_pt1 | contig 10474 bp, 9 predicted proteins | sample Plot56_FD_92541 | JGI IMG/M metagenome (GOLD analysis project Ga0126309, IMG submission 92541) | Serpentine soil microbial communities from UC McLaughlin Reserve, CA, USA - Plot56 | ecosystem: Environmental > Terrestrial > Soil > Grasslands | place: USA: UC McLaughlin Reserve, Lake County...
CGCCGGCGTGCGGCGCATGGGTCCAAGGTGTGCTCCTCGAGGGGGTATTGCCCGTGGGACCGTGGTGCGTTAGCGTCCGAGGCAAGGTTCAGCCCCCGGTGCCCGCGGAGAGGAGATGGATCGGTGCGACGCATCGTGATCATCTCGGCACTACTGATCGGCTCGACGCTTGCCGCGGCACCGGCCGCGGTCGCACGACCACCGGTTGGGGGATGCCCGACGTCCTCGTGGGAACTGCGGGAGTCACCCTCAGGCGACATCACCGGCACCGCCAGCGCCGATCAAAACGGCGATGGACTCTCCTGCTACATGGAGGCGCCCGAGGGTGGAGGGATCTTCACCATCGTCGACAATGCAGTGAGGCCCCGGTAGCCGAGGCGGTCGCGCAGCCAACGCGCTCGCACGTCCAGCGGCGGGTTTGCCGCAGATCCCCTCGAGTTCTTCCACGACTTCCACGTCTTCTATGTTGGTACGAGCGAGGGCGAACGCGGTCGGGACGGGGCGATCGAGATCCGATGTGTGCATGTGTTTCCAGGGAGCTGGCAAGCAAGAGGGCCTCGCCGCAGCGAGACCCTCGTTGACCTGGTGCTTCTCTCGTCGCGGGGACAGGATTTGAACCTGTGACCTCTGGGTTATGAGCCCAGCGAGCTACCGGACTGCTCCACCCCGCATCACGATGCTAGCAAGGGGCCTGCGGTCCGCCAACGCGGCCGGTGGTCCTGCCGACACCGCACGCGGTCTCAGCACAGCGAGATGGCGACCCGCTCGAGCGCCTCCATGCCCTCCTGCATGCCACCCTCCATGCCGGAGTCGATGATCATGTCCCGCAGCTCCCTGCTGCCCGTCTCCGTCAGCAGCGTGAGCGTGGTCCGACCGTTCACCTCGGTGAACGTCGCCGTGTTCACCGGCGCGCCGGCGTCGGGCATCGCGTCCGCCCCGGGCCTCTCGTAGATCTCCGTGCAGACCAGGCGCTCGTTCGGGACGATCTCCCATACTCGCCGTGGAAGCCGACCTCGAGCCCGCCGTTGGCCACCATCACGTACCGCCACCTCCGCCGACCCGCAGATCGACCTCGACACGAGTCACCTCACCGCGCTCGCCGCTCCACCACCGCTTGATGAGCTCGGGTGCGGTGTACGCGCGGACGACCTGCGCCGATCCGCGGCGCCGGGGCGGGCTCGTTACGCTGCCGCCATGCAGCACCCACCGATCATCCACGTCGAGGTGGACGGTCGTGCGGTCGAGGAGCAGCCGCCGTTCCCGGCGTTCACGTACGGTCACTTCACGGCGATGCAGATCAGGGGCGGGCGTGTCCGCGGGCTCGACCTGCATCTGCAACGGCTCGACTCGGGACATCGTGAGCTGTTCGGGACCGGGCTCGCCGCCGACATGGTCCGCGATCGCATCCGTCACGCCCTCGAGGGTCGCCCGGCGGACGCTTCGGTCCGCGTCTATGTCGGCACGTCGACGGTCGGAACCTCGGTGATGGTGACCGTCCGGGCGCCGATCGACATGCGCGACGCGCCGTGGAGCCTCCTCCCGGTTCCGTACCAGCGCCCCCTCCCCCACACGAAGCACCTCGGAGACTTCGGGCAGACCTACTTCCGTCGAGCGGCCGAGGGGAGCGGCTTCGACGATGCGCTGCTCACCGGGGACGGCGGCGTCGTCTCCGAGTGCGCGATCGCCAACTTCGCCGTCTTCGACGGGTCATCGGTGATCTGGCCGAACGCACCCGCCCTCGCGGGGATCACGATGCAGCTGCTGGAGCCCGCGCTGGCGCCTTCGGGGATCGGATCGCGGCACGCGCCGGTGCTGCTCGGCGAGCTGGCCTCCTACGCCGCCGCCTTCGTCACGAACGCGCGCGGTATCGCACCCGTCGCTCGGATCGACGAACTCGCGATCCCGGTCGACGCCTCGCTCATGCGAACGGTGCAGGACCGCTACGCCTCGGTCGCGTGGGATCCGATCTGAGCGCCCAGCTCCGAGCGGCTCAGGCTGGCACTCTCAGTCCCGAGGCGGGATCCTCTGGATGGCCCAGCTGTTGCCGTCCGGGTCCGCGAAGTACAGGAACGAACCCCACGGCTGCTCATCCACGTCGCCCACGTCCAGCCCGCGCTCGAGCAGCTCGGCGCGGGCCGCCTGGATGTCGTCGACCACGAGCTGCAGTCCTCGGGCCGAGCCGGGCTCGGCGTCGGTGAGCCCCCTGCCCATCGAGATCGAGCATCCCGACCCCGGCGGCGTGAGCTGGACGAAGCGGAGCTCCTCGCTCACCGTCACGTCGTTGTCCTCGTGGAACCCGACCTTCTGGACGTAGAACGCCTTCGCCCGGTCGATGTCGGAGACGGGAACGTTCACGAGCTCCAGCTTCCAGTCCATGGTCGGGCAGTCTACCGGCGGCGAGCCGGGCTCCGCTGCGGAGGCGGGGCGGTACCATCCGCCCATGGTGACCTCGGCCACGCGAACCGTGTCGTCGATCCTTGGCGGCGCCCCGGTGGAGGGTGCCCCCGGCGGCGTGCTGGAGGTCGCGAACCCCGCCCGTCTGGACGAGCCGGTCGCCGAGGCGCACCTGGGCGACGCCGGGACGTTCCTCGAGGCCTGCCGCATCGCTCGATCGGCGCAGCCGGGCTGGGCCGGGGTGCCGGCGCCGGTGCGCGGTCGCGCGATCCAGCATCTCGGGCGCCTGGTGGAAGAGAACCTCGAGGCGCTGGCCCGACTCATCACCCGCGAGATCGGCAAGCCGATCGCGGAGTCCCGCGGCGAGGTACAGGAGGTCGTCGACACGTGCACGTTCTTCCTGGGCGAGGGGCGCCGCCTGTACGGGCAGACCGTGCCGAGCGAGATGCCGGACAAGCAGCTCTTCACGTTCCGCACCGCGGTGGGCGTCGCCGCGATCGTGACGGCGGGCAACTTCCCGGTCGCGGTGCCCTCCTGGTACATCGTCCCGGCGCTCCTCTGTGGGAACGCGGTGGTGTGGAAGCCCGCCGAGTACACGCCGGCCACCGCGGCCGCGTTCGCGCAACTGATCCTGCACGCGGGCCTGCCGGCAGGCGCCTTCAACCTGGTCCTGGCCGACGGTGAGCGCACGTTCGACGGGTTGGAGCGAGCGCTCGGCGAGGAGCTGGTGGACAAGGTGGGCTTCACGGGCTCCACCGAGGTCGGCCGCCGGATCGGGGAGTTGGCCGGGCGGCACCTCCAGTCGGCATGCCTGGAGCTCGGCGGGAAGAATCCGCTCGTCGTGATGCCGGACGCCGACCTCGACCTGGCGGTGGAGGGCGCCTTGTTCAGCGGCTTCGGCACCGCGGGCCAGCGGTGCACCAGCCTCGGCACCGCGATCGTGCACCGCGGCGTTCACGATGAGTTCATCCGGCGCTTCGACGCCGCCACGCGGTCCGCGTCGATCGGCGATCCGACGACCGATGTCCTCTACGGACCCATGATCAGCCGGCGATTCTGCGACCGCTTCCTGGGCTGGTTGGAGCTGATCCGCGAGCACCACACGACATACGGCTCGACGGCGATGGGTCGCATCACGGGCGACCGGCCCCGAGCCGGCTTCGTCGGCGACCCGGAGGCCGGCCTCTTCTGCCATCCGACGATCGTCGACGGCGTAACGGCCCGGGACGAGCTGTACCGCACGGAGACCTTCGGACCGATCGTGGGCGTGGCGAGCTTCGAGGACTTCGACGAGGCGATCGCGCTCGCCAACGGTCACGGCTACGGGTTGTCCAGCAGCATCTACACCACGGACCCGCTGCACGCGTTCCGGTTCCGCGAGCGGGTCTCGGCCGGCATGGTGAGTGTGAACAACTCCACGAGCGGCGCGGAGGCCCACCTGCCGTTCGGAGGCAACGGACGCAGCGGCAACGGCAGCCGCCAGTCCGGCGTCTGGGTGCTGGATCAGTTCACTCGGTGGCAGGCGGTGAATTGGGATTACAGCGGCCGGTTGCAGCGGGCGCAGATGGACGTGGCGGATGTCACGGCCGATCTCGGCTTCCGACTGCCGGACTGAGGCCTACCCGGACGGCGACGCGGACGCCACGGGTGAGGCCGGCGCCGACGGCGACGGCGACGGCGACGGCGACGCGACCGAGCCATCCGGATCCCCGTCGCCCTGGCCGGCCGCGAGGGCGTTCGCCTGCCGCACCAGCGACTGCGCGAGCGCGAGCTCGCTCTGGTACGTCGCCAGATCGCTGTCCTGCAGGGCCCGATCCGCCGCGGCGAAGTGATCGAGCGCCTCCGCGAGGAGCTGGGCTACGGTCCGTCCGCCCGGCTCCCCGCCGCCGGGACCCACGTCCGGAGGCTGGATGCCCTCGACGGCCGCCGTGAGTGCGTCCTGGAAGTTCTCGCCGACGCCGACCACCCCCCCATTCACCACCAGTACGCGCTTCAGTTCCGGGATCGCGTTCGTCTGGTTCGACCGGACGTAGACCGGCTGGACGTACAGGAACGAGTCCCCCAACGGGATCGCCAGGAAGTCCCCGAAGATCACGCGCGACCCACCCGTTCCCAGCAGCGATCGTTGCTGCGAGAACGTCGGGTCCTGGTTGATCTGGCTGAAGACCTGGTCCGGCCCCAGGACGTTTCGGCCCTCCGGGAACGAGTAGGCGACGATCTCGCCGTAGGAGCCCGGATCCGACTTCGCCGCCATGTAGCCGACGAGGTTCTGCCGCCCCTGCGGGACGAACGGCATCACCAGCACGAACTGCGCCTCCGCCTCACCGGGGAGCTTCATGATCAGGTAGTAGGGATGCAGCGGCCCGGTCGACTTCTGCGTCGCATCGGTCTGGTCGTCGTTCGCCGGCACCGTGGGGTCATCGGGGATCTGCCAGCGATCCGTCTTCTGATAGAAGACCGAGGGGTCGGTGACGTGATAGTTCGCGAACTGGTTGGCCTGCACCTGGAACAGGTTCTCCGGGTACCGGAAGTGCGCCTGAAGGCTGAGGGACGCGGACTCCATCGGCGTGAACATGTCCGGGAAGGCGTTCGACCACGCCTGGATGATCGGCTCGGTGAGATCGGCGTAGTACGTGACGGTGCCGTCGTAGGCGTCGACCGTGACCTTCACCGAGTTCCGGATGTAGTTCGCCGTCCCCTCCAGGTGCGCGGGCGCGTCGACGTCCGTGGCGGCGGCGAGGTCGATGCCCTGGGAGTAGGGGTACTGATCCGTGGAGGTGTAGGCGTCCCAGATCCACACGATCCGCCCGTCCACGATCGCCATGTACGGGTCCGCGTCGAACTTCAGGAACGGCGCGGCGAGATGCGTGCGACTCTGGATGTCGCGGTTGATCAGGATCCTGCTGTCGGACCCGATCTGCCCGGAGATGAGGAGGTTGACGTCACCCTCGCGCAGCGCGAACAGCGCTCGCTGCAGGAACCCGCCCATCTCGATGCCGCCGCCGCCGGCGTAGGGCTGGGGATCGGGCGACCCGACGTAGTCCAGCTCCGGGGTCCCGGTGTTCACCACCACGAACGGGACGTCCGTGCCCTCGGCGTAGTAGACGCGGGGCTGCTCCGGCAGCGGGCCCCCCGTCGGCGGGATGTCCTGCAGGACGAAGTCGGGCACGCCCTCGGCGGTGGCGCTGTTGGCCTGCGTCGCTACCGCGCCGAAGCCGTGCGTGTACACGAGGTGGGTGTTCTGCCACGTGCGACTCCCCTCGGGGATCTCGCTCTGCGCGACCTCGCGGGCGGCCACCATCAGCACGCGCTGCTCGTCGTCGAGGGTGTAGCGGTCGACGTCGACGTCCTTGAAGTCGTAGAACTGCTTGATCCGCTGGAGCCCCTGGAAGTCCTGCTGCAGCACAGACGGGCGCCACAGGCGAACGTTCTCCACCGTCTCGGGATTCGCCTCGACCTCCTCAGAGGTGGCGAGCGCATTCACGTCCCGTTGCTGGACCGACAGGGCGTCCAGTCCGAACGCGAACCGCGTGGCCTCGATGTTGTCCTCGATGTACGGCGCCTCGCGCTGCTGCTCCTGCGGCTTCACGCGGAACTGCTGGACGAACGCCGGGTACGCGGCGCCGAGCAGGACCGAGACCAGCGCCAGCAAGCCGACTGCGATCAGCGGCAGGCTCCACAGCCGAACCCTGATATTGATGAGGAACAGAACCGCGCAGATCAGCGCCACGACCCACAGGAACGTGAGCGCGGGCAACTGCGCCTTGACGTCCGTGAACGAGGCGCCCTGCACGGCGCCCCGCGTCGACGTCAGCAGGTCGAATCGGCCCAGGTAGTAGCCCCACGCCTTCGCCAGCATGATGAGCGCGAGCAACACCGATAGGTGGGCACGAACCGGCGCCGTCACCTTGTCCTCCCATGAACGCGCCTGCGGGCGGATACCGCCCCACAGGTAGTGGCCCAGCCCGGTGATGAACGTCACCCCCACGAGTGAGGAGAACAGCCAACCCTGCACGAATCGCAGCCACGGCATCGAGAAGACGTAGAACGCCGGGTCGCGGCCGAAGAGGGGCTCGGGGGTGCCGAAGGTCACGCCGGACGAGCCGCGCCACAGCAGGAAGGTCTGCCACTTTCCGGCGGCGCCGATCCCCACGAAGAGCGCCAGGACCGCCGCGCCGATCGGGAGGAGCCAGCGCAGATACGGATCCACGGTCTGCCGGAAGCGCTCCACGATCTCCTGATCCGGCGTCAGCACGCGGGTCTCCGGGACGATCGATCGGACGATCACCAGGTTGAGGTAGAGCAACCCGAAGAACACCAGCCCGAACACGAGGCCCAGGAGCACCTTGGTTCGCAGCTCGGCCCAGAAGACGGCGGAGAGGTCGACCTCCCGGAACCACAGCAGGTCGATGTAGAAGCGGGACAGCACGAACAACACCGATCCGACCAGCACGATGACCCCGAGGATCACCGTCGGCCAGCGGCGCGGTCGTCCGAACGTGCCGATCCGTGCCACCACCGAGACGCTCCCCCTCGACCCCGTTCCGGCGGCGCATGGAGCGCCGTCCACCGCGCTCCGGGCAGCTGCGGCCCGGCCAGACTAACGCAGGCCCCTTGATCGGGGCCCCGTTCATGCTGCCACCGACGTGTCCTCCGGCAACTCCTCGCCGAGCGCCGCGAGGGCCTCGGAGAACGATCCGACCGGGGCGAGCTGCATATCGCCGGCGTCGGCGAGGCGCGCCTCCGCGAGGTTGTCCCGTGGCACCAGGAAGAGCTGGGCTCCGGCCCGCCGCGCGGCGACGATCTTGTCGCCGATGCCGCCGATCGGGCCGACCGCTCCGTCCAGATCCATCGTCCCCGTCCCGGCGACCAGCCGATCGTCCGTGAGATCTCCGGGCGTCAGCAGGTCGTACAGGCCCAGCCCGAACATCAGGCCGGCCGACGGACCTCCGACATCTCCGCTGGAGATCTGTACGTCGAACGGGAAGTCGTTGATCATGCTGATGCCCACGAGTGGATCCTGGGCGCCCGGACACTCCCCCCGCGTGACGGTGACGTCGTGCTGCTCGCCACCCGCGGAGACGTGGAACGTCAGGGGGTCGCCGGGAGCTACGGCGTCGATCGCGTCCGAGGCGGCCGCCACATCGGGCGTCGGGGTGTCGTTGATGGCATCAACGAGGTCCCCGGCGAAGAGCTCTCCCTCGGCCGGACAGTCTGCGTACACCGTCTCGATCAGGACCCCGTCGCCCTGAACCCCCCGATACCCCGCCAGAGCGTCGTAGTGGGTCAGGCCCTCGAGTACCACGGATGTGGCCGCGAGCTTGCTGGTATCCATCTGTGAGAGGGAGCGCTGCTCCTCTTGGGCCACCGTCTGCCCGTCGGGGTACAGGACGTCGCGACCCACCACGCGCTGATCGGGGTCGATCCAGGCGATGAGCGCGAGGACGCCGGTGAGCTGCCGTGCGGAGACCGTGGTCATGACGAGGTGACCGGCGTCATAGGTGGTGCGCCCGGTCACCGAGATCAGGGGCACGACCTCCCGCGCCGGGCCCGGGCCCTCCGCGTAGTACGGAAGCTTTATCCACGAAGCGACCAGCATGAGCACGGCCGCGACGGCGGCGGCGATCCACAGGATGAGGGAACGGGTGCGCATGGGGTCCGGTCTGCAATGGTACGGGCCCGGTTCGTTCCTCCACACAACCGCTGGGGGTAGGCTGCCCGGGTCGACCGCATGCGTCCGCCGCCGGCGGCGTGGCGTGAGGAGGGGCCGTGGACGTCGTCGTGGTGCTGGTGTTGGGCGTCGGCGCGGGCGTCGGTGTGTACATCGCGTCGATGCGCTGGGACCGGCCCGCACCGCAGATGCCGGGAGAGGGCTTCCTCCCCGAGGAGGAGCGCACCCAGCGCGAGGCCCTCTCGGCCGGGGATCTCGGGCCTCGCGCGATGGGCGGCGCGTACGTGCCGCTGGCTCCGGGGAGGCGATCCGCGCAGACGCGATTGCTGGGCCTGCTCGGGATCGCGGTCCTCGTGCCGATCGCGGCCGTCACGTTCGCGATCGCCGTCTACGGCGTCGGCAGGGTCGTCGTGGAGACGATCACGCGGCTCGTGGAGAGCGCCAGCACCTGATCCCGTCGTGGAGCTTGCCCCCGCTGCGGCGGGATCGATGGAGCGAAGCGTCCCCTTTCGGATGTGCGACCGACAGAGCGACCGACCTAGCGCCGACGGACGAGCTGGAACGAGGACCGGTAGTCCTCCAGGTGCTCCAGCATCCTGCCGGCCCCGACGACCACCGTCTCCAGCGGCCGTTCCGTCAGATGGACCGGGACCTCGCACTCCTGCGCCAGCATCATGTCCATGCCGCGAAGCATCGAGCCTCCTCCCGTGAGGAACATGCCCGTCTCCAGGACGTCGTGCGTCAGCTCCGGAGGCGCCTCGGCCAGACACATGCGCGCCTCCTCCACGATGCCGCGGATCACGGGTGACATCGCCTGGCGGACCTCGTCCTCGCCCACCTTCACCTCGACGGTGTTGCCGGTGGACAGCTCGCGACCCCGCACGATCGCGGCATGGCCGTTGTGACCGGGGAACGCCGATCCGATCGCGATCTTGATCTCCTCCGCCGATCTCTCCCCAACCGCCACCTGATGGGTGGACCGGATGTGCTCCGCGATCGCGACGTCGAGGTCGAAGCCCCCCAGGCGGACGGACCGACCCGAGACGACGCCGCCCATGGAGACGACCGCGATCTCGGAGGTACCGCCGCCGATGTCCACGACGAGGTTCCCGACGGGCTCGTGGATCGGAAGCCCGGCCCCGATCGCGGCCGCGAGCGGCTCCTCCACGAGGGTCACGCTCTTCGCCCCGGCGAAGCGCACCGCCTCCTCGATCGCCCTGCGCTCGACCTCCGAGCTGTGCGACGAGACGCAGACCAGGACTCGCGGACGTGGGAACCTGGAGGCAGACGCGCGGCGGACGACCACCTCGATCATCCGCTGCGTGATGTCGTACTCGGTCATCACGCCGCCGCGCAACGGCCGGACCGCGATGACATTGCCGGAGTCGCCGCCGATCATCTGCCAGGCGGCGTCGCCCATGCCGAGCACCTCGCCGGTGGTTCCGTGAAGGGCCACGACCGTTGGCTCCTGGAACACGATGCCGTCCCCGGGGCGGGCGACGAGCGTGTTCGCGGTACCCAGGTCGATCGCCAGGTCGCGCCCCACCTCAGCTCCCCATGACCCAGTGAGCCTCGCCCGAGCGGAGGCCCTCCTTCTTCCAGATGGGGACGTCCTGCTTGAGACGCTCGATCGCCCGGCGACAGGCCTCGAACGCCTCGGCGCGATGCGCTGCGCTCACGGCGATCACGACGCTGGCGGCGCCGACGCCGAGCGAGCCGGTGCGGTGCAGGATCGCCACCCGGCGCAGCGGCCAGGCATCCAGCAGGTCCTGCCCGATCTCCGTGAGACGGCGCACGGCGAGGTCATCCCACGCCTCGTACGTGAGACCCGTCACGTCGCCGGCGGTGGAGACCTCGCGAACGGTGCCCACGAAGACGCACGTGCCGCCCGCCGCGGGATCGGCGACGGCGGCGAGCGCCTCGTCCACCGACAACGGCTCGGATGTGAGGGAGACCAGGAGAGCGTCGGACACGGCACCATCGTAGGCCCTCGCGTGCGGCGCGACGGTCGGCGGACGGGTAGACGCCGCCGACAGCGCCGACATCGCCGCGCCGGCCTATCCGCGACCGCACCTACAATGGGCCCCATGGCCACCTTCCCGGACATGCCGGATGGCTTCGATCCCGAGGCGCTCGCCGACACCCCGCTCTTCCGCGAGATCCAACGCGTGCTGTCCTCGTCCTCGGGCCCGGTGAACTGGGAGCTCGCGCGCCAGGTCGCCGTCGCGAGCGCGCAGGACGGCAAGGACGACCCCACCCCGCCGGACGAGGACCGCCACGGTGTGGAGGAGGCGGTGCGCGTCGCCGAGCTGCAGGTGACGCGGTTCACCGGCCTCGAACCGCCGGCGGACCTCCCCGTGATCCGGCCCGTGCGGCGGGCGGAGTGGGTGAGCGCCGCGATCGATGGTC
>Ga0126309_10000831_pt1 | contig 10472 bp, 10 predicted proteins | sample Plot56_FD_92541 | JGI IMG/M metagenome (GOLD analysis project Ga0126309, IMG submission 92541) | Serpentine soil microbial communities from UC McLaughlin Reserve, CA, USA - Plot56 | ecosystem: Environmental > Terrestrial > Soil > Grasslands | place: USA: UC McLaughlin Reserve, Lake County...
TGACCGGCACGGCGGCGGCCTTGCGCCAGTCGCTGCGCGTGCCGAACGTCCGGCTCGATCCGCGCTTTGTGGGCTGTTCGGCCGAGTTCGCCACCTGCTCTGAGCTGGTTGTCCCGATGACACACAAGGACGGCCTCGTCGGCGTGCTCGATCTCGAAAGCCTGCGCTACGACGCGTTCACGGCACAGCACGAGCAGCTCCTGTCGACCCTGGCCGGCTCGCTGGCCATCGCGCTGGAGAACGCGCGCCTCTATGAGCATCTGCGCAGTGACGAGCAGCGGGTGCGCGAGGAGCTGGTGACCGCGCGGCGGATTCAGGCGAATCTGTTGCCCAAGGCGTCGCCGTGGATCCCCGGGCTCCAGGTGGGCTTCGCCTATGAGCCGGCGCAGGATCTCGGAGGCGATTTCTACGACTTTCTGACCTGGGGCGAAGGGCGGCTCGGCATCGCCGTGGGCGATGTGGCGGGCAAGGCGACCTCCGCGGCGCTCTATGGCTCGTTCGCCGTGGGCATGCTGCGCGAGCTGGGGAGCCGCGGCGTCCTTGGGCCGGCGCAGCTCCTGGCCGACCTGAGCTCACGTCTCAAGGGAATGAGCATCGACCGGCGCTTCCTGGCCATGGTCTTCGCCGTCTACGACAGCGCGGAGAGCACGCTCACCCTGGCGAATTCGGGGTTGCCCTACCCCTGGCACGTCACGGGCGGCGAGGTGCGGGAGGTCCCGGTGAGCGGCACGCCGCTGGGTGTCCTCCAGGGGAAGTACGAGGAGACCGTGCTCCACCTGAAGCCGGGAGACGTGGTCGTCCTCTGCTCGGACGGGGTGGAGGAGAGCCGCAACGCCGCGGACGAGGCCCTGGGGAGCGACCGCATCCGCCAGGTGCTCCAGAGGGTCGCGGACAGCTCCGCCGCCGAAATCGCCCAGGCGCTTCTGGACGCCACCGAGCGCTTCTCGGGCCGGGAAGAGCCGTCGGATGACCGGACGGTGGTGGTGCTGAAGGTGACGGGCCCCTGACAAATTTCAGGCGGCGGCAGAGAGGCGCCGATTCATCACCCGCCAGAAAGTGGCCACCGCCTCGGGCTTGCGGTCGAAGTAGTCCTCGAAAAATCCGGAGTTGTTGAGGGGAGGCGGATAAGCGTAGCGCTCGTTGCCTTCGCCGAGCTCGCTCACCCAGTCGTCCGGTTCGCGAGCATCGACGACGGTGAAGAGCTCGCGCGGGTAAAGATAGGGCCGGCCCTGGTCATTCAAGATCCGGAGATCATCGGCCTCGATTCCAAGAACCACGTAGGGCTGGTCCGGCGTCAGATCCGGGTAGCGTGAGTCTCGTTGGCGCAACTCGACGATCATCGTTCCGTGACCTGTTTTCGCTTCAGCTCCACTCGGCCGATCCCGGAGTGCTCATACCAGTGAAGCTCATACGGTCCTTCGTCATCCTCAAGTCGTGGGCTGCTCTTCTTCACCCATCGAGAGGCGCTCCCACCATAGCTTGCCACCAGCCGCTCGACCTCTCGGATGCGAAGCCCTTTCGCGATGACTCGCGACTGGGAAATCATCGCTGGGCTCAAGGTCGGAATGATCCAAGTCCTCCGGCCGCTCGCTTCGAGGGTACCATGCGTCCTCAGCCCGGGCAACCGGCTCCACGGCTGGGCCAGAGGCCGAGGAGTGCCTCGGGGAGGACTGCGCCGCAGACCGGGCTCGCTGGACCGCTCCCTGAGGATGGAACGCGCCGTGCAGGCTTTGGTGGAACGCCATGGCCCGCACGAAGCGCAGACTAATCCTCGGCGTGCTCGCCGTCTTCCTCCTGATCTTTCTTTATCGTCTCTTGACGGTCTACACCGTCCGTTCCGGCGAGTGCCGTCCCCGGCCGGTCGATCCGAGCCTGCGCCTCGCGACGCGCGACGAGCACGGCGCGCACGTCAGCTTTCCGGAGCGGATCGGCTTTCCGCCGCAGCGCCGGCCGCTCGTCGTGCTGACCTACAACATCGCCGGCCACGATGAGCTGATCGACAGCGATCACGTCCAGCGGATCGCCGACGCCATCCGGCGCCTCCACCCGGACGTCGTGGCTCTGCAGGAAGTGCATCGCGGGACGTGGCAGGCGCGCTTCCACGATCAGCTCGCCGAGCTGGAGGCGCACACCGGTCTGCACGGCTTCTTCGTCCCAAGCTATGTCCAGTGGGGCGGCGGCTACGGCAATGCGATCCTCACCCGCGGCGAGATCGTGCACGCGGAGGCGCATTCATTGCCGTGCATCGGAGAGCCCCGGGCGCTCCTCGAAGCGACGATCCGCATCGACCAGGCCACGATCAGCTTCTTCGCCACGCACCTGACGACGTGGGGCCGCCTCAACTCGACGGTCCGTGCGGAACAGCTCGACTGCCTCGCGCGGGAGGTTCGCACCAGCCGCTATCCGTACATCCTCGCCGGCGACTTCAACACGCACCCGGAAGCGCCGGAGATGGAGGCGTTCCGCCGCGAGAACGCCGCGCAGCTCGCCACCAAGGCGATCGGCCCGACGTTCCCGCGCTGGAAGGAGCAGATCGACTACATCTTTGCCGACTACGGCTGGAAGGTCCGCGCCGCGCGCACCTGGCCGATCGAGGTCTCGGATCACCTGCCGGTGACGGCCGAGCTGCTGTGGTGACCTACGTCTTCCCCTTCTTCGCCTCGGCCGCGGCCTTCTCCAGGGCGGCCAGGGTGTCCCTGGTCAGGGCTTCGGCATCGTCGAGCGGCCGCTCTCCTGCCTGGACAGTGGAGACGATCACCACCGAGCCCCGGCGCGTGTGGAGCTGCTGGAGCCCGGGGACCCAATAAGCCTCGTCGCCGAGCCCTTGGATCGGCTGGATCGTCTTCTTCGACAACCGCTCGAGGTACGGCTTGGCCGATTCCATCCGGCTCGCGGCGACGCGAGGCGAGGCCCCCGGCCGGAGCTCCAGGCCGATGAGCTCCAGATGCTCCATGGTCCCGGCGTTGTACGGACAGTAGAGCGGTCCGCGCCCCTGGGCATCCTCCAGCGTGCTGGAGATCCCGGCGACCGGCTTCCCGGCGAGCGCCTGGGCACGCTCCTGGGTCAGGATCGCGCAGGCGTCGAATCCTTCCGGGACCTTCAGGTCAGGGCCGCTCCCGGCCGAGCCGCCGCAGGCGGTCAGGGTGGTCAGGATCAAGGCGAGGAGCCCAATTGGAGCTCCGAGAAGATGTCTCGTCCTCATGATGGAGCGGATTGTATCCCTACCAGCTCCTGAATCCTCGCGAAGAAATCGGCGAACCCATCCGCCTCGGACTGGAAAGCCTCTCGCTGTCGCGATGTGTTCTTCTCCGTCGCAATGTCGGGAGATGTGCCGCGATCTTCCTGGATACGTCGCGATGTCGGTAGATCCACGCCGCCGAGTACGAGACCGTGGCGCAGCACTATGAAGCGTTCAAGGCCACGGCCGAAGCCGCCGCCGCGATCGCCGCCCGCACCGCCGCCGCACCCACGCCGGAGCCATCGCCGCGGGACGAGCCGCCTCCAGGTCGCGGGCGTGATCCGGCTCGTCGAGAAAGGCACCGCGCATCGCGAGGCGCTGTATAGCAAAAAGTGAGGATCGGAAGTGGTCGAGGCCATAATGTCCTGAAACCGCGAGCCGTTAGACGTCCCAGAAGGGGGTAACAAATTCGTGTGGATCATGATTGCTGGTCCCTATAACGCCGGCGCAAAAACCTGCGCAGATCGAGAAGCCAACCTTCTCGCTCTGAACCAAGCCGCATACCAGGTGTTCCGCAGGGGCCACGTCCCGATTATTGGCGTCAACCTGGCTCTTCCGGTGATACAAGCGGCGGGTCCTCAGATGTATGAGGCCATTATGATGCCCCTCTCCCTCGCCTTGACGGATCGCTGTGATGCAATTCTCCGCATTGAGGGACTGTCTCGCGGCGCAGACGATGAGGTCGAACGGGTCCAAGCGCGTGGGGGGCATGTGTATCGTAGCGTCGAGGAGATTCCCAATGTTGCGGACGCCGTGGAGCCGACCGAAGAGGGAGTGAGCCCACATGAATTTCCGTGAATGGCCGCCGAAACGACGAATTCTTCTCCTGTCCGTCGGTTGGATCTTCGCCGTTCTTGTGGTGTTGGTCTGGCTGTTGGCTCGGATGGCTTCAGTGGCCGCGGATCAAGGCCAGCGCAGCTTCCACGGACGAGAGGAACTCCCGGCCGAGCCCGGGCTGTCGTTCCTCGTACCAGCGACGAGATTCTTCCAGATCCTGCTTCGCCGCACGGCGGAGCACGAGCCTTATGATTCGGGCCAGAGCTCTGCCTTCACCTCGTCCCAGGTCTGCTCATCCTCTGGATGCTTCTCGATATCGGCAAGGCGCTCGTCGAGGATTTGCTTTTGCCAGCCTGGAATCGTAAGGAAGCCAACTTCCTCCTCGGGCTCGATGCTTTCCCAAAGCATCTGAGCCAGCTCAATTTTCTCGGCAGCAGGAAGCTCCAGAAGCTTCTGAACGTCGACTCTTCTCATAAAGAGAGTCTACCGCATTTCCGACCGGTTTGCCGAGGTCGTTGCTCCGGGCCCGGCCTTGCGCCATGATCCGCTCATGACGGACCGACTCTACTTCCGACAGCTCCTGGCGGGCCGGCAGGTGGCCATCCAGCATCCGATGGCCGGCCAGATGGCCAACTTCATGTATCTCCTCGGGGACAGCCAGTCCCGCGAAGCCTTCGTGGTCGATCCGGCTTGGGATGTCCGCAGCCTGCTCGACGTGGCGGAGGCGGACGGTTACACGGTGCGCGGGGCTCTCGTCACCCACTACCACCCGGACCACGTGGGCGGCGACCTGTGGGGAGTGCACGTGGAAGGACTGGGTCGTCTGCTCGAGCAGGCGGCGGTCCCGATCTACGTCAATAAGCACGAGGGGGACGGCCTGAAGAAGGTGACGGGGCTGGAGGAGAGCGATCTGAAGCGGGTCGACGACGCGGACAAGGTGCGCATTGGCGAGATCGAGATCCAGTTCCTCCACACTCCGGGGCATACGCCGGGAAGCCAGTGCTTCCTGGTCGACAACCGCCTCGTCGCGGGAGACACGCTGTTCGTCCAGGGGTGCGGCCGGGTCGACCTGCCGGGGGGCGACCCCGACGCCATGTACCACACGCTGACCGGCAAGCTCGCCAAGCTGCCGACCGACACAGTCCTCTATCCCGGGCACCACTACGGCCCGACGCCGACCTCGACGATCGGCGACGAGCTCCAGCACAACCACTATCTGCGGGTGCGCTCTCTGGAGGATTGGCGGCGGTTGATGGGGCGGTGATCGGTGCTGAGCGACAAGTGATCGGCACGCAGATGCGGCACGGCGATTGCGCGAGCAGGGAACTCGCGTTACGATGCGGGGACACGGGGAGGTTGACGGTCCTCCGGGAGACCTGTAGTCTCGTATCCGGCGTCCGGGAGGTGTGTATGTCCGAACCAGCTCATCCCCTCACATTTCTCGATGATGGCGAGCAGACCTGGCCGGCCCAGGGCCACTGGACCTACGAAGACTATCTGCGCCTCCCCGACGACGGCCGCAGGTACGAGGTCATTCGGGGAGTGCTCTACGTGAGCCCCTCCCCGCGGTGCGAGCACCAGTACGCCGCGCTCCGTTTCGCGATGATCGTCGGCACCTTCGTGCTCGAGCAGAGGCTTGGCCTCCTCTTGCCCGCACCCTTCGACGTCATTCTGTCGAACATCGCGACTCCCGTGCAGCCGGATTTCGTGTTCATCCGGTCCGGCAGGGGGCCACGCCCTCGCGACTCCCAGTTTCGAGGAGTGCCCAACCTGGTCGTCGAGATCCTCTCTCCCGGGAACCGCCGGTACGATCAGGAGCTGAAGCTCGACGTCTATCAAGACGCGGGAGTCGCGGAGTACTGGCTGATCGATCCGATGGCTCGGACGGTCGTGATCTACGCGCTGGGAGAGAACCGCCGCTATGCGGAGCTCGACCGTGGCGGTGAGGGGGAGACGGTCCGTTCGCGTGTGCTGGAAGGATTGAGCCTGCAGGTCGGGGATCTGTTCTTGCCGGAACGGGGTTGAAGCCCCCGCTCCGGGTCTGTGTCTACCGCACCCGCCGCCGGCGGTTCCGGATGTAGTCCGCCAGGATGAACTCGCCCAGGTTGTAGGGGCTCGCGAAGTAGGCGCGGCCGCGGTTGATCTGGGTCAGCTTCTCGACGAACTGCGTGAGCATGGGGTCGGTCGCCAGCATGAAGGTGGTGATCACCACTTTCTGCCGGCGGCAGAGGTCCGCCTCCTCCAGCGTCAGGTTCACGATCCGCATGTCCAGCCCGAACGGGTTCTTGTAGATGCGCCCGCCTTCGGTGATCGCCGAGGGCTTGCCGTCGGTGATCAGGAAGATCTGCTTGTTCGGCTGCTTCTGCCGCGCCAGCAGGCTCCGCGCAAGCTGCAGGCCCTCTCGCGTGTTGGTGTGGAACGGTCCGGCCTGGATGTACGGGATGTCCGTCAGCGGCACCGGCTCGGCGCGGTCGCCGAACAGGATCACGCTCAGGTGGTCCTTCGGGTATTTCGTGGTGATCAGCTCGGTGAGCGCCAGGGCCACGGTCTTCGCCGGGGTGATGCGGTCCTCTCCGTAGAGGATCATCGAGTGGCTGATGTCGATCGCCACCACCGTGGCGCAGGTGGTCAGGTGCTCGGTCTCGAAGACCTCGAGGTCGTCCTCGGCCAGCTCGAGCTCGCCGTGGGTGCGCCGCATGGCGTTCTGGAGCGAGCGCGCGGAGTCGAGGAGGTGGATGTCGTCCCCGAACTTGTAGGAGCGGGTCTCCGGGAGGCGTTCGATCCCCTCGCCGGCGGCGCGGATCGGGTGATAGCCGGTGCCGGCGCGGTCGAGCCCCTGGAAGATCTCCTCGAAGGCGCTGCGGCGGATGCGGCGCTCGCCGCCCGCGGTCAGTTGCAGCCCGCCCTCGCCGTCGCGCTGCACCAGCTGCTGCTCCTCCAGGGTGGCGAAGAAGGCTTCCAGGTCGACGTCTTCCGGGATGTGCCCCTGCTGTTGCAAATAGCGCATCCAATCCATCGCCTCGTCGACGTCCCCGGCGCTCGCCAGCACGAGCTGGTTGAACAGGCGGAGGAGGTCGAGCCCGGCGAGGATCGCCCGGATCAGCTCGGGATCTAAGTACAGATACTGATGGCGCATCGCCGGGCGTTTCCTTCCTGATTGACCTGATTGAGGGCCTAGTTGACGTCCCCACGGTCGCGGCCGCTGCGGCTGCCGGCGCCGCGGTGGGGCTTCAGGAGCTGGAACTTGACCATCTGCTTGTAGCTGACCTGGCTGTCCATGTCGTTGCGCGCGAGCTTCAGGTGCTGGTGCAGCCCTTCGAGCACGGTCTCGGCGGCCAGCGCCCGCTCCTCGGAGCTCTTGCCGTAGCGGGCGGCCAGCGCCTTCAGCCCGGGCACCTTGTAGAGCTCGGCCTCGTACTCGGCGAACGGCTGCTCGTCCGAGATCGTCACGGCGTTCCCCTCGGCGAACCAGCGGATGATCGGCGCGTACGGGCCGTCGTCGTCGGCCCCGCCGCTCCCGGTCTCCTTGCCGACCTCGGGGAAGCGGCCCTCGAAGACCTTCTTGAGCGCCTGGCCCAGGAGGCGCCGGGCCACCACCTCGGTCCCCTGCTGCTCCCCTTCGTAGACCATCTCCACCTTGCCGGTGATCGCCGGCAGCAGCATCTGGAGGTCGCAGAGGCGGGGATAGATCGGGGAGTCGCTCGTCGCCAGGGACCGCCGCTCCAGGTTCGAGACCAGGAGCTCCATGGCGCTGATCGCCACGCGGGCGCTGACGCCCGACGACTGGTCCACCAGGTCGCTCTCGCGGGCCGCGATCGAGATCTCCTCGATGAGCAGGCGGATGTCTTCGGGGATCACCACCTCGGGCGTGTCGCGTTCCGTCCACGCCTCCTGCCGGGTGATGTCGACCGCGATCTGGGCCTCCGGCGGGTAATGGGTGAGGATCTGCGAGGAGATGCGGTCCTTGAGCGGCGTGATGATGCTGCCGCGGTTCGTATAGTCCTCGGGGTTGGCCGAGAAGCACATCATGATGTCGAGCGGGATGCGCACGGGAAAGCCGCGGATCTGCAGGTCGCGCTCTTCCAGGATGTTGAACAGGCCCACCTGGATGCGCGGCGCGAGGTCGGGGAGCTCGTTGATGGCGAAGATGCCGCGGTTGGTGCGCGGGATGATGCCGAAGTGGATGACCTCCGGGTCGGCGAAGGTCAGCTTGCGCGTCGCCGCCTTGATCGGGTCGATGTCGCCAAGGAGGTCGGCGATCGACACGTCCGGAGTCGCGAGCTTCTCGTTGTAGCGCTGCTCGGCGGTGAGCCACTCGACCGGGGCGTCGTCGCCGGCCTCGGCGATCAGGCGCTGCCCCGGCACGGAGATGGGGGCGAGCGGATCGTCGTTGAGCTCCGAGCCGGCGAGCACCGGAACCTCCGGGTCGAGCAGGGTGGTCAGGGCGCGCAGGATGCGCGTCTTGGCCTGGCCCCGCAGGCCGAGCAGGATGAAGTCGTGGCCGGCGAGCAGGGCGTTGACCACGGCCGGGATCACCGTGCGATCGTAGCCCAGGATGCCCGGGAAGAGCGGACCGCCGCCTTTGAGGCGCTGGCGGAGGTTGTCGCGGATCTCGATCTTCACCGAGCGCGGCCGGTAGCCGGTCGCCTTGAGGGCGCCGAGCGTCTTGATCTGGTGGGACTTGGACATCAGTCGTGAAGCTCCTGAAGCCACCGCTCGGCATCGATCGCCGCGCGGCAGCCGGTGCCGGCGGCGGTGATGGCCTGCCGGTAAATGGGGTCCGCGGCGTCGCCGCAGGCGAAGACCCCCGGAACGTTCGTCTTCGTGCTGGGTTCCTGGACGTGGATGTATCCGACGTCGTTCATCTCGATCTTTCCCTTGAACAGGGCGGTGTTCGGCTCGTGGCCGATGGCGAAGAACACCCCCTGGGTAGGGTACTCCGAGTCGAGGCCGGTGCGCTTGTTGTGCAGCTTGACGGCCGTGATGCCACCCTCGCGCGTGCCCACGATCTGGCTCACGACCGTGTCCCAGATCCAGGCGATCTTGGGGTTGGCGAACGCGCGGTCCTGCATGATCCGGGAGGCGCGCAGCTCGTGGCGGCGGTGGATGACCGTGACCTTGGTCGCGAACTTGGTCAGGTACATGGCCTCTTCCATCGCCGAGTCGCCGCCGCCGATGACCACGATCTCCTTGCCGCGGAAGAAGAAGCCGTCGCAGGTCGCGCAGGCCGAGACGCCGTAGCCCATGAGCTCGTTCTCGCCGGGGACGCCGCCGAGCTTGGCGGTGGCGCCGGTCGAGATGATCAGGGCGTCGCTCCGGTAGGTCCCTTCGTCGGTGCGGACGGTGAACGGCCGGTGCTCGAGATCGACCTCGATCCCGGCCTCGAACTTGACCTTGGCGCCGAAGCGCTTGGCCTGGTCGCGCATCCGGTCCATCAGCTCCGGACCGAGGATCCCCTCGGGGAACCCGGGGAAGTTCTCGACCTCGGTGGTGATCGTGAGCTGGCCACCCGGCTGGTTCCCTTCGAGGACCAGCGGCGCGAGATCGGCGCGGGCGGCATAGAGCGCCGCCGTCAGGCCGGCCGGGCCCGAGCCGAGGACGATCACGCGGTGGTAGTTGGAATTCGGCTGCGCGGACTGCGTAGGCTGCGTCTCCTGCTCGGAGATGGACATTGCGAGGGTCTCCCTCAACGGATGCGGATGAGAGCCCGGTGGTCCGCCACGGGCCACCGGAGGCCGGTCCAGTATATCCTCGCGGGGAAAACCCGCCCGCCCCGCCCCGGAGGAGGCCTGTCTTCTTAACGCGAGGGAGAGGGTGTCTTGTTCCTGGAGAGCTACCAGATGCCGCGCATGACCCAGATCGATACGAAGCTGATCCACGCAGGTGAGCCCGAGCCGCGCATCGAGGGGGCGGTCTCGATGCCGGTGTTCCAGTCGACGCTCTATGAAGGATCGGGGGCGACGGGATATCACGACATCCCCTATATTCGCCTCAACAACACCCCCAACCACACCGTGCTCCACGCCAAGCTGGCGGCTTTGGAGAGCGCGGAGGCGGCGCTGGTGACCGCGAGCGGCATGGCGGCCATCGCGACGAGCCTGTTGACGGTCCTGTCGGCCGGGGACCACCTGCTCGCCCATGCGTCCCTCTACGGCGGGACCCAGGACTTCATCAGGCACGACCTCCCGTCGTTCGGCATCTCGTACGACTTCATCGACGCCGACGATCCGGCGTCGTGGGAGCGGCACCTCAAGGACAACACGCGGGCGGTCTACGTCGAGACGATGACCAATCCGCTCCTGGAGGTGGCGGACCTGGCGGCGGTGCCGCGCTTCGCTCGCGAGCATGGGTTGGTGTCCCTGATCGACAACACGTTCGCGTCGCCGGTCAACTTCCGCCCGCCGGAGCACGGGTACGACCTGTCGCTCCACAGCTGCACCAAGTACCTGAACGGCCA
>Ga0126309_10000832_pt1 | contig 10464 bp, 10 predicted proteins | sample Plot56_FD_92541 | JGI IMG/M metagenome (GOLD analysis project Ga0126309, IMG submission 92541) | Serpentine soil microbial communities from UC McLaughlin Reserve, CA, USA - Plot56 | ecosystem: Environmental > Terrestrial > Soil > Grasslands | place: USA: UC McLaughlin Reserve, Lake County...
AGACTTGTCCCGCGCTGCGCTGACCTGCGGCGCGTGGTGGGTGTAGCTCAGCTGGTAGAGCGCCGCGTTGTGGTCGCGGATGTCGCGGGTTCAAGTCCCGTCACTCACCCCACGCTTGACCTGCAGGGCTGCGCTGGGCAGGTACGGCTGCCTCGACGATCGTCGATCGTGCATATGCTTGTTCGTACAGCGAGGCGACGCATCCTCAGCACACCCCGCTCGGGTTCAAGTCCCGTCACTTCCCCCCGACGTACGTCCGGCGGGGCCGTGCGCCCGTAACACCTACAACGCTGCGAGAGTTCTCCCATGTCGCTGTCTGGCTCCCCGATGGCCGTGCCTGACGCCACGATGACCGGTGTCTACCTGCCCGGGAACCATGACGTCGATCTTCGCAACGTGCCTGTCCCCACGCCGGGTCCGGGACAGGTCCTGCTGCGGATGCGGGCTTCCACGGTGTGCGGCAGCGACCTGCGGGCGATCTACCGCGGCCACGTCGGGCCGGAGCAGTACGAGAACGTCATCGCCGGGCACGAGCCGTGCGGTGAGGTCGTCGAGACCGGTCCCGGGACCCGGCGGTTCCGGCCGGGCGACCGCGTGATCGTCTACCACATCGTGGGTTGCGGACTCTGCTCCGAGTGCCGGTCGGGCTACTTCATCACGTGCAAGGCGTCGGCTCCGATCAAGGTCGCCTACGGCTGGCAGCGCGACGGCGGCCACGCGGAGTACATGGTGGCCGAGGAGTCCACCTGCATCTCGCTGCCGGACGGACTGAGCTATGTCGACGGAGCCTGCGTCGCGTGCGGCTTCGGGACCGTCTACGAGGCGCTGTGCCGCGCCAAGGTCTCCGGCCGCGACACGGTGCTGATCACCGGCGTCGGCCCCGTCGGGATGGCGGCGGGGCTGCTCGCGAAGAGCATGGGTGCCGACCGGGTCATCGGCGTCGACGTCTCGGAGGACAGGGCCCGGCTGGCCGCCAAGCTCGGGTGCATCGACGACTGGCTCGTCTCGGGTAGCCCGGAGCAGGACGAAGCGGCTCTGCACGGGGTCGTGGAGCTGACATCCGGCGCCGGCTGTGAGGTGACGCTGGACTGCTCGGGCGCCGCCGGCGCACGGCTGCTCGCCCTTCAGAGCACCCGCCGGTGGGGGCGCTGCGTACTGGTCGGCGAGGGCAACCGGATGGACTTCGACGTCAGCAACATGTTGATCCACAAGCAGATCAGCCTGATGGGCTCGTGGGTGACGTCGCTGCCGCGGATGGAGAGCCTGGTGCAGATGCTCGTCCGGTGGAACCTGCACCCGGAGCGGATCGTCACCGACCGCTTCGCGCTGGCAGATGCAGGAGCGGCCTACCGTACGGCGGACGAGGGCCAGGCCGGCAAGGTCGCCATCGTGATGGACCCCGCCTGAACGGTTGCCAACAGCCAGGCCAGGAGTGCGAGGCACCGCGGAGCCAGGGCGGTCGGGCGCTTGGGCAAACCTTGACCAGCGCGTTATCAAGTCCGCAGCGCCGACCTGTCGACAGATAAGTAGAAACCGGACAACAAGGCAGGAGCGTGTCAACGATGACCGCGATCGACGAGCCCGTTGCCGACAAGGTCGACGCGACCGACGATGCCCACGTGATGGAGCTGCTGCAGGAGCACGTTCCGCTGGCCCTGCTCTGCGACCTGACCACGCCTGACGGTCCGCCCTCGGCGGAGATCCTGGCCGAGGAAGGTCAGCCGACCGACACCTGGTGGAAGCAGTAGCCGCCACCTCGTCACCCCGGCGCAGTGCCCATTGACGTCAGATCGCCGACGTCGGATCACCCCGAGCCCGACTGGTAAAGTTGCCGGCGCACCACGCGCCGCTAGCTCAACTGGCAGAGCAGCGGACTCTTAATCCGCGGGTTGGGGGTTCAAGTCCCTCGCGGCGCACCCCTTTGACCTGGCCTTTCGTCCGCATGGGCGAGGGGCCAGCGTCGTCTTCGGTGCCAGCATGGTGGCCAGTCACCGCCAAAGCGCCTCCCCGACGCGCTCGGCCGCATCCTCGGCGAGCTCCGGCATTACGTGCGAGTAGGGGCCCAGCGTCAGGCTGATCTGGCTGTGGCCGAGCACCTGCATCGCGACCCGCGCCCGGCACTCCGAGCGAGAGCATCACGGTGGCCGCGGTGTGTCGGGCGTCGTGCAGCTGGCCTGCCGGACGCCAGCCGCGGTCAGCAGATGCCGGCACGCCCGGTGATCCGCTCGCGGGTCGATCGGCAAGCCGTTCGGCTGGGTGAACACGAGCCCGTGGTCCTCCCAGACGTTCGCGGCGGCCATCCGCTCCTCGAGCTGGGCGGCCCGGTGCTGGCGCAGCGGCTCGACCAGCGGACGCGGAAGCTTGATCGTCCTCCGCCCGGCCGCCGACTTGGGCTCGACGATCACCGGCCCAGCGCCGGTCTGGCGCTGGAGCGCCGGCGTCGTGACGTATCAGCGCGGCGAGTGGGCCGACGATCTACGAGCGAACACCGAGCCACAAGATGACCAGCAGCGCGACCGTGGCTGACGACGTCGCCACTCTGTCTTAGATCATGCCAAAAGCAGTCCTACTGGACGATGCCGTCTTACTGTCACTCTCGTGCGTTTGACAGCGGGGACGGTGACATCTGCGTTTTGTGCGGGTCTGATGTTCGCTTGCGGACCGCCGGCCGCTGCCGCGACGCTAAGCCCGTCGGATCCTTCAGTCGTCACCGAGCAGGCCACTACGATATCCGAACCGGCGATGACCACCGAGGCATCAACCACAACAGCGCAGACACCCACGGCGACGATGGCTTCTCCGGCGACGGAGGCGCCGACGGAACCGCCCGTCGAGCCCGCACCGACCTCGCCGCCGCCGGTCGCACCTCCTTCCCCAGCGCTGCCGGAGATTCCCGCAGCCGCGCACCGGGGTCACCACTCCTGGACGAGCGAAAACAGCATGCAGGCGTTCCGTGCGGCCGCCCGGAACAGGGCGCTGCTCTGGGAGACCGACCTGCGGTTCACCTCGGACGGCTGGATGGTCCTCATGCACGACACGACACTCAGCCGGACCACAAACTGCATCGGGTACGTCGCCCACCGGACCGCGCGGTCTCTCTCGCGGAACTGCCGGCTCGACAACGGCCAGCGGATCCCGTCCCTCGGGAGCTTCCTGGCCGAGGCGAAGCATCAGGGCGCCACGGTGCTGCTGGAACTCAAGACGGAGATGACAAGGGCGCGACGCTCCCTCCTGCTCAACCGGATCGCGGCCGCGGGCATGCGTCGGCAGATTCTGGTCATGTCCTTCAACGCCGAGGCTGTCCGGCTGATCGCCAGCGAGCCCGTGACGTCGCTTCGGGTGCCGACGATGATGCTGAGCGGGACCGGCCCAGACGCTGCCACGGCGAAGCGGTGGGGGCGCTCTGTGGGCCTGCACTACACGCAGGCGAGTCGCGCGAAGGTCGCGGAGTATCACGCCGCAGGACTCAAGGTGTACGTCTGGACCCCAAACACTCGATCTGACATCGACTCCGCCAGAGCTGCCGGCGTCGACGTGGTCATCACCGACCTGGCGGCGGCCTACTGCCGGTCCCGCACCGTCTGCCGATGAGCCGCAAGGGCAGAGGCAATCACATGTGAGGAATTGCCTGCCGCCGGTGCACGCCCTGCACGGCACGCGAGGAGTCCCTGGCGACCTGGTCGGCACCACGCACGTTCGGGTCCGTAGCGCCGTGCGGGAGTATGACCGGGTGCCCATCGCGGAGCTGGCCGCGCGCACGCTGCGACTGGCGCAGGACCACCGATCGGCGCGAGGTTCCGGAACCGTGACGTGACTCGCCCGCGTCTCGGCGAGTCGACGCTCGCCGCGCTTCCCAGGGAAGTCGCTCGGCCACGGTACGACCGGCGCGACCTGCGCGTGGGTGTGGTGCATGTGGGAGTCGGCGGGTTCCACCGGGCGCACCAGGCGACCTACCTCGACGACCTGATGAACGAGGGGCGGGCGCTCGACTGGGCCGTCTGCGGCGTCGGCGTCCTGCCGGGCGACGAGCGCATGCGTGACGCGCTCGCGGGCCAGGACCACCTCTACACGGTAGTGATCAAGAAACCCGACGGGACGTCGCAGCCGCGCGTCATCGGGTCCCTGGTCGACTACCTGTTCGCGCCGGATGACACCGAAGCCGTGGTGGAACGGATGGCAGACCCCACGACCAGGATCGTCTCGCTGACCATCACCGAAGGCGGCTACAACGTCCCGTCGGCGGACGGATCATCCGACGGGTCGGACGCAGCGGTGCTCGCGGACCTCAGACCCGGCTCGCCGCCGAGGACCGTCTTCGGCCTGGTGACCGAGGCACTCGTGCGCCGGCGCAGCCGCGGGGTCGCGCCGTTCACGGTGATGTCCTGCGACAACATTCCCGGCAACGGCCTCATCGCGCGCGACAGCTTCGGCACGTTCGCCGGACTGCGCGATCCCGAGCTGGGGCGCTGGGTCCGCACGGCGGTGCCGTTCCCGAGCTCGATGGTCGACCGCATCACGCCCGTCACGACCGACGACGACCGCCACGAGATCAGCCTGCGCCTCGGGTTGGACGACCGGTGGCCGGTCGTGTGCGAACCGTTCCGCCAGTGGGTGCTCGAGGACACGTTCGTCGACCGCCCACCGCTGGAGGATGCCGGCGTCACGATGGTCGATGCGGTCGAGCCCTACGAGCTGATGAAGCTCCGGCTGCTCAACGGCAGCCACCAGGCATTGGCCTACTTCGGCTACCTCGCCGGCCATCGCCTCGTCCACGAGGTGTGCAAGGACCCTCTGTTCGCCGCGTTCGTGCGCGACTACATGGATGTCGAGGCGACTCCCACTCTCGACCTTGTGCCAGGCGTCGATCTGGACAGCTACAAGGCTGACATCGTCACGCGCTTCTCCAACGAGCAGATCCGCGACACCGTCGCCCGACTCTGCGCCGAGACCTCGGACCGCATCCCCAAGTTCCTGCTGCCGGTGATCCGGCACAACCTCGCCACCGGAGGAGAGGTGGAGCGGTCGGCGGCCGTGGTCGCCAGCTGGGCCCGGTACGCCGAGGGCGAGGACGAGCAGGGACGCCCGCTCGAGGTTGTCGACCGGCTCGCCGGCCGGCTCCAGGAGGCTGCCCGCGCCGAGCACTCCGCCCCGCTGTCCTTCCTGCGCCAGCCAGACCTGTTCGGGAACCTCGCCGATCAGCCGCGCTTCACCACTCCCTATCTCGCAGCGCTGAGGTCGCTGCACGATCGCGGCGCGCGAGAGACGGTCACCGCCCTGGTGGCAGGTTCCGGGACGGATCGCGGCTGAGCGCAGCCGTTCAGGCCAGCGGAACTATCTCCGGCGCACCGACCCGCGCCGCGTCGGCCGTGTCGTCGTCGGGCTGCTCCTGCGACAGGCGTTCCGCCTCGACCCTCGCGCGGTAGTGGTCGATCTCCTTCTGCACCTGCTCCGGGCTCCACCCGAGGACCGGCGCCATCAACGCTGCGACGGCCGGAGCCGCGGCCAGACCTCGGTCGAACGTCTCGATGCTGACCCTGGTCCGGCGCGTGAGCACGTCGTCCAGGTGCCGGGCGCCCTCATGAGAGGCGGCATAGACGACCTCGGCCGTCAGGTAGTCGTCGGCGCCCGGGAGTGGGTCGCCAAGACCCGGGTCCTGCGCGACGAGGTCGAGAACCTCCTGGACGAGCGACCCGTAGCGATCGAGGAGGTGCTCCACCCGGGCGACATGCAGCCCGGACGCCTCGGCGATCCGGTGGCGCGCGTTGTAGACAGCGGGATATCCCTCGGCACCTGCGAGCGGCACACGATCGGTGCAGCTCGGCGGCACCTTCTCGTCCAGGCCGTGACAGACGGCGTCCGTGGCGTCCTTGGCCATCACGCGGGACGTCGTGTACTTCCCCCCCGCCACCACGACCAGGCCGGGAGCCGCGTGCGCCACCGTGTGCTCACGGGACAGCCGCGACGTCATCTCGGACTCACCGGCGAGGAGAGGACGCAGCCCCGCGTAGACACCCTCGACATCCGCCGTCGTCAGCGGAGTGACCAGGACCTCGTTGACCCGCGTCAGGAGGTAGTCGATGTCGGTGCGCGACGCCGCCGGGTGCGCCTTGTCCAGGTGCCAGTCGGTGTCGGTGGTCCCGATGATCCAGTGCCGCCCCCACGGGATGACGAACAGGACGCTGGTCTCCGTGCGCAGGATCAGGCCGGTGGAGGAGTGGATCCGGTCCCGTGGGACGACGAGGTGGATGCCCTTGGACGCGCGCACGTGGAACTGCCCACGTTCACCGACGAGGTTCTGCGTGTCGTCGGTCCACACTCCGGTGGCGTTCACGACCTGGCGCGCGTGCACCTCGAACGTGCTCCCGGCCTCGAGGTCGGCGACTCGCACGCCGGTGACCCGCTCCCCCTCGCGCAGAAATCCGGTCACGCGAGCTCTCGAGACGCACTGGGCGCCGTAGCCGGCCGCCGTGCGCACGACGGTCATCGTGTGGCGCGCATCGTCGACCTGCGCGTCGTAGTAGCGGATCGCACCCACCAGGGCGTCCGGTCGCAGCGACGGGGAGGCGCGTAGGGCGGCGCGTCGCGTCAGGTGGCGGTGCGCCGGAAGGCCGCGGGATGCTCCGGACGAGATGCCCAACGTGTCGTAGAGGGCCAGACCGGTTCCTGCGTACAGGCGTTCCCAGCCGCGGTGCTTGAGCGGGTACAGGAACGGCACCGGCCGCACCAGGTGCGGCGCGAGGCGCTGGGTCAGGAGAGCGCGCTCCCGATGGGCCTCACGAACGAGGCGGAAGTCGAGCATCTCGAGATAGCGCAGACCGCCATGGATCAGCTTGCTCGACCGGCTCGAGGTCCCACTCGCCCAGTCCCGCGCCTCGAACAGGGCGGTGCTGAGGCCGCGGGTGGCGGCGTCCAGCGCGACGCCGGCACCGACCACGCCGCCACCCACCACGACGACGTCGACCGTGCGGGCCGCCACGTCGTCGATCGAGGCCTGCCGCTGCGCCGGCCCCAACCGGGTCTCAGCCAACGTCACCCGACACCTGCGCGCTCACGTGCCGCACGGGACCGACGTTCTCGAGGCTCGCGATCAGGAGCTCGAGCTGGCGACGAGGAGTGCGCACCTGGACCGTCAGCCGACGGTCACCTCCCTCGGAGCGGGAGAGCTCGACACCGTCGTAGGACATCTTGGAATCGTTCAGCGAGTCGAACAGCGTCCGGAGCCCGTCTTCCCCGTCGGTCAGCGTGATCTCGATGACGGCCGACTCCCGCCGCCGAGGGCTGAAGACGTTCTTGAGGGCACGGAGGCCGACCAGCGCCACCGCGACGACGGCGCAGCCGACCAGCAGGGGACCCCACGCGCCGGCGCCAGCAGTGAGTCCGGGGGTCGCCGAGAGCCAGAGCGTTGCCGCGGTGGTGACTCCGCGCACCGCCATCCCGTCGCGCAGGATCGCTCCTGCGCCGATGAAGCCGATGCCCGACGCGACCTGCGCGGCCACGCGCATAGGATCGACGTTCGGCGCTCCGTCGAGCTCGGGGAACCCGTAGGCACCCGAGAGCGTGAACAGGGCCGCGCCGACGGCGACGAGGGCGTGGGTCCGGATGCCCGCAGCCTTCTCACGGACCTCGCGTTCGACCCCCAGAAGCGAGCCCGCGCAGAGCGCCGCGATCAACCGCAGCGACAGGTCGAGCGTCGTCATGTGTCACGCACCAGATGGGGCGTCCGGCCACGAAACGGCAGCCGGACGCAGGGAAAGAATGGGCCCGCAGACTAACAGGTGCGGCGCCGGCGGATCAGGGCAGTGTGAGCGTGGCTCGCACCATGTCGTGGTCTGACGGGAAGACGCCCTTCACCTGCAACGTGGTCGGGTAGTAGTCCACGACGTTCTTCCACTGCTTCACCGGCACTGAGTTGGTGGCGAAGACCCAGTCGATGTTGTAGCCGGCTTTGGTCCTGGCGTCGGGGTAGCTCCAGTTCCGGAGGTTGCGGTCCAACCGGTTGCTCGTGTTGACCCAACCGTTGACGCTGCTCTGGGCACGTGGGGAGCGGATCGGGTTCTGCGCGTAGACCTGGTTGCGCACGTCGCCGTACCCCGCGGCCTGCATCGCGGGCAGCATCTCCTTCGCCAGCGGGCTGTTGCGGTGGGTGTTGAAGTCGCCGACGACGACCACCGGGCGCGTCCCGGTCCCCTTGAGCTGGTTGACACGCGTGATCAGCTGCGTCCACTGCGCCCGCAGGACCGCCGAGTCGCCGGTCCGCAGGTGCGTGTTGACGAAGAGGAAGTCGTGTCCGGTCGCCTTCACGCGCAGGACCGCCCACGCCAGAAAGCGCGGATCCGCGCCACTTCCCTGGACGGTGAACTTGGTGCTCCCCTGGGACACGAGTGACAGGGTGTCCGTGCTGTAGAGGATGCGGACCCCGCCGGAGGCCTTGTAGCTCTTGTAGACGCACTTGTAGCTGGTCACGTAGTTCACGCAGTTGTACGGATACGCGTTCGTCAGGCGGTAGTGTCCGCCGGCCGCATTCAGGCCGTTCTTGAGGTCCTGGTACTGGTTGGTGCCGCTGACCAGATGCGAGGCCCAGAAGCGGCTCGGATTGGCCTCCTGGATGCCGACGACGTCCAGCTTCTCACCGAGGATGTCCGCGACGACACCAGCACGCCGCGTCTTCCACGGCCGCTGGTTGCCGACGGTCTTGTCGAGGCTGACGCTCTGGATGTTGAAGCTGCCAACCTGCACGTCTGCGCCGGTGACCGCCCTCGCAGAATCGGGGTGCGGCTGCGCCACGACACCCAGGCTGGTCAGAACGGCAAGCGCGGCAACAGCGACCAGTTTTGTCCTCACGACAGGCAGAGCCCTTCCTCGACGTCGGCCGACCCTCGGCACCAGTGAGCGCGACAGTATGTCGGGCCCATTTCATCTGGTATCGGCAGATCGACCCCCACGACTTGACCCGCGGGTCATCCAGGTTTCACGCACTCTTGGCACAATCCGCCGTCGGCAAGTCGGACGCCTCGGGGGCGACCTTGCGCCTGGGCGCTGAGCTCCCGGATCAGTACATCGTCGTCCTGATCAGGTGGTGCGGCCATGTCGTGGTGTGGAAGTGGGTCCACAGCCGGGCGTCGATCTGGGGGTCGATCACCTGTGCACCGGGCTCACGGTGCCGGTTCACCTCCTCCGCGAGCCGGGCGACGGCGTAGATCGTGTGTGCGCGGATCTCCACCTCCTCCGCGCTGTCCGGGTCGATCAGCCTCCCCGCTCGGATGGCCGCGTCGAGCTCGTCCGAGTAGCTCAGGATGCCCATGGCCTGCAGCCCCGCGGGCACGATGTAGTCGGCGAAGGCCGTCATCCGGTCGAGGTCGTCGACCTGCAGCCGACCGACGTCGTCGAGCGACGTGTAGAGCATCCAGACGGCCAGCTGCGCGAGCTTGTAGAACGCGACGGTGTGCTCGCCGTACCGGCTGACGTCCCGGAACCGGGGGAAGTCTGCGACAAGACGGTCTATCAGCCCGTTGCCGCCGTCGTAGAGGCGCGGTGTCGCAGCCTCGATGACGTTGTGGAAGCGTCCGCCGTAGCGCTCGACCAGCGTCGCGCCGACGTCGCGCAGGATCGCGGCGCGCTCGTCCGGCATCGGCATCTCGATGTTGCCGCTGAAGATGGCCCGCAGGTCATCGGCGGTGATCGACTGCAGCCTGCGGCCGTCGCAGAGGTCGTCCCCACCCGCGAGCGCACGGCCGACGCAGGCGAACAGCGCGTCCGAGTCCGACCAGACGCGGCCGCCGTGCTCCACCTGGAACTTGGTGCGCGTCGTGAAGTCCGTGAAGGCGAAGTCGATCGATGCGCACACCATCACGAAGTCGATCACCTGCCCGCGATTGCCGGTCGGCTGGAACGGCAGCAGGAACTGCGGCATCGGCAGCTCCTCGTAGGCCAGCCAGCCGGCCACGTCCACGAGCCGCGCCTCGTCGGTACGGACATGGTTCGATGCCTCGACAACCGGCAGCACGCTCGTCAGCACAGGGCTGTCCTGCCGGCCCGGGATACGCATGCACTACTCCGCTCTGGAAGGTGACAACGGATGGCTCAGCACCAGCAGGTCGCCATCATCGTGGTGGGCAGCACGATGATCGACATGATGGCGTACGTCGACCGCGTGCCCGCGGCGGGCGAGACCGTCGTGGGGCGCCGGTTCGTGCAGGGCTTCGGCGGCAAGGGTGCGAACCAGGCTGTCATGGCGAGCCGGCTGGGTGCGGCGGTCGTCATCGTCAACTGCCTCGGCGACGACGTCTTCGGTGACATGACGCTGGACAACCTGACCAACGAGGGCATCGACGTCTCCGCGATCACGAGAGCCGCCGGCGTCAGCAGCGGGGTGGCCCCCATCTGGGTCGAGCCGGACGGAACCAACCGCATCATCGTGGTGCCGGGCGCGAACGAGCGCCTGAGGCCGGCTCAGGCGACGGCGGC
>Ga0126309_10000833_pt1 | contig 10444 bp, 10 predicted proteins | sample Plot56_FD_92541 | JGI IMG/M metagenome (GOLD analysis project Ga0126309, IMG submission 92541) | Serpentine soil microbial communities from UC McLaughlin Reserve, CA, USA - Plot56 | ecosystem: Environmental > Terrestrial > Soil > Grasslands | place: USA: UC McLaughlin Reserve, Lake County...
CCCGTCCCCGAGCGGGAGCTCGTGGCGCGTCTTGCTGACGCGGCGGCCCTCGGTCAGCCGCCACAGCGACTCGAAGCGCCGTGCGTCGAGCGCGAGCTCCTCCTCCGTGCGGACCTGCCCGGGCCCCGACTTGACCGTCAACGTCGCCGCTCCGGCCCGTCGGCGCACCCGCACCTCGACGCCGTCGGGCGCGATCGCGAGGTAACCCTGCTCGATCGGGTCCCCGGGGTGCGCCGCGAGGTCCGCCGGCAGCTCCGCAACGAGGAACTTGCGCTCGATCTCGACCCCGGGCGCCGGGCTCACCCCTGGGCGTCCCAGCCGCCCATGGCCTCGTGGCGGCCCCCGTCGTGCGTCCCGAGGATGGGATGCAGCTCGATCGCGGGCGAGTAGCGGCTCGCCGGCGTGACGCGCCCGAGCGCCTCGGCCATGGCGCGGACGTGGTGGGGCCCGCCGCCGCAGCAGATGCCGATGTAGTCCACGCCGGCGTTCTGGGCACGCAGCGCGAACTCCGCCATCTCGAAGCGCGTGCACTGGAACGGCTCGAGCTGGATCGGGAACAGGTGCCGGCCCTCCGCGTCCTCCAGCGACTCGAACGCGGGCACGGCCGCCGTGGTGTGGAAGGGGACGGGCTGTGCCGCGACGGGGACGTCGACCGCCGCACGGATCCGCTCGAGCAGCGGGAGCATCGTCTCCGGGCCCCGCGAGCAGTTCAGGCCGACGATCGCCGCGCCGGCGTCGGCGAGCACGCGGCACGCCTCGACGTAGTCGTAGCCGTCGTAGGTCGTCGCGGGCTGCACGCTCGCGAACGTCACCATGGCGGGCAGCCCGAGCGCCTGGCAGACCTCGAGGCCGATCAGCGCCTCGCCGACGTAGTCGTTGGTCTCCGCGATCACGAAGTCCACGCCCTCCTCGGCGGCCCAGGCGAGCTGCTCCTCGTACTGCGCCCGGACGACCGCCCCTGACGCCACGGGGCTCTCCGGGTCGTAGGACCACGTGTTGCAGATGTTGCCCGCCACCAGGGCGTCGCCCTCGGCGGCGATCTCGTTCGCGATCCGCACCGCCTGGCGGTTCATGGCCTCGAGGTCGTCCGCGCGCCCGACGTCCTCGAGCTTGTCGCGGTGGGCGTAGTAGGTGAGCGCGACCATGACGTCCGCCCCGGCGCGGAGGAACTCCCGGTGCAGCTGGCGCAGCGCCTCCGGCTCGTCGAGGATGACCTCGGGCACGAACGGCCCCGCCTTCACGTAGCCCCGCCGCTCGAGCTCGAAGACGTACCCCTCGGCGCCGACGACGACGCCGTCAGCGAGGCGCTGCTGCAGGGTCCGCCGTGACGGCCGGCTCATCGGTGCTCCTCCCCTCGTCGAACCTGGCCGGGTCGAACCGGCCGATGTCATAGACCGTGCCGTCCTGGAGCGCGAGCTCGGAGAGCACCCGCCCGACCCAGGGCGCGAACTTGTAGCCCGTCCCGCGCCAGCCGACGCCCACGAAGGCGTTCGGGACGCCGGGGACGGGGCCGAGCACGAAGTCGTCGTCGGCGACGAGGTCGTAGTCGCACTGGTCGACGTCCTCGACGTCGTGGAAGCTCGCGTCGCGCAACCCCGGCATGCACTGCTCGACGAAGTTCGCGATGCTGTCGATGCCCGTGGCGCCGCGCGGCATGTCGGGCGGGTTGTAGTAGCCGATCTTCACCGCGTCGACGACGCCGGGGACGATCGGGTGGCAGTAGATCCCGGCGTCGAGGTAGGCGACGACCGGCATCGCGTCGGCCGTGAAGCGATCGCGCGCCGCGGCGGGCGGGACGAAGTACTTGGCGTCCTCGGGCCGATCCCGGCTCAGCGGGACCTGCAGGGCGCAGCCGGGCAGCAGGGAGAGGACGTCGTTGGTGCCGTGTCCCGCGGTGACGACGAGCGAGCGCGCGACGTGCTCGTCCTTCCCGCACACGACCCGGATCGCGTCGCCGTCGCGCTCGACCGCGGTCGTCTCCGCCCCCTCGACCACGCGCACGCCGCGCTCGCCCAGCGCGCGCGTGAGCGCGGCGGTCACCGCTGCCAGGTCGACGACGCCGGCGTCGACGTCCACATGGGCGACGTCGGCGTCGAGAACGGGGAAGCGCCGGCGCAGGGCCTCGCGGTCGAGCGTCTCCGTCCGCAGGCCGAGCCGCTGCAGCACCGTGTGGCTGAGCTGCCCGTAGGTGGCGGCGAGGTCGGGCGTGAAGGAGCGCTTGCCGAGGTTCATGCAGCCGCAGCGGACCAGCGCGCGCGTGCCCGTGCGCGCCTCGAACTCGTTCCAGAGGCGGAACGCCTCGTGGGCCAGGCGCGCGTAGGTCGCCTCCAGGTAGTCGTTGCGGAAGGAGCGGGTGCGGCCGTAGGACGCCGTGGCCGGATCCCCGATCCGGCCACGCTCGAGCACGGTGACGCGCTCGAAGCGCTCCGACGCGTGGTACGCGGTGAAGAGGCCCATCACGCCCCCGCCGATGACGACGAGGTCGCTCGACATGGAGACGAGCCTAGAGACTCGGCGAGTCGGCGCGCACGGGGAGCTCCCGGCGGTGCCGGCGGCGTGTCTCGGCGGCGGCGTCGTCGCCGCGCTCGGCCGCGAGGCGGGCCGTCTCGAACAGCATCATCACGAGCGCGACCTCGCGGCTCTCGCCGGCGTCCGGGTCGCCCGCCATGCGCTCCTGCGCGGCCTCCTCGATGCGGTCGACCTGCGCGAGCAGGCGCCGGCAGGCGCGGGAGAGCTCGTCCCAGCCGCGGGCGTCGAGGCTGATCGCGGTGCGGGTGAGATGGGAGTTGCCGTCGTCGAAGCCGCCCGCGGCGGAGGCCGCGTGAGCGTAGGCGTCGATCGTCTCCAGTGAGGACGACACGGCGGCCTGCTTGGCGATCGGCGGCGCGGCGGCCCACGCCTCGTCGGAGACCCGCGGGCGCTCCTTGGAGCGGTAGTGGTGCTCGACCGCGCCGCGGACGCGCGTCTCCCGCACCAGTTCCACGAGGTTCATCCGCTCGAGCGTGCGCACGTGGTAGGCGACCGTGCCGAGCGTCGCGTCGAGCCAGCCCGCGAGCTCGACCGGGCTGGCGGTGCGCTCGTCGAGCAGCGCGAGGATGCGGACCCGGAGCGGGTGGCTCATCGCCTTGACGTACCGCGGGTCGTCGATGTTGGTGATGGGTCTCATGCCTCGACCAGCGCCTCTCGCAGCCGTGCCAGGGCGCGGTGGAGCCGAACCCTAGCCGTCCCTTCGGGGACATGGAGCAGTCGGCCGAGCTGGCGGTAGTCCAGATCGTCCCAGTAGCGGCCGTGGATGACCTCGCGATCGAGGCCGGAGAGGCCGGCGATCGCGCGGTCCACGTCGGCCCGGCCGAGGACGTCGTCCTCGTGCGAGTCCTCGCATGGCTCCCCGGCCGCGTCCAGCGGGTCGAAGCATGGGCGCGCGGCGATCCTGAGCGCCTCGTTGCGCGCGATCATCGCGAGCCAGGGCTGCGGCCGCTCGGGCGTCTGGCAGCTGTCGCGCCGGCGCCACGCCCGCACGACGGCCTCCTGTGCCGCGTCCTCGGCCGGGCCCGCGATCCCGAGAACGCCCTGCGCCTCCCGCAGGCAGTGGGTGCGGACGATGCCCCAATCCCAGTCGGCCACGGATCACCTCGGTTGAGCGCTGTAACGAACTGAATGCTCAAGAAGGTCTACCAAGCATGACCCCTACTCTGGAATCAGATTCGGCCCGCGCCTATGCCGTGCTCGCTCCGGCGTACGACCTGCTCACGGCGGAGTACGCCTACGGACCCTGGCTGGCCGCCATCGAGCGCCTGGCGCTGCGCCACGGGCTGGCCGGGCGCCGCCTGCTCGACGTGGGCTGCGGCACCGGCAAGAGCTTCATGCCGCTGCTCGAGCGCGGGTTCGAGGTCACCGCCTGCGACATCTCGCCGGAGATGGTGGCCGCCGCGAGCGAGAAGGCCGGGGGCCGCGCGGACGTGCTCGTGGCCGACATGCGCCGGCTGCCGGTGCTGGGGGAGTTCGACCTGATCACGTGCATCGACGACGCCGTGAACCATCTGCTCGGGCCGGACGAGGTGGCGGAGGCGTTCGAGGGCCTGCGGGCCAACCTCGCGCCCGGCGGCCTGCTCGTGTTCGACGTCAACACGCTCGCCGCCTACCGCGGCGTCCCGGACGTCGTCGTCGAGGACGAGGACCGGCTGCTGCGCTGGCGGGGCGCGCCGGCCGAGCTCGACGCGCCCGGGGGCGAGGCGGAGGTCGTGATCGACGTCTTCACCCACGAGGGCGACGGGCTGTGGCGGCGCTCCGTCAGCCGCCAGCGCCATCGCCACCACCCGGTGGAGGAGCTGCGCGCGATCGCCGGGCGCTGCGGCCTCGAGGTCGCCGCCGTGCTCGGTCAGCGCCCGGGGGCGGTGCTCGACGACTGGCTCGACGAGCGCATGCACCGCAAGGCCGTCTTTGTCATGCGACGCGAGGGGAGGTCACGATGATCTGGGGACCTTAGGTTGAGCGCAGGGCCTACTCGCCCGCGGCCTCGCCGCGGCGGAAGTGCAGGATCCCGAGCTCGGTGCGGATGGGTTCTCCACCATCCGCACCGCGCTCCTCCTGCCGGCGCGCGCTCTCGGACTGGATCCGCAGCGCGGCCTCGTGCGTCTCGTTGAGCAGCTGCACCACTTCGCTCCACGCCTGGTCGTCGAGCTGGAGCTCGACGCGATCGACCTTGACCTCGGGGTGGTCGAAACCGGTCTCGCGGCTGGCGGCGGAGGCGCCCTGCAGGATCTCCGACAGTGTGCGCCCGAGCGTCTTGCGGCGGAACGCCGCCGGCAGGCGCGCCCACTGCTCGTCGTCGAGCCACGGCTCGGCCGTCGCGCGGTAGTAGTGCTCGAGCGCGCCGCGGCGCTGCTCGGTCCGCACCAGCTCCACGCAGTCGAGCTCGCGCAGGATCCGCACGTGGTAGGAAACGTTGCCGAGCGGGTCGCCCAGCTCGCGCGACAGCTCGTTCGGGCTGCGGATGCCGCCCTCGTTGAGCCGCTTGAGGATGCGCTGGCGGAGGGGGTGCGACAGCGCCTTGGCCAACCGCTCGTCGAGCTGTCTGCGTGAGCTGTGCATTGGTGAGGGCGACTGTAGCGTTGTCCCCGTCACGGCGTCGCCGTCCCTGGACCTTCGTCGGAGTACCGCTGAATATCTGCACGCGCTCAGGAAAAGTTGAACGCTCAAATTAACGCTACGTCAAGCCTGCTGATCGCGCGCTGCACGGCGATCGGCGCGAGACCCCGAACCGATTACTCACGACTCTTGAGCAATCGCCTCTGGCGCGCGCCGCGCACGGCGGTGGGCGCGCCAGGCGAAGAGCCCGGCGGCGATGAGCGCGAGGGCGAGCGCGCCGTGCGTAAGGTTCCCGGCGGCGGCGCTGAAGGAATCGTGGAACGCGTAGCCCACGAGGGTGAAGGTCGTCGCCCACAATCCCGTGCCGAGGACGCTCCACGGGAGGAAGGCCCGCAGGCGCATCCCCGACGCGCCGGCGAGGAACGGCGCGACCGCGCGCACGAGGCCGATGAAGCGCCCGATCAGGATCGCCTTGCCGCCGTGGCGTGCGAAGAAGGACTCGACCCGCTCGAGCCGCGGCGGCGTGACGCCGATGCGGCGGCCGTGCTCGACGAGGAAGCGGCGGCCGAGGCGCCGGCCGAGCGCGAACGACGCGAGGTCGCCCAGCGCCGCGGCCGCCCACGTGATCGCGAGCATCGGGACGAGGTCGACGCCGCCCTCCGCGGCGACCACGCCGCCGAGCACGACCGCGGTCTCGCCCGGGGCGATCAGGCCGACGAACGCGCCCGTCTCGAGGAAGGCCAGCGCGCCGACGAGCACGTAGGTCCAGGCGCCCAGCGAGTCGGAGAGATCGGTCAGCAGGCCCTCGAGGTCAGGGGCGGGGATGACCCCGGCCCGCACCGCCGCGAACCCGGCGGCGGCCGCGAGCCCGGCACCGAGCAGCGCCGCGCGGTGGCCGCCGCGCGGGAGCGATGCCGGCGCGAAGCTCATGCCGGGCTGAGGGCGGGCTCGCGGCCCGGGGCCCAGTTGCGGCCGGGGGCCGCGGCGGGGGCCGGCGCGGGCGCGGCGGAGGGCTCGCCCTCGGCGTTCCAGCGCGCGACCGTGCGGCGCAGGCCGCCGATCGCGGCGAGGCCGACCGGGGCGGGCAGCCAGATCGCGAGCGCGCGGTAGGACAGCACGGAGGCGAGGGCGAGGTCGGCCTCGACGCCGAAGGCGAGCAGGACGCCGACCATGCCGCCGCTGACCGCGCCGGGCACCGGGATCGTGTTGGCGACCATGCCGACGAAGTAGCCGAGCACGACGACCGCGACGGCCGGCGGGGCGCCGAACGCGTTGAGCATCCCGTACAGGACGGCGGCGTCGAACGCCCACCAGATCGGCGCGCCGGCGAGGCGCCCGTCGGCGCGGCGCAGGAAGGCGAGCGCGTCGCGCACGCCGTGGCCGAGCGAGCCGGCGGCGCGGGCGATGCGGCCGCCCTCGCGCGGCTTGGCGATGGCGGCGGCGACCGCGAGGCCCATGGCGGCGACGGCGCCGATCGAGGAGCCTGCGGCGAGCAGCACGTGGCCGCCGTCGCCGGCGAGGCCGATCGCGATGAGGCCGCCCGCGACGGCGATGGCGAGGAGGAAGACCGCGTAGAGCAGGACGAGGAAGGTCAGCAGCGTGCGCGTGGCCTCGCGGGACTCGAGGCCGGTGCGGCGCAGCGCCCACAGCGTCAGCGCGACGCCGCCCGCGCCGCCCGTCGGCAGCAGCCGCGTGACGGCGGCGCCGGCCAGGGTGACCTGGGCGCTGGCGCGCAGGTCCATCCGCGGCGTCGCGCGCTCGCCGACCAGCCACAGGAGCGCGATGTAGCCGCTGAAGGAGATGACCTCGAAGCCGACGGCGGCCAGGACCCAGCGGGGGTCGGCGTCAACCGCGCGCTTCAGCGCGTCGGTGAAGGCGTGCAGCGGGCCGCCGGCGAGCACGAGCACCGCGACGGCCACCGCGGCGGCGGCCAGCGGCAGGGCCGCGCGGCGCGCCAGGACGCGGGCGTCGAAGGCGGGGAGAGGGAGATCGGCGGCGGACTCGGCGGGCAACATGACTGCGACCGAGTATCGGGACCCGAGGCCTGCCTTACAGCCGTGATACCCCGTGGCAGAGAGGTACGGGTGACCCCACGTCCGCGGGGGCTAGCCCGCGGGGATGACCCAGCCCGCGATCGCCACGAAGTGCGTGACGGCCGCGACGATCACGAGCGCGTGGAAGACCTCGTGGAAGCCGAACACGCGCGGCCACGGGTTCGGGCGGCGCAGCGCATAGACCCCGGCGCCGACCGAGTAGATCAGGCCGCCGGCGGCGAACAGCACGAACGGCGCGACCCCGAGCTGCTCGGCCATCTGCGGCATCGCGACGACCGCGACCCAGCCCAGCGCGAGGTAGCTCGCCGCCACCAGCACCCGCGGCGCGGTGATCCAGGCGACGCTCAGCGCGACCCCGGCCAGCGCCCCCGCCCACACGCTCGCGAGCACGAGCACCTGGACCGTGCCCGACAGCACGAGCAGCGCCACCGGCGTGTAGCTCGCGGCGATGAAGATGTAGATCGTGGAGTGGTCGATGCGGCGCAGCAGCGGCCGCCAGCGCGGGTTCCAGCGCCAGCGGTGGTAGAGCCCGCTGGCGGCGAACAGCGCGCACAGGCCGGCGCCGTACACGAGCGCGGCCACGCGTGCGGGGCCAGAGGGCGCGTAGAGCGCGAGCACGCTGCCGGCCACGAGCGCGCACCAGAACGCCCAGGCGTGCGAGACGCCGCGCAGGCCGGGGACGAGCTCGCCGTTCACGCGCTCGCGCCCGCGATCAGGCGGCGCCGGATCTCGTCCTCGTCGTAGCTCGAGGGCTCGGTCATCGCGATGAAGTCTCGCAGCACCTCCACGAAGCGCTCCGGGTCCTCCTCCATCGGGTAGTGGCCCGCGCCGGGGAAGATCTCCAGGCGGCTGTGCGGGATCGCGGCGTGCGCGGCGCGGCCGTGCGCGACGGGGATCATCGGGTCGCGATCGCCCCACACGAGCAGCGTCGGCATGCCCTCGGCCAGGTAGAGCCGGTCCTGCGCGCTCACGCGCTGACCGGAGGGGTCGAGGATCGAGCGGGCGGTGTGGATGAACGCCCGGCGGGCGGCGTCGTCGCGCAGCGACGCGAGCCCGAGGGCGGCCCCGCGGACGTCGGCGCGGGTGCGCAGGCCGAGGCGGCTGAGCACATGGCCCGCGCCGATCACCGCGTCGCGCGGGCCGCGGCGCGTGATGACCGGCAGCACGACGCCGGCGCCGGGCAGCGTCGCGGCGCGCAGCACGAGCCCGACCTCCTTGCCGAGGCCGCCGCTCGAGACGAGCGCCATCCGCTCGACGCGCTCGGGGAACTGGTAGGCGAGCTGCATCGCGATCCCGCCGCCCATCGAGTGGCCGACGACGGTTGCGCGCTCGTGCCCGAGCGCGGCGAGCAGGTCGCGCAGGCCGCTCGCGTAGGCCCCGAGCGAGTAGTCGCCGCGCGGCTTGGCCGAGCCGCCGTGGCCGAGCAGGTCCGGCGCGACCACGGTGTGGCGCTCCGCCAGGGCCGGCATCACGTTGCGCCAGGCGTCCGCGCTCGAGGTGATCCCGTGCACGAGCAGCACCACGGGGCCGGACCCCGTCTCGTAGTAGGAGACGGGGTGGCCGTGGAGCCGGATCTCCTGCCGGCGCGGGGCGCGGGTCATGACGCCGGCACCGGCTTCCCGGCGGGAGGGCTGGTGCGGAACCGCTCGCGGCCCGCGGCGGGCGGGGCTGCGTCCTCGATGACGGTGGCCAGGCGCACGAGCGCCCAGGCGTTGAGGGCGAGGATCGAGAGCGTGATCGCGAGCACGATCCCGTATCCCAGCACGGTCAGCCCCGCGGTGCCGTCCTTGGCCTCGCGCTGCAGGATGTCCTTGTCGCGCACGAAGGGCCGTTCGAAGGTCGCCCGGGCCGGCACCTCCTTGGCCGGGATCGCCGGGTCGTTCGGCAGGTAGACCGGCACGCCCAGCAGCGAGCGGCCGCTGTGGAGGCGGAACTCCGCCTTCCACGAGCCGTGCACGGGGATGGGCCGGTTCGTGCGGTAGACGCCCTCGCGCACCCGCTCGAGGCGGTCGACGACGAGCCCGCCGCCCTGCCAGGCCGTGGTCGTGAGCCACTTGGCGTCGGCGGCCGCCGACGGCGGGTCGACCGTGACGGTCGCGTCGACCTCGCGGGGACCGCCGCCCGGGACGTCCTGGAGCTGCACGCGGGCGCTGACGCCGTCCTGCGGCGAGGTGGCGAGGCCGAAGGCGATCAGCCCGGCGACCAGCAGCCCCGCGAGCGGGAAGACGACGCGGGCGCCGTGCGGGAACGGCTCGGGGCGCACGCGCAGCGCGCCGCCGATGAAAGTGCCGACGAGGCCGCCGCCGAGGCCGGCGAGCACGGTCACCACGAGCACCTCGGGGAGCAGCGCCGAGGGCCACGGGAGCGGCATCCAGATGTGCGACCAGCCCCACTCGGCGGCGGTGCCGACCGTGCCGATGAGCACGCCGGCGACCGCCCCGAAGGCGAGCGGGCGACGGGTCAGCAGCAGCGCCCCGGCGCCCTCGACGACCAGCGCCTCGACGAGGTAGAGCGGGATGTGCGGCGTGGTCTCGCCCCAGACCCCGCCGACCATGAGCGACACGAAGCCGCGCACGATGAGGAAGAAGACGACCGCGCCGATGGCGCCGCCCTTGCCGCCCCACAGGCGGGCCGACACGAGCCCGATGCTCGCGGCGAGCGCGATCAGCATGGGCTGGAAGAGGAAGTCGAACTGCGGCACGCCGAAGTCGAACTCGGCCTGGAAGGTCGAGAGGCCGATCAGGAAGCCGCCGCCCAGCGCCGCGCGGCGGATCGTCAGGTAGAGCGGCACGCGGCCCGTGCGGTCCTCGCCGCGGAGGATGCCCTGGGTGCGGGTGCCCTCGGCGAGCAGGACGCCCTGGCCGATCAGCGAGACGGAGGCGCCGCCGATCAGCATCAGGTGCGTCGGGCCCCACAGGGTCACGTCCTGGCCGAACAGCCGGTGCCACATGTCGTCGAGCGGGAAGCCGATCAGCGCGAAGCCGCCGGCGGCCGCCATCAGCACGCCGCCCAGCGGCGCGTGCCAGCCGTCGTAGATGCGGATCGCGGTGGGGCACGGCTTCTCGCGTGGGATCGTCATGGAGAGGAAGCCGGCGGCGAAGATGCCGAACAGCCCGAACAGGATCAGGTAGTGCGCGGGGTTGGCGAGCGGGCCGGCGTCGCGGCCGTTGTCGATGTGGAGGGAGATGTCCCAGTACATGCCGAGCAGCGCGGTGATCAGCGAGGCGGTGCCGATCGCCGAGGGCAGCGCGACCCAGGCCGGCAGGTGGCCGACACGGCCTGCGTATTGCGAGGCGCGCTCG
>Ga0126309_10000834_pt1 | contig 10440 bp, 8 predicted proteins | sample Plot56_FD_92541 | JGI IMG/M metagenome (GOLD analysis project Ga0126309, IMG submission 92541) | Serpentine soil microbial communities from UC McLaughlin Reserve, CA, USA - Plot56 | ecosystem: Environmental > Terrestrial > Soil > Grasslands | place: USA: UC McLaughlin Reserve, Lake County...
AGATCGTCGATCGGCTGGAAGATGCCGTCCGCCGCGTTCTGCGGGATCGCGTCGAGGTGCACGATCGAGATCTGCGGCAGCTTGTTCGCCGCCTTGGCCGCATGGAGCGCGCCGTAGAGGTCCTTCTGCGTCGTGAACGCGACCTGGACGTTCGGCGTTTCCTTGTTGAACTTCTCGACAATTCCGCGAAGGAACGGGCCGTCACCACCGGTGAACGGATTCCAGAACTGGAGGTTGACCTTCGTACCCGGGGGCTGGACGGCGCCCGCCGCGCCGCTCCCACCCGGGGCCGCGCTGCCGCCACCGGCCGCTCCGGCGGACTGGGTGGCCTTCGATCCACCGCACGCAGCCACGATCGGCGACATCGCGGCGACGCCGACGCCCGCGCCGAGCAGCTTGAGAATGTCGCGGCGCGGCACGACTCGTCCGGTCACGACGACAGCCGACGCGGCCTCGCCTCGTTCATCTTTGGACACGCAGGTACCTCCTCGTAACCATGGTGTGTCGCACCGCTCCCCGGCGCAATATACGCGACCAAATCTTCGGTGGTTGGAAAGATTTCGGCGACGTTGCAGGGTCGTCACGTCGGCGACCGGCGGTACCGGTCGCGTTGCGCCGTGGTCGGCGCACGGTACCATCGCGGCCCCGTGACGACGATCAATACCGCAGCGATGGGTCTCGCGTCAGTCGACTCGCCTCAGGGCGGAGCCGGTCTTGCGCGCGTCAGCGACCTGCTCCGGCGTGCGGACTACACGGCGAGCGGCATTGCGGCCGCGGGCGTCGACCTCGGCCTCGGCGTTCGAGCGACGGACGCGGGGGTGCTCGGTCGGGCGCTGCGGCCGGTCGAGCCGCTCGCGACCCTCGTCCGGCTGTTCCTGCTCGGCCAGCCCGCCCGGGTGCTCGACGTGGAGCGACGGCTCGGGCGCGACGAGGCGGTTCTCGAGGAGCTCGGGTTCCTCGCGCGGAGCGGCGATGTCGTCGAGGCGGCGATCCGCCTGACGCCGTGGCGCGGGTTCCTCGTCGCCCACGACCCCGACCCCGCCGGCCCGCTGTGGGCGGAGCACGTCAGCGGCCCGACTCCCGCGGCGGAGACGCTCGCGGATCTGATCGTCCGCCGCGCGGCTTCGACGGCGCTCGACGTCGGAACCGGGAGCGGGCTGCTGGCGCTCCTGCTCGCCCGTGATGCGTCGCGCGTCCTCGCGACCGACATCAACCCCGCGGCGACTCGCTATGCCGACCTCAACGCCGGCCTCAACGAGGTCGCGACGATCGAGACACGGATCGGGGACCTCCTCGAGCCGGTCGGCGCGGAGCGTTTCGGCGTGATCGTGTCGAACCCGCCGTACGTCGTCTCGCCCGAGACGGAGCTCGTGTTCCGCCACTCGGCAATGGGCCGCGATGAGCTGTCGCGGCGCGTCATCCGCGACGCGGCGGCGCACCTCGAGGACGGCGGAATCGCGCAGGTCCTGTGCAACTGGATCCAGCGGCCTGGTGAGCGCTGGCAGGCGGCGCTCGAGGAGTGGGTGGCCGGGACAGGCTGCGACGCGGTGCTCCTCCTCCACGGTATCGAGGACCCGTTCGCCTACGCGGTTCGCTGGAACCTGCGCGCGCAGCAGGTCACGCCGGCGACGCACGGCGCAACCCTCGACCGGTGGCTCGAGTACTACCGCGCGGAGCGGATCGAGGCCATCGCGTCCGGCGGCGTGATTCTCCGGCGCCGCGATGGCGAGAACTGGGTCCACTCGCTCGAGCTGCACGACGCGTCGCGGGGCCCGGCGGGCGCGCAGATCGACGCGATCATCGCCGGCCGTGACTACCTTGCGGGGCTCACTGACGACCGCGCGATGCTCGAGGCGGCGATCGTGGTCGACGCGCCGCACCGGCTGGACCAGGCACTCGTGTCGCGCGAAGGCAGCTACATCGTGGAGTCCGCGTCGCTCGTGCTGGAGGAGGGCCTCGGCAACCGGTTGCTCGTCGAGCCGGACCTCATCCCGGTCCTGATCCGCCTCGACGGGACGCAGACCCTCGGTCAGATCGTCGACGAGGTCGTCGAGGGCACGGGCGCGCATCGGGGGCAGCTGACGGCCCGCGTCCTGCGGTTCGCGCGGGCGCTTCTCGAGGGCGGATACGCGAGACGGCCCGGCGCCGGCGGGACCGACGAGTGACGCACGCGATGGAGGCCGCGGCCTCCGGCGACGGTTCCGCGCCGGCGGCAACGGACTTCGCCTGGATGACGGGCTTCGAGTGCTCGACCTTCCCGCAGGTCGGGATGGACGAGCTGGCGCTGACCCAGCACGACCGCTTCTGGGGCTCGGACCTCGTGCGGGCCGTCGACGCCGGCTGCCGGACGATTCGCTACGGCATCCGCTGGCACGTCGTCAACCCGCAGCCGCACGTCTGGGAGTGGTCGTCGGTCGACGGCCCGATGGATCTGATGCGTCATCTCGGCATCGAGCCCGTCGTCGACCTGTTCCATTTCGGTGTCCCGACGTGGCTCGGGACCGGCGTCATGACGACGATCTTCCCGGACTTCCAGGCGGAGCTGTGCGGCGCATTCGCCCGCCGCTACCCATGGGTGAAGTGGTACACGCCGACGAACGAGCCGTACATCATGGCCCAGTTCGGTGGCGAGACGGGGGCGTGGTTTCCGTACGAGACGGGCCCGTACAACTTTGTGACGGCCGCGCGGAACGTCGCGCGCGGGCTGTGCGAGGGCTGGGCCGAGATCACCCGGCATCGCCCGGACGCCCGGCTCCTCGTGTCCGATACGTGCGAGTACCACCACGCGCTCGACGACGGCACGCGCGCGACGGCGGACTTTCTGAACGAGCGCCGCTTCCTGATGCACGAGCTGTACGGCGGGCGGGTCGGGCCGGACCACGCGCTGTGGGACTGGCTCCGCGACCACGGCATGAGCGAGGCCGACCTGTGGTGGTACCAGGAGCACGCCGCGCCGCTCGACGTCATCGGCCTCGACCACTACCCGCACTCGGAGCACCAGTACCGGACCGGGTCGCGCCACGAGACGATCGACGAGCCGGCGGATGCCGACCGTCAGCTGGGCCCCGGCGAGCTCGCGCGCCAGTACTTCGAGCGCCTCGGCCGGCCGCTGGTGTTCGCCGAGACGGGCGCGCCCGGCGACGACGCGCGCAAGCAGTGGTGGCTCGACCGGATGGTCACCCAGATCCGCGACGCGCGCGCGAGCGGCGTCCTCGTGATCGGGATGACCTGGTGGGGGCTCATCGACCAGGTCGACTGGCGGCACGGGCTCCGCCACTTCGCCTACGACATCGACGCGACGGGCCTGTACCGGCTCGAGTGGCGAGATGGCGCTCACCAGCCGAGCAGGGGCCCGGCCGAGATCACCCCCGATGCGAGCGGCTACCGGCTCGAACGTGTCGCGACCGACACCCTCGAGAAGTGGCGACGCTACGCCAGTGCGTCGCCGGAGACGACCGTCGGGCCGCTGGCGAGATCCTCCACGAACGACGGGATCGCGCTGTGGTGAGCGCCGACGGGCTCGAGGACGGGGATCGGATGAAACTCCCCGGCGAGCGCCGCCGTCGCGAGCGCGCGGTACTGCTCGCCGACGGGATGCGGCCGGCGGTCGAGTCCGACGAGCCCACACACGTTGTGGCGTCCGTTCGCCTCCCGGAGGGCCGTGTCCCAGTCGACGTGGTCGACGAAGCCGTACCACGTGTAGCCGCGGATCGGGAGGCCCTCGAGGCGGAGCTGGAGCGCGTCGTTCCACGTCCGCGCCAGCCACGCCGGCGCCTCGGCGCCTTCCCAGTTCGTCTCCGCGAGCATGAACGGGAGACCGAAATGGGCGTGGATCTCGCGGGCGACGGCCGCGTACCCGCGCCGCTCCGCGGCCGGGATCTTGTGCTGACGCCGGTCGGGATCGACGGTCCACTCGTTGCCGTTGTAGTAGTCGTGCCCGACGATGCAGCCCTCGCTCGAGCCGTGCTGCGCGAACCAGTCGAGGCGCTCCTCGCCCAGGCCGGCGCTCGCCAGCCACTCGACGACGGACTCGTGCGGCCGGCGGCCGTACGCGAGGTCCCAGCCGATGTACTGGCGCTCGGCGAGGAACGTGGCCGCGTCGAACGCCGCAGGACTCGCCGGGAGGAAGCTCTCGGCGGCGTCGCTCTGGAGGAAGATCGCGTCCGGCCGGCGCTCGCGGATCGTCTCCATGGCCGAGGCGGCGCACGTCGCCACGTTGTCGATGGCCCGGACCCAGCCGCTCAGGTGCGTCGTCCGCTCGTTCCACCAGCCGTGATTCGCGGACAGCGTCGAGGTGACCTGGGGCTCGTTGACCGGGGTGTAGTAGCGGACCCACGGGTAGCGCTCGGCGAAGGCGGTCGCGTAGGCGAGGTAGCGGGCGGGAAGGCGCGGGTCGCCGATCCCGACGAGGTCGTCGGGGATGCCGAAGTGCATGAGGTCGGCAATCGGCTCGACGCCGGCGTCGCGGAGGGCCGCGAGCGCGGCGTCGGTCCAGGTCCAGTCGTACGTCCCGCTGCCGCGGTCGACGACGTGGAACGGGATGCCATAGCGGAGGAACCGGATGCCGTATTCGGCAACGAGTCCGATGTCCTCCGCGTAGCGCGTCCAGTGGCCCGTCTTGCGGAGCTCATCCTGGCGATGCCCACCCGCGATGATCGGCGCGGAGCACTCGATTCCGGAGGCGACGACGAACCCGCGATCGAGCTCGAGCCCGACGGGCGACGCAGCGTGCGACATGCTTCCCTCGTGACGGTTCCGGGCGCCTCCTCAGGCGCGGCTCGCGGCATCGTGACGCAACCGGACCGCCCCGTTCATGACGCTTTTGGACCATTCGGTACCACGACGGTCGTCCCCCGTTCCGTTGGCGTTTTGGGCCGGTGACCGCGGCGAACGATCCGCGGACGACGGACGCGGCGGCGCTCGAGCCCGACGCGCTCCGCGCGGCGCTGATCCGCGAGGTGCCCGATGCGGCGGCGTCGACGGACGTCAGGATCGTCCGCGCGCCCGGACGCGCGAACCTCATCGGGGAGCACACCGACTACAACCTGGGGCTCGTGCTGCCGGCCGCGATCGACCTCGAGATCCGGATGGCGGTCATGCCGACCGACGACCGGCAGGTCGCGGTGACGCTGCTCGCGAGCGGCGAGCGGACGTCGTTCGCGCTCGACGAGCTCCCACCGGACCATCACGGGTGGCCGGCGTACGTCGCTGGCGTGGCCTGGTCGCTGTCGAAAGCGGACGTCCCGATCCGCGGCTTCCGGGCCGTGCTCGCGAGCACCCTGCCCGTGTCCGCCGGGCTGTCATCGTCCGCGGCGCTCGAGCTCGCATCGGCGTGGGCGCTCATCGACCCGCCGTCGCTCGAGGCTCTCCACGTCGACGGGATGATCCTCGCGCAGCTCGCGCAGCGCGCGGAGAACGAGTACGTCGGGGTGAGGTCCGGGCTGATGGACCAGTTCGCGTCGTCACTCGGGCGAAACGGGGCGGCGATGCTGCTCGACTGCCGCTCCCTCGAGTACCGGGCGGTACGGTTGCCGCTGGAGGAGCATGTCCTCGTGGTGATCGACTCGGCCTCGCCTCGCCGCCTCGAGACGTCCGAGTACAACGCGCGGCGTGCGCAGTGCGAGGCAGCGGTCGAGGTCATGGCGGAGAGCGACCCGGACGTCAAGTCGCTCCGCGACGTCGACCTCCACAAGCTGGCGGGCATCGCGGGGCGGCTCGACGAGGTGACCGTCCGCCGCTGCGAGCACGTGATCCGCGAGAACGACCGGGTCGTCGCCGCGGTCAAGGCGTTCGAGTCCGGGGACTTCGCCTCAATCGGCAAGCTGTTCGCGGCGAGTCATGCCTCGCTCCGCGACCTCTACGAAGTGAGCTCGCCGGAGCTCGACACGCTCGTCGAGATCGCGACGTCGATCCCCGGCGTCGTCGGCGCGCGGATGACTGGCGCCGGGTTCGGCGGCTGCACGGTCAACCTCGTCGCCCGCGATTCGGTCCAGCGGCTTCGCGAGGCCGTCATGCGCGACTACCCGGCGAGAACGGGACTCCAGCCGCGCGTCTTCGTCGTCGAGGCGGTCGCCGGCGCGGGGCTGATTTCGTGACGCGGCCCGACGATCCGCGCCGAGCAGGAGAGGTGGAGCGACGGCTGGGCCTCGTCCGCGAGGTCCTCGACCGCCGCGGCGCGTCGCACGCGTTCCTCTCGGCACGGAGGAACTTCTCGTGGCTCACGGCCGGCGGCGTGAACCACATCGTGCTCGCCACGGAGGCGGGCGAAGGCGGCCTGCTCGTGAGCCGCGGCGACGCCGTCTGCATCGCCCCCAACATCGAGGCGCGACGACTGGCGGACGAGGAGCTCGACGGACTGGGGATCGGCGTCGAGGCGGTCGACTGGTGGCGCGACGGCGGGATCGCCGCTGCCGCTCCACGGCGTGCCCGCGACCAGGTCCTCACCGATGCCGACATGGAGGCGGACCTCGAGCCGCTCCGAAGCGTGCTCGCGCCGCTGGACCGCGACAGGCTCGCGATCCTGGGCCGCGAGGGCACGAAGGCGGTCGAGGCGGCACTCGACGAGATGGCTCCGGGCGTCAGCGAGGCCGAGCTCGTGACGGACCTCGTCTGCCGGCTGGGCGACATGCGCGCGCCGGTTCTGCTGTGCGCCGCGGACGACCGAATCGTCAACTACCGCCACCCGCTCCCGAGCCGAATGCCGATCCGCCGGCGGGTGATGCTCATCCTCGTCGGCGAGCGATGGGGGCTGCACGTCGCGGTCACCCGGTTCCGCGAGCTCGAGCCCCTCAGCGACGACCTGGCGGCGCGGTTCGCGGCCGTGACGGAGGTCCAGGCCGCCATCCATCAGGCGACGCAGCCCGGCGCAACGCTCGGCGACGCCTTCGCCGCCGGGCAGGCAGCCTATGCCCGGGCGGGGTTCCCGAACGAGTGGCAGCTCCACCACCAGGGCGGCACGATCGCCTACCGCGGACGCGAGCGCGTCGCGACGCCAGCGGATCCGGCGCGGATCGAGGCCGGCATGGCCTTCGCCTGGAACCCGTCGATCACCGGAGCGAAGGTCGAGGAGACGTTCATCCTCGGCGAGGACGGGCGCCGCGAGGTCGTGACCCAGGCCGACTGACGAACCCGGTGCGCCGCGCGGGGTCACTCCGTGACGATGCAGACCTTGCCGGCGTCGCCCTTGTCCGCAATCCGGTAGGCGTCCTCGACCCGATCCAGCGGCAGGCGGTCGGTCACGATCGATTCCGGGCGGAGGTTCCAGCGCACGAGGCGGTCGAGGAGCTCGGCCATGTGCCCAAGCGAAGTGACCCACGAGCCATGGACGGCGATCTGCTTGTGGATGAGCATCGGCGAGACCGCGATGTCGACGTTGCCGCCCTCCCCGACGAACGCGACGCGACCCCAGTCGCGCAGCGCCTCGATGGCGAGTAGCCGGCCCGCCGCCGCGCCCGAGGCGTCGACGCTCGCCTCGACGCCGCCACGAGATGCATCGCGGATGGCCTCGAGTGGGGACGCCTCCGCATCGAACGCCTCGTCGACGAGCCCGTGCTTCTTCGCGAGGTCGCGGCGGGCCGGCGCGACGTCGGCGCCGTAGACGGCGGAGGCCCCGAAGCCGCGGGCGAGCATCGCAACGGCCAACCCGACCGGCCCCAGGCCAGTGACGAGCACGCGGTCGCGGCCGCTGACCGCGATCCGGAGGAGCGACTCGTAGGCGGTCCCGAAGCTGCACGCAGCCGACGCGCCGTCGATGAACGACAGCTCGTCCGGGAGGTTGATGCAGGTGACCTCCTCGGCCAGCAGGTACGGGGCATGCCCCCCGTCGCGCTGCCAGCCGTAGGCGGCGCGGCTCGCTGACTTGCACGCGATCATGTAGCCGCGCCGGCACTCGTCGCACATCCCGCAGCCCGCGATGTGGTAGATCGCGACCCGGTCACCGCGCTTGATCCGGCGGCACCCGGGACCGACTTCGACGACCTCGCCCGCGGGCTCGTGCCCGGCGATGACGCCCTGGTAGGCCTCAGGCCCGTGGCCGAGGTGCTCCCGGTAGATCGCCCGGATGTCGCTGCCGCAGATCGACGACGCGCGGACGCGGACGAGGACCTGGCGGTCGCCCGGCGTGGGGATCGGGACGTCGCGCCATTCGACGCGCCTGCCGCCCGGGAGGACCGCTCCCCGCATCGTGCTGCCCCGGCTTGTCGCTGGGCGGCTCATCGTCGTGTCGGTCATCGGGGGAGCCTAGCGCGGATCGCCGGGGCGGCCGTCCGGACCGCCGGGCTCGCGGTATCGCGTTCGTATCGCGCCGTGCAAGCGGGGTGCAACTGTGGGCGCGGGCAGGCGCGGATGGCCTCGACCACGCGTCCGCGATGCTGCGTCGGCCGGCAGCGGCCGGTTCTCGGGCGGATCGGGGGACAGTGTCGAATGAAGATCGGGGTCATCGTCCCGCAGGGATGGACCGGCGAATACGCCGGGTTCGAGCCGGTGGCAGCGTGGCGGCGAACCGTCGAGGTCGCCCAGGAGGCGGAGGAGCTCGGGTTCGAGTCGCTGTGGCTGTTCGACCATTTCCACACGACGCCCGACCCGACCGACGAGCTGACGTTCGAGGCGTTCACGACGCTGTCCGCGCTAGCGGCCCTGACGCGACGCGTCCGGCTCGGCCACATCGTGAGCTGCGCCTCGTACCGCAACCCGGCACTCCAGGCCAAGATGATCTCGACGCTCGACACGATCAGCGGCGGCCGCATGGAGCTCGGCATCGGTGCCGGCTGGAAGCGCGAGGAATGGGAGGCGTACGGCTACGACTTCCCGGAGACGCCCGAGCGGCTCAAGATCCTCGAGGAGTCGCTCGAGGTCATCACCCGGATGTTCGAGCCGGGGCGAGCGTCGTTCGACGGTGTCCACACCCGGATCGCGGGCGCGATCAACCTGCCGAAGCCGATCCAGAAGCCGCGCGTCCCGATCATGGTCGGCGGCAACGGCCGCAAGGTGACGTGGCGGCTCGCGGCGCAGTTCGCGGATGAGATCAACCTCGACAACATGCCGCCGGACGAGCTGCCGGGCGCGATGAAGGACATCGCGGCGCATTGCGAGGCTGTCGGGCGAGACCCGCAGGAGCTGCGCGTCTCCGTCCACATCTGGTGGGAGGCGCTCGAGAATGGCGGGTCGCCGGTGGACCTGATTCGCGCGTATCGCGAGGCCGGCGTGAGCCGAGTCATGGCGCTCGTGCGGTCGGCGGCGACCGATGCCGACGCGCTGCGGAAGTTCCGCGACGACGCCGAGCGAGCCGGCGCGGAGCTGGACGGCGCGACCGCCGATCGCGGCGTTCGCGCGGCCACCGAGCGCGAGGCCGCAGCAGTCGGCGACTGACGGCCGGCGGCGGCGCCGGTGGCGACTAGAATGCCGCCCGAGCGCGGCGCCGCCGCGTCGCGGGATGGACGAGGTGGCTGCGCGTGGGCGAGCGCCAGATCGCGATCGGCATCGACGTCGGCGGCAGCGCCATCAAGGCGGGCGCCGTCGATCTCGAGTCCGGGCGCCTCGTCGCGGAGCGGATCCAGGTAGACACGCCGCACCCCTCGACTCCGGCGGCGGTCGTCGAGCAGATCGTCGACCTCGTCAATCGGGTGTCGGCCGGCGATGCCCCGAACGCTCCGGTCGGCGTCACGGTCCCTTCGGTCGTGATCGACGGGGTCAGCCATACGGCCGCCAACATCGACGCGGGCTGGATCGGGTTCGATGCCGAGGCGGCCCTCGAGAAGGCGCTGGGTCGTGACGTCGTCGTCCTCAATGACGCCGACGCCGCAGGGCTCGCGGAGATGCGGTTCGGCGCCGGGCGCGGACGCAACGGCGTGGTCCTGATGCTGACCCTCGGGACGGGCGTCGGTTCCGCGTTGTTCGTCGACGGCAAGCTCGTCCCGAACACGGAGCTGGGGCACATGGAGATCCGCGGGATGGACGCCGAGAAGCGCTCCGCGGCGATCGCTCGCGTCCGCGACAACGAGTCGTGGGAACGGTGGGCCGCGGACCTCGACGAGCACCTGACGGCCATCGACCGGATCCTCTGGCCCAGCCTGATCATCCTGGGCGGCGGCGTCAGCCACGAGGACGAGAAGTTCGTGCCACTCCTGTCGATCCGGCCGCCGATCGTGCCGGCCGGCCTGGAGAACGACGCCGGGATCGTCGGCGCCGCGATGGCGGCCGCGGAACGAACAGCACCAGCCTGACGTCTGGGAACGGCCCAGTCGCGCTCTGGGAGCAACAAATCGCGGGAATCGAGGCGGTGCCCAGCGAGTTGCGAGCGTGACGGACGCACGGAACGAACCCTGTTTCCTCGTTTTGTTGCTTCACGCGCGCGGACGTGACGCACGGACGGGCTCCGGCGGGCTCCGGCGTATGATCGCGGCCCATTCCCGGCACCCTGCCACCCTCGCGGAGGACCACCGA
>Ga0126309_10000835_pt1 | contig 10439 bp, 9 predicted proteins | sample Plot56_FD_92541 | JGI IMG/M metagenome (GOLD analysis project Ga0126309, IMG submission 92541) | Serpentine soil microbial communities from UC McLaughlin Reserve, CA, USA - Plot56 | ecosystem: Environmental > Terrestrial > Soil > Grasslands | place: USA: UC McLaughlin Reserve, Lake County...
AAGCGGCGGCGCGACGGCAAGCGGCGGCGCGACGCCGCGGACGCCGGCAGCGACGCGGCGGCTCGCGTGGGCCGCGGGCCGCGCGGCCGCGGGCTTGGCCGTCGTGCTCCGTCGCTGGCGGCGCCGCCGCTACTTCGCGGGCGGCTTGCTGCCCTTGCCGGCATCGCGGCGGGCGCGGATCCGCTCGACCGCGTCCTGGAACGACGCTCCGTCCGGGCTGAACAGCTCCTCCGCGAGCCGCCGCCCGACGCGCGACGTGACCGGCTTCGCGACGTTCGACAGCAGCACTGCGGCGACGGTCCCCAGGTCCCGGTTCTCCCGCTCGTCCTTGTGTTCGTCGAGGTAGCGGCGGAACTCGCGCTCGAGCGTGCCTCGGACCTTGTCGCCGTCGGTCCCGAGCTTCCTGAGCGCCTCGTCGACCTCCTTGGGCAGCATCGACTTCGGGAGCGGCTCCTCCGGCCCGACGATCGCGCGCTTCGCGCGTCGGAACAGGCGCCGTGGCCCTCCGGCGACGAGGAACACCGCGCCGGCCGCGACGCCGGCGGTCTTCGCCGGCGCGCGCCTGATCTTCGCCGGCACGTCGACCGCGGAGCGGCCCGCGGCCTCGAGGCGGGTCACCTCCGAGGCCAGATCCTCGCGGGCCGCTAGGACTTCGGCCCGAGCGGCGTCCGTGCGCGCACCCACTCGATCGTCTCCTTTGTTGTGTCGATGGTCTCGTCCGGATAGAAGCGAGCCTTCAGTGCGTCGGTGTCGATCCCGCGACGGCTCACGCCGATCCCCATGAGGACGGGCCACGCGGCCAGCCCGACCGCGACGCCGAGCGCGGCGCCCACGCGCGGCCCGAGCGAGATCGCCGTCAGCGCGCCGACGAGCCCGCCGAGGATGACCCCGAAGATCCCGAGCCCCAGCGCCCCGCCCATGCCGCCGGCGCGCCCGCCCGCGATGACCCCGAGGATTCCGCCGACGACCGCGAGCGAGGCGGCGGCGACGACGAGCGGCCGGATCCCCGGGCTGATGCCGGTGGCGATCGCGTCGCCCGCCGCGCTCCACGCGCGATTCGTCAGGCTGAGCCCGAGAACGACGCCGACGACGATCGCGAGGACGGCGGCGATGAGGAAGTCGCGCCCCACCGTCCCGCCGCCGACCCCGAGGGCGACGAGGAGCGCGGCGACCGCGACCGCGGTCAGGAACAGCGGCCCGTGGAGGATCCCCCAGCCCATCGATCCGAAGATCGTCTCGCCAACGAAGAGGCTCAGCCCGATCGGGATGAGGAAGCCGACGACGACGAGGGCACCGAACGCCACGCCCGCGAGGATGGCAACGCCTTTGACCTCGTCCATGATGTCGGCGAGCTCGGCCTTCGCCAGCGCGACGTGCGACGAGACGAGCCGTCGGACGGCGCCGCGCGTGGCGCCGAGCTGGGTGCGCAATCCCGGTGCTGCGCCAGGCGGATCCGTGCGATCACCCGCGGGAGGCGGCGGCGTGCTCCCGCGACCGGAACCCGATGTGGACGTGCCGGCAGCGGAGCTGGTCGCCGATGTGGCGGCGACGGCCGTTGCAGTGAAGTCGTAGTCGGCGTTGCGCGAATCGGGCGACGGCGACGACGACGGCGGGTCGTCGCGATAGCCCCACTCGCCGGGCACCCCGGCGTCGCCACGCAACGCGCTGCTCGACGCGACGGCCGGTCGCTCGTCGCGTGGCGCGAGAGCGGTTTCTGCGGCGTCGTCGAGGCCCCCGTCGACGGCTGCCGTCGGCGGCTCCTCCTCGGACGGCCACTCCGCGACCACGGCGCGTTCCGTCCCCCCATCGTCCTGACCGGTCGGTTCGATCGCCTTGCGTTCCGACGCTGTCTCGTCGCGACCGGCCGCGTCGGCGCTGCGCGGGGCGCTGGGCTCGTCTGCGTCCAGTGATTCACTCCGCGATTCGTCGGGCTCCGGGGTCGCCCGGATCATATCAGCGGCGGGACCCAGTTCCGGGAGCTCCGGCAGCGGCGGATCGTCGATCCGGCGGCCTCCTGACGACGCGCGTGGGCGGATCGGCCTCACGACTCCGTCACGCCGCGCCGCGCATCGCCCGGAAGCCGAGCCGATCCGCGGCGTCGAAGAATCCGTATGTCCGCCGGAATGCCGGGTCGACGCGGCTCCCGGCGCGTCCCGTCACGGCCTTCCAGAGCTCGCGCTCGAGCTCGGCGATCCGCTGGGACAGCTCCGCCGGGCCTCGCGGGGTCGGGATGTCGGCGTACGTGCGACGGCCCGACGGGAATCGGACCTCGTCCTCGGGAAGCTTCGGCAGCAGCGCCAGGACGACGCGCGCGTGGCTCAGTGCAGCGAGATGCCAGGGCTCGGCGCCGGTGAGCGCCGGCCGGGGTCGTCCCTCGCCGAGCCTTGCCTCCATCAGCATCTCCGCGGCGGCGGCACGACGCTCCGGCTCGGTCTCCGGCGCCGCGACGCGGAGCGCGGCGACCTGGGTCAGGAGGAAGCGGAGCTCGGCGGCGTCGGCGGCATCGGACCGGAGCCAGCCGTGGAAGCCCGACTGGACGCCCTCGAGGTGCGGGAGCGTCGTCCCTTCGATGTAGGCCGCGCCGCCCTCGGGCAGCTCGCCCTCGTCGGCGACGGTGTCGAGCAGCTCCCGCGTCCGCCGCACGAGGTCGAGAACGCGGTCGAACTGCGAGAACCCGCTTCCGTCGATGTTCGCCATTTGGTGTCCATCACCTCCGGCACGAGGCCCGGCCGAGGCCGGACCGTCAGCATCGAACGGACGTTTGCGCGTGTGCACCGGCGCGAACGTCGCTCGCAACCTGCCCGATGGTACCGGCGACCGCGTGCACCCGAGGGCCAAACGCGCGCACCTGCGCGTGGCAGTGGCATGACGGTCGACCTGCCGCCGAACGGCGCCGAAGGCGGGAGTACGCTGCCCTGATGCCGCCGAACGAGGCGCCCCGGCGCCCCATCCTGACCGCTCATCTCCTCAGCATTGGCACCGAGATCACGACCGGCGAGACCCGCGACACGAACGCCGGCGAGCTTGCCCGCGACCTGACGGCGCTCGGCGTGACTGTTGCCCGGATCCAGGCCCTGCCGGACGACCTCGCCTCGGTCGAGGCGGCGTTCCGCGACGCGCTGGCATCCGCCGATCTCGTCGTATCAACGGGAGGCCTCGGCCCGACGCCGGACGACCTGACGCGCGAGGCCATCGCCGCGGCGGTCGGCGAGTCACCCGCCGTCGATCCGGAGCTGGAGCGCTGGCTCCGCGGCCTGTGGACCCGGCGCGGGATGTCGTTCCCGGAGCTGAACCTCAAGCAGGCGTGGGTCATCGAGTCGGCTACGGCCATCGCGAACGCGAACGGCACCGCCCCGGGGTGGTGGGTCGACGCGCGCGATGGTCGCGTCGTCGTTGCCCTGCCGGGACCTCCGCGGGAGATGCGGCCGATGTGGTCCGGGTGGGTGCTGCCACGGCTCCGCGGCCGCGCCGCCGGCCGCGAGACTGATGTCCGGGTGCTCCGCCTGAACGGCATCGGCGAGTCGCAGGTCGCGGACATCCTCGGCGACGCGATGCTCCGCGCCACGAACCCGGTCGTTGCCACGTATGCCCGCGCCGATGCCGTCGACGTCCGGATCGCCGCCGTCCCCGCGACCGACGAAAGCGGTCGCGACCGAAGCGCGGCAGATGTCGCCGACGACGCCGAGCGCATCGTCATGGAGAAGCTCGGCGAGCACGTCTGGGCGCGCGGCGCGACGACGTGGGCGGAGGCGATCGGCGAGGTGGCGGGCTCCCTTGGGTGGCTCGTGGCGGCGATCGAGATGGGGACGGGCGGCGCACTCGCCGCACTGCTCGGCGACGCGGCGTGGATGCTGAGCGTCGAGAGCCGCGCCGCCGGGGAGCCCGACGATATCGAGCGCGCGGCCGCGGACGTACGGGCGTCGCGCGGCGCGGACGTCGGGCTCGCGGTTCGCGCGAAGGAGGACGGAGAGGACACGACGGTCACCATCGGCGTGGCGACGCCGCGCGGCAGTCACGTGGAGCGTCGTCTCGCCTTCCTCGGCGGGCCGCAGGGACGATCGCGTGCCGCGCTGGCGGCCGCGGCGGTGCTGCTCTCGAACCTCCGGGAAGGGGCCGCGACGAACGGGCCGACCCAGCCGGAGGCTCAGTCGGTCAGGAGATCGTGAGGACGGGCTGCTGGTCGCGACCGGCGGCGCGAACGCTCATCCGCGCGGCAACGATCCGGGCAAGCGTCGTCAGCGCCGCGGCCGCCGGACCGGGCTCCCGCTGAGCGACGGCGGGAACCCCGACGTCGCCGCCCTGGCGAACCGTCACGTCGAGCGGCACTCCGCCGAGGAACTCGATGTCGTGCTCCCTGGCAAACCGCTCGCCGCCGCCGCGTCCGAAGATCTCCGTCACCTCGCCGCAGTGGGCACAGACGAAGCCGGTCATGTTCTCGACGACGCCGATGACCGGGACGCTCATTCGCTTGAGCATGGCGAGCGCCTTGGTGACGTCCGCGAGGGCGACTTCCTGGGGTGTCGTGACGAGGACGGTGCCGCTGATCGGGACGGCCTGGGCGAGGGTCAGCTGCGCGTCCGAGGTGCCCGGCGGCAGGTCGATCACGAGGTAGTCGAGATCGCCCCACTCGACGTCGCGGAGGAACTGCTGGATGGCGCCGCCGATCAGCGGGCCGCGCCAGACGATCGGCTGGCCCTCGGGGACGAAGAACTGGATCGAGATGACCTTGACGCCGTGCCGCTCGAGCGGCGTGATCTTGTTGTTCGCGCTCGCCTTCGGCTGCCCGTCGACGCCCATCATCATCGGGATGTTGGGGCCCGTGATGTCCGCATCGAGGAGGCCGACAGACGCGCCGGACTGGGCGAGCGCGACCGCGAGGTTGACGCTGATCGTGCTCTTCCCGACGCCGCCCTTGCCCGACGCGACGGCGATGATGTTCTTGACGCCCGGCACGAGCTGCTGCGGCTGTGCGGCCGAGGCCCGACGAACGGTCGCGCCCCACGCGAGCTGGATCGCGGACACGCCGAGTGGCAGAAGCACCTCGCGGACATTCGCCTCGATCTCGTCCTTGAGCGGACAGGCCGGCGTGGTGAGCTCGATCGTGAACGCGACGTCCGATCCGTCGATGCGGAGGTCGCGGATCATGTTGCGGGTGACGAGGTCGCCGCCCAGCTCAGGCTCCTGGACCTGACGCAGCGCGTCGTACACGGCGGCTTCGGTGATGTTCGTCATGAGGCTTGCGGAGTTCCTTCCGGGCGAAGACGCGGGCGTGGTTCTGACGGTCGCCGCGTCGATATCGTAGCCCGAATCGCACGGTCGCCCGTCCGGGGGACCGGCGCTCGCCACGGCTTGCTGGCCGCACTCAGCCGTCGCCGCCGAATCCGCTCGTCGTCGCGACGAAGTTCGTGTGGCGTCACCCGGAGCGTTGTGCGAGATTCGCACAGAAATGTGGCCGGACGACGCGCAAGTCGTCGCCTTGACAGTGCTACGGCGCGATCCTATCGTTCCCGCACCTCGCACCCATCGCGTGCGAGCTGCGCTGCCGTCGCCGCGCGCTTGGACCAGCCCCGTGCAGGCGGGGACCCACGGGGACGCAGGAAGCCTCAACGAACTTGCCCGCCGCCGTCCGCCTCGCCCAGGTCGTGAAGCGCTTCGGTGACGTCCCGGCCGTGGACGGCATCGACCTCGACGTGCCCGATGGACAGTTCTTCAGCCTCCTCGGCCCGTCCGGCTGCGGCAAGACGACGACGCTTCGGATGGTCGGTGGCTTCGAGCAGCCGACCTCGGGCCTCATCGAGCTCCAGGGCGCGGACGTGACGTGGCTGCCGCCGTACCGGCGCAACGTCAACACCGTCTTCCAGAACTACGCGCTGTTCCCCCATCTGACGATCTTCGAGAACGTCGCCTTCGGCCTCCGGCGGAAGAGCGTCCGCGATTCGGAGATCAGGTCTCGGGTCAGCGAGATGCTCCGCCTCGTCGAGCTTCCGGGCTACGAGAAGCGCCGCCCCAACCAGATCAGCGGCGGCCAGGCGCAGCGGGTCGCGCTCGCGCGTGCGCTCATCAACCGGCCGGCCGTCCTCCTTCTCGACGAGCCGCTGGGCGCGCTCGACCTCAAGCTGCGGAAGCAGATGCAGATCGAGTTGAAGCGAATCCAGCAGGAGGTCGGCATCACGTTCATCTACGTGACCCACGACCAGGAGGAGGCGATGACGATGTCGGATCGGATCGCCGTCATGAACCGCGGCCGATTCGAGCAGCTGGGCGACCCGGAGTCGCTGTACGAGCGGCCTGCCACGCGGTTCGTCGCGGGATTCCTCGGTGTCAGCAACCTCCTCGCGGGTCGTGTCGAGGACACGAACGGGTCGTACGCCGTTGTCCGTCTCCCCGACGACACGCGCGTCCGCGTCCCGCGGTCGCTCGCGAACGGTGCGGCGGACGTCGAGGTTGGCGTCAGGCCGGAGAAGATCCGGATGGCGTCGACGGGCGACACCCCCAACGGGCAGAACGCGCTCGTCGGCACCGTCCGCGACGCGTCGTATCTGGGGGTCTCGACGCAGTACGTTGTCGAGGCTGGCGGGGGTCAGCGCCTGACCGTCTACGAGCAGAACGTCGAGCGGACCGTCCATGGCTCGCTCCATCGACCCGGCGAGGAGGTCTCTCTGACCTGGTCGCCGGACCACACCTTCGTCATCGCTGCCTCACCAGAGGCTGCCGCCGCACCGCCTGCATGACACGGACCGGCAGCGAGCCGGAAACGAGGAGGAGAGTTCCGTGAGCGAAGACAAGCGCACCGTGTTCGAGCGATCCATCGACCGCCGCCGCTTCCTGCAGGGGTCCGCGCTGGCCGGCTTCAGCGCGTTCCTCGCCGCGTGCGGAGCGAAGGGCGCGGCAAGCAACTCGCCCGCCGCGGCGTCCGCCGCGCCGGTCGCGTCGGCGAGCGCATCGGCCGCGGCGAGCCCGTCGGCTTCCGCTGTCGCGCCGAGCGGACCCATCGGTGGCGAGCTCAACTTCGCGAACTGGCCCGGCTACATCGATGTATCCGACGACGGCGACTCCCACCCGACGCTCGACGCCTTCACCAAGGCCTGGGACGTCAAGGTCAACTACCAGGAATCCATCGATGACAACGAGAAGTTCTTCACGAGCGATCTCCAGGGCCCGCTGAGCCAGAACCTGCCGACCGCCTGGGACATCATCGTCGTGACCGACTGGATGGTGGCTCGCCTCGCCCGGCTCGGGTGGCTCGAAAAGATCGATACGAGCACGACGCCGAACTTCCCGGCCAATCTCCAGCCCCAGTACCAGGGCCGCACGTTCGATCCGGACACGAACCTCGCGGCGCCGTGGCAGTCCGGCATGACGGGTCTCGGCTTCGACCAGAAGAAGACGGGCAAGCTGGACTCGCTCGACGCCTTCTGGGACGCGAAGTACAAGGGAAAGCTGACCTACCTGACGGAGATGCGCGACACCGTCGGGCTCGCCGCGATCAAGCTCGGCTTCGATCCGGCGAAGATCACGAAGGACCAGTTCGACCAGTCGCTCGCGGAGATCGACAAGGCGATCAAGGGCAAGCTCGTCAGGCAGCTCACCGGCAACTCGTATGTCGACATCATGGCGTCGGGCGACGCGATCGTGGCGATGGCCTGGTCGGGCGATGTTCTCGGTCTGCTCGTGCCGGACCAGAAGAAGGACCAGGACTTCCAGTTCGCCGTGGCCAAAGAGGGCGGCATGCTGTGGACCGACAACATGTGCCTGCCGAAGGGCGTCAAGAACAAGAAGCAGGCCGAGGCCTGGATCAACTTCTATTACGACCCGAAGAACGCGGCGCCCGTCGAGGCGTACGTCAACTACGTCTGCCCGGTGAAGGGCGCCGCGGAAGAGCTCAAGGCGAAGGACCCGGACATCGCGAACAACCCGCTCATCTTCCCGCCCGAGGATGTGGTCGCGCGGCTTCACCAGTTCCGCGCCCTGGACGCGACCGAGGAGAAGGACTGGAGCGAGGCGTTCTCGAAGGTGCTCGGCCTCTGACCTGGGGTCGGTTCACCGGCCGCCGCCGCGCGCGGGGAGGGTGATGGCCAGGTTCCACCTGTCGCGCTCGACGGCGCCGTATCTCCTGCTGCTCCCCGGGCTGGCGTGGCTGCTCGTCTTCTACGTCTACCCCGCCATCCAGATGTTCCTCGTGTCGCTCTGGACCGGGAACATCCAGGACGGCTACGAGCTGACCTTCAACTGGCCGATCTATCCGGATGCGCTCGGCGAGTACTGGCCGTGGATCGTCCGCTCCGTCGAGTACGGCGGGCTGGCGACGATCCTCGCCTTCCTCCTTGGCTACCCGCTCGCGTACACGATCGCGTTCCGCGGCGGCGTCTACAAGAACGTCCTGCTCTTCCTCGTCATCGCGCCGTTCTTCACGAGCTTCCTGCTCCGCACGATCTCCTGGAAGATCATTTTGGCCGACAGCGGGATCGTCCTGGGGCCACTCAAGACCGCGGGGCTGCTGCCGGACGACTTTCGTGTCCTCGCGACGCCGGCGGCCGTGGTGGCCGGCATCACCTACAACTTCCTGCCGTTCATGACGCTGCCGCTGTACGTCGCACTCGAGAAGGTCGACAGGCGGCTGATCGAGGCGGCTGAGGACCTGTACGCGGGGCCGTGGCGGCCCGGCGGGACGATCGCCGGCGCGGCGATCGGTGGCGTCGTCTTCGCGCTCGTCGCGCTGACGCTCGGAGCGTCGCCGATCGAACCCGCCGTCGCCGGCGCGGTCGTCGGCGGGCTGATCGGAACGTTCCTGATCAGCCAGGCGTTCCTGCGTGTGACGCTGCCGCTGTCGCTGCCCGGCATCTTCGCCGGGTCGCTCCTGACGTTCATCCCCGCGGTCGGCGACTTCGTCAACGCAGAGCTGCTCGGCGACCCGGGCTCGGCCATGATCGGCAACGTCATTCAGGCCCGGTTCCTGAAGATCACCGACTACCCGACGGCGTCGGCGCTGTCGTTCATCCTGATGGCCGCGATCCTCGTGGGCGTGCTCGTGTACGCGCGCCTGATCGGCACCGAAGAGCTCACCGGCGGCGCCGTCTGATGGCGACGGCCGCGGCGACCGCAGCCGCGCAGCGGCGGCGGGCGCGGATGCAGATGGGTGCGTCCGTCGTCCGGTGGCTGCTGCCGCTCTACACCGTGGCCGTGACGCTCTACCTGATCCTGCCCGTCGCGGTGATGATCCTGTTCAGCTTCAACGACCCGACAGGACGCTCCAATCTCGTCTTCCGGGAGTTCTCGTTCGACGCGTGGCTCAACCCGCTGGGCCGGCCCGGGCTCGGCGACGCGGTCGCGAACTCGCTGATCGTCGCGCTGACGTCGACGCTGGTGGCGACGATTCTCGGCACGCTCATCGCGCTCGCGCTCGTGCGCTACGGGTTCCGCGGCCGGGCGACGACGAACATGCTGATCTTCCTGCCGATGTCGACGCCGGAGATCGTCCTCGGCTCGTCGCTGCTGACGATGTTCATCGCCACGACGCAGCTCGGGTTCGTGCCCGAGGGGCTCCTCTATCCGCTCAACATCCGGACGATCTTCATCGCCCACGTGATGTTCAACATCAGCTACGTCGTCGTGACCGTGAAGGCCCGGCTCGCCGGCTTCCCGCGGCACCTCGAGGAGGCGGCGATGGACCTGGGGGCGAACGAGTGGGTGACCTTCTGGAAGGTCACCTTCCCGCTCATCCTGCCGGGCGTCGTCGCGGCAGCACTGCTCGCGTTCAGCCTGTCGATCGACGACTTCGTGATCACGAGCTTCACCGCCGGTCCGCGGACACCGACGTTCCCGCTCTTCATCTACGGCGCGCAGCTGCGCGGCATCCCGGTGCAGGTCAACGTCATCGGGACGATGATCTTCGTGTCCGCGGTGACCCTCGTCGTCCTGACGACGCTCTGGCAGCGGCGGCTCGCGGCACGTGACTTCGCTCCTGTCGAGGTGATCACGTCATGACGGAGCTCGTCTCCCGTTCCGCGATGCCGGATACGAGCGTCGTGCCCGCCGTCTGGAGCCGGATCACGAACCTCGTCGTCGACCACGGCGAGGGGTCGTGGCTCGTGACTACCGACGGCCAGCGGATCCTCGACTACTCCTCCGGGATCGGGGTGACGAACACGGGACACGCCCACCCGCGCGTCGTCGCCGCGGTCCAGGAGCAGGCGGCGAAGCTTCTGCACGGCCAACAGAACATTGTCTTCCACGAGCCGGGGCTCCGGCTGTACGAGCGGTTGTCGCGGCTGATCCCCGGCGAGGGCTGGGGCGCGTTCCTGTCGAATTCGGGGGCTGAGGCGGTCGAGGCCGCAGTCAAGCTCGCGCGGGTCGCGACCGGGCGACCGGTCATCATCGCGTTCCGTGGCGGGTTCCACGGCCGGACGGCCCAGACGATGGCGTTGACGAGCGCGAAGGAC
>Ga0126309_10000836_pt1 | contig 10439 bp, 11 predicted proteins | sample Plot56_FD_92541 | JGI IMG/M metagenome (GOLD analysis project Ga0126309, IMG submission 92541) | Serpentine soil microbial communities from UC McLaughlin Reserve, CA, USA - Plot56 | ecosystem: Environmental > Terrestrial > Soil > Grasslands | place: USA: UC McLaughlin Reserve, Lake County...
CCTCTATCTGATCATGCGCGAACGACGCGCCCTCAGCGGAGGGGTGGCATGACTGCAGACGCCCTGATCACCGCACAGGGTCTGAAGGTGACGTTGGCCGGCCGCGTCGTGCTGAGCGATATCGCGCTTGCGCTTTCATCGGGTCATCTGGTCGCCCTGGTGGGGCCGAACGGCGCCGGCAAGACCACGCTGTTGCGCGCCCTCGCCGGGCTGGTGCCTTCGGATGGGGCGATTCATATCCGCGGTGACGCGCTGTCCGCGCTCGGGCTTCGCGAACGCGCGCGGCGTTTTGCCTACCTTCCCCAGGGCCACATGGTGCATTGGCCGCTGCCGGCGCGGGATATCGTCGCTCTCGGCCGGTATCCGCATGGCGCAACCGATCCGGCTCGACTGAGCGCCAAAGACGCCGAGGCGGTGCTCCGCGCCATGCAGGCGGCTGATGTGATGGAGTTCAGCGAGCGTCCGGTCACCGAGCTATCTGGCGGCGAGCGCAGCCGTGTGGCGTTGGCGCGGGTGCTGGCAGTGGAAGCGCCGGTGATCCTGGCGGATGAGCCGACATCCTCACTCGATCCGCGTCACCAGCTCGAAGTCATGCAAAAGCTGCGCGCTGCCGCCGACAACAGCACACTGGTTATCGTTGTGACGCACGATCTCGGGCTTGCCGCCCGATTTGCAGACACTGTTCTGGTGCTGTCGGAAGGCCGTCTGGTGTCGCAAGGAGCTCCTGCTCAGGCGCTCTCGGACCAGGTTATGGGCGAGGTGTTCCGCATCAACGCTTATCGGGCGGAACATCAGGGTGAAACCGTCATCGTACCCTGGGCGGAAATATGAGGCCGATTAGCGGGCGCTTCGCGATGTTGTTGAGGTCGGTCGCCTTGGCGGGGCTTGTGGTCCCGAGCCTCATGCCGGGGCCGGGGATGGCCGCCGCTTTGCCGCGCATCGCTTCGATGAACGTCTGCACCGATCAGTTACTATTGCCGGTGGCCGATCCGGAGCAAATCGTTGGCCTCAGCCGATTTTCGCGTGCGGCCTGGCTGACAAAGGATCCCCGTCCCTATCCCATGCTCTCGGGCAGCGCCGAGGACGTGCTGGTGCTCAGGCCCGATGTCGTCATCGCCAGCATGTTCGACAAACGCTCCACCCGCGAGCTGTTGAAGCAGCACGGGCTGCGTCTCATCGAGTTTGCAGTGCCGCGCAACCTGAGCGAAGTAAAAGACCAGATTCGTCAGCTTGGCGAAATCGCCGGGCATCCCGATCGCGCCATGGCGGAGATCGCCCGGCTGGATGCGGCGCTGGCACGCGCGCGCCACACAGTCGGCGATAAACATTATCGGATCCTGCAGCTAACCCGGCGCGGTTGGGTGGAGGGCAGCGACAGTTTCATCAGCTCGCTCTTGAGCGCGGCCGGTCTGTTCAACACCGCGGGCGAACTCGGCTTCAAGTTTGGCGGATACGCCTCGCTGGAGACGATCGTGAACTTGAAACCCGATCTTCTGGTCGTGTCGCAGGCTGGCAGCGTCGCGCACGATGACGGCCAGGCTTTCCTGCTCCATCCCGCACTGGAGCGCTTCTATCCGCCGCAAAAACGCATTGTCATTCCGGAAGGGCTCACGGAATGTGGCGGCGGAATGCTGGCCGAGGCGCTGGACATTCTGGTCCGCGAACTAAAGCGGGTCAGCCCGTAAGCACCGGGCCACCAGCTTTTTTCCAGGCGTCGATGCCGCCCGCGATATGCGCGGTATTGGCAAGGCCCGCATCCTTTGCCGCCGCGACCGCCATGGCGGACCGCTCTCCGAACGCACAAAAGAACAGGATGCGCCGCCCGCTCGCCGCGGCGACCTCGCGCAACATGCCGCCGGGCTGCAGGCTTTGATCGATCGCAGGATACGGTGCGTGCAGCGCACCCGGCAGCGTGCCGTGCTTGGAACGTTCGCTGTTTTCCCGGAGATCGACCAGCAGAATATCGGGACGGCCGAGACTATCGATCGCCTCCCGGGCCGTAAACGACAGCCCCTGTTTGGCGAGATCGTCCTGATGCAGGCCGACATGCATGTTCGCAGGCACCGCCACATCCATCATCTTTGGATTGGGCAGCTTCAGATTGTTCATCAGCTCGACGTACTCATCCGCCGAGCGCACCTGCAGCCGCGGATTGTAGCGCCGTTCCTCGCCGATGGTGGAGACGGTGTCGCCCTTGTAGTCATGGGCAGGGAATACCATGGTCTCATCGGGCAGCTTCAGCAGCCGGTTGAAAATGGACTCGTATTGCGCACGCGCGCTGCCGTTCTGGAAATCGGTGCGGCCGGTGCCTCGGATCAGGAGCGTATCTCCGGTAAACACCCGGTCACCCATCAGGTAGCTGTAGGAATCGTCGGTATGGCCGGGCGTGTACATCACGTCGAGGCTGATGCCTTCGATCATCACCTTGTCGCCCTCCGCCACACGCATTGCCACCACATCAGCCTTGCTCTGCTCGCCCATGATGGTGACGCAATGAGTGCGGTCGCGCAGCTCGCCTAGTCCGGTGACGTGGTCGGCGTGCAGATGGGTGTCGACCGCTTTCACCAGTCTGAGATCGAGCTCGCGCAGCAGCTGGCAATAGCGGTCGACCTTTTCCAGCACGGGATCGAGGATCAGCGCCTCGCCGCCGGCGCGGCTGGCCAAGAGGTAGCTGTAGGTTCCTGAAACGCTATCGAACAACTGGCGAAAGATCATTGGCGCACCTGCCGATTGGCTCCGATGAGTGGTTTTGCGACGGCTTCATCCTTCGACCCGGCGTTCCGCGCCTCCTCAGGATGAGGGTCTCAGGTCCTCGTGGTGAGGAGCGTGGTGACCTCGCGCGCTGGAACAATGAGGCCGTTGAATCCGATAATAGGCGCTCCAGCCTGCAACAATCTAGGGCCGAACATAGCTCCAGCCTTGTTCCTGCAGTTCTATCAGGTGGACCATCCCGGATGATACCATTGTGGCGTCGGGCGGTATGGCGATGGGGATGATACGGGGCCATTGGTCGGTGCTGCGCTCGAGCATCCACCGTGTTGTTCAACCTTTTCCGGTCATGCCGGGGTTGTCCTCAACACCTCTTAATGTGACGCGGGTGCCCTGCTGGCCTGGCGTCTTGACGGAGGCGAGATGCTTGGCAAAGATGTCCCACACCGGCGTCCCCTGCTGCTCGTTCACCGAAGCCCATCCGGCTACCTTGTAGTTCTTGCCGGCTTCAACCGCTCGGCCGTCATCCAGCTTCAGCTCGGAAATGCGGTGGCCAGCGGCTTCGCCGGGGGTGCAGGTGTAGACAAAGCCGCCGACACGAACCATGTCACCGCCCTGCTGGTAGTAGGGGTCGGCATTGAAGAGGTTGTCGCAAACGTCTTCGAGAATGTCCTTGATCTGACCGCCCGTCATGCTCGCGAGGTAAGTTTCGGGGTAGGTGATGGCGGTCTCGCTGAGCACGTCTTCCATGGTCAATGGCTGACCTGGCAGCACGCTGTTGCCCCAGCGGAAGCCGGGCGATAGCGCGATCTCGGCATCGAATTGGCCACGCAGCGCATCGCAGATCAATTGATCCACCGTGCCGCCGAAATTGCCGCGGCGATAGAGCAGGTGATCGGCGGTTGCGACCTTCTCGGCATAAAGAGCCGCGTGCGGCTCGCGCATGTTTTCGATCAGCGCCAGCATCGCCGCATCCGGCTTCAGCAGTTCCGAGAATACCGGCAGCAGCCGATAGCGGACATCGCTGACCCGGCCTTTTGCAATCTCGAGATCGAGCACGCCCAAGAACTTTCCGCTCGAACCGGCATTGGTGACGAGCGTGGTGCCGCCAGCATTGCCCACCGGGATTGGCTGGGGAATCGCGTCATGGGTATGGCCGCCGAGGATGACATCGATACCTCTGACCCGGCTGGCAAGCTTGAGATCGACATCCATGCCGTTATGCGACAGCAGCAACACCGCATCGACGCTATCCTCGGTTCGCAACTTGTCCACCAGCTTCTGCAATTCGTCTTCGCGGATACCGAAAGTCCAGTCCGGCGTGAACCGCTTGGGGTGGGCGATCGGCACATAGGGAAATGCCTGGCCGATCACGGCAATGCGGGTGCCGCCGAGTTCCCTGATCAGGGCCGGCTTGAACACGCGGCGTGAAGCCGGATCGAATGCTTTCGCGTCATTGAAGGCGGCCTCCTCGGTCAGGAAGACGTTCTGCGCCAGAAACTCGCCCTTGAAGCGCTCCAGATTGTCGCGCAGCGTCTTCTCGCCATAGGTGAATTCCCAATGGCCGGTCATTGCCTCGATGCCGAGCAGGTTCGCGGCCTCGACCATGTCGGCACCCTGCATGGTATTGGCTAGTCCACTTCCCTGCCACAAATCGCCGCCATCGAGCAGCAGCGCGCGCCCGCTCCCGGCCTCGCTGCGCATCCGGTCGATCAGCGTCTTCAGGTGAGCGAAGCCGCCGAGCTTGCCGAAACGCGCGGCGGATTTTTCGAAATCAAGACAGGTGAAGGCATAGGCATCGGCGCTATCCCGCCTGATGCCAAATCGCTCCAGAAAAGCCCGCCCCACCAGATGCGGCGGATGTCCGGCCATTGCGCCGATCCCTAGATTGACGCTCGGCTCGCGAAAATACACCGGCAGGAGCTGCGCATGAGTGTCGGTCATGTGCAGGATGCGCGCATTGCCGAAGCGTTGGAGATCATACACGCCGGTATTGTCGGCGGTGCGCGCCATCCGCGGCAGTGCCGGCGAGAGCGCGGCAGCGCCCGCCAGCACAAGAAAATTCCGGCGGCGGATGGCCATTTTGATTTCTCCGCCCTTCCAGGGCGCTAGCGTATTTCCATTGCTTTCCAGGCTTCTTTTTCGCTTATGGCTTGGAAAATTGAAGCCTTGGCCAGCGCTTCGGCCTCCTTTGAGGATGCCACCGCCTTGTCGAAGTCGCCGGCCTCGGCAGCTTTTCTCGCGGCAGCCAAAGCTGCGCTGGTCGTAGTCCATTGATTGCGCAGGCTGCCGGCTTCCTTGTTGGCAGCTTCCGCCGCGGCATAGGCGTTCTTGAAATCGGCGTCCGAAGCGGCCGCGAACACCGGGGCCGAACCTGCGATCAGCAGCACCGTGGCCAACGATACGGTGAATTTAAACCTTGCGGCCTTTCGGATGATGCTCATGGCCGCGCGCCTGGACCTGAGATCGGCAATCCGTTGCTGACATAGGACAGGTAATATTCGACATCGCGATATTCGTCGGACTGAGGATCGAGCGGCACGCCGCGAATCTGGCTGTTGCAGGTGGTGAAGCGGCGGCTGATCGTACCCATCCCGCCCCATTCAGAGCGATAGATCGGCATCGCATTGAGGATCCCGATCGCGGGCGCCAGCACCTCGGCACGAATCCGCTCCCCCGGATTCTGCACATGGCAACTCGCGCAGGAGAAATTGAGCTGGCCGCGCCGAGTATAAAAATAGCGCTTGCCGTTTTGATAGGCCTCGAGCGCGCGCGGGTCGTCGGGTATCTTGATGTTGAATGGCTTGCCGCGTGAGGTGAACGCCATGTACGCGGTCAATGCCGCCATCTCGTCTTTGACATAGGAGAACGGCGCCTCACCATTGGCTTCGCGGCACCGGTTCAAGGCCAGTTCAAGCGTCACAACCTTCCCTTCCTTCTCGTCGAAGTAGGGATAGTTTTGTCGGATACCGATGCCCTGGTTCGCAAAGCAATCCGCGTAGCTCTTGCCGTTCTTGAACGGCTTGCTGAACATCTCCTTGCCGGCTTCCAGCGAAAAATCATAAGGCGGGAACTGTTCTTTATCCTGCCATTGCCGGTGCATGTCCTCGTTCATCGAATACGGACCGTTGACGAAGTCTTCCAGCTTCACCTTTGGGAATTTATCGGTAAAGAATTTCTGGAACGCCCGCGCCTCGCCGACCGGATCGGGCGTGTCGGCCGCAACGGCAATCGGAACGGCAGTAAGCACCAGCGCTGCGAGCGCGAGAGCAGCCGAGCTTAAATGGATCGCAGATCGCACGTTCAGTCTCCATGACGTTTTCAACGCGAAGTGGACAGCCGGCCGCTGAAGAAAACGCGTTAAAACAAAAACCATTACTGTATCTTCGCGGTGGTCGTATCGCTGGTGCCCTTGTTGTCGACCCAACTGATTTTCAGGTCGTCGCCCTTTTTGCCGCCCTTGAAGCTGAACTTCACGTAGGGGTCCTTGGAGACCGCCGGTCCCCAATCTGCGACGAACACGTTCTTGCCTTCATATTCGAAGGTCAGTTGCTGGATGTAATGCGGCGGGATCAGTTCGCCCTTGGCGTCCTTGACGAGGCCGGTATCCATCGGGTGCTGGATCAGCGCCTGGACTTCAGTGGTTTCGCCGCTTGAGGTCGCGCGCACGCGGATCGTGGATGCCATTGGAACACTCCTTGATTCATAATCTTCGTGCGCTCAGCCGCCGCAGCCGCCGACTGTCACTTTGACTTCCTTGCTCGTGCTGTAGAGCTTGCCGCCGGCCTCCACGATCGCAATCACATTGGTAGTCTTCGCCATCTTGATCCGATTGGCCACGCTCGGCACGGTTCCTGGTGGTATTTTGTAGGAGGCAGCCAGCGCATTGGGATTCTCGCTCACCAGGATCGCGATCGAAGCCACGTCGGGAAGCGAGGAGCTGACCGAGATCGGAACCACGGCACCGTTCTCAGCGATTTCCGGCGCGTCGAGTTTGACCTTGTCTGAGGCTTCGGCGGTCTTGCCGTAGAGCGATTTGATCGCGTCGGCATCGCTCTTTTGCTTGAACGCGTCTTCCGGATATTTGTCGTTTGCTGCCGCCAACGCCGGCGAGAGGCTGAAAGGAACGTTGCCAAGGCCGACCAGGGCGACCGCTCCCGCGCCTTTCAGGATCAAGCGCCGCGTCGTCGCAAAGCCGTTTTGAGTGATGGTCATGTAAAGTCTCCCAGGGGCGGCTCGCGTCATAATGTCTGCAGGAAATCCACGACCGCGTTGATTTCCTGTTCGGTCAAAAGCCGGTTTCGCCCGAACGGTGGCATCACGGTCTGCGGATTGCGCTTGGTCTCGTCGCTGATTATGGCGACGAGTTCATTACGGTCGGGATATTTGCTTTTGATGTCTTTCAGCGGCGGCCCGATGGTGCCGGGAAGATTGCCACCCTTGATCTCGTGACACGTCAGGCAATTGCCCTTGCTGCGATCGAATGCGAGCTTTTGGCCCTCGGAAACGCTCGATTGCGCGCGGGCAGAGCTTAACGACGTGAGCACGCCGACCACTAGCGCAAAGGCCAGGACCAGGACAGGCTTCATCGAGGGATTGGTCAAAGGCGTTTCCCGCGGGTTCTATTTCGGTTGCATGGTGTCGAGCGGACCGGTCGTACGCGGTGTCAGGAGCCTGCCTTCGGCGCTTGACGTGATCTGGACAGTAGCAGGATCGGCACATGAGTTCATGCATGGCTTAGCCGCCGTATCAGGTCTGGGGTCGGTCCAGATGAAATTATCCCTGTTGGGCATTTTAACTTTCGGCAGGCTTTCGCGATCCGCAACGAAGTCGTTCGGGACCAGGTTGTTCAGCTTCAGAATATAGGCCGTCAAAGCATAAACGTCATCCGCTGACAACGTGTGCGGTGCCTGCATCGGCATAGCGCGGTTAATGTAATCCCATAACGTAGGAGCAAACGGCCAATAGCTGCCGACCGTGAGCTCCGGCCGGTCGTTCCTCAGGGTTCCTGCGCCGCCCACCAGTTTGGGAAATCGGCCTTCGCCTTCCCCGAAAGTTCCATGGCAGCCGGCGCACTGGTCGGCGAAAACCTCGGCGCCTCTGTCGCTCGTGCCTTTGCCTGAGGGAAGCCCGGCGCCATCGTCCCCGCGCACATCGATGTCCCACCCGGCAATCTGCTCCGCCGTCGCGGTCAGGCCGTAACCAAAATGCCCGGGCTTTTGGTCATGGCCAAAATGCCCGGGCTTTTGGTCATGGCCAAAATGCCCGGGCTCTGCAATGCTCGCGAAGCTGCTGGCCGTGAGCATCATGCTTAATGCGAGCAGCAGCGAGCGGTTACCCGAGCTGAACATCGAACACGCTCCCGTCCGGCTTGATTTGCCAGGTCTGGATCGAGTTGTTGTGATACACCGAATTTGATCCGCGGCTCTTCCGCAGTTGCGCGATCGTCGGCTGCACATAGCCTGTGTCGTCGACCACCCGTGATTCGAGAAGCGCCGGTTGGCCATCCCAGCGCCATTGCAACGTGAATTTCGTCAGCGCCTTCGACAGTACCGGCTCATGCAGCCGGGCGGTCTGCCAATTAACGCCGCCGTCAGCGGAGACGTCGACGCGCTTCACCTTGCCATTGCCGGTCCATGCCAATCCTCTGATTTCGTAAAGGCCCGGGCGATCAAGCGGCTTTTCCGGACAAGGGAAGGTGATGACGGACTTGGCATCGATCAGCCAGGTAAAACCGCGCGAAGTGCCGTCCGGCATCAGGTCGGTATACTTCGACGTTTCTTCGCGAGAAAACCAAGGCCGATCGCCGAGCTTTATTCTTCGCAGCCATTTGATGTTGACGTTGCCTTCCCAGCCAGGCACGACCAAGCGCAGCGGATAGCCTTGCTCTGGCCGCAGCGCCTCACCGTTCTGGGCATAGACTACAATGCAATCGTCCAGGCATTTGTCGAGCGGCAAGCTGCGGTTCATGTGCGCGCCGTCGGTGCCCTCAACCATGGCCCATCTCGCATCCTTTTTGACCCCGACTTCCTCCAGCAATGTCGAAAGCCTCACGCCAGTCCACTCGGCGCAACTGATCATGCCGTGACTGAACTGCAGCGAATTGAGCTGCGCGGCGCGCCATTCCATGCCGCCGTTGGCAGCACATTCGATGAAATGGATGCGGGTGACCTGTGGAAAACGAACGATGTCCTTCATGCTGAGAACCAGCGGGCGCTCGACCAGGCCGTGGATCATCAGCCGGTGCTGATCCGGATCAACATCGGGCCGTCCGGCATGGTGGCGTTCGAAAAAAAGCCCATTTGGAGTAATGATGCCGTGTAGATCCTGCAGCGGCGAAAAACTGACGGAAGATTCGGTGCCGGCCGAAAGCCACGGCACGTTGCGTCTGATAACGCCGGCTTCGGTATCCGCTGGTCTGCCATAGGGCCGATCCACCACACCGGGGCCAAGCGATTGGGACCAGGGTGCGTCCGCGGGCGGCGAAGCTGGCGCGGGTTCCGCATCGCCGGATTTCGCGCCGAGCGCGACGCTGCCGGCGGCAGCCGCCCCTAATTTGAGAAAGCCGCGCCGGGCAACCGGCTGAGTGGCCGTCGTGAGCCTGGATAGGAGAGGGATGCTGCGCCAGAAATCGGGCTGCACGTTTCCTCGCTTTACGGCCTCGCCGCGCTTGTTGTTCTCAGGGCTATCGGCGGCGGCAAATTTAGTCAAATCTAAACGACGGGAAACGCGTTGATGTGATACGAGCGCTCGGATCTGATCGGAAGTCAAACATGAGAGCAAGTGCAACAGCGGGGACCGGACTGAAGCGTCTCATGATAGCTGCGCTGCTGGCAGCACCCCCGCTCGTTGCGGCCGGCGCACAAAGCGGGTCGCCCTATCCGGCGCTGACCATCCCCCTGAAAATCGATCAGGTCCCCGGCAAGCCAGTCTGGTACAGCACGGGAAACCCCGGCATCCCCGGCAAGGACAACGAAGGCAACACCTCCAACGCCGGATTTGTCGTCACTGCAGAAGGTGTCGTGGTGTTCGATGCGCTGGGTACCCCGAGCCTTGGGTGGGCGCTGCTGCAGGAAATTCGGAAGATCACCGACAAGAAAGTCCGCTACGTGGTCGCGAGCCACTATCATGCCGATCACATCTATGGACTGCAGGCGTTCCGGGATCATACCGACGCTATCATCCTCGCGCACGAACGCTCGGGCGAATACAAGGACAACGAGCAAACCGCCGACGAAAAGGCGAACCAGCGTCTGGATCAGCGCCGCGCTGCACTTTTGCCATGGGTCGACGGCAATACCCGCGTGGTCCCGCCGGACATGACATTTAGCGAGCGCATGACTTTCGCCTTGGGAGACCGAAGACTGACGCTGATTTATGCGGGGCCGGCGCATTCCTCGAGCGACATGATGATGATGGTCGAGCCGGATGGCGTGCTGTTTGCCGGCGATATCGTGCAGAACGGGCGCATTCCCTTCATGAACAGCGACGACGTCAGCACCGTCCACTGGCTCCAGGCTTTTGGCCACGTCGAGAAGCTCGATCCGAAATTCATCATTCCGGGTCATGGCAGGACCTCGCCCGAGGCGAAGCAGGCGATCGCGTTTACGCGGGATTACATTGAGTATGTTCGAACCGCGATGGCCGCGGCCGTTCAAAACTGGACCTGCTTCGACATCGCCTACGAGCAGGCCGATTGTTCAAAGTACCGGGCTCTGCCCGCATTCTCC
>Ga0126309_10000837_pt1 | contig 10435 bp, 12 predicted proteins | sample Plot56_FD_92541 | JGI IMG/M metagenome (GOLD analysis project Ga0126309, IMG submission 92541) | Serpentine soil microbial communities from UC McLaughlin Reserve, CA, USA - Plot56 | ecosystem: Environmental > Terrestrial > Soil > Grasslands | place: USA: UC McLaughlin Reserve, Lake County...
GGGGACGCGCTGGACACGGTGCGTCCCGGCCTCCCACTTGAACACGGAGTACGCGCCATCGCCCTTGACTGCGAAGACGACCTCCTTGAAGCCGCCGGCCTCGCTGGGGCTCGCCTGCAGCTCCTCGGTCTTGAAGCCGCGACGCTCGGCGTAGCGGCTGTACATCCGGTACAGGTCGGCGGCCCACAGCGCTGCCTCGTCGCCGCCGACGCCCTGCCGGATCTCCACGATCACGTCCTTGGAGTCGGCGGGGTCCCGTGCCACGAGCGCGACCTTCAGCTCCTCGTCGAGCGCCTGGACGCGCTCCTCGAGCTCGGGCACCAGCTCCCGGAGATCCGCGTCGGCGCGTGCCGCTTGAAGGTCGGCGTTCGCCAGGCGCCACTCGTGCGCCAGCCGGTACGGGCCCTCGAGCTCCTTCAGCCGCCGACCGACGTCTGCGGCCTCGCGGTGGTCGTTGTAGACGGCAGGGTCGGACATGCGCTCCCGTACCTCCTCGTACGAGCGCTCGAGCTCCTCGATCAGCTGCTCGGTGCCGGCCATGCCACCAGGGTAGTCCGTCAGGACGTCAGCTTGGAAATCACGGAGAGCTCGACGTTGCCCTTCAGCGCCTGCGAGACCGGGCAGTTCTCCTTGGCCGCCTCCGCCGCCTCGCGGAATCCGGCGTCGTCGAGGCCGCGGACGTTGCCCTCGACGTCGATGACGCTCTTCGTGATCCCGGTGCCCGGGACGAAGGTGACCGTGGCGGTGGTCGAGAGACTCTCCGGTACGTGACCCGCCCGCGCGAGCGCACCGGACAGCGCCATCGAGAAGCACGCCGCGTGGGCGGCGGCGAGCAGCTCCTCGGGGCTCGTGTTGCCGCCCGGCTCTTCAGCGCGGTCCTTCCAGGTGATCGGCAGCGGCCCGAACGCTCCCGTGCCGACGCGCTCGATCGTGCCCGACCCGCCGAGCAGATCGCCGGACCACGTCACCTCGGCCCGTCTCTCGGTCGCCATTCACACCACCTCCTGTTCGAGCGCCGCGTCGACGGAAACCGTCGCGCTGCCGCGGATGAGCGCCGACACGGGACACCCGGCGTCTGCGGCGTCGGCGGCGGCGCGAAACTCGTCCTTGCCAATGCGAGAGCGGGCGCGAGCGGTCAATGCGGAGGAGACGATCCGGTGGTTGCCGCCCTCGACCTCGTCGATGACCACCTCGGCACGCACGGTCAGCCGTTCGGGCGGCGCCTTCGCGCGCGTGAGCTCGGCGGCCAGCGACATCCCGAAGCAGGCCGCATGCGCCGCCGCGATCAGCTCCTCGGGGCTCGTCTGGCCCTCGGGATCGCCGATGCGGGCCGGCTCGGAGAACGGCAGCCCCGCGAAGGCGCCGCTCGACGCCGCGGTGAGCGCGCCGCGCCCTTTCGCCGAGCTTCCCTCCCAGATGACCTCGGCCTCGCGGGAGACGCGGGGCACTAGGCCATGACCTCGACCTCGCGCTCCTCCTCGGTGATCGGGCCCTCGAGCCTGAGCACCTCCTTGAGCGCGCGGATCGAGACCTCGACCTGCTCGAGCGTCGGCTCGCGCGTCGTCAGGCGCTGCAGCCACATCCCCGGCGCGAGCAGCGTCATGACGACGCGGTTTTGCGAGTGCTTGCCCGCGAACCGAATCAGCTCGTAGGCGAGCCCCGCGATCACGGGCAGCAGGAGGATCCGGCTCGTGATCAGCCAGTACCACGCCGGCCGGCCGAAGAACGCGAAGACGAAGATGGCGATCACCATCACCCAGAGGAGGAACGCCGTGCCGCAGCGGGGATGGATCAGGCTGAACTTGCTGACGCGCTCCGGCGTAAGCTCCTCGCCGGCCTCGAGGGCGTTGATCGCCTTGTGCTCGGCTCCGTGGTACTGGAAGACCCGGCGGAGGTCGGGCAGCAGCGAGATCACGCCGAGATAGGCGATGAAGAAGGTGACGCGGATGAGCCCTTCGATGATCACGAAGGCGCCGGTCGTGTCGATCGGCAGCCAGTTCGTGATCAGGGCCGGCGTGACCTTGAAGAGCAGCACGGCGAAGCCGATCGCGATCGCGAACGCGAAGATGATCGCGCCGCGCGACAGCTCCGTCTGGACCTCGCCCTCCTCCCCTTCCTCCTGCGCCGCGTAGTTCGCCGAGATCGCCAGCGCGCGGAAGCCGATCGCGAGCGACTCGCCGAGTGCGACGACGCCGCGAATGATCGGTAGCCGGAAAACCCGGTGCCGCGCCATCGGGCTGGCGATCGGGAAGTTGACCTCGGCGATGACGCCGTTCGGCTTCCGCACGGCGAGCGCCCACTTCGAGGGCGAGCGCATCATCACGCCCTCGAGGACGGCCTGACCGCCGATCATCGCCGCCATGAGGGTCCTCCGATCAGCTGCGCTTCGTGCCGCCGGCGCGCTCGAGGCGGCGCTGGAAGCGCTCCACCCGGCCGCCGGTGTCGACGAGCTTCTGCTTGCCCGTGTAGAACGGATGGCACGCTGAGCAGATCTCGACGTGAAGCTCCGCCTTCGTCGAGCGGGTCTGGAACGTGTTGCCGCACGCGCAATGCACGGTGGCGAGCACGTACTCCGGGTGGATGCCTTCCTTCATCGCCGAGCCAGAATAGCAGAGGCGGTTTGGGCCGCCACGTTGCCTCCTGAGACAACGCCGACGACGCGCTCGCCGGTTACCTTGCCGGCTCTGAGCGCCGCCACGGCAACCGCTCCGGCGGGCTCGCACGCCAGTTTCGCGCGCTCGTAGAGGAACCTGAACGCGTCCTCGATCTCCTCCTCCGAGACGAGCACGACCGCCTCGACCCGCTCGCGGACGATCTCCAGCGCCGGCCGGCCGACGTGCGGTGTGTTGAGCCCGTCGGCGATCGACGTCGGGGCCACTTCGACCCGCTCCCCGGCGGCCAGCGCGGAGTACATCGCGCTCGAGAGCTCCGGCTCGACGCCGACGACGCGCGCGCGGCCGGCCGCGACCGTCGCGATCCCGGCGATCAGCCCCCCGCCGCCGACGGGCACCACGATCGTGTCCCCGTCGGGCACCTGCTCCAGGATCTCGAGGCCGACCGTCCCTTGACCGGCGATCGTGAGCGGGTCCTCCCAAGGATGAACGAGGGTGCGGCCCGTCTCCTCCAGCAGGAGGTCGAGGCGGTCGAACGCCTCGGCCGGGCTGTCGGCCTCCACGTCGACCGCCGCGCCATAACCGCGGGTGGCCGCGAGCTTCGCCTCGCTCGCGCCGCGCCACATGACGACGAGGGCGTCCAGCCCTTCGCGTGCGGCCGCCCACGCCACCGCCTGCGCGTGGTTGCCGGCGGAGATGGCGATCACGCCGCGTTCCCGCTCCGCCGCGGTCAGCGCGGCGAGCTTCGTCAGCACGCCGCGCGGCTTGAACGAGCCCGTCTTCTGGAACAGCTCGGCCTTGAGCGAGACGCCGCGCCCGAGCGTCTCCGAGCTGAAGACCGGCGTCCGGTGCAGGCGGCCGGCGATCGCCTCGCGGGCCGCGTGCACGTCGTCCGGCGTGATCACGCTACGTCCTCGTGTACTCCGGCCCCGAGCCGCCCTCGGGCATGGTGAGGCGTCCGCCCTTCGCGGTGATGGCGCCGCACTGGACGCAGTTAGACGGCGTCACCTGCACGTCGACCGTGCCGTCGCCGTGGCCCTCGCCGAGCTCGTAGACCTGGGCCGGGCACATGCGCACCCACATCTCCGCGAGCCGGATCGGCACGCGCCGGCGCACCCGGATGTGGCTCGGCTGGTCGTCGCGCGTCTTGTTGCCCGAGGAGAAGACCGAGGAGAGCTTGTCGAACGTCAGCTTGCCGTCGGGCCGCGGGTAGCGGCGGGCGCGGTCGGTGCGAATCAGCCGCTGCTCCGCGTCGGGCTCCGTCCGCGCGTTGCCGGGAGGAAGCATCCCGCGCGAAGCGGTCATCATCCCGGCCAGCGCGCCGCCCATCCAGAAGCCGCGGCCGAACGCCTGACGCATGTTGCGGACGCGCTGGAGGTCGGACCAGACGAAGCTGTCCTGGAGCGCGCGGTCGTAGCCGGCGAGCGCTCCGGGCGTCCACGTCGTCCGGCCCGGCCGCAACGCCTCGAAGACGGCCTCGGCGGCCAGTCGTCCCGACTCCATCGCGTAGTGGATGCCCTTCAGCGCCGGCACGTTGACGAGGCCGGCGGCGTCGCCGGTGATCAAGAGGCCCGGCGCGTGAAGCCTCCGCGGCAGCGACAGGAACCCGCCCTCGGGGATCGTCTTCGCCCCCCACTCCAGCCGCTCGCCGCCGCGCAGGATGCCGCGGATCAGGTGGTGTGTCTTGAGCTCCTGGAGGAGGTCGTGGACGGATAGCGCCGAGTCGCGGTAGTCGAGCCCGACGACGAGGCCGAGCGAGACGAGGTCGTCGCCGAGCGGGTACACGAACGAGCCGCCGAACTCGCGGAGCTGCGCGGAGCTGCGCAGCGGCCAGCCCATCGTGTGGATGACCCGGTCGAGCGGCTTCGCGACGCGCCAGACCTCCTTGACTCCGAGCGCCCAAACCTGCGGGTTCTCGCCGCCCAGGCCGAAGCGGTGCAGCGCGGCGCCGCTGAGGTGGCCGAGCGTCCCCTCCGCGAGCACCGTGGCGCGCGCCAGGATGTCGGAGCCGGGCTCGAAGTTCGCCAGCGGCGAGCCGTCGCGGCCGCGGCCGCGGTCGCCGGTGCGGACGCCGACCACTCGGGCGCCGTCGACAAGGAGACGGTGAGCCGCCGTCTCGGGCAGGATCGTCGTCCCAGCGGCCTCCGCCTCCTCGGCGAGCCAGCGGCCGAGCTCCGACAGCGACGCGACGTAGTTGCCGTGGTTCTTCATCGTCGGCGGCGTGGGGATCCGCAGCGCGCGCGACCGCGTGAGGAAGTAGACGGACTCGTGGTCGACGCGCCGCGAGAACGGCAGCTCGTCGGTCCGCTTGCGCCCGCGGAACAGCCGCTGGAACGCGCGCGGGTTCACGACGGCGCCCGACAGCAGGTGCGAGCCGGGCTGCTTGCCCTTCTCGAGCACGGCGACGGGCACCTCGCCGAGCCGCTCGGCGACGGCGGGGTGCTCCTCGAGCAGCTGGCCGAGGCGGATCGCGCACGCGAGCCCGGCGGGGCCTGCGCCGACGATCGCAACGCCGACATCGATCCGCTCCTCCGGCGGGTCCGTCGGCGGGGCAATGACCTCGTCCGGGGAGAAAGGCGGCGGCCAGTCCGAAGGCCGGACCGGGCCGCGGGCGCGCGGCCGCTCGGGCGCCGGAGTCGGCGGCCGGACGAGTCCGCGCCGGGCCACTAGTTGCCCTTCTTCTGGCGGACGAGCTCCGTCAGCTTGGGCACAATCTCGTGCAGGTCGCCAACGACCGCGAGATCCGAGTACTCGAAGATCGGCGCGTTCGAGTCCTTGTTGATCGAGACGATCACGTTCGACCCCTGCATGCCGACCTTGTGCTGGATCGCGCCCGAGATGCCGACGGCGACGTAGAGCTTCGGAGAGACGGTCTTGCCGGTCTGGCCGATCTGGTGCGCGTACGGGTACCAGCCGGCGTCGACGACCGCGCGCGTCGCGCCGACGGCGCCGCCCAGCGCCTTCGCGAGCTCCTCCACGAGCGTGAACTTCTCCGGCGCGCCGAGGCCGCGGCCGCCGGCGACGATCACGTCGGCCTCGTCGAGCGCGGGGCCTGACGACTCCTCGTGCGCCTGCTCCACCATCGTCGCGGCGGTCGAGAACGTCCGCGGCTCGGCCGAGAACTCCTCCACCTCTGGCTCGCCGCCGCCGCTCGCCGCGGCGTCGAACGCGCCGGAGCGGAAGAGCGCGAGGCGCGGCGTCGACGTCCAGCCCACGTCCGCGTAGACCGTGTCCTGCAGCGCGGGCCGCTTGCCCACCAGCTCGCCGTCCTGGGCGACGAGATCGACGAGATCCCAGTTGAGGCCGGCTTCGAGGCGGGCGGCGAGGCCGGCGGCGACGTCCGTGGCGAGCACGGAGCCGGCGAAGAGAATCGTCTGGAAGGAGTGCTGCTCGACGAGCGCCGCGAGCGCGTCGACCCGAGGCTGCGGCAGCGGCGCCTCGAGCGACTGGTCGTCCCAGACGAACACCTTCGCGGCGCCGAACTTCCCGGCCTCCGACGCGAGCTCGCGAACGCCCGCGCCGACGAGCACACCGGCGAGGTCGGCGTCACCGAGCGTCGCAGCCTTCGTAAGCACGCCGAGCGGCCCCTTCTCCAGCTGCCCACCGTGGTGCTCGAGGAAGACGAGGACGCTCAAACGAGCCGCTTTTCCTCGAGGAAGGCCACGATCTCGGCAACGGCGCCGTCGCCCTCGATGCGCCGCGACTCGCCGCGCGGGGGCGGCTCGCTCAGCGCGAGCACCGTCGTCGCCGAGCCCCCTTCGCCGGCCTGCGCGGCGTCGAGGCCGAGGTCGCCGAGCGACAGGTGCTCCTGCGGCTTCTTCTTGGCGCCCATGATCCCCTTGAGCGACGGGTATCGCGGCTCGTTGACTGCGTCGGACACTGCGATCACCGCTGGGAGCGGCGCCTCGATCACGTCGTAGCCGTACTCCGTCTGGCGCTTCCCGCGCACCTTGCGACCGTCGACGGTCAGCTCCGCGACCTGCGAGATGACCGGACGCTCGAGCCGCTCGGCCACGGCGGCCCAGAGCACCGCGCCGTCGGAGTCCGACGACTGCTGGCCGAAGAGGACGAGCTCCGGCTCTTCGCGCGCGAGCGCGGCGGCGAGCACGCGGCTCGTTGCGAGCAGATCAGACCCGGCGATGTTGTCGTCGGCGACGTGGACGGCACGGTCGGCGCCCATCGCGAGCGCCTTGCGAATCGCGTCCGCGGCGGCCGGCGGTCCCATCGTGAGGACCACGACCTCCCCGTCGCCGCTGCGTTCCTTGACCCGCAGGCCCTCCTCGACGGCGTTCGCGTCGAATGGGTTCAGGGCCCCTTCGCCCGAGCGGTCGAGCCGTTTCGTGGCCGGGTCCAGGCGCTTCGTACCCTCCGGCACCTGCTTCACGCAGACGGCGATCTTCATGCCGCGGGGACTCTAACCGGAGGGTTCAGCCGCGCCAGCCGGTTGCCGATGCATGGTAGGGTGCCGCGCCTCGAGTGCTCCACCAGTCCCGATGGCCCCCCGTCGACTGACAGCCCGAAGCCTCTTGATCCTCGTTGCAGCGGTCGTCCTGCTGGCTGGACCCGCGTCGGCGTCGTCCGCTGGAGTTCCGCGCCTCATCTTCCCCGTCGTCGGGCCGACGAGCTTCATCGATGACTTCGGCGATGCTCGCGGGCAGGGCCGCCACGAGGGCAACGACCTCATGGCCGCCAAGAAGTCCGTCGCAGTCGCCGTCGAAGCCGGGACGGTGAAGTTCTGGACGACCTCCTCGCGGGCGGGGTGCATGCTCTACCTCTACGGCAAGAGCGGCACGACGTATCTCTACATCCACCTCAACAACGACCGCACCTCGGGCAACGACAACACTGGGGCGTGCGTCCAGGGCATCGCGTACGCGCGTGGGCTCAAGAACGGGTCTCGCGTCAAGGCGGGCCAGATGGTGGGCTACGTCGGCGACTCGGGCGACGCGAACGGGGGATCCGCTCATTTGCACTTCGAGGTACACCCGCGCGACGGCGCGGCGACGGATCCCTACCCGTATCTGCGGCGTGCCCAGCGGCTCCTGTTCGCGCCGCAGCCCGGCTCCCACGAGTTCAGCCTCCGGCTGAAGGGAACCGTCGTGACGGCCGAGGCGACGTCTGCGACGCTGCGCGTCAGCCGATTGGTGCGCTTCCCGGGGAACCTGAACGTGCCCGGGGTGAACCGGAAAGTCGAGCTCAGCGTCTCGCCCGAGACCGCCGTCTTCGATCCGCTCGGCGCGTTGATCGCCGGCGCACAACTCGCCGCGCTCGTCGCGGGGAGGCCGGCGACGGTCTGGACGGAGACGCAGCCGTACTCGCTCGAGGCGCAGCTCGGCGCGCCGCTGTCGATGACGGCGGACCGCATAGCCCTGACTCGGTAGGCGCTATGCGACCGGGACGCGGTCGCGGATGAAGTCCACGATCGCGCTGGTCGGCGCGCCGGGCGTGAAGATCTCGGCGACGCCGATCGCTCGGAGCTCGTCCGCGTCCTCACGCGGGATGGTGCCGCCGACAACCACGAGGACGTCCTCGATCTCGTTCGCGCGCAGGAGCTCGAGGATCCGCGGGACGAGCGTCATGTGGGCGCCGGACAGGATCGAGATCCCAACGGCGTCCGCGTCCTCTTGGACGGCCGTTTCGACGATCTGCTCAGGCGTCTGGTGGAGGCCGGTGTAGATGACCTCCATGCCCGCGTCCCTGAGCGCGCGGGCGATGATCTTCGCGCCACGGTCGTGGCCGTCGAGGCCGGGCTTGGCGATGACGACTCGAATCTTCCTGGCCACGCTGGGACGAGTCTATTGCCCCGACTATGATCGCCCGGTCGATGCGAGGGACACGCTGAGGCTCCACGTCGTGGGCTGCTCGCCCGCCTGGCCCAATCCCGGTGGGGCGCAGTCCGGCTACCTGCTCGAGGGGTCGGGGCGGCTGCTCATGGACTGCGGGCCGGGCGTGCTGGCCCGGCTGCGCGAGGAGGAAGGCTGGCCGCGCGTCGACGCGATCGCGATCACGCACTTCCATCTCGACCACTGGGGCGACCTCGTGCCGTGGGTGTGGGGCTCGCTGTACGGGCTCGGGCACGACCTGCCGCGCGTCGAGCTGTGGCTCTCGCCGACCGGGCGCGAGCAGCTGGCGGAGTTCGGCGAGCGGCTCGGGTGGGCCGACATGTTCGAGCGCGTCTTCGACCTGCGCGCGTACGAGGGCGGGCAGCCGTTCCGCGCGGCGGGGTTCGAGATCCTCCCGCTGCGGCTGCCGCACTACACGCTCGAGACGTACGGCTTCCGCGTCTCGAACGGCGACAGGACGCTGGCCTACTCGGGGGACAGCGGCCCGAGCGAGCACCTCCCGGAGCTCGCGCGCGACGTCGACCTCTTCGTCTGCGAGGCGACACTCCTCACCGGTGACGCGGACGGCGCGCCGCGGGGGCATCTCAGCCTCGACGAGGTGCAGAGCGCGTACGCCGCGTCGGGCGCACGCCGGCTGCTGATCACGCACCGCCCGCACGAGCTGCCGACGGACGACGGCTTCGAACTCGCGCACGACGGCCTCACGGTCGACGTCTAGGGACACTTCCGAACCCCGGGGTCAGACCCCCTTGAGGGTTACTTGAGGGTTGCGAGGGGTGCGGTGCGTTCGCGCGCTCGCGTTACGCGGCGCGGCGGTCTCCGGCCCGGACGCCGTCGACGTACTCGCGGAGGAGCGCCCGCGCCCGCCGCCGGTCGACGTCGAACTGCTCCAAAAGGAAGCCTGGCTTCACGAACGTCCACTCGGGAGCGAGTCCGATCAGGGAGGCGTAACTGCTCCATGGCCAATCCTCCGGCCGGTCGACCAGCCCCGCGCGCACCGGGTTGAGCGCCAGATACGCAGCTATGTGGACGCCGTGCGCCTCTGACTCGACGAGTTCGGTGCCGTAACGGCCGGCGACGAGATGGCCCTTCCTCCCGTGGCGGCGGTTGTAGCTCTGGCAGTACATGCCGCTCAGGCTCTGCATCGCGGCCGCGATGTTCGGCCTGGTCGTGGTGAGGAGCAGGTGGTGGTGCGTGCTGAGCTCCACGACGAAATGCAGGTCGAGGCGGTACTTGGCCACCATGGCCACGAGGATCGACAGGAACCGCTGCCGGTCTTCGTCGTCGCGGTGGAGCAGCTCGCTACCGGTCGCGTGGGCGAAGACGTGGTAGGTGACGCCGGCGGCTTGCACGCGGTGCGGACGAGGCACGCGCACACGGTGCCGGAGGGGCTTTGGCAGCGCCAGTGTCATCGCGTAAGGCGACACACCTTCGTCACGAAGTCTCAACCAACCCTCTAGGGGTCTGACCCCGGTCTTGGAGGCGCTGCTTAGAAGACGGGCGTCTCGCGCCAGACGCCCCAGACGTCACGCAGCGCGTCGCACATCTCGCCCATCGTGACGTAGTCGCGGGCGGCGTCGACGATCAACGGCATCAGGTTCACGTCGTCGCGGGCTGCGGCTTCCTTCAGGGCGCGAAGGCGGCCCTCCACGACTGGGGCGTCCCGCTGCGCGCGGACGCCCTGCACCCGCTCGGACTGCTGACGCTCGAGTTGAGGGTCGATGCGCAGGAGCTCGAGCGGGCGCTCGTCCTGCTGCACGTACCGGTTGACGCCGACGATCACACGCTCCCGCGCCTCCACCTCGGACTGGTACCGGAACGACGCGTCCGCGATCTCCCGCTGGAAGAAGTTCTCCTCGATCGCGGGGATCACGCCGCCGAGCTTGCGGATCCGATCGAAGTAGTCGTACGCCTCGGCCTCGAGCCGGTTCGTCAGGTCCTCCACGTACCAAGAGCCGCCGAGCGGGTCGATCGTGTTCA
>Ga0126309_10000839_pt1 | contig 10434 bp, 9 predicted proteins | sample Plot56_FD_92541 | JGI IMG/M metagenome (GOLD analysis project Ga0126309, IMG submission 92541) | Serpentine soil microbial communities from UC McLaughlin Reserve, CA, USA - Plot56 | ecosystem: Environmental > Terrestrial > Soil > Grasslands | place: USA: UC McLaughlin Reserve, Lake County...
ATGCAGAGCTCGAGCACGATCGTGGCGATCAACAAGGATCCGAACGCGCCGATCTTCGACTTCGCCGATCTGGGCGTCGTGGGCGACCTGAACGAGATCGTTCCCAAGCTGACCGAGCTCGTGCGCGCGCGCCGTGGCCGTTAAACGCTACGCGTCGCAGGATCACGCGCTCAGCGCGCTCGCGACTCGGAAGCGGGCGGCCGCGTGAGACCGGGTGACTTTCCTCCACCGTTCGACTACCGCGAGTACGTCGCGGAGCCGGGCGACCCGCCCGAGGAGCGGATCGACGTCGGCGTCCTGATCGTCGGCGCCGGGCCGGCGGGGCTCGCGTGCGCGATCAGGCTCGGGCAGCTGCTCGAGGAGGACCCGGGCACGCGCGAGCGCCTCGGGGATGTCCCGGTCGCCGTGCTCGAGAAGGGCAAGCAGCCGGGATCGCACCTGCTCTCCGGGGCCGTCGTCAACCCCCGCTCCCTCCGACGCCTCTTCCGCGATCGGCGCGCGGTTGCCGACATGCCGTTCTACGGCGCGGTGGAGGACGAGGCCGTCTACTACCTGACCAAGGGCGGCGCGCTGCGCATCCCGGCGCCGCCGACGATGCGGAACCACCACAACTACGTGGCGTCGATCTCGCAGCTCGGGCGCTGGCTCGCGGAGGAAGCCGAAGCGGGCGGAGCGATCGTCCTCCCCGAGACCGCCGCCGAACGGCTGCTCGTCCAGGACGGGCGGGTGCGGGGCGTGCGGACCGGCGACAAGGGCCGCGGGCGCGGCGGCGAGCGGCTGCCGAACTTCGAGCCCGGCTCGGACATGACCGCGCGGGTCACGGTGCTGGCCGAGGGGACGCAGGGCCACCTCACAGGCGTCGCGATCGACCGGTTCGGCCTCGAGGGCGACAGCCCGCAGGTCTGGGCGCTCGGGGTCAAGGAGGTCTGGAAGGTCGCCAGGCCGCTCGCCCGGGTCATCCACACCATGGGCTGGCCGCTGCGCGGCGGCAAGCGGTTTCGCGAGTTCGGCGGCTCCTTCATCTACCCGATGGGCGAGGACCTCGTCACGGTCGGGATGGTCGTCGGCCTCGACCACCGCGACGCCGAGCTGTCGGTGCACGATCTGCTGCAGGAGCTCAAGACGCACAAGCTCGTGCGGAAGCTCCTCGCCGGCGGCGAGCGCGTGCAGTGGGGCGCGAAGACGATTCCGGAGGGGGGTCTGCTCGCCGTGCCGAAGCGCCTCCACGCGTCGGGGCTCCTGCTCTGCGGCGACGGAGCAGGCCTCGTGAACGTTCCTGCGCTCAAGGGGATTCACTACGCCGTGGAGTCCGGGCGGCTCGCGGCCGAGGCCGCGTACGCGGCGCTCCAGCCGGGGATGACGCCGGCCCGGTCGCTCTCCCGCTACGACGACTCGCTACGGGAGAGCTTCGTCTGGCGCGACCTGTGGGAAGTGCGCAACATGCGCCCGGCGTTCGGCCGCGGCTTCTGGATGGGCGGCGCGCTCGCAGGGATGGCGACCGCGTCGAAGGGACGCGTCCCCCGAAAGGACGCGCGCCTCGAGCGCGACACCGCGCAGAGCCTCATGCGCACGAATCGCGCGGCGCAGTACCCCTCGCCGGACGGAACGCTGATCTTCGACAAGCTCTCGTCCGTCTACGCCTCGGGAAATCGGACGCGCGACGACCAGCCGAACCACATCCGGATTCGCGAGCAGGTCCCCCGCGAGCTCGGCGAGCTGTGGCAGTCGATGTGCCCGGCGCACGTCTACGAGATCGGCGACAGCGACGGCGACGGCACGGTTCGCGTCCAGGTGACGCCGTCGAATTGCGTCCAGTGCGGCGCGATCACCGCCAAGGGCGGCCGCCTGACACCGCCGGAGGGCGGCTCGGGCCCCGAGTACACCCAGACGTAGGCCTGCCCGGTTCGCCAATCGGCCGACCGTCCTGTGGTTCGGTTCGCCCGTCCTCCTCCCCGATGCGATCGTACTGAGCGTGGCCGCACGAAAGACGCACGAGAATGCGCCGGATGCGTGAAGCTCACGCGGACGAAGGAGACCGCGACGCTGCGGGCGTGGTCTCGCCGGACGACGTGGAGCGTGCTCGCCAGGCGATCGGCGGCCGCCTGCACCGCACGCCGACGTTCACCTCGCGCACCCTCTCGGAGCTGACCGGCGCTCGGATTCGGCTCAAGGCGGAGCTCTTCCAGCGCACGGGGTCGTTCAAGCCGCGCGGCGTCCTGACCAACCTCGCCGCGCTCTCGCCGGACGAGAAGGCCCGCGGCGTGATCGGCATCTCCGCGGGCAACCACGCCGCCGCGCTCGCGTACGGCGCCGCGCTCGAGGACATCTCCGCCCTGCTCGTGATGTGGCAGGGAGCGAGCGAGCAGAAGATCGAGGCGACGCGCGCCTACGGGGCCGACGTCGACCTGGCGGCGAACGGGCCCGTCGAGGCGTTCGACCGCCTCGCCGAGCTGACCGCCGACTCCGGCCGCACGCTCGTACACCCGTTCGACTCGCCGGCGACGATCGCGGGCCAGGGGACGGTGGGGCTCGAGGTCGTCGAGGACGTCCCGGACGTCGATGTCGTCGTCGTGCCGATCGGCGGCGGCGGGCTGATCGCCGGCGTGGCGACGGCGGTCACGGGGCGCCGGCCGAAGGCGCGCATCATCGGGGTCGAGCCGGAGAGGTCCAGCGCGATGCACGCCGCCCTGGAGGCGGGCGAGCCCGTCCGCATCGACCCGGTGTCGGTCGCGGACGGTCTCAACGCGCCCTTCGCCGGCGACAACACGCTGCCGATCGTCCGCGAGCTCGTCGACGAGGTCGTGCTCGTCACCGAGCACGAGATCGCGGAGGCGACCCGCTTTCTCTACGGCCGCGCGAAGCTCGCGTGCGAGCCGGCGGGCGCGGCCGCGACCGCGGCGCTCCTGGCGGGAAAAGTCCCGCACGAGGAGGACGAGTCCGTGGTGCTCGTGGTCTCGGGCGGCAATGTGGCGAGCGCGACGGCCGTTGCTATCCTGGCCGGGCCATGAAGGCCGACATCCATCCCGACTACGTCCTCGCCACCGTGACGTGCTCCTGCGGGAACACGTTCGAGACGCGGTCCACGAAGCCCGAGCTCCACGTCGAGATTTGCTCGAACTGCCACCCGTTCTATACGGGCAAGCAGAAGCTGCTCGACTCGGGTGGGCGTGTCGAGCGCTTCCAGCGCCGCCTCGAGCGCGCCGGCGGCGCGCACCGGGGCTAGAGACTCATGCTTCATTCGTGCTCCTGGAGCCCGGTCGCGGTGCGGGGCCGGAGGGGATAGTGCTCGGCACAGACCCAGCGCTACGCGCCCCAGCTTCACGAGCGGGCTCAGGCGGCGGCGGAGCCGGGCTCCGCCCGGCGGGAGCCGTCGCCGGTCAGGTGCGCGAATGAGCGCTCCGATCGGGGGTCAGGCAATCCTCGAAGGCGTGATGATGCGCGGCCCGTCGAACTGGGCGCTCGCTGTGCGAAAGCCCGACGGCGAGATCGCCCAGGTCGACCGCCAGATCAGCTCGGTCATGCTGCGGCATCGCCTCTTCCGGCTTCCGATCATCCGCGGCGTGATCGCGCTCGGCGAGTCGCTCGCGATCGGGTTCCGCGCGCTCGCCATCTCGGCCAACTACGCCGCGCAGGAGGAGGGTGACGACGGGGAGGTCTCGACCGAGCTCTCCCGCGGCAGCCTGATCTTCGCGTTCGCTCTGGCGATCGGCTTCGCGATCATGCTGTTCAAGGTCACACCGGCGCTGCTGACGAGCTGGCTCCCCATCGACGGCACGGGCTCGTTCGTCGTCGTCGAGGGCGTGATCAGGGTCGGCATCTTCATCGCGTACCTCGTCCTGATCTCGTTGCTGCCCGACCTGCGGCGCGTGTTCCAGTACCACGCGGCCGAGCACAAGGCGATCAACGCCTACGAGGCGGGCGAGGAGCTCGTGCCGGAGAAGGTCCAGCGCTTCAGCCTCATCCACCCGCGTTGCGGAACGGCGTTCCTGCTGTGGGTGATGGTGATCGCGATCTTCGTCTTCGCGTTCTTCGGGCGTCCCGAGTGGTACTGGCTGATTGCGAGCCGGATCCTGCTCCTGCCGCTGATCGCCGGGATCGCCTACGAGCTGATCCGCTTCGCGGGCAACCACACCGACAACCGCATCCTGATGACGCTGCTCGCGCCGGGCCTCTGGCTACAGCGGCTGACGACCCGCGAGCCTTCGCTCGACCAGATCGAGGTCTCCATCCGCGCGCTGCGCGAGGTGCTCCGGCTCGAGGGCCGCCTCTCCCCCGACGAGCGCCGCGTCGAAGTAATGGCCTAGGCCGCTGCGAGGGCGTCTCGGCCCCGCAAGTAATGGCTTCGTAAGGATCCTGGTGTAGCGGCTACCTTCTTCGGCACGTTCGTCCGACTCATGAACGTGATGCGCCTGATTCTCAAGCTCGCCTGCGTCGTGGGCGCGCTCGCGGTCCTGGCCCCGAGCGCGTCGTCCGCGCCGAAGCTCGGCGTCGAGGTCGCGAACGCCCGCAAGGGGCTCGACCAGGCCGTCTCCCGCGGACATCTCGATCCCGAGGCCGCGGTGACGTACCGGGCGAGCCTCACGCGCGCGTATTCGATCTGGGGCAAGCTCAGCGGGGCGCGCGCCGGTGAGCTCGAGGGGGTGATCCGGGACGTCGCCGCGCAGTCGCAGACCTACAACCGCCCACGCGCGCTGACGCTCTTTTCGATGCTCGAGTTCAACGCCGACCACTTTGCCGACCACGGCCCGCTTGCCTCCGGCCGCGACACGCAGGACGACGAGGGCGTCGTCTACCGCGCGTTTCCCGGGCACGGGCTGCAGTTCCACCCGCTCGCCAACTTCGCGAAGCTGAACTCGTATCTGGGCGCCAATCGCCTGGACGACGCCGGCTACCTCGGCCTCGCGCTGATCGCTCGCGGCGTCCCGAAAGGCGATTCGCTCTCCTGGGAGTACAACTTCCCGTTCGGCTCCGGTCGCGCACCCTGGACGTCGGGCATGGCGCAATCCGTCGCGGCGCAGGCGCTCGCCCGCGGGCAGGCGAAGCTCGCCGATCCCGCGTTCGCGGCCGCTGCCCGGAAGGCCTTCCGGGCAATCCCGGGGAGGCTCGTCCGACCGCTGCCCGAGGGGCTTTTCGTCCGGCTTTACAGCTTCAGCGACCTCGCCGTCCTGAACGCACAGCTGCAGTCGGTCGTGTCGCTCGAGGACTACTCGCTGACGCTCGAGGACCCGGCCGGCCAGGCGCTCGCCGGCCAGCTGCGTGCGGCGGCCGCGGCCCTGCTGCCGAGGTTCGACACCGGCGCCTGGACGCTCTACGCCCTCGGCGCGAACGAGTCGACTCTCGACTACCAGCGCTACGTCGTCTCGCTGCTGAAGCGGATCGGTGCCCGCGACAAGGATGCGTTCTGGACGGATTACGGAAACAAGTTCGCCGCCTACGAGGACGTGCCGCCGGTCGTGACGCCCGGCGCCGCTGGCCCTCCGTCGTATCCCCGCCCGGTCGACGGCTTCCGCGACAACGCCGAGGTTCGCTTCACGCTCTCGAAGATCTCGCGCGTGACCGTCCAGGTCGGCTCGTCCCGGCGCACGCTCCTCGTCGGCCGGGGCCCGAAGTCGATCGAGGTCTACCCCGGTCGAGTGCCAGCCGGCACGTACCCGGTGACGGTTTCGGCCACGGATCTCGCCGGCAACAAGGCCGAGGTGGAGCTGCCGGATGCGATCGTCAAGGTCGACAGGGTGCCGCCCGCCGTCACCGCACGGCTCGTCGGCAAGCGGCTCGTATGGCGCGCGCGCGACGCGGAGACGCCCTGGCTCGACCTGCGACTGCAGCTCGTCAACGACTATCACCAGGGCCGCGTCGTCAGCCTCGGCAAGAAACCGCTGCGCGGGTCGATGCGCCTCGTGCCGAAGCCCGGTGTCTGGCACACGACGCTGGTCGCGCGCGACTCGACGGGCAACCGGACAGACGTCGCGCTCGGCGTGCTGAAGGCCAAGCGTTGAGCCGGATCTCGCTCGGGTTCGACCCGCTGCTCCGGCCGCGGATGCGCTTTCGCGTTCATTAACCTGCTCCGGTCAACGGACAGGGGGACGACGGATGGCGGCAGAGCGGACTGCGAATGCGGTGTGGGAAGGCAGCCTGATGGAGGGCTCAGGCACGATCACCGAGACGGGGAGCGGGGCGCTGCCCGAGCTCCCGGTGACCTGGGCTTCGCGGGCGGAGAGCCCCGAGGGCCGCACCAGCCCCGAGGAGCTGGTCGCCGCGGCTCACGCAGCGTGCTTCGCGATGGCTCTGTCCCATGCGCTCGCGCAGGCCGGGAACCCGCCGGAGCGGCTCGAGACCTCGGCGACGATCACCTTCGTGCCGGGCACCGGCATCACGAAGGCCGCCCTGACGGTCGTGGGCCGCGTCCCCGGGATCGACGAGAACGCGTTCCACGAGGCGGCCGACGGTGCGAAGGACGGGTGCCCGGTCTCCGGCGCGCTCAAGGGCAATGTCGAGCTGACTCTCGACGCCCGGCTGGAGTCGTAGATCCGCCTATTGGCGGGGCTACCATTCGCGGCCGCCGTGACTGCGATCGAAGATCTGGTCGAGGAGGTCGACCGCTCCTACCGCGAGACGCAGGAGCGGATGTCCGACCCTGCCGTCTTCAACGACCATCGCGAGGCGGCGGAGGTCGGCCGGCGGCTGAAGGAGCTCGAAGGGCCGTACAAGCTCGCGCGGGAGTGGCGCGACGTCTCGAGCGACGCCGACGCGGCGCGCGCCGATGCCGACCTGCGCGAGCTCCTACCCGAGCTCGAGGAGCGGCTCGAGCGGCTCGAGGAGGAGCTGAAGCTCGCACTCGTCGAGACCGATCCGGCCGACCGCAAGGACGTGATCGTCGAGGTCCGCCAGGGCGTCGGCGGCGACGAGGCCGCGCTGTGGGCGGGGGACGTCTACCGCATGCTCACGCGCTACGCCGAGCGGCGCGGATTCAAGTTCGAGCAGCTGTCCGCGAGCGGCAACGAGGAGGGCGGCTTCAAGGAGGTCACCTTCGCGGTCAAGGGCGACGGCGCGTACTCCGTCTTCAAGTGGGAGGGTGGCACCCACCGCGTCCAGCGCGTCCCCGTGACGGAGTCGCAGGGCCGCATCCACACGTCGACGGCGACGGTTGCAGTGATGCCGGAGGCCGAGGAAGTCGAGGTCGACATTGACCCCAACGACCTCAAGATCGACGTCTACCGCTCGACCGGTCCCGGCGGCCAGAGCGTCAACACGACCGACTCCGCCGTCCGGATCACCCACCTCCCGACAGGCCTGGTCGTCTCGATGCAAGACGAGAAGTCGCAGATCCAAAACCGAGCGAAAGCCCTCCGCGTCCTGCGCGCCCGCCTCTACGAGCAGGAGCGCGCGAAGCAGCAGGCCGAGACGGACGCCGCGCGCCGCTCCCAGATCGGGTCGGGCGAGCGGGCCGAGAAGATCCGCACCTACAACTATCCCGAGAACCGGGTGACCGACCACCGCATCAAGCTCACGCTGCACAGGCTCGACCAGGTGCTCCAGGGCGCTCTCGGCGAGCTCACGGAGGCCCTCGCGTCCGAGGAGCGGCGGCAGGCTCTCGAGACGGCCCACGCGTGAACGCGGTAGCCGCTCTCGACCATGCCGCCCGAGCTTTGCGGCGTGCAGGGGTGGACACGCCGCAGGTCGACGCCGAGTGGCTGCTCGGGCACGTGCTCGGGCTTTCGCGGAGCGAGCTTCGGGCCGAAGGCTCGCGTGAGCTGTCCGTCGCGGAGGAGCGCTCGTTCCTCGCCTGCCTGGAGCGGAGAGCGCGTCGCGAGCCGCTCGCCTACGTGCTCGGCGAATGGGGCTTCCGCCGGCTGACGCTGTCGCTCGACCCGCGCGCGCTCGTGCCGCGGCCCGAGACCGAGACCGTCGTCGAACGGTGTCTCACGTTGCTGGCCGACGCGCCGAAGCCGCGCGTGCTCGACGTCGGAGTGGGATCGGGCGCGATCGCGCTGGCGATCGCCGACGAGCATCCGTTCGCGCACGTCGTCGGCGTGGACAGCTCCGAAGCGGCTCTCGCGCTCGCCGACGAGAACCGCGCGCGCACCGGGGTCGACGGGCGCGTGCGGCTCGTGCACGGCGACCTGCTCAGGGGCGTCGAGGGCAGGTTCGACCTCGTCGTCTCGAATCCGCCGTACGTGGGCGCCGAGGAATGGGAGCGGCTCCAGCCGGAGATCCGGCTCTACGAGCCTCGTGCCGCGCTCGTCGGCACGGGCGTCGCCGAGGCAATCGCGCGCGACGCGCAGGGGCTGCTGGTCGCGGGCGGCGTGCTCGTGCTCGAGGCGGGCGACGGACAGGCCGCTCGCCTGGCCGCGGCGCTCGACGACCTCGGCTACGAGGACGTCGCGATCACGCCGGACCTGGCCGGCCGGGACCGGGTCGTGGAGGGCCGCCACCCGTGATCGAGGCAGCGGTTGCCGCGATCCGCGCGGGGAAGCCCGTCGTCTTTCCCGCGGACACCGTCTACGGCCTCGGGACGACGCCGTACCGCCCCGAGCCCGTCGAGCGGCTGGCGCGGTTGAAGGGCCGCGACGTCTTCCAGCCGACCGCGCTCATGGCCGCGGACGTCGACATGCTCTTCGAGTGCGTGCCGGAGCTGCGCGGCCGGTCGGGCGAGATCGTGAGCGCGCTGTTGCCGGGCCCGTACACGCTCGTCCTGCCGAATCCCGGGCGCCGCTACTGGTGGATGACCGGCACGCGGCCGGACACCATCGGCGTTCGCGTGCCCGCGCTCTCGGGGCCGGGCGCCGAGCTCCTCGCTCGCGTCGGCGCCGTGGCCGCGACGAGCGCGAACGCCCACGGCGAGGGCGACGCCCGACGTCTGGACGACGTTCCCCAAGAGATCCGTCAGGCGTGCGCCGCGGTGGTCGACGGCGGCGAGCTCCCGGGCACGGCATCGACGGTGATCGACTTCACCGGCGCCGAGCCCCTGGTGCTGCGGGAGGGCGCTGCCCCGTCGGCGGAGGCGCTCGAGCGCGTCAGCGCGATCCTGGCGCCCGCCCGCGGCTGACGACCAGCGAGACGCGCGCGCCGCGGACGAGCCGCGAGCCCGCCCGTTGCCGCTGTGCCACGACCGACCCCTTCCGCACGCGCGCGGAGTACGCCCAGCGGAGCGGTGCGATGCGGCACCCGGCATGGGCGAGGAGCGTCTTCGCCTGCGCAAGGGGCTTGCCGACTACGCGCGGAACGACACAGGCCGGCTTCTGCGCGGTCCCGGGAGCAGGCGGGGGCGGCGCGACCGGAGGCGCCGGGGTAACGGGAGGCGGCGGCGCTGGTGGTTGCGGTCCCGGAGGCGGCGGCGCCGGCGGGGGCGGCACCGGAGGTGGCGGCACCGGAGGTGGCGGCGTGGTGGCCGCGGCGATCGTCCAGCGGCGCTCGGCGGGCGTCGGCTCGACGTTCCCGAGCTCGTCGCGCGCGCGCACCGCGAAGACGTGCATGCCGACGGCGAGGCCGCGGTGCTCGAGCGGGGAGGCGCAGGGAGCGAACGCCGAGCCGTCGAGCGAGCACTCGAACGTGGCGGGCTCGCTCGCGCTGAAGACGAAGCGCGCGGACGTCGACTCGGTGCGTTCGGCCGGGCCGTCGGTGATGCTCGTGGCCGGCGGCGTGGCGTCGATCGTCCACGTGCGGGCGGCGGGGGTCGCGTCGACGTTGCCCGCCGCGTCGCGGGCACGTACCTCGAACAGGTGCTCGCCGTCGGCCAGAGCCGAGTACGAATGCGGCGAGGAGCAGGCCGTCCAGGCAGCGCGGTCGAGCGAGCACTCGAACGTCGACCCGGCCTCGTCCGCCGCGAACCGGAACTCCACCGTCGTCTCCCGCGTGCGTGAGGCGGGGCCGCCCTCGATCGTGGTCGCGGGCGGGGTGGAGTCGGGCGGGGGCGGCGGTGGGGGCGCCGTCTCGATCGTCCACGTCCACGTGGCCGGCGAGACGTCGGTGTTCCCGACGGCGTCGCGCGCGCGGACGCGGAAGCGATGCTCGCGTGCCTCGAGCCCCGTGTAGGTGGTGGGGGAGACGCACGCGGCGAACGCCGAGCCGTCGAGCGAGCACTCGAACGACGCGCCGCTTTCGTTCGCGGAAAAGTGGAAGGTCGCCTCGGTGGCCTGCGTCGACGAAGGCGGTCCGGCGTCGATCGACGCATCGGGCGGCGTCGTGTCCACGACCCAGCTTCGGCGCGCCGGGGTCGGGTCGACGTTCCCGGCCGCGTCGCGCGCCCTCACCTCGAACGCGTGCTGACCGTCGGCGAGCCCGCTGTAAGCCGCCGGCGAGGCGCAGCTCGTGAACGCCGCGCCGTCGAGCGAGCACTCGAATCGCGCCCCCGGCTCGGACGCGAACCTGAACGTCGCCGCCGAGCTTGCGACGGTTCCGGACGGCCCGTCCCCGATCGCCGTCTCGGGCGGAGTC
>Ga0126309_10000840_pt1 | contig 10432 bp, 10 predicted proteins | sample Plot56_FD_92541 | JGI IMG/M metagenome (GOLD analysis project Ga0126309, IMG submission 92541) | Serpentine soil microbial communities from UC McLaughlin Reserve, CA, USA - Plot56 | ecosystem: Environmental > Terrestrial > Soil > Grasslands | place: USA: UC McLaughlin Reserve, Lake County...
GGGCAAGCCCTCGGCGATGCAGATCACGGTCTGAATCCCCGCGTCCACGCCCTCGTAGATCGCGTCGGCGGCGAACCTGGCCGGGACGAACACCATCGACGTGTTGGCTCCCGCGTCCTCGACCGCCTCCGCGACGGTGTCGAAGATCGGGATTCCCTCCACGTCCTGGCCGCCCTTGCCGGGCGTGACCCCAGCGACGACCTGCGTCCCGTAGTCGCGATTGCGGACGCCGTGGAACGAGCCCTCGCGGCCCGTGAGTCCCTGGACCACGAGTCGCGTGTCGTTGTCGACGATGATCGCCACTACTTCCGGCCTCTGAGGATGATTGCCTCGTGCCTTGCCGCGCCGTCCGCGATGAGATCGCCGATCAGTTCCTTCACCTTCGCCGCTACCTCGGGTGTCGCCTCGGCCCTATCCAGCCACGGGTCAACCGGTAGCTGCCGGCTCATGATCTCGAGCCGGTCGACCTCGAGCCCGGCGTCCTCGAAGAACGAGCGCCACTCCGCCTCGCTGTACCGACGGACGTGGCTCGGATCGCGGAGCTTCTCGGCCTCCTCCATCGCATCGCCCTGAAAAAGGTTGTCCTGGACGACCACGCGATCACGCGTGACGCGGCCCATCTCGCGGACCGAGGCGGCGACGTCGTCGAAGTGGTGTGCGGCGATCCGGCAGGCGACCACGTCGAAGCTGCCGTCGGCGAAGGGAATCTCCTCGGCGCGCGAGATCACGTCGGGCTGCATCCCCGGGGCGGGATCGATCGTGACTACCTTCGCTCCTTGTTCGCGAAGCCGCCGCGCGACGTGCTGTCCCCCGGTTGCGACGTCCAGAGCGTCGACGCCCTCAGCCGGCTCACACCATTCGACGACGAGATCCAGGTCGGGCCCTTCGCGGTGCGTCGGGCTCTCGCGCATCGCCTGAGCGCGGCTGCTCCAGACGTCCGTCACGCCGCCAGCTCCACCGCGCGCTTGGCCGCTTCGAGCATTGTCGGCTCGACGTGGAGGTTCGGCGGCGCCGCCTGCTGGAGGAGCTCTCTCCCCTCCTCCGCGTTCGTCCCGTCGAGCCGGACGACGATGGGATCTTCGATCGTCAGCTGCTCGAGCGCCTGGAGGATGCCGCGCGCGACCTCGTCTCCCCGGGTGATCCCGCCGAAGATGTTGAACAGGATCGACTTCACCTGCGGGTCGGCGCTGATGATCTCGAGCGCGTCGACGACGCCCTGCGCGTCTCCTCCGCCGCCGAGGTCGCAGAAGTTCGCGGGGCGGCCGCCGGCGAGCGCGACGACGTCGAGGGTCGACATGACGAGCCCCGCGCCGTTGCCGAGGACGCCGACCTCGCCGTCGAGCTTCACGTACGTGACGCCCTTCTCGCGCGCCTGCCGCTCCTCGGGCGGGTAAGCCTCGAGGTCGCGCATCTCCGCGATGTCCGGGTGCTTGTAAAGCGCGTTGTCGTCGACGGTGAACTTGGAATCGAGCGCCTTCACCTCGCCGTCGGGGGTGACGATCAGCGGGTTGATCTCGCAGAGCATCGCGTCGGACTCGACGAAGGTGGCATAGAGGCGCTCGGCGATCTTCGCGATCTGCTTCTGCTCGCTCTCGTCCTCGATCCCGGCGCCGTAGATCAAGCGGCGCGCCTGGTAGGGCTGGAACCCCTCCAGCGGGTCGACGTGCAGCCGGGCCAGCGCGTCCGGCCGGTTCGCCGCGACCTCCTCGATGTCGACGCCGCCCTCCTTCGTGAACATGAAGAGCGCCTTCTTCAGGCCGCGGTCGAAGGTCAAGGCGAGGTAGTACTCGCGCTCGATCTCCGAGGCCGACTCGATCCAGAGCTTGCGGACGACGTGGCCGTTGATGTCCATCCCGAGGATCGCCCGAGCGTGCTCCTCGGCCTCCTCCGGCCCATCGGCGAGCTTGATCCCTCCAGCCTTCCCCCGCCCGCCGGTCAGCACCTGAGCCTTGACGACGACCTGCCCGCCGAGCTCCTGGGCAGCCGCGCGCGCCTCCTCCGGCGTCGTGGCAAGACGTCCCTCCGACACGGGGATGCCGAACCGCTTGAAGAGCTCCTTGCCCTGGTATTCGTAGAGATCCATGACCGGTGCGCGAGTCTATCCAGCACTCTCTAGACTCGGACCTTCAGCCGCCGAACTTGGGAGGGAACATGGAGGAGAACCGGACCACGCTCACGGACGACGAGATCGGCACCGGCGTCGCACAGGAGATCCGTAGCGAGACGATGGACGCGGACACGGACGACACCGACAGCGACACGGACAGCACCGACTCCGATTCGGACTCCACGGACTCGGACTCCGACGACGCCGACAGCTAGCACCGTCGGCAGCGCGCTCGCGCGCTGCATCGAGCCGATCGGCGGGGCCGAGTTCCTCGCCGAGTACTGGGAGCGCAGGCCGCTCGTGGTCGAGCGCGACGAGGTTGGACGCTACGACGACCTCCTGTCCGAACAGGAGGTCGAGCGCCTTGTCTTCTTGGGCGGTCTGCGCTTCCCCGGCTTCCGGCTCGTCAAGGCGGGCGAGCAGCTCGCCACGAGCGACTACACCGTCGACATCCCGTGGCGCCCGAGCGGCTTTACCGGAACGGCCGACGTGGATCAAGTGCTTGCGGAGTGGGAGCGGGGAGCGACGATCGTGCTCCAGGGCCTCCACCTCAGCCGGCCCGAGCTCGGTGCCTTCTGCCGCTCCCTCGAGCGCACCCTGGGGCATCCGACGCAGGTGAACGCCTACTACACGCCCCGCTCGGCGCAGGGGCTCCCCGTGCACCACGACACGCACGACGTCTTCGTGCTCCAGATCTCGGGCGAGAAGCGCTGGCTGGTCTACGAGCCCGCCCTGGAGCTCCCGCTGAAGAACCAGAAGTACTCCGCTGATCAGGGCGGGCCGGGGCCGGCCGTCAACGACCTCGTACTCCGGCCAGGCGACATGCTCTACCTCCCGCGCGGCTGGCTCCACGAGGCACTGACCTCGGAGAGCGACTCGCTCCATCTCACGGTCGGCGTCAACGTCGTCACCTGGCTGGACGCGTTCAAGGCGGCTCTCGAGGAGTGCGGCGACGAGCTCGGCTTCCGAAGGTCGATCCAGCAAGGCGATGCTTCCGAGCTGATCGACGTGCTCCACGGCCGGCTGGCGACCGATGCCGTGCAGCGGCGGGCTAGGGAGAAGCTGCTGCGGACCCGGCGGCCGATCCGTGACGGCCAGCTTGCGCAGCTTCGCGCGCTCGACGAGCTCGACTTCGAGACGGCCCTCGAGCGTCGCGTGACCGTCCTGGCCGGACTTTCGGAGCGCAACGGCTCCGTGGTGCTCGCCTTCGAGGGCAAGGAACTCGTTTTCCCCGAGCACGCCGACGAGGAGCTGCGCGGAGTGCTCGAGCTCGAGGAGCCGTTCGCGGCCGCAGATCTACCGGGATCCCTGGACGAGGACGGAAGGCTCGTTCTGGTTCGCCGCCTCGTCCGCGAGGGCCTGCTGCGGATCAGCGCGGCATAGCAACGTAGCGCCGCGGGCGGCGGGCGACGGGCGACTTGCAGGTCAGCAGCGTCAGCTCTCCGCGCTCTTCCTCGACGTCGACCTCGCGGACCCCCACCTGCGTCTCGAAGGAGACGATCCACCGGTTCGCCTCCTCGCGAGTCACGTTGACGAGCTTGAGATCGGAGAAACCGGTCAGCCCCTCCTCCGCCCTGACCCGCCGCTCCGCCGCCTGAACGGCGAACGGCCAGCACGATCGGCCTCGGTAGTGCTCGAGCGCGAGGTGGCCCGAGAGGTGGCGGTCGAGCACGTTCGCCACGTCCTCCCGATCGACCCGGCCGTAGTAGATCCCGTGCGGAAGCTCGACGAGGTTCCCGGCGAAACGGTCTCCACCGATGTGCGTGCACTGCCAGGCGGAAGACTCGTCGAGCTGCTCGCTGACGGCGTCCCAGAGCGGGCGGCCGTACCGCGCGCAGCAGCGGTCGTGCTTGCCGTGCGTGCAGACGAGGAAGAGCGGATCGTCGACCGGCTGCGCAGCCTCGAACGGATCGATATCGCGGAGCTCCTGGTGCTCGCCGATGTCCAACCGGGCAAGGCGTTCCTTACCCGCCCGCGAGTCCGCGACGTAGACGGCAAAGCTCTCGTGATGGCGGCGGTTCGGGCGGCGGATCAGAAGCAGTCGCGTTCGCGACCGTACGTCCGCCAGCTCACGAAGACGCGCTTTCACCTGATCCGAGAGGCCGCTACCCGCGAGTGCATCGTGGCTCCAGAGCCCTCGATACTCCACGAGCAGCCAGTGGTCGATCCGGCTTGCGGTTCCTCCTAGCGGCTCGTCGTTCTCGCGCGAGATCTCGGAGCAGAAGGGCCTCTCGGGCAGGGCGCTACTCACTCTTCACGACGCAGATCACCTGGCCGGTCTTCACCGCCTGGCCGGCCTCGACGGACAGCTCGGTCACCCGACCGGCGCGGTGGGCTTTGATCTCGTTCTCCATCTTCATCGCCTCGACCACGCACAGAACCTGTCCGGGCTCCACCTCGTCGCCCTCGGCCACCTCGACCGCCAGGACCGTCCCCTGCATCGGGCTGACCACGGCGTCGCGCGCCGCTCCGTGGGCACCGGACTCGGAAGTCCGCTCACGGCGTCGGCGCGCCAAGTCGGCGTACGGGGCCTCGGGAACCAGCAGCGTCAGCTCGTAGCGGCGACCTTCGAGCTCGGCCTGGACGACCCGCTCCCGCGTCCCGATCGCACCATCCGATCCCTCGGGTATCGTCGTTGTCACATGAGACAACTCCTCCGCACGCTCGGCAAGCTCCTGCGACTCCACGATCCCGTGGCACGTCTCTCCTTGTTCGAAGCATGGGTGCTCCAGCAGCGCCTGATGGAAGCCGAGCAGCGAGGTGACGCCCTCGATCCGGTATTCGGCGAGCGCCCGAAGCATTCGCCTGCGAGCATGCTCCCGATCGACTCCGTGGACGCAGAGCTTGGCGATCAGCGGGTCGTACAGCGCGACGATCTCGCTACCGGCCTCGACGCCGGAATCCACGCGTATGCCCGGTCCGCCCGGCTCCCTGTAGCCCGTGATCCGCCCCGGAGCCGGCAGAAAGCCGTTGGAGGGATCCTCGGCGTTGATACGGCACTCGATCGCGTGGCCGTTCAGGCGAACGTCCTCCTGGCTCAGCCATAGCGGCTCTCCAGCCGCGATCAACACCTGCTCGCGAACGAGGTCGAGTCCTGTAACGAGCTCCGTCACCGTGTGCTCCACCTGGATTCGAGTGTTCATCTCGAGGAAGAAGTACTCGCCGTCTCGAGAGAGCAGCCCCTCGATCGTCCCGGCAGAGCGGTAACCGACTGCTCGTGCCGCGTCGACCGCGATCTGGCCGATCCGCTCGCGGAGCTCCTCGGAAACCGCGGGAGACGGTGTCTCCTCGACGAGCTTCTGGTGGCGCCGCTGGATCGTGCAATCGCGCTCGCCGAGGTGGATGACGCCGCCGTGCGAGTCCGCGAGCACCTGGACCTCGACGTGGCGCGGATCCTCCAGGTAGCGCTCCACGTAGACCGCAGGGTCCGAGAAGTACGCCTCGCCCTCCCGGCGCGCGGACTCGAAGGCCCGGTCGACCTCGTCGCCCGACTCCACGACCTTGAGGCCCTTGCCGCCCCCACCGGCGGATGCCTTGATCGCGATCGGCCACCGGAGCTTGTCGCCGAGCGCGCGAACCTCCTCGGCGGTCGAAACGGGCTCGGTCGTACCGGGGATGATCGGTACGCCGGCTGCCTTCATCCGCTCGCGGGCGGCGATCTTCGAGCCCATCAGCTCGATCGCCTCGGGCGGGGGGCCGATCCAGACGAGCCCCGCGTCCTCGACGGCCCGCGCGAACGTCGCGTTCTCGGCGAGGAATCCGTAGCCGGGATGGATCGCCTCCGCTCCCGAACGCTTGGCGGCGTGGATCACTCGCTCCTGGACGAGGTAGCTCTCCCCCGGCGGCCCGGGGCCGAGGACGTATGCCTCGTCGGCGACTCGAACGTGCAGGGAAGCGCGGTCCGCCTCGGAGTAGACGGCGACGGGCGAGATCCCGAGCTCCCGCAGGGTGCGGAAGATCCGGATCGCAATTTCGCCACGATTGGCGACAAGCACCTTCGAGAAGCCGGCCACGACCGGCATATTGTGTCGGTATGGGCCCGGCCGATCAGCTGACGGTCGCTCGCATGGCCGCGGCGCCTGTGATCGTCGCCCTCTACGCGATCGATTTCACCGGGCACGACTACTGGGCGACGGCCCTCTTCGCAGTCGCGATGGCGACCGACTGGGTGGACGGCTGGCTCGCGCGAAGGAGCGGGAGCTCCTCGGCCATGGGCTCGCTGCTCGACCCGGTCGCGGACAAGATCCTGGTGCTCGCCGTTCTGATCGTGCTCGTCGACCAGGGAGTCTTTGCAGGGTGGATGGTGGCGGCGATCGTCGCCCGCGAGTTCCTGGTCTCCGGCCTCCGGCTCGCCGCGCTCGAGCGCGGCGTGGTGCTCGGGGCCCGGGATCTGGGAAAGCTGAAGACCTGGACGCAGTCGGTCGCGGCGATCCTGGGCGGCTTCGCGGCGGGCGGCTCGATCGACGACTCGGTCGCGTGGTGGGCCCTCGTCGTCGCCCTTGTGGTGACGTGGGTCTCAGGGCTCGACTACGCCCGGCTCGCGCCACGCCTGCTCCGCAGCCGGGCCCCCGCCTAGATCGTCGAACCCGGCCCGCCACCAGGCGGTGACCTGTCCGTTGGCACCGGCCTGCTCCTCCGCCAGCGCCTGCTCGAGCGCGGCAAGCAGGAACTCCCCCTCGGCCTCGTCGCTCGGCTCGGGATGGACGCGCCAGGTCAAGCCGAGAAGCCTAAAGCCGAAACGCCCGCCCGACGATAGGGATCGCATGCGGCGACTGATCGTGGCCACCGTCTGCGTCTGCCTGTCCCTGGGCGCTCCAACCGTCGTTCTGGCGGCTAAGGGCTCCTGGGCGCAGCGCGAGATCAAGCTCGTCACGGCTCAAGGCCTGATGGGCGGAGACGCCGCGCGCTTCCGGCCTGACGCACCGTTGACGAAGCAGGCGCTGGCCGACCTCGTCGGCGATCTCATTCAGATGCCGGCGGCTCAGGCGGCGGCGCCGAGCGCGCCCGCCACGCTCGCCACGCTCGACCAGGGACTCGTCCGTGGCCTCCAGCTCTCCGACGAGGCCCGCCTCTTCTACCTCGGCGCCCGGGCGACGGGAGCCCGGCCGCCGGCCCGCTTCGGCAGCGAGGTCGTGGCCCGTCTGATCGGCCTCCGGAAAAACCACGAGGCGCGGAACGACGACCTGGAGCTACGCCCCGAAGATGTCGCGACCCGCGCGGAGGCCGCGTACTCGGCCGCGCAGATCCTGCGCTTTTCCGGCTGGGAGGTCGAGTCAGTCGAGAAGTCCGCCGTCGAGTTCGAACTTCCCGTCTACACGCCCTGGCAGCGCAAGGTCCTCCAGACCGCGTTCAACCAGATCGGATACCCGTACGTCTGGGGCGGGACGAGCAGCGGCGAGCAGACGGTCTTCGGCGTTCACTCGAGAGGCGGATTCGACTGTTCCGGGTTCGTGTGGCGCGTGTACAAGCTCCAGCCCTACGCCGGCAGCGCCCAGCTCAACGCCACCATTCGCGGCAGGACGGCGGCCCAGATGGCCGGAGAGGCCCCGAAGTCGCGGCGCATCCTCTTCGCGAACCTGCAGCCGGGCGATCTCCTCTTCTTCGGCCGAGGCGGCCGCCGCGCCCTTGCCGCGTCGGTCGACCACATGGGCATCTACGCGGGCAACGGCTGGATGATCCATTCCTCGCGCTACGGAGTTGCTCTGGCACGCGTGGAGGGGTGGTACCAGGAACGGTTCGCCTGGGGCCGCCGACCCCTCGCAGAAGCCGGCCTCCGTTAGCCCTTTCAGCCTGCAAAACGCCAATAACCCAAACGGGTGATGTGACCCGGCTCCTCGCGCGAAAGAATCCCTCGGGTTCTTCGAGTGCGAAAGGGGAGTTGGATGCTCGAGTGGAATGCACGCCTGCTGACCTTGCTGGTCGTACTCGTCTCTGCGGCTGACGAGATCGTAAGCAGCTCATACAACTGGAACTGGTAGCGGGCCGCAGCCCATGCGACGTTTGCCGCCGCGCGTCCTTCTGCTCGTAGCGCCTGTCTGGCTCGCCGGAGCCACCGTGGCGCTCGCCGCCGCCGCGTCCTTCGCGTCCACGCCGCATGACCTTGCCCAGATCGCCGGGCCAGTCGCATTCCTCCTGGCGTCGACGCTCGCCAGCCGCTATCCGGTGCCGATCGAGGGCGCGGAAAGCGGCGGCGTCACCCTTTCGTTCGTCTTCGGGACCAGCGGCATCGTCCTCTTCGGTTGGGACGCGGGAGTCCTGATCGCGCTCGCAGCGCCGGCGATCGTGCAGCTGCTGGAGCACCGGCCGCTGGAGCGAGTTGCGTTCAATGCGTCCGTCTTCGCCGTCGGAGCCGGGGCAGCCTCCGTTCTCGTCTCGCTCGTGGACGGGTCCGGCACCGCGACCATTGTCGCCCAGGTCGCTATCTCGGCCACGGCCCAGTACGCCCTGAACCTCCTGCTGGTCTCGGGCGCCGTCGCAACGACCGCGCGGAGGCCCTTCCCGGAGCTCGTTGCCGCCTCGGCCCGCGCAACCGCGATTCCGTTCGCGCTGATGGCGTCCGCGGCGCTGATGCTGGTCGTCCTCTGGCAGCGCTCGCCGGTGCTCTCCGCGGCCCTCGTCGGTCCGCTCCTCGCCATCTCGCTCTACCAACGGTCGTCGTATCAGGCGCTCCGCGCGATGCGGCTCGCATTGACCGATCCACTGACGGGCCTGGGGAACCACCGAAGCTTCCAAGAGCGTCTCCAGCGGGAGCTGGTCGACGCGGAAGCCAGCGACGAGCCCTTCACCCTCTGCATGATCGACGTCGACGACTTCAAGCGCATCAACGACCTCTTCGGACATCCTGCGGGGGATCGCATCCTGGCCCGGGTCGGCGCGAGGCTGCGCCAGAACGGCGAGGCATTTCGCCTCGGCGGCGACGAGTTTGCGCTCCTCCTCCCCGGCTTGGCGGCGGACGAAGCCCTCTCGATCTCGTCCTCTGTGCTCGCACGCATCGCGACGCTCCAGCTCGAGGAAGTCGGCTCGGTGACGGCCAGCGCCGGCATCGCGAGCTTCCCGAAGCAGGCGTTCGACCGCGACGAGCTGATCCGGCTCGCGGACAGCGCCCTGTACTGGGCGAAAGAGCACGGCAAGAACCGCGTGCACGTGTACCGCCCAGACGTCGTGGAGCTCGCCGAGCTCCGACGCCTCGCACACGGCCCCGATCGCGCGGCCCGCTTCCGCGCCGCCGCGAGCCTGGCCAAGGCGGTCGACGCCCGGGACACGTACACGGGCAGCCACTCCACTCGCGTCGCCGAGCTCGGAGCCTGGATCGCCGAGTGCCTCGGCCTGGATCAGGAGCAGGTCGAGCTCACACGCCTCGCCGGCAGCCTCCACGACCTCGGCAAGCTGGCAATTCCCGAGGAGATCCTGCGAAAGCCCGGCCCGCTGACGCCGCCGGAGCGCCTCGTACTCGAGCGCCACACCCAGATCGGACACCGGATGCTCGAGAGCCTCGGCGTCGACCCGGTCGCGGAGTGGGTGCTCCACCACCACGAGCGCTGGGACGGCTCCGGCTACCCGGACCGGCTGCAGGGCGACGAGATCCCGCTCGGCGCGAGGATCATCTTCGTCGCCGACGCGTACGACGCCATGACGTCCGACCGCGCCTACCGCGGCCGGCTGACACCGAGGGCCGCGATCGAGGAATTGGAGCGCTGCGCCGGCACCCAGTTCGACCCCTCGATCGTCGCCACCTTCGCCAGCGAGCTCGTAGGCCAGGCGCCCGGCGCACTCGCGGCAGCTCGTTAGCTAGCGGCTAGAGCGGGATGTTGCCGTGCTTACGGCGGGGGCGCGGCTCCCGCTTCGTCAACGACGTCTCGAGCGCATCGATCAGGACCGGCCGGGTCCGGCGCGGCTCGATCACGTCGTCGACGTAGCCCCGCTCCGCGGCCACGTACGGGTTCGCGAACTGCTCGCGGTAGTCGGCGATCAGCTCCTGCCTCCGCGCGTCCGGGTCGTCCGACTCCTCGAGCTCCTTGCGGAAGACGATGTTCACGGCGCCCTCCGGGCCCATCACCGCGACCTCGGCGGTCGGCCAGGCGAAGTTGAAGTCGGCGCGGATGTGCTTGGAGCTCATGACGTCGTAGGCGCCGCCGTAGGCCTTCCGCGTGATCACCGCAAGCTTCGGCACGGTGGCCTCGGCGTACGCGTAGAGCAGCTTCGCGCCGTGGCGGATGATCCCGCCCCATTCCTGCGCGGTGCCGGGGAGGAACCCGGGCACGTCCACGAACGTCACGAGCGGGACGTTGAACGCGTCGCACGTGCGCACGAAGCGGGCGGCCTTGA
>Ga0126309_10000841_pt1 | contig 10430 bp, 10 predicted proteins | sample Plot56_FD_92541 | JGI IMG/M metagenome (GOLD analysis project Ga0126309, IMG submission 92541) | Serpentine soil microbial communities from UC McLaughlin Reserve, CA, USA - Plot56 | ecosystem: Environmental > Terrestrial > Soil > Grasslands | place: USA: UC McLaughlin Reserve, Lake County...
CCGAGCAGCACCTCGACGCGATCGTCGCGCTGACGAACGGCCCCGCGTGGCCGACGAACGATGATCCGAATTTCGGTGACCTCGACGGGCACTTCGAGTACTTCGTCGGCTCGTCGACCGCGGCTGCGGTCTCGGGCTACCCCGACATCACGGTGCCCGCGGGCTACGACGCGGGACTGCCGATCGGGATCACCTTCATCGGCGGCCGCTGGGCGGAGCCGAAGCTGCTCGGCTTTGCCTACGACTACGAGCAGGGGACGCACGTGCGAGTCCCGCCGCAGTTCATCCCGACGATCGGCGACGCGCTGTTCCCCGGCGTCCCGAACCCGCCGGCTGCAGCGCAGTTGCGCCGGCAACAGGCGATCCACGGCCAGCGCAATCGCGTCGTGCGCTTCCGGTAGAGGCAGTTCGCGGAGACAGCGAAGCCCGGCCAACTCGGCCGGGCTTCGCTCACACTGGTCGAGGACGTGCTCTCACCGATGACCTACCGGAGGTGACAAACGAGTGCTCGACGTCGAACGGATCGATTACATCCGCGTCCCGGTACGCGACATGGACAGGGCGACGCACTTCTACGGCGACGTGCTCGGGCTGAAGCGGAACCTGCACTCGCCGACGGACGACTGGGTCGAGTACGAGGCCGGCAACGTCACGCTCGCGGTGATGACGCCGCACACGCACGACTACCAGTTCGCACCGTTGCCGCCGGGTACGCTCGCGTTGCGCGTGCCGGACGTCCGGGAGGCGAAGGCGAAGCTCGAGGCTGCGGGCGTCGAGGTGAACGAGGTGTGGGACTCGGGCGTCTGTCACGGCGCCGGGTTCAGCGACCCCGACGGCAACCGGATCCTGCTCCACCGCCGTTACAAGCCGTACGAGTGACGCCGAGCCCGCGCGCGCAGCACGAGACACGCGGTGGTACCGTCGGCGCGTCGTGAGCGGGTTCTCACACGAGGCGCTGCTCTACGCGGGGGAGGACGAGTTCGCCGCCGCGACGCTTCCCTTCATCCGCAACGGCGTCGAGGCCGGCGAGCGCGTGCTCGTCGTCGTCTCGGCGCAGAAGATCGCGCGCCTGCGGGGCGAGCTCGCGCGGGACGCCGACGCCGTCACGTTCGCAGACATGGCGCACGTCGGCGCGAACCCCGCGCGGATCATCCCGCGCTGGCACGTGTTCGTCGACGAGTGCGTCGCCGCGGGTCGCGGTTTCCGCGGCATCGGCGAGCCGATCACGCCCGCACGTTCAGCAACGGAGCTCGTGGAATGCCAGCGGCACGAATCGCTGCTGAACCTGGCTTTCGCCGACGGCCCCGCGTGGCGCCTCCTTTGTCCCTACGACACGGAAGCGCTGAGCGATGAGGTTCTCGAGGAAGCGGCGCGGAGCCACCCGCACGTCACCAACGGGAACGGCCCCACGCCGAGCGACCGGTACCGCGGGCTCGACGCGATCGCCGCGCCGTTCGGCGATCCTCTGCCGGAGCGGCCGGCGTCCGCTCACGAGTACGTGTTCACGCTCGAGACGCTTGCAGTCGCGCGCCGGCTCCTCTACGCCGCAGTGGCCGCCGCCGGACTCACGGTCGAGCGAATGCACGACTTCGTTCTCGCCGCACACGAGATCGCGATGAACAGCGTCCGCCACGCGGGCGGGTCCGGCGTTCTGCGGATCTGGGAGGACGACGAGGCGCTCGTCTGCGAGATCGCCGACGGCGGCCGCATCTCCGATCCGCTGATCGGACGACGGCGGCCTTCGGACGAGCACGACTCCGGCCGCGGGCTCTGGCTGGCGAACCAGCTCTGCAGCCTCGTGCAGGTACGGACGTACCCGAGTGGGAACGTGGTCCGCCTGCACATGCGCAAGACCTAGGCGCGTTGGCTGCGTCGCGCGAGCGCGTGGTCGAGCGGATCCGCGGGATCTGCCTCGCGCTCCCCGAGACGAGCGAACGGCCGAGCCACGGCGCCCCGACCTTCTTCGTGCGTGGCAAGAAGGCGTTCGTGATGGTCCTGACGAACCACCACGGGGACGGGCGCTTCGCGATCTGGTGCGCTGCCCCGGAGGGCGCACAACGAGCGCTCGCCGAGGCGGATCCCGAGCGCTGCTTCGTCCCGCCGTACGTCGGCCACCGGGGCTGGTTGGGCTTTCGGCTCGATCGCGGCTTCACCGACGACGAGCTCGCGGGGATCCTCGAGGACGCGTACGCGGAGGTCGCACCGGCGAAGCTCGTTGCGCAGGCGGCGGCCGGTGCGCAACCGGCGCGACCGCCGCTACCCTGAGCGCGCCAGTTCGCGGGGAGAGGAGTCGAAGATGCGGAAGCTCACGGCCGCCGTTGCGGCCGCGGCGGGAGTGCTCGCGCTCGCTGGTGCGGCGGGTGCGATCACCTACGGATCGCCCGACGGTGGAGCGCACCCGAACGTCGGGTCGCTGCTCGCGCCCGAAGCGTACTCCGACGGCACGTGGACGACCTGCACGGGGACGCTCGTGTCGCCGACGGTCTTCCTGACGGCGGCGCACTGCGACCAGGACGTCGCGCGCGTCGCGGTGACGTTCGCGTCGACGTACGTCCGGGGGTCGAGCAAGACGTATTGGGGCACGTGGCACGCGGATCCGGATTACAGCCAGGCGCAGAGCGACCCGCACGACATCGCGGTCGTCGTTCTCGACAGGCCGGTGCGGGCAATCGCGCCCGCACAGCTTCCGGAGGCTGGATCGCTCGGCGCCCTGAGCGGGTCGACGAAGTTCACGTCCGTCGGCTACGGCGCGCAGGCGGTCACGATCGACCACGGGCCGACGTTCGACTACCAGGACGTTCGCTACGTCGCGACTGGGACGCTGAACTCGATCAACGCGAGCTGGCTCCGGATCTCGATGAATCCCGCGAAGGGGGACGGCGGAACGTGCTACGGCGATTCGGGCGGACCGAACTTCCTCGGGGCCGGAGCGGGCGAGACGGCGATCGTCGCGGCGACGACGATCACCGGGGACGCGATGTGCCGCTCGACGAACGTCGTCTACCGGCTCGACACGCAGTCGGCGCGCTCGTTCCTCGTCCAGTACGTACAGCTGCCGTAGTGCGGTGACGCTGCCGGAGGGCCTGCTCTACCGCAGCGAGGTCCTGACGCCGGTGGAGGAGCGCGAGGTGATCGCGCTCCTCGACCGGATGTCGTTCGCCGAGCTGACGATGCGCGGCCAGACCGCGCGCCGCACCGTCCGCCACTTCGGCCTCGACTACGACTACGAGACGTTCCGCGTCGCTCCCGGCGAGCCGCTGCCGACGGAGCTCGAGTGGCTTCGCGCGCGTGCGGCCGACCTCGCGGGAGCCGAGCCCGACGAGCTCGCGCAGACGCTGATCACGCGCTATCCGGCCGGCGCGCCGATCGGCTGGCACCGCGACGCCCCAGCGTTCGGCAAGGTGATCGGCGTCTCGCTCGGCTCGCCCTCGCGAATGCGTTTTCAGCGCGGCAAGGGCGAGGCCCGCGAGGTCGCGGAGCTCGTGCTCGAGCCGCGCTCGGTCTACGTCCTCGACGGACCGGCCCGGACGGAGTGGCAGCACTCGATCCCGCCGGTGAAGGAGCTCCGGCACTCGATCACGTTCCGCACGCTCCGGCGGCGCGGGAGCTAGGGGACCGCCCCGGCCGGGACGGTCCCCGACGGACTCAGTCCGACGTCGCGCTGCGCGCCGCGAACACGGCCGCCGCAAGGGCGCCGACACCCGCCGCCGCGATCGCGCCCTTCGGCGCGAGCGCCCGGAGGCGCGGTGCGCGCGGCGGCTCCTCCTTCGTGGTGAGCGCCAGCGCGACTTCCTTCATGCCCACGATCGCGTGGGGCAGCCAGTGCCGCACGCCGTTTCGCGCCGCACCGGTCGCCCACGGCGTCGCCGCGAGAACGACGCCTGCGGCGGCGTCGAGCGCGAGGTGCGCGCGCATCGGCAGCACACGCTTCAGGCCGAACTCGTAGTCGGTGAGCAGCGAGTAGATCGTGGCAATCGCACCGACCGCCCGCGGCGGCAACGTCGCGCCTGCGTTGCCGTTCATCCGCAGCAGCGTCGGCGCGGCGATCAATGCCGGCCCCGTCGCCAGGTCGACGACGCCGTGCGTCTTCGTCGGAATCACGCGTAGGTTCATCTCGTCCCCCTTCGTCCTCGACTTGCACGACTGAGCCCCTTTCGCGAGCTCCCCCTTGGTGTGCTCGCTGAGGCGCCGGCCCACACCTCGACGGCGAGATCGTGCGCATCGCCTCATGCGAAGCGTCCTGACCGCCGCTCCGGTTCGATTAGGCTCCGCGGCCGGTGGCCGACGGGCGAGGCATGCAGCCGCAGGACGTCTACGCGCTCCAGGGCGTCTCCGATCCGCGCCTGAGCCCCGACGGCAAGACCGTGGCGTACGTCGTCTGGTCGATCGACGAGGAGGCGAGCGAGTACCGCGGCAACGTCTGGTTCGCGGCCGTGGACGGCTCGTCGCCGCCGCGGAGGTTCACGACCGGGGAGAAGCGCGACGGGCAACAGCGGTGGTCGCCGGACGGCACCCACCTCGCGTTCACCTCGAGCCGAGCGGAGAAGGAGCCGGGGCAGCTGTTCGTGCTCCCCGTCGAGGGCGGCGGCGAGGCCCAGCGACTGACGAAGCTGAAGGAGGACGTGCAGGACGTCGGGTGGTCGCCCGACGGCACGCGGATCGCGTTCAGCGCGCGCGTTCGCGACGAGGCGTACGAGGAGGAGGAGGAGCACAAGCGCGCACCGCGCCGGATCACGCGGCTGCTCTACAAGCTCGACAACGTCGGCTGGACCAGCGACCGGCACCAGCACGTCTTCGTCGTCCCCGCCGACGGCAGCGCCGAGCCGACGCAGTTGACCGAGGGCGAGTTCGACCATGGCGAGCCAGCCTGGTCGCCCGACGGGACGCAGCTCGTGTTCGTGGCCGCGCGCCACGAGGACTGGGACACCGACCTGGTCAACGACCTGTACCTGATCTCCGCCGAGGGCGGCGACCCCGAGCGTCTGACCCAGGGGGACGGGAGCGTCGGACAGCCCGTCTGGTCGGCGGACGGCTCGCGGCTCGCGTTCGTCTTCACGAAGGGCGACGTCCGCGACTGGCCGTACCACTCACAGATCGCCGTCCTCGACGTCGGCACGCGCGAGCGCAGGCTCCTGACCGAGAGCCTCGACCGCCAATGCGGTCCGTTCCCGACGGTCCGGGAGCCGGTCTGGGACGGCGACCGGATCGTGTTCGCCGTCGAAGACCACGGCAACGTCCATCTCTACGCGGTCCCCGCCGACGGGTCCGCGCCGCCGGAGCTGCTCGCGGGCGGCGAGCGCAACCTGCGCGGCTTCGATGTTCGGAACGGCGCCGTCGTCACCTCTTGGACGACGGCGACGAGCTTCCCCGACCTGTACGTGGACGACCGGCAGGTGACCGACACGACATCGGGTTTCCCGGCGGAGCTCGTCGAGCCGGAGCGGTTCACGGCCGTCTCGGCCGACGGCTCCGAGGTCGACGCGTGGCTGCTGCGGCCGCACGGGTTCGAGGAGGGCCGGAGCTACCCCGTGCTGCTGAACGTCCACGGCGGCCCGTTTTCGCAGTACGGAACCGGGTTCTTCGACGAGTTCCAGGTCTACGCCGGCGCCGGCTATGCCGTCGTCTTCTGCAACCCGCGAGGCTCGTCTGGCTACAGCGAGGCGTGGGGGAGGGCGATCCGCGGCCCCGCCGACGCCCAGGGGCCCGGCTGGGGCACCGTCGACCACCAGGACGTGACGGCCGCGCTCGACACCGCGCTCGAGCGCTGGGACTTCCTCGACCCGGAGCGCCTGGGAGTGATGGGCGGCTCGTACGGCGGGTTCATGACCTCGTGGATCGTCGGGCACACGAACCGCTTCAAAGCGGCGCTGTCCGAGCGCGCGGTGAACAACCTGCTGAGCGCGTACGGGTCGTCCGACGTCTTCTGGGCGTTCCGCGGGCAGTTCGGGGCGCTCGCGTACGACGCGGTCGGCGCGTACCTCGAGCACTCGCCGATCACGTACGCGGGCGCGATCGAGACGCCGCTCCTGATCGTGCACTCGGAGAACGACCTCCGTTGCGACGTGGAGCAGGCCGAGCAGCTGTTCATCACGCTCCGACTCGAGGGGAAGCAGGTCGAGCTCGTGCGCTTCCCGGGCGAGGGGCACGAACTGACCCGGTCCGGATCGCCGCGGCATCGCGTGCAGCGGTTCGAGATCGTGCTCGAGTGGTTCGACCGCTACCTCAAGTAGCGCCGAGCTGATCCGCGAGGAGCGCGGCCGCGAAGGCGCGCCACGCGGTGTCCGGTGCGTCGACGAGCGCCTGCGCCGCCTCGCGCACGTGCGGCAACCCTGTCGCGCTCGTACGGAGCGCGTCCAGCCCCGCCTCGAGCGCGGCCCGGCGGTTCTCGCCGTCCAGCTCCTCGGCCAGCCGCTCCACTGCCGGCCCGTTCAGATCGAGCCCGCGCGACGGATCGCCGCCCGCGGCGAGCACGAGGACCGCGCGGCGAGCCGCGGCCCGCGCCTCGTCGGGGTCGATGCGCACCTCGCGTCCCGCGACCGAGGCGACGGTCACGATCGCCGTCGCGAGATCGGCCTCCGCGACGAGTTGCTCGAGCTGCTCGAGCCACGCTTCCGCCACGTGCTGAACGTACCCCGTGTGATGATCGCGTCGTGCCCCACGTCACGTTCGGTCGGCGCCTCGCCTGCTGGCTCGTGGAGCTCCTCGCCGTGGGCATCCTCCTCGGCGTCGGCCTCCGCGTCGGCTTCGCGCTCTCCGGCGGAAGCGCGTTCGTCGGCTTCCTCGTCGCGCTGACGGCGATCTGGCTCTACTTCGCGGGCCTCGAGAGCTCGGCGCGCCAGACGACGCTGTCCGGTGTCGTGCTCGGGACGCGCGTCACCGACCTCGCCGGGCGACGGATCACCTTCGGTCGCGCGACCGTCCGCCACTTCGCGATGTACGCGAGCATCGTCACCCCGTTCGCGCTCGGGTTCCTGATGGTGCTGTGGACGAAGCGCAGGCAGACGCTGCACGACTACCTGGCGAGCACGATCGTGCTCGCCAGGTAGCTGCGCGGCTTTCTCAGATCGTCGGTTCTCGCGTCGCGCCGACCGCGGTGCCGCGCTCGTACTGCGCCTCGATCCGCTCCAGCTCCTCCTCCGAGCCCTGGCGGATCGGCCCCTTGAACCAGCGCTTCGCCGAGAGCACATACCACCCGCCGAAGAGGAGGAATGCGCCACCGACGGTCAGCGGGGCGTAGTTGACGACGTTCCAGTCGAACGCGTCGTCCCACGGAACGCCTGCGGGCGCGATGGGCAGCATGAACAGGATCGAGATCAGGATGATCCACCCGATCGCGATCGGATCGAGCCAGCGGTAGTGCTCGCCGAGGTGCCACGCACCTCGTTCGAAGCGCTCGCCGATCCGCCAGCGGAGGTAGACGGGGATCGCGAACGCGATGTACAGCCCGATCACCGCGATCGACGTCCCGACGAGGTACCCGACGACGGCGTTCGCGAGCGTCGGCAGCATCAGCGCCCACGCGAGCACGCCGATCGCGATCACGGCCATGAACGGGACGCGCTGGGAGGAGATCCGGCGCCAGATCCGCCACCCGGGCACCGCGCCGTCGCGCGAGAACGCGAACATCATCCGCGACGCCGACGTCACCGACGCCGTGAGGCAGAACATCTGCGCGACGACCGCGATGAAGAGCAGGAACTCCGCCCAGCGGCGGCTCATCGCCGTTTCCCAGATGTACGTGACGGCGAACCCGCCGGCGTCGATCACGCCCTGCGTGTCCGGGATCGCGAAGGTCACGGCGAGCAGGAGCAGGAACCCGAAGATCACGGAGACGACGACCGACATCACCATCCCGATCGCCGCCATCCGAGACGCGCGTGCCGTCTCCTCCGCCATGTGCGCCGACGCGTCGAAGCCCGTAATCGTGTACTGCGCCATCAGCAGGCCGATCCCGAACACGTACAGGAACATCAGGTTGCCGAAGTTCTCTCCTGAGAACCCCGAGTTGTTGATCGTCTCGCCGAACACGTAGCCCGCGGACTGATGATGGTCGGGGACGACGATCAGGATTCCGACGATCACGAGGACGCCGGCCATGTGCCACCACGCGGAGAACGTGTTCAGCGCTGCCGTGATGCTGACGCGGAACATGTTGATCGTGACGGCGATCAGCATCACCGCGGAGTACGTCACGAAGATCCACTTGCTCGTGTTCGGATAACCGAACAGCAGGTCGAGCAGCGAGGTCGCGAAGATCGCGAGCCCGTAGCCGATCGCGGCGGTGACGGCGATCTGGCCGACGAGGTTGAACCAGCCGGTGAACCAGCCCCACGCGGGGCTCCCGAGTCGCGACGCCCAGTAGTAGAGGCCGCCGGCGGTGGGGAACGTCGACGCGACCTCGCCCATCGCGAGCGAGACGATGATGCAGAACGTGCCGACCAGCAGCCAGCCCCACGTCACTGCAACCGGGCCGCCCCACTGGAACGCGATGTAGTACGACGTGAGACAGCCCGCGAGGATCGAGATGATCGTGAAGGAGATCGCGAAGTTCTGGAACCCTCCCATCGCGCGAAAGAGCTCCTGCGCGTAGCCGAGTCGGTGCAGGAGTCGTTCGTCGTCGGTTTGGGAGGTGCGATCCCCCGTCGGGGCGGTAGTCATCCAGCCTCCTTCTGAGATGTGGGGATGCGGTATTTACTCCCGCTCGCGGACGGGGTGTCAATGGGCGGCGCGGCTAGGAGCGGATCCGAGAACCGTCCGGGTCGTACAGCGGTTCGCTCGCAACCTCGCCCGGCACCCACGTGCCGAAGATCTCGACGTCGACGGGCTGCCCGGGCTCCGCCCGCTCGGCAGGCACGTACGCGTACGCGATCGAGCGCTCGACGGTGTAGCCGTAGCCGCCACTCGTGACGCGCCCGACTGCGGCCCCCTCGATCCGGACCGGCTCCGAGCCGAGCGCGACCGCGCGGGCGTCGTCCAGGACGAGGCACACGAGCCGTCGTTCCGCATGCGCGTCGACGAGCGCGTCGCGGCCGATGAAGTCGCCCTTGTCGAGCTTGACCGCGAAGCCGAGCCCCGCCTCGTACGGGCTGTCGTCGGGCGTGATGTCGGCCCCCCAGACGCGGTAGCCCTTCTCGAGCCGGCACGAGTCGATCGCCTTGTAGCCGCCGGCGACGAGCCCGTGCTCGCGGCCCCGTTCCCAGATCGTGTCCCAGAGCCGGAGCCCGAACTCCGTCGGGCAGTAGAGCTCCCAGCCGAGCTCGCCGACGTAGGTGACGCGGAGCGCGAGACACGGGACGGTGCCCACGTCGAGCTCGCGGGCGCGCATGTACGGGAACGCGTCGTTCCCGAGGTCGACGGTCGTGAGCGGCTGGAGGATCTCGCGCGCGCGGGGGCCCCAGATCCCGAGGCATGCATAGCGCGACGTGACGTCCTCGACGGCGACGCTTCCGTCCTCGGGCGCGTGCTGCCGGATCCACGAGAGGTCGTGCTGGCCGAATGCCGTCCCCGTCACGATGCGGAAGCGGTCCTCCTCGAGCCGCGTGACCGTGAAGTCGCACTCGATCCCGCCGCGCGCGTTCAGCATCGACGTGTAGGTGATCGCCCCGACGCCGCGCGCGACGCGGTTGTCGCACAGGCGCTCGAGGAACGCGGCCGCGCCCTCGCCGGCGACATCGATCTTCGCGAAGCTCGTCTCGTCGAAGAGCGCGGCCGCCTCCCGTGTCGCGCGGTGCTCGGCGCCGATCGCGGGCGACCACAGCCGCCCCGCCCAGCCGCGCGGCCGGAGGCCCTCGTCGCCCTGCGCGCCGTTGGGCTCGAACCAGTTCGGGCGCTCCCAGCCCGACTTCTCGCCGAAGGCGGCGCCGAGCTCCTGTAGCCGCGCGTACGTCGGCGACGTCCGCAGCGGTCTGCCGGCGGCGCGCTCGTGGCCGGGGTACTTGACGTCGTAGTACGTCGAGTAGACCTCGACGGTGCGGGCGAGCGTGTACGCGCGGCTCCGATACGCCGTGCCGAAGCGGCGCGAATCCATTTCCCAGACGTCGAGGGTCGGAACGCCGTCGAGGACCCACTCGGCGACGAGCCGGCCCATTCCGCCGGCGCCGGCGAGCCCGTGCGCGCAGAAGCCGGCGGCGACCCAGAACCCGCGGACGTCGGTCGGGCCGAGGATGAACTCGTTGTCGGGCGTGAACGCTTCGGGGCCGTTGATCAGGCGAACCGCGTCCATCTCGGCGAGGCTCGGCACGCGGCGGATCGCGTTCTCCAGCAGCGGCTCGAAGCGCGGCCAGTCCTCCGCGAGCAGCTTCCCGTTGAAGTCGGGCGGGATCCCGTCCAGCGACCAGGGCGCCGGGTCGCGTTCGTACCCGCCGACGATCAGGCCGCCGGACTCGGGCCGGAAGTAGACGGGCAGGCTCGGGGCCCGCAGCGTCGGCATC
>Ga0126309_10000842_pt1 | contig 10428 bp, 7 predicted proteins | sample Plot56_FD_92541 | JGI IMG/M metagenome (GOLD analysis project Ga0126309, IMG submission 92541) | Serpentine soil microbial communities from UC McLaughlin Reserve, CA, USA - Plot56 | ecosystem: Environmental > Terrestrial > Soil > Grasslands | place: USA: UC McLaughlin Reserve, Lake County...
ATCTCGTGCATGTCGCCGGTGCGGATCTGGATCTCCAGCGGGCGGCCCTCCGGCCCGATGACCGTGGTGTGGAGCGACTGGTACATGTTGAACTTGGGCATGGCGATCATGTCCTTGAACCGCCCGGGCAGCGGCTTCCACAGCGAGTGGATGACCCCGACCGCCCCGTAGCAGTCCTTGACCGACCTCACCTTCACCCGCATGGCGGTGAGGTCGTAGATCTCGTTGAACTCCCGCCCCTTCTTGGTCATCTTCGAGTAGATCGAGTAGAAGTGCTTGGCGCGGCCGGAGATCTCCGAGTCGATGCCGAGCGCCTCGAGCTCCTTCTGCAGGTAGGAGCCCGCCTTCTCGACGTAGCGCTCGCGCTCCTCGCGCTGCTGGGCCACGAGGGCCTTGATCTCGTGGTACTTGCGCGGATGCAGGGTCGCGAACGCCAGATCCTCGAGCTCCCACTTGATGGCGTGGATGCCGAGCCGGTGGGCGATCGGCGCGTAGATGTCCAGCGTTTCCTTGGCCTTCTCGATCTGCTTCTGCTTGGGGAGGGCCGACAGGGTGCGCATGTTGTGGAGGCGGTCGGCCAGCTTGATCAGGATCACCCTGATATCGGAGGCCATCGCGATCATCATCTTGCGGTAGTTCTCGGCCTGGGCCTCGTCGCGCGACTGGAACGTGATGCCGGTCAGCTTGGTCACGCCGTCCACCAGGGCGGCCACCTCGTCGCCGAACTGCTCGCGCACCTCGTCGAGCGAGGCCGAGGTGTCCTCGACGGTGTCGTGCAGCAGGGCGGCGCACAGGGTCTCGGTGTCGAGGGGCATCTCGACGCACACCTTGGCCACCCCCACCGGGTGGGTGATGAAGTCCTCCCCCGAGCGCCGGCGCTGGTCGGCGTGGTGCTCGCACGAGAACAGGAAGGCGGCCTCGACCGCGTCGCGATCGATGGTGAACCGCGCCTCGTCGGCATGCTCCTCGACGATCGCGAACAGGTCGCCGAGGAGGCGCGCCTCGCTCGCGGACAGCGAGTCGAGCCGCTGGGGCGCGGACTTCCCGGCGCGGGTGCGGACCCCGACCGGCGCGCGCTCCACCACCGCCGTGCCGCCGCCCGAGCGCGACCGGGCCGAGGCGCCCCGCCCGGACTTGGGGGCGCGGGCGGTGCGCTTGCGCGGCGCTCCGTTGCCGGCCGTCCGCGTCGGCGGCTTGCGTGAGCGAGCCTTGCCGTCCTTGGCGGCGGGCGGCTTGCGCTTGCCGCCGCCCGAGGCGGCCGCCCGGGGCTTCACGCCGCTCGTGCTGTCGGCCGGCTCAGGTATCGCTCTCCATCCTCTCTTCGATGCTCGTATGCGCGGAAGGCCGGGGACCGCTCCAGCGCAGTCCGCCCGGCCGCCGTCAGGCTCACGGCGGCTCGATCCCGGTCGAGGCTGACGAGGCGCAGCTCCGCGAGGACCCGCAGCAGCCGGCCCGCCAGCGCCGGCGAGCGCGGCCGGTCCGCGTCGGCGCGGAGCACCGTCTCGAGCTCCTCGCCGGCCGCCCCGTCCCGGTCCCGAAGTGCCCGGTAGAGGGCGGCGAGCGGAGCGCGCAGACCGTACTCCTGCTCATTGATCTGTCGGGCAAAGCGTAGCTCAGGCTCCCCCCAGGCCATATGGGCGAAACCGCCGGGGCCGCCGGCGTGGAGCAGGCCGGCCCGATGCTCGTGCGCCGGCGGGTCGAGGGCGATGACATGCCCGAAGCCGGCGCCCAGCCCGGGATCGCGCTCCAGGGCGTCCCAGGAGCACAGCGCGAAGCCGCCCAGCCGCCCGCGCAGGCCGCGCAGCCGGGAGGGCACGTGGGCGCACACCACCAGGACGGCCTCGCCGCTTGTGACCGCGTCGGCGACCGTGCCCGCGATCCCCCGTCCCCGGCGGTCGATCTCCACGCGCGGCGCGCCCGCCTGCGGCGCGGCCCGCGGCCAGGGCTCAAGCTCGGCATCGAGCTCCTGCACCACTCCCGGCCAGTAGCCCGCCGGCTCGCCCAGGACATTGATCGGCGCCGGCCGGCTCGCCCTGGCGCTGCGCAGCACCAGCCGCGGCTCCACCGCTCCGTTCCAGGCATGGGGCTCGAGCCGGAACGTGGCGTCGACCGGCTGATCGACCGGCGTGGGCAGCCGGCCGCCGGGCACCCCGAACGCGACCGCGCGGCAATGGGCGCCACCGCCGTGGACGGCGAAGCGGACGTGCTTGCCGTCCCCCATCGAGACCGGCGCCGAGAAGGCGGCGGCCGGCAGCAGCAGCGACACCTCGGGGTTGGCGACCCCGAACGGCGCCAGGCGTTGCAGCTCCTCGGCCAGCGCCAGGTCCAGCCCATCGCCGCACACCACCGCGTCGACGTTTTCCACCGGGACCAGGTCCTCCTGGGCCAGCGCGGCGGCCGCGTGGGCCTCGAACGCGGCGGTGAAGCCGGGCAACTGCGAGCGCTCGAGCTCCAGGCCCGCGGCGGCGCGGTGGCCTCCGTGGCGGGCCAGGTGCCGCCGGCATGCGGTCAGCCCGCCCAACAGGTCGAAGGCCGGAATCGAGCGCCCCGACCCGGTCCCGGTCTCGCCCTCCAGCGCGACCAGCACCGTGGGGCGGTGGTGGCGCTCGGCTATCCGCGACGCCACGATCCCGATGACCCCCGGGTGCCAGTTCTCGCCGGCCAGCACGTAGGCGGCCCGGTCGGGGCGCTCGGCCACCTGCGCCTCGGCGGCGAACAGGATGCGGGTCTCGACGTCGCGGCGCCTGGCGTTGGCCTCGTCGAGCTCCGCCGCCACCTGCTTCGCCCGCTCCTCGTCCTCGGTGAGGACCAGCTCCAGGCCGGCATCGGCTCGGTGCAGGCGACCGGCGGCGTTGATGCGCGGGGCCAGACGGAACGCCACGGTGTGAGCATCGACCGCCGCCGGGTCGAGCTGGGCCACCCCCATGAGCGCTCGCAGCCCCGGCTTTGCGGTCCCGGCCAGCGCCCGCAGGCCCTGGCGGACCAGCCGCCGGTTCTCTCCGACCAGCGGGACGCAGTCGGCGACCGTGGCCAGGGCGACCAGGTCCAGGTCCTCCTCGGCGGCCGCCGGCTCGCCCGCCGCCAGCTCGAGCGCCTCGGCCAGCTTGGCCGCCACACCCGCGGCGCACAGCTGCGGGCAGGGGTAGCCACCCAGCCCGGGGTGGACGATGACCGCGGCGGGAAGCCGGCCGTCGGCCGAGGGCTGGTGATGGTCGGTGACCACCACCTCCATGCCGGCCGCGACCGCCGCGGCGACCTGGTCGACCGCCGTGATGGCGCAGTCCACGGTCACCAGCAGCCGCGTGCCCCGCCGGGCCAGCGCCTCCACCGTGGCCGAAGACAGCCCGTACCCGTCGTCCAGCCGCGAGGGCAGGAACCAGTCGACCACCCCGCCCAGGCGGCGCAGGCACCTCACCAGGATCGCCGTGGAGCAGATCCCGTCCACGTCATAGTCGCCTTGGACGGTGATGCGGGAGCCGGCGCGGACGTGGCGCAGGATGGTCGCCACCGCGTCCTCCATGCCGCGGCACAGGAGCGGGTCGTGGCGGGCGTCGGCGGCCAGGAAGGCCCGGGCGTCGGCGGGCGCGCCCACGCCCCGTCGCACCAGGACCTGCGCGAGCGTGTGGGAGACGCCCAGCTCGCGCTCGAGGGCCAGCGCGTCGCGGAACCGGTAGGGCGCGAGGTCGAGGCGGGGCGTCTTGCGCTCGGCGGGCACGGCGCCCGCAGCGTAGGTGGGCGCCGCGACGGAACCGCGCGTCCGCCGCGCCGGGCCAGGTGGGTCAGCCGGCGCGCGAGCGCCGCATGCCCTCGAGGTAGGCGACGGCGATCCCCGCCAGGGCGCCCGGGATCGCCTCGAGGGCGGTCAGCAGGTGGATGGATCCCGGGCCGGGAACCGCCACGCCGTTGACGATGAGCCCGAACGCGATCGCCCCGATCAGGGCGCCCAGGAAGGCCCCCACGATCCCACCCCAGAAGCGATCGGGCAGGAAGATCGTGAAGTGCCAGATGGCCAGCCCCATCATGGTCCAGGCCAGGAGCGCCATCAGCGATTCCTCCCGTGCCGCCGGGTGCGGCGCTTGGCGGCCGCCCCGGGCTGGCGCTTGGGCTTGCGTGGCTTGGTCGGGCGGGCTCCGGCGGTGGCCGAGGTCACGCCCGGAGGGGCCGACCTCGGCCCGTCGGGCTCGCCGTTCTCCCCGGGATCGCCGTCAGTCTCCAGGTCGCGGACCAGCTCGTCGAACTCCGGCTGGGAGATCTGCTCGGGCGCCTGCGGCGCGGTCAAGCGCTCGCGCCGGCGGCCGCTCGCGCTCGCGGGCGGCGCGTCCACCGCGACGCCGGCGACGGTCGCGACCGCGTAGGCCGGCACCACGCCGCCGGACTCGCGCCGGATGCGCTCCGCGCGCTGCGAGTAGACCCGCTCGCGCTCCTTCCAGTGAGTCAGGACCGGCGAGGCGATGAAGATCGACGAGTAGGTGCCGGAGGCCACCCCGACCAGCAGTGCGAAGGCGAAGTCCTTCAGCGTCTCGCCTCCGAACAGCAGTAGCGCGGTGACCGGCAGCATGGTGCTGAAGCTCGTGGCCAGCGAGCGGGTGAGGACCTCCGACATCGAGCGGTTGACGATCTGCGAGAACGCCGCCCTGGGCATCCGGGGCACGTTCTCCCGGATGCGGTCGAAGACGATGATCGTGTCGTAGAGCGAGTAGCCGAGGATCGTGAGCAGCGCGGCCACCGTGGCCGTGGTCACCTCCCGGCCGGTGAGCGAGTAGACGCCGCCGGTGATCAGCAGGTCGTGCATCAGGGCGATCAGGACCGGGACGGCGTACTTCCACTCGAATCGCAGCGCGATGTAGGCGGAGATCACCAGCAGCGAGGCGATGATCGCGATGATCGCCGTGCGGGCCACGGTCTGGCCGAACGTCGGCCCGATCGACTGGTTGGAGAAGGTGTTGCCCACCCCGAAGCGCTGGTCGAGCGCCTGGCGGACCTGCTGGACTTTGGCCGGCTGCAGCTTGCGGGTGGCGATCTGCACGACGTTGGCGCCCAGCGCGCGGTTGTCGGCTCGCTGGATCTTGGCGTCGGGAAACCCCTGGGCCGCCATGACCGAGCGGACCTGGTTCTCGGTGGCGGGCCGCTGCAGGGCGGTGGTGATTCGGGTGCCGGACTCGAAGTCGATGCCGAAGTTGAGCCCCTTGGCGCCGATGGACAGCGCGCCGATCAGCAGGATGACCCCCGACATCGAGAAGAACCACTTGGAGGCGCCCATGAAGTCGGCGTGCCAGCGATGGCGCTGCTCCCCCGCGCCCAGGGCGGAGGGGCGGCCCATCAGGCGGGAGTGGCTCAGGTTGCCGAGGATCGCCTGGGTGGCCAGCACCGCGGTGAACAGCGACACGATGGTGCCCACGCCCAGGGTGAATGCGAACCCCTTCACGCCCGCGGTGGCCAGGATGAACAGGATGAACGCGGTCATCAGCGTCACCACGTTGGCGTCGAGGATCGACGAGAACCCCTTCTTGTAGCCGGCGGCGATCGCGCGGGGGATGGCGTTGCCGGCGCGCACCTCTTCCTTTACGCGCTCGAAGATCACGATGTTGGCGTCGGCGGCCACTCCGATCGTGAGGATCAGTCCCGCGATCCCGGGCAGGGTGAGGGTGATCGGGATCAGATTGATCAGCGCGTAGAGGTAGAGGGCATAGACGCCGAGGGCGGCCACCGCGATCAAGCCCAGGACCCGGTAGAAGACGATCAGGAACAGCGCCACCAGCCCCAGGCCGACCGCGCCGGCGATCAGCCCCTGGTGCAGGGCCTCGCGGCCCAGCGTGGCCGATACCTGCGACTGCGAGATCAGCTCCAGCTTGACCGGCAGCGCGCCGGTCTTCAGCAGCTTGGCCAGGTCCTGCGCGGAGGTGATCGTGAACCCGCCCTCGATCTGCGAGCCGCCGCTGCCGCTGATGCCGTCCGGGTTCTGGTTGAAGTCGATGTAGGGCCGGGAGACGAGCTGGTTGTCCAGCACGATCGCGAAGTGCTGGAACGCCGCCTGGGCGGGCTCACCGGGGATCTGCTGCGCGACCCCCCGCTGGGCGATGTGCCGGGTGACGGCCTGGAACTGCTGGCGGCCATGGGTGCTGAAGCCGAAGGTCACGATCGGCTGGCCGGTGCCGCCGGGACCGTTGTCGAAGTTCTGCTCGGGGTTCTTGAGGTCGGTGCCGTTGAGCGACGGGTCGTCGTTGAGCACGAACCACCGGTCGGGGAGGTTCTTGGGAGCGGGCTGTCCGGGCCGCGGCTCGGGCTTCTCGGCCTTGACCACCACCGTGCCGGTATCGACCTTGAGCACCCGGGTGCCCGGAGGCTGGCGCTGCCGGGGCAGCTCGGAGTAGAGATCGGAGGGCGAGCCCTCGGGGCCGGAGACGAGCCGATGGTCGGGCCCGGTCGAGAACAGGTAGTACTGGTTGTTGGTGGTGTTGTTGGCGTCGCGATGGGGCGGCCGCTGGGACGCCCGCAGCACCGCGTCGTAGAGGCTGGGGAGCGGCTGGTCGGTGACCATGCGATTGGTCGGGTCGGGCTTGCCGTTGGGCCCGATCACGTTCGGCTCCCAGTCGTAGAAGAAGAGCTGCGCGGTCTTGCCGACCTGGTTGATGGCGCGGGCGGCGTTCTTGACGTCCGGCAGGCCGACGTTGATCTGGTCGCGGCCCGACCGCTGGATCTCGGGCTCGGCGACACCCAGCTTGTCCACTCGCTTGCGCAGGATGTCCAGCGCGCGGTCCATGGCCTGCGCGTCGATGGTGGGCTGCTGGGGGGTCGGCTTGGCCTGGTAGACCAGCTCCACGCCTCCCCTCAGGTCCAGCCCCAGGCGCGTCTTCTTGGCGTGCACCGACGTCCCGGGGATCCCGGCGATCAGCAGCACGGACGCCAGCATCAGGGCGACGACCGCGAGCAGGATGTAGCCGTTGCGGCGCCGGTCTGACATGCCGAAAGAGGGTACTGGCCGGTGTGCCTACGGTACTGGCCGGTGTGCCTACGAGTCCGGGGTCAACACGACGAGCAGGCCTCCGTCGTCGTCGTAGGCCGGGAACAGGTCGGCCTTCGCCTGGGCGGGCAGGTCGCCCTCGGCGTGGACCTGCACCGGCTTCTGGCGCACCCGCACCCCCCACTCGAGCGCCGTGGCCACCTGGTCGGTGTCGCTCTCCCACCGCAGGCCCAGGACCTCGTTGACGGGCCGGCCGATCACCTTCTCCTCGCTGAGACCGGTGAGCTCGCGCGACCCGCGCCCGAGCCCGATCAGCCGCCCCTGCTGGTCGCAGACGAAGAAGGCCGCGTTCGGCGCCGGGTAGTAGTCGTCGAGCAGCTCGAACAGGAACCCGAAGCCGCACTTGGAGCACCCCTTGGCCTCCCGCCGGAACCCCGCCGTGCGCTCGGCGGAGGTGGTCCGATTGCCGCAGTTCGGGCAGATGAAGAGGTGCGCCATCGGCAGAGCAGGATAGAACTCCCGCGAGGGCGGCCGAGCCGCCGTGCGGGCCGGCCGGGAGCGCGGCTCAGAACAGGCTGGCCGTCCGAGGCGCCTCCAGCCCCAGGTGCTCCCAGGCGCGCCGAGTGGCGGCGCGGCCCCGCGGCGTGCGGTGGATGAACCCGCGCTGGAGCAGGTAGGGCTCGTAGACGTCGGCGATGGTGTCCTGCTCCTCTCCCACCGCCACCGCCAGCGTCGACAGCCCGACCGGCCCCCCGCCGAAGGTCACGCAGATGGCCCGCAAGATTTCGCGGTCGAGCCGGTCCAGGCCGGCGGCGTCGACCTCCAGGAGGTCGAGGGCGGCGTCGGCGATGTCGGCGTCGATGACCCCGCCAGCCCGGACCTGCGCGTAGTCGCGCACCCGCTTGAGCAGCCGGTTGGCCACCCGCGGTGTGCCCCGGCTGCGCTGGGCCAGCGCCCGCGCTCCGGCCTCGTCGATGGCGGCCTCCAGGATCGCGGCCGAGCGCAGCACGATTCGCGCGAGGTCGTCGTCCTCGTAATGCTCGACGCGATGTTGGATGCCGAACCGGTCGCGCAGCGGCGTGGTGAGCAGGCCGGCGCGGGTGGTGGCGGCCACCAGCGTGAACGGCGGCAGGTCGAGGGTGATGACCCGCGCCCCGGCGCCCTGTCCGACCGTGATGGGAAGCCGCCGATCCTCCATCGCGGGGTAGAACGTCTCCTCGACCGCCCGGGGGAGGCGGTGGACCTCGTCCACGAAGAACACGCTGCGGGGCTCGAGCGCGGTCAGGAACGACGCGACGTCGCCCTTGCGCTCCAGGGCCGGGCCCGCGGTTCGCACGAACGGGGCCTCGAGCTCGGCGGCGATGATCTGGGCGAGCGACGTCTTGCCCAGCCCGGGCGGCCCGGCGAGCAGTACGTGATCCAGCGCCTCCTCGCGTGCGACCGCGGCCTCGAGGGAGACTCGGAGCTGGGCCTTGATGCCCTCCTGGCCGACGAAGTCCTCCAGCCGGCGTGGGCGCAGCGTGCGGTCGAAATCGTCGTCGGCGAGCGCCGCCGGGGTCTGGATCCGGGCGTCGGTCACCGCCGGGCCGCCTTCAGCGCGTGGGCGATGATCTCCTGGGCCGACTCGATGTCGGCGGGCGCGTCCTCCAGCAGGTCCTGGGCCTCCTGGGGCGAGAAGCCCAGCCCCACCAGCCCCTCGCGCGCCAGCAGCCGCGGGTCGTCGCCGCGCGAGATGGTTATCGCGGCGCCATCGGCGGCCTCGGCCACCTTCTCGCGCAGCTCGACGATGATCCGCTCGGCCGTGCGCTTCCCGATCCCGGGCACGGCCTGGAAGCGTCCGGCGTCGCCGGCGGCCAGCGCGGCCAGCAGCTCCCGGGGGCTGGCGGCGCCCAGGACGGCCAGGGCCACCTTGGGCCCCACCGCCTGGACGCCGAGCAGCATCAGGAAGAGGTCTCGCTCCTCCTCGGAGTGGAACCCGTAGAGCGCCAGCTGGTCGTCGCGCACGACCAGGTGGGCGTGCAGGCTCACCGGGTTGCCGGCGGCCGGCACGTGGCGCATGGTCTGGGACGAGACGGCCAGGCGGTAGCCGACGCCCGCGCACTCGACCACGACGTGGTCGGGGCGCCGCACCGCCACCTCGCCGCGAACCAGCGCGATCACACCGACGCCGCCTCCCGGGCGGCGGCCAGCGGGCCGTGGTGAACGTGGCAGATCGCCGCCGCCAGCGCGTCGGCGGCGTGATCGGCGCTGGGCGGCGCGCCCAGCGACAGGAGCATGGCCACCATCCGCTGCACCTGCTCCTTGGCCGCCGAGCCCGAGCCGCACACCGCCCCCTTGATCTGCTGGGGCGTGTACGAGCGGCACTCGATCCCGCGCTGCCCGGCGGCGAGCAGGACCACCCCGCGGGCCTCCCCCACCGCGAACGCCGTCCGGACGTTGCGGCCGAAGTACAGCTGCTCCATCGCCAGCGCGTCGGCCCCGTGCTCGTCCAACAGCGCGCCGACCCGGGCGTGGATATCGGCCAGGCGGCGCTCCGGCGCGCGGGCCGGCGTGGTTCGGATGACGCCGCCGTCGCGGGCCAGTAGGCGGCCGTCCCGCGCCTCGACAACCCCGTAGCCGGTGCTGGCGGTGCCCGGATCGATCCCCAGGACGATCATCGGGCGGGATTCTGCGCCGCCGCCCGGATGCCTCCCGCCGGTGGGCGGGCCTCAGCCCGCGGCTATGGCCTCCATCACCTCGGCGTCCACGTCGAAGTTGGAGTGCACCGCCTGCACGTCGTCGGCCTCGTCGAGCGCGTCGATCAGCGCCAGCACGGACGCCGCCTGCGCCCGCTCCAGGGGAACTCGGGTGGTGGGCCGCTGCAACAACTCGGCCGACTCGAGCTCGACCCCGGCCTCCTCCAGCGCCCGTCGCACCGCGGCCAGGTCGGAGGCGGCGGTGAGCACCTCGTAGACGTCGTCGTCCACGCCGATGTCCTGGGCCCCCGCGTCGATGGCCGGGATCAGGTCTTCCTCCGAGTAGCGGCTGGCGTCGACCACGATCACCCCGCGCTTCTCGAACAGGTAGGCCACGGAGCCGGGCTCGCCCAGGGCTCCGCCGTGCTTGGCGACCAGGTGGCGGACATCGGAGCCAGTGCGGTTGCGGTTGTCGGTCAGCGTCTCGATCAGCAGCGCCGCGCCGCCGGGGCCGTAGGCCTCGTAGACCACCGACTCGATCGCGCTGGCGTCCGCCGCCTCGCCGGTCCCACGGGCGATGGCGCGCTCGATGTTGTCCTTGGGCATCGACGCGTCCTTCGCCTTCTGGACCGCGAGGCCGAGCGCCGGGTTGCCTTCGACGTCCCCGCCGCCGTCGCGCGCGGCGACGGTGATCGCGCGCGCGAGCTTGGTGAAGTGCTGGCCGCGGCGCGCGTCGACGACAGCCTTCTTGTGCTTGATGGAAGCCCACTTGGAGTGACCGGACATGGCGGC
>Ga0126309_10000843_pt1 | contig 10423 bp, 12 predicted proteins | sample Plot56_FD_92541 | JGI IMG/M metagenome (GOLD analysis project Ga0126309, IMG submission 92541) | Serpentine soil microbial communities from UC McLaughlin Reserve, CA, USA - Plot56 | ecosystem: Environmental > Terrestrial > Soil > Grasslands | place: USA: UC McLaughlin Reserve, Lake County...
GCGCGCGGGCGATTAGGTTCTTGGCCGCGAAGTTGAGGGCCTGGGTCGCCATGATCGCTGCGATCGAGCGCAGGTACACGGCGCGCGCGCGCCGGTCGAGCAGCACGCCGAGGAGCGCGATCGAGTGCCACAGCGCCGCGTGCTCGCCCATGTGGGTGTAGCGCAGCACGAGGCGCTCGACGATCGGAGCGTGGCCGCGGGTGCGCAGGAGGCGCAGGAAGGCCAGGTCGAGGCGTGTGAGCGCGTCGAAGGAGACGAGCAGGCGCCGGCCAGCGGCCTCCTCGAAGGTCGCCGGGCGGGAGGCGTCGTCGGGCTCGACGGTGGGAGGGACGGTGGCCTGAGCGTCGGTCATCGCGCGTCGAGAGCGGGGCGAGGACGCCGAGGCGAGCTAGGCGGCGCTGAAGCCGACCTTCTGCTCCTCGGTGTCGAGCCGGACATAGACCACCTGGCCGAGGTTCACCGTCACCTTCGAGTCCTCGGCCTGGGTCTCGTGCCAGCCCTGGCTGCCCGATCGCACCTCCTCACCCAGCGCCCGGTAGGCGTCCTCGGACATCCGTAACGAGAGCACCTGGCCGCCCGAGAAGCCGATGTCGATGCGCTTGGCGCCGGTGCTCACGGGTGCGCCGCCTCCACGAGCTCGGTCAGGACGCCACCGGTGGCCTTGGGATGCAGGAAGGCGACGCGACTGTCGCGGACCCCGCGCCGGGGCTCCTCGTCGAGCAGGCGCACGCCGGCCGAGCGCACGTGCTCGAGCGCGGCGTCGATGTCGTCGGTGCCGTAGGCCACGTGGTGCATCCCCGGACCCTGGCGCGAGAGGAAGCGCCCGACGCCCGTCTCCTCCGAGAGGGGGCGCAGGAGCTCGACGTGGCCGTCGCCGACCTCGAGCAGGACGGCCTCGACCCCGAAATCCTCGACGGTCTCGCGGTGCTGCTCGCGCATGGCGAAGCGGTCGCGATAGAGCTCGATCGCCGCGTCGAGGTCCTCGACGGCCACGCCGATGTGGTCGATCCGGCCGAACACGGGCGCGGAGTGTATCCGCGGGGCCAGCGCCCCCTCGCCTCAGTCGGGGCTGCGCCCGGCCTCCCTTCGGGGGGCCCCGAGCGGCCTCGGCGTGCGGGCCGCGCTCACGCGCTCCTCGGCGAGGCGCGCCCGCGGCAGGGCGGCCCGGCGTCCCAGCGGGGGGTTCGCCTGCCTCTCGGTGGAACCGTGGGCCCGGAGGCCCGCGTACCCGAGGCGCTTGAACCGCTTGGGATCGCGCATGAAGGCAACGACCTCGGGCAGCTCTGCTGCCTAGTCGAACCCCGCCACGTCGTCCCACTCGATCGAGTCGGAAGACTGCGGCTGATCTCGTGGGGCTTCGTGCGCGGCATGTAGCGCTTCGTCATCCCGATGAGGACGACGACCAGCCCATGTACAGGATGGGCAGCCAGGTGAGCGCCCCACTGCTGGATGTCCTCGAAGGAGACGGCGAGGAGGGCGAGCGGGTATCGAAATCTTATCGGCGGCTCGGGCCCGCGGCATGAGCCCAGGCGCCCGAGCGCATATGGTTTCCCGCGTGGCCTCGCTCGACGATCTCGAGACCTCGCCCCAGGAGCGCCAGCAGGAGATCGTCGAGGTGCTCGCCGGTGCGTTCTCCGACCTGATCGAGGTCAACCCGAAGGCCTTCAGGCGGAAGTTCCGCAAGATGGCCTCCGAGCCGTTCGACTTCTACCGCGGGAGCGCACCGCTCTTCTACCACGACGTCGACCGCCTCGACGACCCGTTCGCCGACGAGCGCACGAGCCGCGTGTGGATCCAGGGCGACCTGCATGCCGAGAACTACGGCACCTACATGGACGTCGAGGGCGTGCTCGTGTTCGATGTCAACGACTTCGATGAGGCCTACCTGGGCCACTTCACGTGGGACCTCGGCCGCATGGCCGCGAGCCTCGCCCTGCTGGGCTTCTCGAAAGCGTTCCCGGACGCGGAGATACGCGAGACGATCGAGACCTACGGGCGCGCCTATCTCGACCAGGTGCGCGCGTTCGCGGGCACCGAGCGCGACGAGGAGTTCCGGCTCACGCTCGACAACACCGAGGGCGCGGTCCACCAGGTTCTCATGCAGGCGCGCGCGGGCACGCGCGTGTCGCTGCTCGACTCGCTCACCTACATCGTCGACGGCGAGCGCCGGTTCAAGGACTCCGCCGGAGAGCGCCGGCTCGACTTCGACGAGCAGGTGCGGGTGGGGAACGCCTTCGAGTCGTACCTCGAGACGATCCCGGAGGAGAAGCGCCAGGAGAGTCTCTCGTACCGCGTTAAGGACGCCATGACGCTGCCCGGGGTGGGGATCGGGAGCGCCGGGCTGCCCGTGTACTCGCTGCTCGTCGAGGGTCGCACGCAGGCGCTCGAGAACGACGTGATCCTGTCGATTAAGCGCGCCAACACGCCGGCGGCGAGCCGCGTCGTGCGCGATGAGCGCGTCCGCGACTACTTCGAGCATCAGGGCCACCGGACGGCGGTCTCGCAGCGTGCGCTCCAGGCACGCGCCGACCCGTGGCTTGGGTGGTGCGAGCTCGACGGACACGGCCAGGTGGTGCAGGAGCTCTCGCCGTACGCGAGCGACCTCGAGTGGGACGGGGTGACCGAGCCCGACGAGGTGCTCGCCCTGCTCGGAGGGCTCGGCCGCGCGACGGCCAAGGTTCACTGCGTGTCCGACGCCTCGAGCGACCAGACGCTCGTCGACTTCGAGACCGAGGACGCGATCCTCGGCGCGGTCGGCGAGGACGAGGACGGCTTCGTCGAGCACCTGTGTCGCTTCGGTGCCGCCTACGGAGAGCGCACGCGCGAGGACCACCGGCTGTTCGTCGACGCCTTCCGCAACGGGATGGTCCCGGGCGTCGAGGCGACCTGAGGCGCGTCCGGCGGCGCTCCGCGAGACGATGACCCTCCCGACCGACCTCGAGCACCGGACTGTCGACCTCGGGGCCGTGCGCCTCCACGTCGTCGAGGCGGGAAGCGGACCGCTCGTCGTGCTCCTGCACGGCTTTCCCGAGTACTGGTACTCGTGGCGCCACCAGATACCCGCGCTCGCCGAGGCGGGCTTCCGCGTCGTCGCACCTGACATGCGCGGCTACAACTTGTCCGACAAGCCGCGCGGGCTCGAGTCGTACTCCGGCGAGGCCCTGGCTGGCGACGTACGCGCGCTGATCCACACGCTCGGCGAGGAGTGCGCTCGCGTGGTGGGCCACGATTGGGGTGCGCAGGTGGCGTGGGAGACCGCCATGCGCCACCCGGAAGTCGTCGAGCGCCTGGCGATCCTCAACGTCCCTCACCCGGCACGGTTCCTCGAGGGCCTACGCACTCTCCGCCAGCTCCGGAGGAGCTGGTACATGTTCTTCTTCCAGCTCCCGGCCGTGCCCGAGGCCGCGTTTCGGAGGAACGACTTCGCGTGGCCGCGCAAGCTGTTTCGCAAGGACCCCGTGCGACCCGATGCGTTCAGCGAGGAGGACATCGAGCGCTTCGTCGAGGCGTGGTCGCAGCCCGGGGCAGTCAGGGCGATGATCGACTACTACCGCGCGGCGTTCCGGAGCCCGGCGGCTGTGAGCGCCGTCCTCGGCCGCGGCGACGGGCTACCGGGACTGAGCCCGGTCGAGGCGCCGACGCTCGTCATCTGGGGCGAGCAGGACACGGCGCTCGGCTCCGAGCTCGCCGAGCCCGACCGACGGTGGGTACCCAACCTCGTCGGAGTCGAGCGGCTTCCGGACTCGAGCCATTGGGTGCAGAACGACGCGCCGGAGCGCGTGACCGAGTTGCTGGTCGACTTCCTGCGTTAGGTGTCGCCCTGAGCATCGCTCGCCCCCAGTTCGAGGTCGCCGTGATCGGAGCCGGCTTCTCGGGGATCGGCGCGGCGATCAAGCTCGACCAGGCCGGCTTCTCCGACTACATGCTCCTCGAGGAGGCCGACGGCGTTGGGGGGGCCTGGCACTGGAACACCTACCCCGGGGTGGCGGTCGACATCCCGTCTTTCAGCTATCAGTTCTCGTTCGAGCAGCGCCCCGACTGGTCGCGTGTCTACGCGCCTGGCCACGAGCTCAAGGGCTACGCCAAGGACTGCGTCGAGCGCTACGAGCTGCGGTCGCGGATCCGTCTGCGGACGAAGGTTGTCGGCGCGAGCTTCGACGACTCGGCGCACCTGTGGAGGCTGGACACGGCCGCCGGCGAGACGATCACCGCCCGGTTCGTGATCGGCGCGACCGGCGTCTTCTCGCAGCCGAAGTCACCCGAGATCCCAGGCGTCGACGAGTTTGCCGGCTCGGTGATGCACACGGCCCGCTGGGACCACGACCAGGAGCTCGGCGGCAAGCGGGTGGCTGTCATCGGGACCGGCGCGTCCGCAATCCAAGTGATCCCGGCGATAGCCCCGGACGTCGAGCACCTGACCGTGTTCCAGCGGACGCCGATCTGGTGTAGCCGAAGCCCGACCGGGTGCTGCCCCGGGGACTTCGGATTGCGCTGAGCCGGATCCCGGGGGCGCAGCGCCTCGCCCGGGCGTCGAGCGAGGCCTTTGTCGAGCTCACGTTCCCGCTGCCGGCGCACTTCGCCGGCATCCTGCCGCTGATCCAGCGTGGCGAGGCGGTGGGCCGGAAGCACCTGCACGAGCAGGTGCACGACCCGGAGGTCCGCGACAAGCTGACGCCGCGCTACGGCCTCGGCTGCAAGCGGCCGAGCTTCTCGAACGAGTACCTGGCCACCTTCAACCGCGAGAATGTCACGCTCGAGACCGCGGCGATCGAGACGATCACGCCCGGCGGCGTACAGACGGCCGAGGGCGTCGAGCACCCCGTCGACGTGCTCGTCCTCGCGACCGGCTTCAAGGTTTTCGACCCGGGGAACATGCCGCCGTTCCCGATCCGCGGCAGCGGCGGGCTGGACCTCGAGCGCTGGTGGGAAGCCCACCGCTACCAGGCCTACGAGGGCGTCAGCGTGCCGGGCTTTCCCAACTACTTCGCGATTCTCGGTCCGTACGGCTTCAACGGGTCTTCGTACTTCAACCTGATCGAGTCGCAGATGCGCCACATCGTCCGCTGCCTGAAGCGTGCCCGGCTGCGGTCCTCCACGCGGGTCGAGGTGAGCCATGAGGCCAACGACCGCTACTTCCGCAAGATGCTCGGGCGCCGACACAACCAGGTGTTCTTCCAGGGCGCTTGCGCGAACGCCAACAGCTACTACTTCGACCGCCACGGCGACGTCCCGTTCCGGGCCAGCCCGACGCTCGAGGTCGCCTGGCGGAGCGCCCGGTTCGACCTCGACGACTACCGCTTCGAGCGACTGGCCGCGGCGTGAGGGCGGTGGTCTGCAACGAAGCAACGCTCCGCGTCGCGGAGCGGTCATCGCCCGACCCCGGGCGCGGCCAAGTCCTCGTCGAGGTCCTGCGCTGCGGCATCTGCGGGTCCGACCTCCATGCCCGGCATCACGCCGATGAGTTGGCCGAGGTCGCGTCGGAGGCCGGCTACGACGGCGCGATGCGCTCCGACGAGGAGGTCGTATTCGGGCACGAGCTCTGCGGCGAGATTGTCGAGCACGGCCCCGGGCCCGAAGAGCGGTGCCCGCGGGAACGCCGGTGGTGGCGCTTCCCCTGCTGCGCCGCGGCGGGGCGATCCACCCGATCGGGCTCTCGGGCGCGGCTCCCGGCGGCTACGCCGAGCAGCTCGTCGTCGAGGAGGCGCTCGCCTTCGCCATCCCCAACGGCCTTCCACCGGACCGCGCGGCGCTTACCGAGCCGCTGGCGGTCGGCCTGCACGCCGTGCGCCGTGGCGAGGTCGGCAAGCGCACGGTGACGATCGTCGTCGGCTGCGGCCCAATCGGCCTGGCGGTGATCCTGATGCTCAAGGCCCGCGGCGTTCGCCACGTCGTCGCGAGCGACCTCTCGCCAGGCCGGCGAGCTCTCGCCGAGCGATGCGGCGCCGACTTGGTGGTCGACCCCGCCGCCGACTCGCCGTACGCCGCTGCGCGGACGCCAGCCACCTTGTGACCGCACCGGAGGCGTTCGAGACCGTGGTGGGCGTCACCGAGCGGCTGCGGCGCCTGCCCGTCCCGTGGGAGCCGCTGTGGCGCGCCGCCGAGTCGCTCGGGGCGAAGCCGAAGGCGCCGGTGATCTTCGAGTGCGTCGGCGTCCCGGGGATGATCGACGGGATCATCGCCGGCGCGCCAATGTTCTCGCGGGTCGTCGTCGTGGGGGTCTGCATGGGGGCCGACCGGATTCGTCCCGCGCTGGCGATCAACAAGGAGGTCGAGCTGCGCTTCGTGCTCGGCTACACACCGCTCGAGTTCCGCGACGCACTGCACATGCTCGCGGACGGCGAGGTCGACCCGACGCCGCTCGTCACCGGGACCGTCGGGCTTGCGGGGGTAGAGAGCGCGTTCGACGCCCTCGGCGACCCGGAGGTCCACGCGAAGATCCTCATCGACCCGAAGAGCCCGGCCGAGCGGCCGGTCGAGGCCTGACCGGCCGCATCGTCGCCGAGCCGACTTCCTTCAGCGCGGGCCGCTCCCCGCAGCAGCCGCCGCGCCCTCGACGCGCAGGATCTCCGCCAGGGCCGCCTCGCCGACCGCGAGCTGCTTCTCGGTCGGCTCGCGCGTGCCGAGGGCGCGCTGGATCTCGTAGCCCGGTCGGCGCAGGGCGCGCGCCATCGCCGTGTCGGGGTGGCGCTCGGCGAGCGCGAAGACCTCGACCGCCAACGCGATGCTCCCCACGGCGACCGCCGCGTCGGCGAGCGGCCCGCGCAGGCCGGCGCGGCGCACCGCCACGTGGCCCGCGGTCGCGCTCGCGAGCAGCGGGGCGATCAGGTTCGAGCCGCAGCGGTCGTGCTCCTTGGCCGCGTCGGCCACGCGCTCGTCGTCCTCCTCGTAGGCGGCGATCGCCTTGTGCTCGACGCCGTGGTAGGCGGCGAGGTCGCCGCCGCGCAGCGCGAAGAGCGCAGGCATGAGGCCGATCCCCGCGATCGCCGCCTCACGGGCGAGCGTGCGGCTCGCCCCACCCGAGCGCCGCACCGCCTGGCCGGCGAGCGCGGCGGCGGTGACCGCTCCGATCGTGCGCGGCTCCTGCATCGGGAGGCGCGCGTCGGGCAGGGCGCGCTTAACGAGCGGGATGACCGCGAGCGCCTCGGCGAGCCGCAGGACCCCGCGTACGCCCGGCACACGCTCGACCGCGTCCGAGCCGAGCTCGGGCTTTAGTCCCGAGGCGACGCGGATCTCGCCGTCGGGGTCGCGGACCGCCGCCGCCCAGTGGGTCGGGCCGTGCACGAGCAGGCCGTTGGCGAGCGCCATGCCGCCGAGGCGAAGCTTCTCCGGGGGCGTCGGCCTCATCGTTCGGAAACCTTGACATACGGCAGCTGCTGCACCTGCAGCAGGCTCGTGGTGCCGGGCTGCCCGCTCGGGAGCCCCGCGGTGATCGCCACGCGCTGGCCCGGCTTGCCCCACCCGAGCTCGACCACCCGCCGCGCCGCGTCGGCGATCAGCTCCTCGGTCACCTCGTGCCGGCGCATCGAGGCGGCCTGCACTCCCCACATGAGCGAGCACCGCCGCACGGTCTCCCGCCCCGGCGAGAGCGCGTAGACCGGGACGCGCGGGCGGTGCGCGGAGACGAGCCGCGCCGAGCGCCCCGAGAGCGTCGGCACGATCAATGCCGAGAGGTTCAGGTCGCGGACCGCGCGGGAGGCGTTGTAGGCGATGGTGTATGCGGGATCGCGCTCGTCGCGGTGGACGCGGCTCTCGTTCCAGCGCGCGTACGGGGCGACCTCCTCCGCACGCTCGGCGATCCGCGCCATGAGCTCGACCGCCTCGACCGGGTACTCGCCGACCGCGGTTTCCTGGGAGAGCATGACCGCGTCGCTGCCGTCAAGAATCGCGTTCGCCACGTCGGCGACCTCCGCGCGCGTGGGGCGCGAGGAGGTGACCATCGAGTCGAGCATCTGGGTCGCGGTGATCACCGGTCGCGCGAGCTCGCCGGCGCAGGCGATCACCCGCTTCTGGACGATCGGCACCTCCTCGATCGGGAGCTCGATCCCAAGGTCGCCGCGCGCGACCATCACGCAGTCGGCCGCGCGGCAGATCGCCTCGATCGACTCGACGGCCTGCGGCTTCTCGACCTTGGCGATGAGCGGGAGGCGCGTGTGCCCGCGGACCTGGTCGACGTCCTCGGGCCGGCGCACGAACGAGAGCGCGACCATGTCTACGCCGATCCGCTCGCCGAACTCGAGCAGGTCGAGATCGCCCTCCGGCACCGCCGGCAGGTCGGCGAGCTCGCCGGGGACGTTCAGTCCCTGGCGCGAGGCGACGGTGCCTCCGATCTCGACGCGCGTGTCGATCTCGTCGGCCTCGGCGCGGACCGTCTCGACCCGCAGGCGGACCGAGCCGTCGGAGAGATAGACGATCTCGCCCGGGTAGAGCGCCTCGGCGAGTCCCTGCCACGAGACCGACATCCGCCGGGCGTCCCCCGGGGCGTCGGAGTCGGCGACGAGCGTGAGGTCGTTTCCCGGGCGCAGCTCGGCGAGGTCGCCCTCGAGCTCGCCGATTCGCAGCTTGGGGCCGGGGAGGTCCTGGAGGATCGCCACCTGGCGGCCTGCGCGGCCGGCGGCGGCGCGCACGCGCTCGGCGGTCTCGGCGTGGTCGTCGCGGGTGCCGTGGGCGAAGTTGAGCCGCGCCACGTCGACGCCCGCCTCGACGAGGCGCGCGAGTTGGTCGGGCTCCCGCGAGGCGGGTCCGATCGTGGCGATGATCTTCGTGCGGCGCATCCCGCCAAACTACTCCGGCGGGCGGCGCGAGGAAGCGAGTTGCGCGCTCGCGTGCTCGCGCGGCGGCCGATCAGGCGAGCGTCTGCTCGACGAGGCCGGCGTAGAAGCGCGCGGCGAGTCCGAGGTCCTCGACCGGGACGCGCTCGTCGGCGGCGTGCACGAGCGGCGCCGCCTCGAACAGGTCCATCGCCTGCTGGGGGAAGAAGCCGTAGGCCACACACTCGGGGAACGCGTCGCGGAACCAGCGCGAGTCGCTAAAGCCGGGCAGCGCGACGGCCACCGCCTCGGCACCCGGGTCCTCGGCGCCGACGAACGCGCGAATGCTCTCCATGAGGCCGGTGTGGATCGGCGAGCGGTTCCCGATCACGCTGTCGCCGAACTCGAGCGTGTAGCTGTCCTCGCCGAGCACCTCGGCAATCGCGGCGCGCGCGTTCTCCTCGTCGAGGCCGGGCGGGACGCGGCAGTCGACGGCGACCCCGGCGCGCGAGGGGATGACGTTAATTTTCTCGGAGGCGTGGACCATGGTCGGGGTGAGGGTGACGGTGAGGAGCGGCTCGAGCAGGATGGCCACGCGCGGGTCGATCCGCTCGACCTGGCGCAGGGCCTTGGCGAGCGCGGCGTCGGAGCCGTCGCCCGGGTCGACGCCCAGCGCGTGCATCAACGCCTCGGGCTCGGGGCTCAGCCGGTAGGAGGCGCGGCCGCGTCCGAGGCGGTCGATCAGCGGCGCGAGCTTGGTCAGCGCGTTGTCGCCGATGCGCGGGATCGACGCATGCCCGGCGCGCCCCTCCGTGGAGAGTTGGAAGCGGAAGACGCCCTTCTCGGCCACGCACACGCCGTAAACCCGCCGGCCGTCGAACTCGATCACCTCGCCGGCGCCCTCATTGACGATCACGTCGCAGCGCACCTTCTCCGGCTGCCGCTCGCACAACCAGCGTGCGCCGTGCTCGGCGCCCGTCTCCTCGTCGCACGTGACGATCACGAGCAGCTCGCCGCTCTGTGGGCGCCAGCCCTCCTCGGCGAGCGCGGTCGCCGCGGCGACCTCCGCCGCGAGCTGGCTCTTCATGTCGAGCGCCCCCCGGCCCCAGACGCAGCCGTCGCGCAGCTCGCCCGACCACGGGTCGAGGCTCCACTCCGACGGATTGGCGAGCACCGTGTCGACGTGGGCGAGCAGCGCGAGCCGCGGACCGTCGGTGCCCGAGCGCAGGCGCGCCACGAGGTTGGGGCGACCCTCGACGGCGTACAGGAGCTCGCATTCGAAGCCGGCGCCCTCGAGCAGCTCCTTGAGGTAGAGCTGGGCGGGCTCCTCGTCGCCCGGCGGGTTGACCGTGCGGAAGCGAATCAGGCGCTGGAGCAGCTCGGTGGCGCGCCGCTCGAGGTCCGCCGGCTCGGGCACGAGCCGAGTATATGGCGGCGGGCCATCCTCCGATCGCAGGATGCCAGCTCGTCGGACGAACGAGGAAGGACGCTTCGGCACGGCCTGCGACCGGCCGACGGTGGAACACGCCGCGCTCGGCGAGCATGAGCGCATGGCCGAGAACGCGTTCGTCCCCCTCGAGCGCGTTCCCCACCGCCGGCACGCGGGCTCCTCCCCCGCCGCCGTCACCCTCGCGGTGATCGACGGGAGCCCGTTCCTGCGCCGGGGTCGCTCGGCC
>Ga0126309_10000844_pt1 | contig 10416 bp, 10 predicted proteins | sample Plot56_FD_92541 | JGI IMG/M metagenome (GOLD analysis project Ga0126309, IMG submission 92541) | Serpentine soil microbial communities from UC McLaughlin Reserve, CA, USA - Plot56 | ecosystem: Environmental > Terrestrial > Soil > Grasslands | place: USA: UC McLaughlin Reserve, Lake County...
GCAACGACTAGGTAGGCTGAAGCGATGCGCCATCAGAAGACCCGCCACAAGCTGTCCCGCAGCACCTCGCACCGCAAGGCGCTGCTGGCCAACCTCTGCGTCGAGGTCATCGACCACGAGCGCATCAAGACCACCCAGGCCAAGGCCAAGGCGGTCAAGCCCGAGGTCGAGAAGCTGATCACGCTGGCGAAGCGCGGCGACCTGCACGCGCGTCGCCAGGCGATCTCGACGCTGCAGCACCCCGACAAGGGCGTCATCTACAAGCTGTTCGACGAGATCGCGCCGCGCTACAGCGCCCGCGAGGGCGGCTACACGCGCATCCTGAAGCTGGGCCCCCGGTCGAGTGACTCGACCGAGATGGTCTACCTCGAATTGGTCTGACCGCCAAATTAACCCTCGAGTACGACGGCGGCCCGTTCGCCGGCTGGGCGTCCCAGCCGGGTGAGCGGACCGTCTCGGGGGAGCTCAGCGCCGCGCTGGCCACCGTGCTGCGCGAGCCGGTCGCGCTGACCGTGGCCGGGCGAACGGACCGCGGCGTCCATGCCCTCGGGCAGGTCGTCTCCTACGAGGGCCCGCTGCCGTCGCTGCGCTCGGTCAACGCGGTGCTCCCGCGCGAGATCTCGGTCCTCGCCGCCGAGGAGGCCCCGGCGGGATTCTCCGCCCGTCACGACGCGCGCTCCCGGACGTACCTCTACCGCGTGCTGACGCGGGAGGCGCCCTCGCCGTTCGAGCGCGGGCGGTCGCTGTGGTGGCCGCACGGGCTCGACGAGGCCGCGCTCCACGCGTGTGCGGCGCTGATCCCCGGCACGCACGACTTCACCGCGTTCACGCCGTCGGACGGCTACCACCAGCGCTTCGAGCGCGATGTCCTCCAGGCGCGCTGGGAGCGGGCCGCGGACGTGCTCGAGTTCCACATCGAGGCCGACAGCTTCATGCGCCACATGAACCGCGTGCTGATCGGGACGATGCTCGAGGTCGCGACCGGCCGGCGCACGGTCGAGGGCTTCGGCGCGCTCCTGGAGGGACGGCCGCGCGCGGAGGCGGGCCGGACCGCGCCGCCGCACGGCCTCTATCTCGCGGCGGTGCGCTACTAGCCGCGGCTCGCGAGGATCCGCTGGATCTCGCGGCCGAAGTCGGAGATCGGCTGGGTCTTCGCGGGCGCGCTGATCGTCGTCTCCTCGCCCACGTCGGTGTACTCGACGCGGTACTCCATGCGGCCGCCGGTGATGCCGCCCGCGGCTGCGCGGTTCGCGGCGGCGGTCGTGAACCGCGACGTGATCCGCAGCTGCCGGACCGTGTCGTCGTCCGCGACCCCGACCTCGAAGCGCGGGCTTCCGAACGTCCGCTTCACCTGGGCCCGCTGCTGCGGCGCCAAGCGGCCCTGCGGGATGGTCTCGGCGGCGCCCGTGGTCGGCAGGCCCCGGCTCAGCCGCTCGACCTGGTCGAGCACGCCGTCGAGGTCGACCGCGCCCTTGTAGAGCGTCAGCTGCTCGCCGTCGAAGGTGCGCTCTCCGGCCTCCTCGACGTCGCGGACGGCCGCGAGCGGGTCGAGCCCCACCTGGGCGAGCCCTTGCCGCTGCGCGGTCCTCGCCTGGTCCGTGAGCCGCTGCACCGCGGCCTCGCCCGCCTCGAAGTCCTGGCCGCCGAGGTTGATGAAGACGTTGTTGCCGGTGGAGACGATCCGGCTCGTGAACTTCGTGGCCAGGCCGGAGAACGCGACCTTCCAGTCGAGGCTGGGCAGCTTGTCGGCGCCGTTGTTGCGCAGCGGGCCGTCGAGCGTGAGCTCGAGCTCGTCGCCCACGGAGGCGGGGGCGTTGTCGAAGAACAGGCGGAAGGCGACCGCGGTCTGCGCGCTCTGCAGCGGCTTGACGCCGGCCAGGGTCTCCTTCGCGCTCGTCTCCTCGCCGGCCGAGCCGCCGCAGGCAGCCGGGGCGAGGGCGAGGAGGAGGAGCGCGAGGGTGGAGATGGCGCGGTGCACGGGGCCAGCGTGGCACAGGGATCGGCCCCGCAACAGGGCCCAGGACCGGTCCCGGGGGCCAAGTTGAGACCGGTGGCCCTGGGGAAACGGAGGGCCCGCTGGCACCCTCGGCGGCATGGGGCGAATCAGCTTCCGCAGCGAGCGCGGCCAGACCGCCGGCGAGTACATGGGCGTGCTGCTGCTCGTCGCCGTGATCATCGGCGCGCTGATCCACGCCGACGTCGACGGCCGGATCGCCCGGGCGGCCGACGACATGGTCGCGCTGATCGCGGGCGGCGGCAAGGCCGACGGGTCCGCCGGCTCCGGAGGGCCGGGCGGAGGCAACCCGGGCGGCGGAAGCAACCCCGGCGGCGGGAGCGGGCCGGGCGGCGGAAACGGGCCGGGCGGTGGGAGTGGGCCGGGCGGCGGGAACGGCCCTGGCGGTGGGAGTGGGCCGGGCGGTGGCGGCACCGGGCCTGGCGGCGGGAATGGGCCGGGCGGCGGCGGAAGCGGGCCCGGTGGAGGAAGCGGGCCAGGTGCAGGAGGCGCGCCCGGTGGAGGAAGCAGGCCCGGTGGCGGGGGGAATGGGCCCGGCGGCGGGAATGGGCCGGGCGGCGGGAATGGCCCCGGCGGCGGCCCCTCCGAGGACGAGCGGAACGCGATCCTGTGCCTGAACTCGACCGCCGACGCGGCGAGCTGCCTCGTGGCGGCGCGGGCGCCGAACGCGGTGTCGGAGAAGATCAACGAGCGGGCGCGCGCGAAGGTGATGGCGGCCCAGCGGAAGCTCTATGGCACGGCCCGTCCTGGGACGCCCGAGTACGCCAAGGCGCTCGCGGCGCGCGACGCCGCGATCAAGGAGCTCTTCGAGAGCCGCCGGATCACCAACAACTTCATCGTCAAGCCGCTGGCGCAGGTGCGCAAGCTCGTCGACCCGCGCTACAAGGACATCCAGGCGGGCACGGCGCGGGTGTCGAAGGCGCTGGGGCGCGTACCGGCCCCGCGGACCGCCGCCACGCCCAACACCTCTTCGGGCGGCCCCGTCAAGGTGACGCCCGGGACCAGGGTGCTCAACGGCCTGGGCAAGCTCGGCAAGGGCCTGGGCATCGCGGGCACCGCGCTCGGCCTCTACGACAACGTCAAGCGCGACGGCGCCGCCAAGGGCATCACCGAGACCGCGGTCGGCACCGGGCTGGCGTACGGCACGGGCGCGGGCATCACCATGGCCTGCGGCGCCATCGGCGTCGCGACCGCGGGCGTGGGCGGGCTCGCGTGCGCCGCGGTCGCCTTCGGCGGCAGTTACCTCGCCGGCAAGTACGGCACGAAGGTCGCGGGCTGGGCGTACGACCGCGGCGCGGACGCCGTGCATGCCGTCGACGAGCACGTGTTCAAGCCGGTGGCGAAGGTCACCACCGACGCCGCCAAGGGGGTGGTCGAGGCCGGCGGCAAGGTGGTCGAAGGCGGCAAGAAGGTCATCGGTGCCTTGAATCCCTTCGGCTAGCATGGCCCGGGTGCCCGGGCCGGCCGGCTGAGCCATGTCCCTCCTTCGCAAGAAGCCACCCGCGAGCCAGGCCGATCGCCTCGCCGCGTGGCGGCTCGCGTCGATCCCCGGCCGCGACCACGGCTCGGAGGTCCGCGACCTCCTGACCGAGCTCGGCCTCGAGCCAGAGCGCCGGGGCGACGTGTGGTTCGCGACCGTCGGCTCGCGGCTCGTGTTCCTCAAGTGGCACCGCGACGTCCGCGTGCTCGCGGGCTTCGCCGGGCTCGACGACACCCACGACCCCCGCGGGCTGGCCAACCTCCTGCGGCGCAACCTCGACCCGGGGCTCGTCTGGTTCGCGCTCGACGACGCCGGCGAGGACTCGCTCGGCGCCCGCTTCAACCTGCCCATGGACGCCTTCGACCGCGACGCGGCGCTGCTCGGCCTCGAGACGCTCGCGCGGCTGCTCGGCGACGAGCACGTCGCCGAGCGCGCCCGCGCGCTGCGCGCGCGCCCCGCGGGCGAGATGGAGGAGCAGGCGGCGGACGAGCGGACCCGCGCCGCCCTCGCCGCCGGGCTCGCCACGGCCGGGCTCCATGCGGCCCAGCGGGACTCGGTGTGGGAGATCGATGTGGAGCGCGGCGTCGTCCAGGCGATCCCGCGCGACACGGGCGAGAGCGTCCTGTTCATGCACGAGCTCGACTACGCCGCCGGGACGGACGACGTCCAGATGCTGCGCTGGCTGCTGGCGGCCAGCGACTGGAGCGGCGCGCGCATCGGGCTCGCGCCGCTGCCGGGGGGCGAGGGCGGGTTCGCGGCCTGCTCCGTGGCGGCGACCGACCTCCAGCCGCAGGCGGTCGCCTGGGGCGTCGAGCAGATCCTGCGCGTCGCCGACGCCTACGACGAGGCGACGGGGCTCGCTTGATCCTCACGCTCGGCTTCTTCGCGGTGCTCGTCTTCGGCTACGTCTACGTCGTCGGCAAGGTGTGGCGCGGCGAGAGCCGGTTCGACCGCGACACGCCCGCGCCATGGTGGCCCTTCAGCCTGCCGCTGTGGCGGGGCGGCGGCCGGGCGCTCCCCGTCCAGGGCGCCTGCAGCCTCCTGCTGATCGGGGCCGGCATCACGTCCGATCTCATCGGCACGGATTCCCGCTACTACGACGCGGTGATGGCCCTCGGGCTGCTCGGGGTGCTGGGGACCTTTCTGCTCGCGTTCCCGATCATGTACTTCAACCGCCCCAAGGTCCTCGTCCCGCCGGCCTGGCGCGACGAGCCGGGGGCGGTCGAGGAGTGGCGGGCCGCCCGCGCCCGTCGTAGATGACCGATCCCACGACCCCCACGACTCCTCGGAGCTGTCTCGCGGCGCAGGATCGGCACCCGCCAAAGGGGCCCGTGCCAAAGGCACTGTTCCCCTTCGGCGTGCACCGCCCTGCATCCACGATCCAGGTCCGAGGGGCCGCGCGGGTCATGGAATCGATCATCTAGCCTCGGGGCGTGCTTCGCGTCCTGCTGACCAATGACGATGGGATCGAGGCGGAGGGCCTGCAGGCCCTGCGCCGCGCGCTCGCCGAGGTGGCGGACGTCGAGCTCGCGGTCATCGCGCCGGACTCGAACCGCTCGGCCACCGCCCGCTCGATCACCACGCGGCGGCCGATCTGGGTGGAGGAGGTCCCCTTCGGCGACGGCACGGTCGGCTTCGCGACCGACGGCACCCCCGTCGACTGCGTGCGCTTCGCCGCCCTCGGCCTGATCGACGGCTTCACCGCGGACTTGATCGTCTCGGGCATCAACCACGGCTCGAACCTCGGCGACGACATCACCTACTCCGGGACCGTGGCCGCCGCACTCGAGGGCGTGATCCTCGGCATCCCAGGCATCGCCGTCTCCCAGCAGTCCAACGCCCGGGAGATGGACTTCCGTCTCGGCCACGCCTTCGACTTCGAGGTCGCCGCCGCCTTCACCGCGCGCCTCGTCGAGGAGATCGACGACGTGCCGCTCCCCCAGGGCACGCTGCTCAACGTCAACTTCCCCGCCGGCGAGATCGGCGGCGTCGAGGTCGCCCGTCTCGGCAAGCGCATCTACCGCGACCAGCTCTCGCTGGTCGACGAGGCGTCCGGCCGTCGCCAGTACCGCATCTACGGCGACGCCCCCGGCTACCACCACGAGGACGGCACGGACCTCGCCGCCGTCGCCGAGGGCCGCGTCGCGGTCACGCCGCTGCACTTCGACCTCACCGACCGCCCCGGGCTCGAGACGCTCCAGGAGTACGACCTCGCGCAGCTGCTCGCGCCGGCGGCCGAAGAGCTCGACTGAGATGGCCGGGGCCGTCGAGCGCGCGGACGAGCTCAAGCGCCAGCTCGCCCATCACAACCACCGCTACTACGTCCTCGACGACCCCGAGGTCGGCGACGACGTCTACGACGCCCTCCTCGACGAGCTGCGGGCGATCGAGCGCGACCATCCCGAGCTCGTCACGCCCGACTCGCCGACCCGGCGCGTCGGCGCCGAGCCGGTCTCGCGGCTCGAGAAGGTCACCCACCTCCAGCCGATGTACTCGCTCGCCAACGCGCGCTCGGAGGAGGAGCTGCGCGCGTGGATCGCGCGCATGCGCTCGCACCTCGCGCGCGAGGGCATCGAGGACCCGGCGTTCGAGTTCGTCGCCGAGCCGAAGATCGACGGGCTCGCGATCTCGCTCATCTACCGCGACGGCGTGCTCGAGCGCGGCGCCACGCGGGGGAACGGCGAGGTGGGGGAGGACGTCACGCACAACCTGCGCACGATCCCCTCGATCCCGCTCCGCTTCGACGACGCGCCGCCGCTGATCGAGGTCCGCGGCGAGATCTACATGTCGCTGACGGACTTCACGGCGCTCAACGAGCGGCGCGCCGAGCAGGGCCTCCCCACGTTCATGAACCCGCGCAACTCGGCCGCGGGGACGATCCGCCAGCTCGACCCGCAGCTCGCCGCCGAGCGCCCGCTCTCGATGTGGTGCTACGCCATCGGCGCGACCGAGGGGATCTCGTTCTCGAGCCACTGGGAGTCGCTCATGTGGCTGCGCGAGCACGGGTTCCGCGTCAACGCGGACGTCCGCAAGCTCGACGCCGAGGACGACGTCGTCGCCCAGTGCCTGAGCTGGCAGGACCGCCGCGGCGCGCTCGACTTCGAGATCGACGGCGTCGTGGTGAAGGTGGACGACGTCGAGCTGCAGCGCCGCCTCGGGGTCGTCGGGCGGGACCCGCGCTGGGCGATCGCGTGGAAGTTCCCGCCCACCACCGCGGTCACGCGGCTCAACGACATCCTCTGGAACGTCGGCAAGTTCGGCGACCTGCACCCGTTCGCCGCGCTCGAGCCGGTCCACGTCGGCGGCGTCACCGTCAAGCTGGCGACGCTGCACAACGAGGAGGACCTCGCCCGCAAGGACCTCCGCGTCGGCGACGAGGTGATCGTCCTGCGCGCCGGCGACGTGATCCCGCAGGTGCTCTCGCCGGCGCCGCACGCGCTCGAAAACCCCGACCGCTCGGCGCCGCCGCGCCCGCCCGGGCGCTGCCCATTCTGCGACACGCCGACGGTCAAGGACGCGGGCGTCTTCACGAAGTGCCCGAACCGCGACTGCCCCGAGCGCCGCTGGCAGCTGCTCAAGGCCTTCGCCGGCATCATGGACATCGAGGGCCTGGGCGAGAAGCAGGTGGCCCGCTTCCAGCAGGAGGGCATCGTCCGCACCTTCGCCGACTTCTACCGCCTCACGAAGGAGCAGATCCTCGGGCTCGAGGGCTACGGCGAGGTGTCGGCCGACAACCTCCTGCGCTCGATCGAGGCCTCCCGCGAGGCACCGTTCGGGCGCGTGCTGTTCGCGCTCGGGATCGAGGGCGTCGGCTACATCACCGGGCGCAACCTCGCCCAGCGCTTCCGGTCGATCGACGCCCTGCTCGCGGCCGGCCCGGACGAGATCGCCGAGACGCAGGGCATCGGGGCGAAGGTCGCCGAGCTGATCCACGGCCAGCTCGCCGACGAGCGGATGCGCGAGCAGATCGACGAGCTGCGGCCGTACGTGCGCTTCGAGGTCGAGGGGCCGCCGCCGGGGGAGGGTCCGCTGGCCGGGAAGACGTTCGTGCTGACCGGCACCCTGCCCGACCTCACGCGCGAGGAGGCGACGGAGCGGATCGTCGCCGCGGGCGGCAAGGTCACCTCGGCCCCGTCGCGGAAGACGGACTACCTCGTCGCGGGCGCCTCGCCGGGCTCGAAGCTCGAGAAGGCCGAGCGCCTCGGCGTGCCCGTCCTCGACGAGCCCGGGCTCCTCGCGCTGCTGTCCGGGTAATCTCCCGCGCCATGGCCGACGATCCGCTCTACGTCGTGGTCGAGATCCCCAAGGGGTCCTCGAACAAGTACGAGTGGGACGACGACCTGGGGGCGATCAAGCTCGACCGCCTGCTGTTCTCCTCGCTCGGCTATCCCACGGACTACGGGTTCTTCCGCCACACGCTGGCCGCCGACGGCGACCCGCTCGACGCCATGGTGGTCGTCTCCGAGCCGACGTTCCCGGGCTGCTACATCGAGGTCAAGCCCGTCGCGCTGTTCCGCATGCGCGACGAGAACGCGGAGGACAACAAGATCCTCTGCGTGCCGCTGACCGATCCGAACTGGAGCCACATCGAGAAGCTCGACGACCTGCCGATGAGCCTCCGCGACGAGATCTCGCACTTCTTCGCGATCTACAAGACGCCGGACTGGAAGGTCGTCAAGGTCGACGGCTGGTACCCGCGCGAAGAGGCGCTCGAGTCGATCAGCCGCGCACGCAAGCGCTTCACGGACGGTCAGGAGGGCGGCGAGTAGCGCGCGAGGGCCGCGGCCATGCGGTCCTGGAGCCGGTGGGCGCCAGAGACGTTGACGCCGTTCATGAGAAACGCGAACGCCACCCGCGCGCCGGCCGTGCTCTGGCAGTAGCCCGCGAGGGCGGAGACGTAGTTGAGCGTGCCCGTCTTGGCGTGGCAGCGATCGCGCGCGACGGACGAGCGCATCCGCCGCACCAGCGTGCCGTTGCGGCCGGCCACCGCGAGCGAGGACTCGAAGGCCGGACCGGCCTGATCGCCGGCCATGTGCTGGAGCAGCTGCACGACCTGGCGCGGGGTGGTGCGGTTCGCGCGCGAGAGGCCGGAGCCGTCGGCGACCCGCGGCCGCAGGCCGAGCCCGGCCATCGTCCGGCGCACGACGGCGGCTCCGGCTCGGGTCGTGCCGGCGGTCCCGAACTCGGCGCCGAGCGCCTTGATCAGCGTCTCCGCGTTGAAGTTGTCCGACGGCCGGTTGGTGGCCAGGGCCAGCTCGGACATCGTCATGGACGACTGCTCGGCCAGCGGGAGGGCGGCGGGCTGGACGACGCCGGTGCGGGCGGCGCCCCCGACCAGCACGTCGCGGCGCTCGAGCGCGCGCGTGAAGGCGCGGGCGGCGGACAGCGGCGGCGAGGTCTGCCAGTACGGGCGCCGCGCGCCGGTGCGGCCCCGGTTGAAGGTCAGGGCGCTCAGCGGCCCGACCTCGTTCGTGGTCCGGTAGCCCTCCGAGGGCGGCCCCCGCAGGGAGTCGAAGGCGGACTCGTCGCCGATGACGCGGCCGGTGACCTCGCGCAGGCCGCCTTCGAACACGAGCCGGTCCGCCAGCTCGGCCGCCTGGCGCTCGCCGAAGTTCGGATCGCCGCCGCCGCGCAGGTAGAGGTTGCCGATCAGCACGCCGCCGGGGTCGACGCCGACGTCGCCGAGCACGCGGGTCGTGAGGCGGCCCTCGGTGCCGTAGAGCGTGAGCGCGGTCGAGGTCGTATAGAGCTTCTCGACCGATGCCGGGGTCCGCGCGGTGTCGGCGCGGGAGGCGTAGATGGTGCGCCCGCTGTCGAGATCGACCGCATAGGCGCCCGAGCCGCCGCCGGCGAACCGCATCTGGGAGGCGAGCGCGGCGCGGGTCGCGGCCGGCCCGCCGGCGAGCGCCGTGGCGGGAAGGAGGGCGGCTGCAAGGAGCAGCGCGACGATGAGATGGAGCGTCCGAGCCATCGGGCGGGTCGAGGGTAGGCAACCCGGTGGCTGGACGGAAGTCGCGGTTGCGTTCTCCCGCCGGGGCCGCGATAGTCGCCCAGATGGCTTTCCGGCGGGAACTCCTCAAGGCGTCGGTCCTCGCGGCCACGCTCCTGGCTCTGCTGCCGGCGGCCGCGCTGGCCGGCCCCGAGTGGCTGCCCGGCGAGAGCCGCGAGGCGTCCGACGCGCTCGGGACCACGCCGAGGGTCGCCGCGGACGCCGGCGGCAACTCCGTGGCGGTCTGGGTGGGCGCCGGCGGCGAGGTCAACGCCGCGTTCCGGCCGCACGGCGGGCCGTGGGGTCCGCCTGAGGACCTCGAGGACGACTTCCCGGTCACCTCGGGCGTGTCCGCCCACGGCGAGGCGCTCCCGGACGGCAGGTTCGTGGCCGCGTGGCTCGCCGACCGCGGGGAGGGCGACGACGTCATCCGCGTGGCCACCCGGTCGGCGGCCGGGGCGTGGGGCGCGCCGGACACGGTCGCCCCGATCGCGTGCTGCCCGGACCTCGCGGCGCTCGAGGCGGGCGGGGACGGCAGCGTCACCGTCGTCGGCACGGACGAGGGCTTCCCGACCTCCTACACGCGCCCGCCGGGCGGGGACTGGGGCCCGGGCGAGAACGTGCCCACCGGGTCCGGCAGCGTCTATGACGCCGCTCCCGACGGCAGCCTCGTCGCCGTCCGGGCGGGGAGCTGCAGCGAGGTCAACTGCATCCAGGCGGCGTACCGGCCGCCCGGCGGGCCCTGGAACGAGGTGAGGGAGACCGCGGCGTCCACCACCGGGGACCAGGTCACCGGCCTGGCCGTCGCCGCCGCCCCGGACTCCTCGTTCACCGTCGTGTGGGGCGAGGCCAGCTTCGGCGACTTGGGTCCGGCTCCGCCGGGCCGCGTCCGCAGCAGCGACCGCTCCCCGGGCTCAGGCGGCGTCTGGACGC